>Ga0335069_10003639_pt1 | contig 23159 bp, 22 predicted proteins | sample Lox_Sample_11_FD_206714 | JGI IMG/M metagenome (GOLD analysis project Ga0335069, IMG submission 206714) | Soil microbial communities from Loxahatchee National Wildlife Refuge, Florida, United States - Lox_Sample_1.1 | ecosystem: Environmental > Terrestrial > Soil > Wetlands | place: USA... | reverse complement strand
ACGTCGCGTCGCGGCGCCGAACGGGGCATGGCGGGGTGGCCGCGAATTGCCGGCAAGCCGGCGCCAGGAAGCGGCCGCCGACCGTTGAACGCCCGACCGTCGCACGCGATCGGGCGGACACGGACGACCGTCGAGAATAGCATCGTGGCACCGCGCGACGGGTCGCGCAACGCCGCGGTGCAAGACCCGGGCCGGGGTGGTTCAGCGAATGGAACAGCGTGCCGTGAGCATCACGGTGGCGTTGGGAGAACTGCCGAAATGGGCGTGCGCGCGCAGCACCGGTGCCATGCAGCGCTCCGCGTCGACGCCGAGCGCCTGCAGCATGGAGCGCAAGCGCGGCGCCGCGAAGCCGAGCGAATAGCGCGGCTGCTGGATCGTGCCGTCGGCCGCGGCACGCGGCATTTCGATCATCAGGCTGCCGCCCAGCGCGGGCGTCTGCCGGATCAATTGCGCCGCCGCTTCCGGCCTCTGACTTTCGAGGATCTCGAGCGCGGAGTCGCTCGTCGAGGGAATCGCGCCGGAGGCGAATCCCGCCGCGGGCGGGTCGCCGGCTGTCGCGCCGCCGCCCGGTGCCGCGCCGTGGATCATCGCGGCGGCGGTCGTCGACGGCACGCGCCAATTGCTGATGAAGCGCGCGTCGACGCCGACCGACCCGCCATCGGCACGGGCGGTGAAGTGTGCGAACACACACATCAAGGCGGAAAACCCGGCGACGATGATCCGCCGATCGCGTCCGGACCCAAGGTCGCTGGGGTAGATCGGCGGTGGTCGTCGCGGCATCCGGAGCCTCACGGCGTAGGGCTGGCATGATGATGTACCCTAAAACGCGGTACGGCAAGAGTCTTCCGATGCGCGATCGCGGTCACCCGAAAGACGCCTTGCGTTGCGTCGCCGGCACGCTCACGCCGCTGCGATATGCTGGACGCCATGGATGAATCGACCCGCACGCCCACCTCGATCGACGCGGTTGCGCAGCTGCTCGCCTCGCGCGACTACGTGGCCGATCGACAACTGGTCACCGCGATCTACCTGTCGCTGGCCCTGAAACGGCCGCTGTTTCTCGAAGGCGAGCCGGGAACCGGCAAGACCGAGGTCGCGAAGGTCCTGGCTTCCGCGCTCGGCGCGGAGCTGATCCGGCTGCAGTGCTACGAGGGCCTCGACGTCGCATCGGCCGCCTACGAGTGGAACTATGCGCGCCAGATGCTCGAGATCCGCATCGCGGAGGCGGCGCATGAAGCGAGCCGCGAGCAACTCGCGCACGATCTCTTCAGCGAGCGCTTCCTGATCGCGCGACCGCTGCTGCGCGCGCTGCAACCCGGCAAGGTGCCGCCGGTGCTGCTCATCGACGAGCTGGATCGTGCCGACGAGCCCTTCGAAGCCTACCTGCTCGAAATCCTTTCCGACTTCCAGATCACGATCCCGGAGTGGAAGACCATCGCCGCCGGCGTGCCCCCGGTGGTCGTGATCACGTCCAATCGCACGCGCGAGATCCACGACGCGGTGAAGCGGCGCTGCCTCTACCATTGGGTCGACTACCCGTCGGCCGCGCGCGAGTTCGAAATCGTCCGGCGCAGGGTTCCGCAGATCCGGGAAAGCCTCAGCCGGCAGATCGTCGCCTTCGTCCAGGGACTGCGCCAGATCGACCTGTACAAGCTTCCCGGCGTCTCGGAGACGATCGAGTGGTCGCGCGCGCTGCTGGCGCTCGACGCCGTCGTACTGGAACCGGAGACCGTCAGCAATACGCTGGGCGTCCTGCTGAAGTACCAGGACGACATCGCCAAAGTCCAGGGTTCGGAAGCGGCGCGCCTCGTCGAGCGCATCCGCAACGACGCGGCCGCGGTCAACGGCTGATGGTGCCGACCGCGGGCGACGCCGCGTCGGCGCTGCCGGGCCACCTGGCCGATAACGTCGTCCACTTCGCGCGCGTCTTGCGACGCGCCGGCGTCCCGATCGGCACCGATCGCGTCCTGCTGGCGCTCCGGGCGCTCGAGGTCGCCGGGCTGCAGTCGCGTCGCGACCTCTATGCCGTCCTCATCGCGTGCCTGATCGATCGGCGCGAGCAGGTGACCCTGTTCGACCAGGCTTTCCATATCTTCTGGCGTGATCCCGACATTCTCGGGCAGATGATGCGCATGCTGCTGCCGCAGGTCGATTCGCGCCTGGGCGGCGCGACGTCGCCGGTGCCGGAGAATCGTCGCCTGGGCGAGGCGCTGTTCACGCAGGCGCCGCAGCCGCGGCCGCCGGAACCCGAGCAGCAGCGCGTAGAGATCGATGCGCGGCTGAGCTGGTCCGATCGCGAGCAGCTGCGCAAGGCCGATTTCGAGACGATGACAACGGCCGAGTGGGCCGAAGCGCGGCGAATGGTCGCGCTGATGCGCCCCTTCTTTGCCGAGCTTCGAACGCGACGCAGCGCCGCGGCGACGCGCGGCACGGTTCTCGACCTGCGCGCGCTGCTGCGATCGGCGGCTCGGCACGGCGGGGATTTCGTCGACCTGCCGCTCCGCAGCCGGCGCACGCGTCCGGCCCCGCTCGTCGCGATTGTCGACATCTCCGGATCGATGAGCCGCTATTCGCGGATGTTCCTGCATTTCCTCCACGCGATCGGCAATGCCGACTACCGGGTCGAGGCCTTCGTCTTCGGCACCCGGCTCACGTCGATCACGCGACCGATGCGCGCGAAGGATCCTGACGTCGCCGTGGCATCGGTCGTGCGCGCGGTCCAGGACTGGTCCGGCGGCACGCGGATCGCCGATGCCCTTCACGCGTTCAATCGCCAGTGGGCCCGCCGCGTCCTCTCGGGCGGGGCGACCGTGCTGTTCGTGAGCGACGGCCTCGAGCACGGCGCCCCCGACGTGCTGTCGCACGAAGTGGAGCGCCTCGCGAAATCCTGCCGCCGACTGGTCTGGCTCAACCCGCTGCTTCGCTACGAGGGCTTCGAGCCGAGGGCGCGCGGCGTCCGCGCGATCCTGCCCTACGTCGACGCCTTGCTGCCGGTGCACAGTGTCGACAGTCTCTCCCGCCTGGCGTCGATCCTGGCGACGGCGGCACCGTCGACCGACCGTGGGCGCGGCGCCGACGCCTGGGGTGGCGCCGGGCTCGCCGGCTCGCGCCGATCACGGGCGGCGCCGCTGAGCGTGCCGGCCTGAGGATCCGGCGCCTGGGCCGCGCCGGACCGTGCGGCGAGACCTGCCGCGAGACGATTCGTCAATACACCGCGCCGCGCGCGTCGACCGGCCAGACGGCCTCGACCGTTCCCTGGCGGACCGCGACGATCCAATCGTGCAGGTTCACCGTCGGGTCGCAGTGCCCCGGGACCAGCAGCGCCTTCGCCCCGATCTTGATGGCCGGGCCGCCGTCGGCGATCCGGGTCAGCACGGTGTGTTCGTCGGAAACGGAGTGCACGCGCCAGCCGTCGAACGTCGGTCGCGCCGGACCCGAATCGGTCGAAAACGCCTTGAGCCCGGCGTCCAGTGTCGCGCGTTCGCCGCGTTGGCTCATGACCGTCGTCAGCACGAACAGCGCGTTGTCGAACACCGGGGCGTCCGGATCCTGCTCGTTGCGCTTGTAGTCGACGTCCATGAAGAGGTACGAACCGGGCTGGATCTCGTTGTAGACGCCGCTCGTGGCGTCGTACGGGAATGTCCCGGTGCCGCCGCCGGTGATCACGTCGCACGAGAGGTTGGCCGCGACGAGGGCGTCGCGCACCTCGGCGGCGCGCGCGGCCGCGTGCTTCACGGCAGCGCGTCGCTCCGGGGCTCCGCGGCGGTGCTGCGCGGAGCCGGCGTACGCATGCAGCCCGGCGAGGTGCAGGAAGCCGCTGGCGGCCACGACGCGTGCCACCTGGACGGCCACCTCGGCGTCCGGAACACCGCCGCGATTCTGTCCGACGTCGACTTCGACATAGACGTCCAGGCGCGCCTGCTCTTCGGCGCACAGCGTCGCCAGGCGTCGCGCGGATTCGGCGTCGTCGACGCAGACGCCAAGCTTCGAATCGGTGAAGCGACGCGCCAGTTGCGCGAGGCGACGCAGTTTCTGGTCGCCGGCGATCTCGTTCGTGATCAGCACGTCGGGGATGTCGCCGCCCAGGAAGACCTCGGCTTCGCCCATTTTCTGCACGCAGATTCCGACCGCGCCCGCATTGATCTGGCGGCGCGCGATCTCGACGCACTTGTGGGTCTTCGCATGCGGCCGCAGGCGGACGGCGCTGCTCGCCGCGGCCTGCGCCATCCGCGTCAGGTTCGCTTCGAACTTGTCGAGATCGAGGATCAGCGCCGGCGTGTCGACCTGCTTGAGCGAATCGCCGCGCTGCGCCGGAATCCAGTCGAGACGCATCGGATCAGTCTAGGGCCTGTTCACGCGATGGATCGCCGCTCCTCCGGCCGCCGGTCGGACGTCACGCGGCCCCGGTCGACGGGCGCATCCGCGCGAACGCATGCCAGCAGGTCGAACCCCGGAATGGGAGGGAGGCGACGTGGGACGACGGACTGAATCGGACACAAGGCATCGAACCTTGGATCGACAAATCAATGCCATTTTCAGGAACGCCAGATCGAGGAACGCCAGATCGCGTCGCCGCACGGGTTCTGCGCCGCGGGCCGACACTGTACCTGAACACTTTGGTGGGAACACTCGGGAGTCGCCTCTGCGCAGGCCGGCACGACGCACCTTCGGGGCGACCCCAGCCGGTGTCGGTGGAGGTTCGCAGCTTCGGGCGCGCCCGGTACCGGATCTCGTGCCCGCGGACGATCCGTCACGTGGGTGTGTCGACCGGCGTCGCGCCGCCCGTTGGGGACGCAGCGTGAGGGGCGAGCCGCAGCAGTTGGACCTCCGCGAGGCTCCCGTACAGCGGCCGCGTAAGGACGCGTGAAATCGCGCTGGCCGCGAGCGAACAGGCCATCAGCGTCAGGACCATCGAATGGCCATCGACCATCTCCATCACGATGATGAACGCGGTCAGGGGCGCCTGCGTGACGGCGGCCAGGAATCCGGCCATTCCGAGGGCGATCAGCGCCGCGGGTTGGTCCAGGTGGAAGCATTCCGCGAATCCATTGCCGATCCCCGCTCCGATGGCCAGGGAGGGGGCGAAGATTCCTGCCGGGACGCCGGACCACGTCGTCAGCCATGTGGCGACGAACTTGAAGAACGTGTAGCCCGTCGGCACGGATTCCTGCCCCTCGAGCATCGAACGGGTCAGTGTGTAGCCGCTGCCGAACGTGGCGCCGCGGGTCACGAGGCCGATGACGGCGCAGGCCAGGCCGCAGGCGGCGGCGAACGCCGCAGGATGCCGCGAGCGCCAGCGGGTCGCGCGGTCGGGCGACCTGCCACCCAGCGAGGCGATGAGCAGGCGTGCGAACAGTCCGCCCGCGATGCCGCTGGCCAGTGCGACACCGACGCCCGGGAGCAACATGCCGATGCCAAGTCCATGGACCCGGATCATGCCGAAGTAAGTCTCGTTCCCGTTGATCGAGACGGCGACGATTCCGGCCAGGACGATGCCGGTGATCAGCAGGCCACTGCTGCGTTGCTCGGGCGTTCGCGACAGCTCCTCGATGGCGAACATGACGCCGGCCAGCGGCGTGTTGAAGGCTGCCGCGATGCCGGCCGCGCCCCCCGCGACGAGCAGCCCGTGTTCGCTGACGGCCGACCGCCGCGGCAGCCAGCGCCGGCCTGCAAGCATGATGCCGGCCGCGATCTGGACCGACGGCCCTTCGCGCCCCAGCGAAAGTCCCGCCAGCAGGCCCCAGCTCGTCAGCAGGATCTTGGCCACCGTCAAGCGCAGCGAGACGAACAATCCCATTCGTTCCGTCGCTACCGAACCGGACAGTGCGGCGATGACCTGCGGGATCCCGGATCCTCCCGCGCCGGGCACGTAACGCCTCGTGAGCCAAGCGATGCCGAAGGCGCTGGCGGGCATCCACGCAAGCGCCATCCACGGTACCGAATCGTCGAAGCGGAAGAAGACTTGAAGCGCCTGCTCGGTCAGTCGCGTGAATCCAACCACCGCGAGACCGGCCGCGGCGGCCGAAACCATCACGACGGCCCTCGCCCACCAGCGGCGCCAGTCCGCGAATTCACGACGAAATGCGACTTGAATTCGATGCCGGCGGTGCATCGGTCGGTGCGCAGGCCGTGATCAGATGGTCTTGCGAATTTCGCCGGCTGCGGTCTGGAGCACGGCGACGGCGCCCGTCATCTTGAGCCCGAAAGCCCTGGAGCAGGAGCTCCAGACGGGGAAGGAATGACGTGGCAATTTGAGATGACTGGTAGGGGCACAAGGATTCGAACCTTGGACCTACGGATTAAGAGTCCGCTGCTCTACCAACTGAGCTATACCCCCGATACGGCCACGCGCGGCACCCGTTCGAGCTGCCCGGTCGCCACGCGCCAAGCGCGCATTTTATAGCAAGCGGCGAACGTTGCAGCGCTCGCCGCCGGATCCTCCTCGTCAGCGGATCGAAACCTCGACGCGGCGCGCCTCGGCCGGGTCCGAACCGCCGGTGGTTACCTGCGGCTTCTCGAGATCCACGCGCTCCGCCGCGACGCCCGCCGCGACGAGCGCGTCGCGCACGGCCAATGCGCGCTGCTTCGCGAGTTCCGCATTGGACTGCGCGTTGCCGCTGGCGTCATGGAAGCCGGAGATGACCGCATGCGATTCCGGTTTCCCCTGCAGGGCGGCGACGATCGGCGCGAGTTCGCCCGGCGCCGTCGCCGGGAGTGCCGCGGCGCCCAGTTCGAAATAGATTTTCACGGTACCGACGGCGGCCGCGGGCGCGGCCGGTGCCGCTACCACGGGCTCCGCGGCGGCGGGAACGGCGGGCGCCGCGACGGTCGCCGACGACGGACTGAACGTTCCGCCGACCGACAGCGCGACGCCGATGACCATCAGCGATACGAAGATCGCGACGGCGAGGACCATCCCGATGGCGACGTTGATCTCGGCGTCCTGGTCGTCGAACATGGCGGCTCCCGGCTCAGCGGACCGTGACTTCGACGCGGCGGGCTTCCGCCGGGTCGGTGCCGCCGACGGTCTCCTGCGGCTTCTGCAGCTCGATGCGGTCGGCAGCGACGCCGGCCGCCGCCAGCGCGTCGCGAACCGCGATGGCGCGCTGCTTGGCGAGCTCCGCGTTCTGCTGCGCATCGCCGGACGCGTCATGGAAGCCGGAGATCACGACCTTCGCGCCGGCGTTGATCTTCGCGGCGTCGACGACGGCGGCGAGCTTGCCCTGCGCATCGGCCGGCAGGTCGGCCTTGCCGAGGTCGAAGTAGAGCTTCGTCGCCAGGGCGGCCGCCGCCGCCGGCGCGGCCGCCGGCATCGCGACGCTCGCTTCCGCCGGCTTGCCGCCATGGACGGCGGCCACGACCGGCACGATCAGCAGCGCGACGATGTTGATGATCTTGATCAGCGGATTGACCGCCGGGCCTGCCGTGTCCTTGTAGGGGTCGCCGACCGTGTCGCCGGTGACGGCCGCCTTGTGGGCGTCGGATCCCTTGCCGCCGAAGTTTCCTTCCTCGATGTACTTCTTCGCGTTGTCCCACGCGCCGCCGCCGGTCGTCATCGAAATGGCGACGAAGAGGCCGGTCACGATCGTGCCCATCAGCGCGCCGCCCAGCGCCTCGGGGCCGAGCAGCAGGCCGACGACGATCGGCACGAGCACCGGCAGCAGCGACGGGATCATCATTTCCTTGATCGCGGACGTCGTCAGCATGTCGACTGCGCGGCTGTAGTCCGGCTTCGCGGTCCGCTCCATGATCCCCTTGATCTCGCGGAACTGGCGCCGAACCTCCTCGACGACCGAGCCGGCGGAGCGCCCGACCGCTTCCATCGCCATCGCACCGAAAAGGTAGGGGATCAGGCCGCCGATGAACAGGCCGACGATGACCTTCGGGTTCGTGAGGTCGAACATCGCGTGGATGCCGAACTGGTCGAGCGAATGGGTGTAGTCGGCGAAGAGCACGAGCGCCGCGAGGCCGGCCGAACCGATCGCATAGCCCTTCGTGACCGCCTTCGTCGTGTTGCCGACGGCGTCGAGCGGGTCGGTGATGTTGCGGACGGCCGGCGGCAGCTCCGCCATCTCGGCGATGCCGCCGGCGTTGTCGGTGATCGGCCCGTAGGCATCGAGCGCCACGACGATGCCGGTCATCGACAGCATCGCGGTCGCGGCGATCGCGATCCCGTAGAGCCCGGCGAGCGCGTGCGACGCGATGATCGCGATGCAGATCGCGATCACGGGCCACGCCGTGGCCTTCATCGAGACCGCGATGCCGGCGATGATGTTGGTCGCGTGTCCCGTCGTCGAAGCCTTCGCGACGTACTTGACCGGCGCGAAGTCGGTGCCGGTATAGAACTCCGTGATGTAGACGAGCGCGGCGGTGAGCACCAGGCCGATGACGGCGGCGCCGTAGATCCGCATCGTCGACAGCGAAGCGTCGGCCGAGGCGACGTCGCCCAGCAGCCACGTCGTGACCGGATAGATGAGCACCAGCGCCAGGACGCCGGCGACGATCAGCCCGCGGTAGAGCGCGTTCATGATCTTGCCGCCCTCCCGCGCCTTGACGAAGTAGCAGCCGACGATCGACGCGAGGATCGAGACGCCGGACAGCGCCAGCGGATAGACGAGCGCGCGCTCGCCGAGCCCCTTCAGCGCGAAGGCGCCGATCAGCATCGTCGCGATCACGGTGACCGCGAACGTCTCGAACAGGTCCGCCGCCATCCCGGCGCAGTCGCCGACGTTGTCGCCGACGTTGTCGGCGATCACCGCCGGGTTGCGCGGATCGTCCTCCGGGATCCCCGCCTCGACCTTGCCGACGAGGTCCGCGCCGACGTCCGCGCCCTTGGTGAAGATGCCGCCGCCGAGCCGCGCGAAGATCGAGATCAGCGAGGCGCCGAACGCGAAGCCGATCATCGGATGCAGGGATGCGCGCAGGTCGCTGCTGCTGCCGACGCCGAGCGCGGCGTAGAAGCCCGCGACGCCGATCAGCCCGAGGCCGACGACGAGCAGCCCGGTGATCGCGCCGCCGCGGAACGCGATGTCGAGCGCCGGATTGAGCCCGCGCGTCGCCGCCTGCGCGGTGCGGACGTTGGACCGCACCGAGACGTTCATGCCGATGAAGCCGGCGACGCCCGACAGGACCGATCCGAGCACGAACCCGATCGCCGTCTTCAGCCCCAGCTGCGGGATGATCGCGATCACGATCGCGAGGACGACGCCGACGACGGCGATCGTGCGGTACTGGCGGCTCAGGTACGCCTGGGCGCCCTGCTGGATCGCGGCGGCGATCTCCTGCATGCGCGCATTGCCTGCATCCTGTTTCAGGATCCAGGAGATCGAAATCGCGCCGAAGACCACGGCCGCGAGGCCGCAGGCGAGCGCCAGGATCAGTCCGGACGACATGGGGGGATTCTCCTTATCGAATCGTCAAAATTCGGCGAACGGGTTCGGGCCGGCCGCGCGCGGCGCAGGCCGGTCGCGAACGAGGCTCAGGTCAGTGCGGTGAACACGCGGGCGCGGATGTCGTCGACGCTGCCGACGCCGGAGACGTCGCGAAAGCGCGGCGCGCGCGGATCGCCGCTCGCAGCCCACTTGGCGTAGTAGTCGACGAGCACGCTGGTCTGCGCGTGGTAGACCTCGAGGCGCTTGCGCACGACGTCTTCCTTGTCGTCGTCGCGCTGGATCAGCGGCTCGCCGGTGGCGTCGTCGCGACCCGCCAGCTTCGGCGGGTTGAAGCGAACGTGGTACGTGCGGCCGCTCGGCAGGTGGACCCGGCGACCGCTCATGCGCTCCACGATGTCGGCGTCGGGAACCTTGATCTCGAGCACGACGTCGAGGCCGACGCCCGCGTTTCTCAGCGCGTCGGCCTGCGGGATCGTCCGCGGGAAGCCGTCGAAAAGGTAGCCGGACTGGCAATCCGGGGCCGTCAGGCGCTCTTTCACGAGCCCGATGATGATGTCGTCGGAGACGAGCTGGCCCGAGTCCATCACGCTCTTCGCGGCGAGCCCGAGCGGCGTACCGGCCTTGACGGCGGCGCGCAGCATGTCGCCGGTCGAGATCTGGCAGATCCCGAAGTGATCCTTGATGAACGCGGCCTGGGTTCCCTTGCCGGCGCCCGGCGGACCGAGCAGGATGATGCGCATCGCCTGAAGTCTCCCGTCATCACCGCGTCTCGGCGCGGCTCGTCTTGCGCCGGCACGCTGGCGCGGTCCTCGTTGCCCTGGTGCTGTTCGTCGTGGTTCTTCTTCTTGCGGCAGGCCACGGCGAGGCGCCATCCGCGCAGCGTCATCCGCCCGCACGGCCCCGGACCGGCCGCCGACCACCGTGCAGGTTCAAGTACGCGGAATCCGCGCTCGTCCCGGTCGCTGCAAACGGGGGATTCTACCTGCGGGGCTGACGGCAGCCTGACAAGGCGGGCGCGGGCCGGATTCTAACGATTCCGCGTGGCATCCCGTCGCCGCCCGGTGCGGCGAAAATACAACGACCCGGTCGCCGATGGCGCGCGTCCTTGGTGCGACGCCGCATCGCCTTTCGCCCGAACCTGAAGGATCACGCCGCCGCGCCCGCGGCGATCAGCGCGCGCACCGCTTCGAGGTCCTCGGCGGTGTCGACGCCCGGCGGCAACGGCTCGCGCAGCCGCGCGACGACGATCCCGTGGCCATGCCAGAGCGCGCGAAGCTGCTCGAGGCTCTCGAGCCGCTCGATCGGCACCTGCGGCAGCCGCGGGTACTGCAGCAGGAAGCGCACGCGATAGGCGTAGAGGCCGACATGGCGCCACGCCGGCAACTCGGGCGGCAGCGCGGCGGGCCGGCCGCCGCCGGCGAAGGCGTCGCGAGCCCACGGAATCGGCGCGCGCGAGAACAGCAACGCCCGATCGCGGTGGTCGACGACGACCTTGACGACGTTGGGATTGAAGAATTCCGCGGCATCACGAAGCGGATGCGCGGCGGTGGCGATCTCGCAATCCGTGCGCGCGCGCAGCAGCGCGGCGACGCTTTCGATGATCGCCGGCGGCATCAGCGGCTCGTCGCCCTGGACGTTGACGACGATCGCGTCGCCCGGCAGGCCGAGGATCGAGCACGCTTCCGCCAGCCGGTCCGTCCCGGTGGCGTGCGCCGCGGAAGTCAGCACCGATTCGACGCCCGCCGCGCCGCACGCCGCGACGATGCGCGCATCGTCGGTGCAGACGACCACGCGTCGCGCGCCGGCCCGGGCGGCCCGGCGCGCCACGCGCACGACCATCGGCGTTCCCCCGAGGTCCGCCAGTGCCTTGCCGGGCAGGCGCGTCGATCCGAAGCGCGCCGGAACGAGGACGTCGAAGGCGCCCGCGTGGTCGCTGCCGCGGTTGCCGTCGTCGGCACCCACGCGTCCGCGCCTATCGCGGCGCCGGCGCGCCGCCGTCCAGGCGGCGGGCTTCGGACTCGAGCATGATCGGAATGCCGTCGCGGATCGGAAACGCGAGGCCGGCAGCGCGCGAGACGAGTTCCTGGTGCTGGCGGTCGTACTCGAGCGGTCCCTTCGTCACGGGACAGACGAGTATGTCAAGCAGGCGCGGGTCCATCGTGGGGTGCCTTTCCGATCCTCGACTCGATCAGGTCGATCAGTCGCTCGTCGATCCGACTGTGCAGCGGCACGACCCAGATCCGCGGATCCTGCGCGATCGACGGCGAGACGGCGCATTTTACGGCGTCCTTCTCGGTGATCAGCACCCGGTCGTGGCGACGCGCCGCGAACGGATCGTCGGCGTAGGGGTAGTGGTCGTGCAGCGCAAGCTCCTCGACGTCGAGGCCCGCCGCCGCGAGCATCTGGAAGAAGCGCCGCGGGTTGCCGATCCCGCAGGCGGCGAGCAGCTGCAGCTTGCCGTCGACCTGCTGGCGGCGCAGCTCGGCCAGCGCGATGCGCTGCGACGGCCGCGTCAGCGACCACGCTTCGCGAACCTCGGTTTCCAGCGCGTAGAACGGCGAATAGACGCGCACGGTCGGCGCGGCGCCGTTGAACACGACGGCATCGACGAACGCGAGGCGCTTGGGCGGGTCGCGCAGAGGACCGGCGGGCAGCAGCCAGCCGTTGCCCCAGCCGCGATCGTCGACGACCGCGATCTCGAAGTCGCGCGCCAGGCCGTAATGCTGCAGGCCGTCGTCCGCGATGATGACGTCGCAATCGCCTTGGCCCTGCGACGGGCCCGCGCCGCCGCCGCGAGCCAGCAGGCGGGCGGCGGCCGCACGATCGCGCCCGACCGCGACCGGCACGCCGGTCGCCCGCGCGATCTCGAGCGGCTCGTCGCCGAACTGCCGCACGTCGCCCTGCGGATCGATGCGTCGCGCCTCGCCGGCGCTTGTCCCGTAGCCGCGCGCGACGACGCCCGGGTGCCAGCCGCGCGCCGCCAGCTGGCGGACGAGCGCGATCGCGAGCGCCGTCTTGCCGGTGCCGCCGACATAGAGGTTCCCGACGACGATCACGGGGACGCCGACCGCGCTGGCCCGCGCCAGCCCGACCTGGTAGCGCCAGCCCATGAACCGGCGCCAGGCCCGATGCAGCAGCCCGAGCGGCCACAGCAGGCGCGCCGTCAGGCCGCGCCGGCGCCAGACCGCATGCGCCCAGCGCTCCGCGGGGGTCCGCCAGCTCATCGGCTGGTCACGGAGCGGATTGGCGCTGGGTGGCGAAGCTGATGTGCGCCAGCCCGGCCAGGCGCGCCGCCTCGAGCATCGTCACGACGGCCTGGTGCGGCGCCTGCGCGTCGGCGTTGATGACGACCACCGGGTCGGTCTGCCCTTCCGCCGCGCGCTTCAGGAGCAGCGCCAGCGCGCCCGGTTCGGTCTGCATGACGACGGTGTGCGCGACCGCGTACCGGCCATCCGCGGTCACCGCGACCTGGACCTCGAACGGACGCACCGGCGGCCGGGTCGCGTCGGCCGAAGGCAGCTCGATCTGCAGTTCGGAAAAGCGCGAGTAGGTCGTGCTCACCGCGAGGAAGATGACGACGATCAGCAGGACGTCGATCAACGGGATCAGGTTGATCTCCGGCTCCTCGGCGAGCGGGCGCCGGAACTTCATGTCGTCGCTTCGCGCGCCGCGCGCTTGGGCGCGAACAGCGTCTCGATCATGCGCTGCGCCTGGTCTTCCATCTCGACGATGAGGTCGTCGATGCGCGACCGGTACTGGCGGTAGGCCAGCGTCGACGGGACGGCGACGATGATCCCGAACGCGGTGCTGTAAAGCGCCACCGAGATGCCGTGGGCGAGCTGCTGCGGGCTCGAGCCGATCTGCTGCGCGGCGAAGATCTCGATCATGCCGATCACGGTGCCGAACAGCCCCAGCAGCGGCGCGATCGAGCCGATCGATCCGAGCAGCGTCATGTAGCGCGACAGTTCATGCGTGGCCTGGTTGCCGGCGGCCACCACGGCCTGCAGCGCCGCCTCGCGCCCGGCTTCGGCGTTGCGCAGGCCGGCGGCCAGGATGCGCCCGAGCGGTGAACTGCGCTCCAGCTTGCCGAGCACCTCGCCGTTGACCGCGCCGCGCGCGTGCAGCCCCAGCACGTCGTCCAGCAGCTTGGCCGGCGTGATGCGCGAGGCGCGCAGCGCGACGCCACGCTCGATGATCAGGGCGAGGGCCACGACCGATGCGATGATCAGCGGCCAGACGGGCCAGCCGAGGGATTGGACTATCGAAAGCAAGGCGCGGGTCCTTCGGTTGCGAAGCGCGGAGGCGATTCCGGATTCGAGTTTGCCAAGGGGTCTTGCGGAGGGGCGCAGTGTAGTGGCTGCGACGTTCGAACTCCTCGTCGCGGGCGCGCGTCGCCGCGGAATCGGCAATTCCGCCTTGAGGGACCGCGGGACCGTCCCTCGCGGAAACTTGGTACCTTGCGGTCGCCGTCCGGTCATCTGTCCACACGATTTGTGGATAACTTTGTTGATAACTCGCGGAAGGGCACCGGAAACCCGCGCCAGCACTGGATTCCACATCGCTGCACAGGGAATTGGCAGCCCATATAATCTTTGAAAATCAGATACTTGAAGCGAATCCTGAACGTGCCCTGGCGGATCGAGCCCCATCCACGCGGTCGCCGCCACGATGTGGACAGGTTTTCGGCCGGAATGCCGCATGAATCCTGAGTTCGACGACGCAAAGCCAGAATCCACGCGGGTTCCGCTCACGGTTTCCGCGCTGAACCGCGCCGTTGCTGGATTGTTATCGCGGCACCTTCGCCTGGTGCGGGTTCGCGGCGAGATTCGCGGGATGACCCGCGCCGCGAGCGGGCATTGGTACTTCATGCTGAAGGATGAGCAGGCCCAGGTCCGATGCGTGATGTTTCGCAGCCGCAACATGCTCGTCAATCCGGCGCCCCGCGACGGCGACGAGGTGGAGGTCGTCGCGCAGGTCGGACTCTACGAGCCGCGGGGCGAATTCCAGCTCACGGTGGAGTCGCTCGCGCGTTCCGGCGGCGGACGCCTGTTCGAGGAGTTCCTGCGACTGCGCGACCGCCTGGCCGCCGAGGGGCTGTTCGATGCCTCGCGCAAACGGGTACCCCCCTCGGTGCCGCGCACGATCGGCGTCGTGACGTCGCTGCAGGCGGCCGCGCTGCACGACGTGCTTGCGGCGCTCGCGCGACGCGCGGCGTATGCGCGCGTCGTCGTCTATCCGGTTCCCGTGCAGGGCAGCGGCGCCGGCGAGCGCATCGCGGACGGCCTCGCGACGGCCTCGCGCCGCGCCGACGCCGACGTGCTGCTGCTCGTCCGCGGCGGCGGTTCGATCGAGGACCTGTGGGCATTCAACGAGGAAGTCGTCGCCCGCGCGATCCGGGATTGCCGGGTGCCGGTCATCGTCGGCGTCGGCCACGAGTCGGATTTCACGATTGCCGATTTCGCCGCCGATGTCCGCGCGCCGACGCCGACGGCCGCCGCGGAATTGGCCGCGCCGGATCGCGCCGGCCTCCTCGAGGCCGTCGATCGTCGGCGGCGCGCGTTGGCGCAATGGGTGCGGCACGCGGCGCAGGCGCGCGCGCAGCGGCTGGACATTGCGCAGCGCGTGCTGTCGTCGGCGCACGGGCCGCTGCGGGGCCTGCGCACGCGGATCCAGGACCTGGACGGACGCGCCGCGCGCGCGGTTCGCAACGCACTCGTCCGTGGGCAGCGCGAGCTGCAGGCCGCGAAGCTTGCGTTGACGCGCGCGAGGCCGGCGACGGCGCGCCTGTCGCAGGACGTCGTGGCGGGGCGCGAGCGGCTGCGTGCCGCGGTCGCTCGTGCGGTGCCGGCGCTGTCGCTCCGCGTCGACCTGCTGTCGCGTGCGCTCGCACAGCTCGACGTCGACCGCGTGCTGGGCCGCGGCTACAGCATCGTGCGCGACGGCGAGGGCCGGATCGTCACGCGGGCCATCGACGTGGCCGCCGGCGAGTCCTTGTCGATCCGGTTCGCGCAAGGCCACGCCGCCGTCAAGGTGGAACAGTCGCCGCTCGCGGAGGGACCGCCGCGGTAGCGCAGGTTGACGCTTGCAGGGTACGCACCCGGCGCGCCCGCGTCGCGACCCTGAACAGGCCCTAGAATTCCGGGCCTCGACGTCCCACCGACAAGGAATCTCACCGATGGAACACAAACTTCCGCCGCTGCCGTTCGCGACCGACGCGCTGGCGCCGCACATCTCGAAGGAAACCTTCGAGTTCCACTACGGGAAGCACCACCAGGCCTACGTCACGAACCTCAACAACCTCGCCAAGGGGACCGAGTTCGAGAACCTGGGCCTGGAGGACATCGTTCGCAAGTCGAGCGGCGGGATCTTCAACAACGCCGCGCAGGTCTGGAACCACACCTTCTTCTGGAACAGCCTGAAGCCGGGCGGCGGCGGCGAACCGGGCGGCGCGCTCGCCGCGGCGATCACCGCGAAGTGGGGTTCGTTCGCCGCATTCAAGGAGGCGTTCGCGAAGAGCGCGGTGGGCAATTTCGGTTCCGGCTGGACCTGGCTCGTGCGCAAGGCGGACGGCTCGGTCGACATCGTCAACACGAGCAATGCGGGCACGCCGCTCACGACGTCCGACAAGCCGCTGCTGACGATCGACGTCTGGGAACACGCGTACTACATCGACTACCGCAATGCGCGGCCGAAGTTCGTCGAGACGTTCCTCGCGAGCCTCGCGAACTGGGATTTCGCGGCCCGGAACTTCGGCTGATCCGGACGCGGCCTCGAAGGCCTGACCGATTCGGCGCCGCGCGGCGCCGAATCGGTCACGGCTGCGCCAGCTGGTTGATCCTCGAGCCGGCGCCGATGCCGTGCGCCTTGAACCAGCCGCCGCTCATCTCGAGCGCATAGCGCACCGGGTGCTTCGCGCAGTGCGACGCGTCGGTGCGCGGCTCCATCTCCTCGACGTTGGCGATCGTCCCGTCGTCGTCGATGAAGGCCACGGCGAGCGGGATCAGCGTATTGCGCATCCACATGCATTGCGTGGCGCGCCGCTCGAAGACGAACAGCATCCCGTGGTTCGGCGCCAGGCCCTCGCGATGCATCAATCCCTGCAGGCGCGCCGGCTCGTTGTCGGCGACCTCCGCCGTGATCACGTGGATTCCGGCCGTCAGCTGGACGGTCCGCGCCGCGGCGGCCTGCGCCGCGGCGGCGAGCGCCGCCACCGCGATCCACGCCGCGGCGGCCTTCGCAGCCGGCCAACGCGTCGTCACGGGTTGCTGCCGGCGGGCGACGGCTTCGCGCTCGACTTCGACTTCGAATGCTTCGACGCGGTCGACGACTTCGCCTTGGTCGACTTGTGCTTTTTCTTCTTCCTGCTCTTGCCGGAGTTGCTGCTGCCCTTGGACTTTGCCTTCGGTTTCGTCGCGGTATCGGCCGGGCTCGCGGAGGTGCCGGTCGTCGTCGGCGCCGCGGCCGGCGGAGCATCGCCGACGCGGCCCGTCGCCGATGGCGCGCTCGTCGGCGAGCCGCCGGCGGCGCCCGCGGCGGAGCCGGGCACGGTCGCGGGTGGCGCGCCGACGGGCGCAGCCGGCGCGATGTTCCCGGTGATCGGCTTCGGCGGCGCCGCCGTGGGTTGCGAGGGCGTGGCGGTCGTCTGCGCCAGCGCGACGCTGGTCAACAAGGCCGACACGACGAAACCCAACGACTTCTGCATTTCACATCCTTTCCCGGTCCGTCCGCGTCCGTGCTGACGGCATGATCGACAAGTGCGGCAAGACGAAGCGAAAAGGCCTTAACGCGGGATTGTTCGCCCGCGTTGACGCTGCGCCCCTTGACGGGGCGCAAAGGGCCTGCGCGCTAGAATCGCGATGATCCTGCGTCGGCCCCGCGACGCCGGCCCGCACTTCACCGATGCCGCCGATCCCGATCCGGCGCTTTCCGATTCTGCCATCCGCGCGACGATTCCCGGAGCTTCCATGTACCAGCACATCAAGGTCCCCGACCAGGGCCAGAAGATCACTGTCAACGCCGACAACACGCTCAACGTGCCGGACCAGCCCATCATTCCGTACATCGAGGGCGACGGCACCGGGGTCGACATCACGCCGGTGATGCTCAAGGTCGTCGACGCTGCGGTGGCGAAGGCCTACGGCGGGAAGCGCAGGATCGTCTGGATGGAAATTTTTGCCGGCGAGAAGTCGACGCGGATCTACGGTCCCGACGTCTGGTTGCCGGAGGAGACGCTGGCGGCCGTCCGCGAATACGTCGTATCGATCAAGGGCCCGCTCACGACGCCCGTGGGCGGCGGCATCCGCTCGATCAACGTGGCGATGCGGCAGGAACTCGACCTGTACGTCTGCCTTCGCCCGGTGCGCTATTTCCAGGGCGTCCCCAGCCCGGTGAAGGAGCCGGAAAAGACGGACATGGTCATCTTCCGCGAGAACTCGGAGGACATCTACGCCGGGATCGAGTACGAGGCGGAGACCGACAAGGCGCGCAAGCTGATCGCCTTCCTGCAGAACGAACTCGGCGTGCGCAAGATCCGCTTCCCGGCGACCTCGGGCATCGGCATCAAGCCGGTCTCGCGCGAGGGCACCGAGCGCCTCGTGCGCAAGGCGCTCCAGTACGCGATCGACAACCGGCGCAAGTCCGTGACGTTCGTGCACAAGGGCAACATCATGAAGTTCACCGAGGGTGCGTTCGCGAAATGGGGCTACGCGCTGGCGCAGCGCGAGTTCGGCGCGCAACTGCTCGACGGCGGCCCGTGGATGTCGATCAAGGCCGCGCACGGCGAGATCGTCGTCAAGGACGTGATCGCCGACGCGTTCCTGCAGCAGATCCTGCTGCGCCCGGCCGAGTACGACGTCATCGCGACGCTGAACCTGAACGGCGACTACGTCTCCGATGCGCTCGCGGCGCAGGTCGGCGGCATCGGGATCGCGCCCGGGGCGAACCTGTCCGACACCGTGGCGATGTTCGAGGCCACGCACGGCACCGCGCCGAAGTACGCCGGCAAGGACTACGTGAACCCCGGCTCGGAAATCCTGTCCGCGGAAATGATGTTGCGGCACATGGGCTGGACGGAGGCCGCCGACCTCATCATCCGCTCGATGGAGAAGGCGATTCTTAACAAGACCGTCACCTACGACTTCGCGCGCCTGATGCCCGGCGCCACGCAGCTCTCGTGTTCCGGTTTCGGCGCGGCGATGATCGCCCAGATGTAGCGGCGCGGCCCGCGGCGGCCCGCGGAAATGAAAAGCCCCGCAGCTGCGGGGCTTTTCATTTCCGCGCGGGCGCGCGGGCAATCGCTCGGGAAGTTCAGGACGGTGTGATGTTCGACGCCTGCTTGCCCTTCGGCCCCTGGACCACCTCGAATACGACCTTCTGCCCCTCCTTCAGCGTCTTGAAACCGCTTGCCTGGATCGCGGAAAAATGCGCGAACAGGTCCTCGCCCCCGTCGTCCGGCGTGATGAAACCGTAACCCTTGGCGTCGTTGAACCACTTGACCGTACCGGTTGTCATACCCCTTCCTCAGCTGATTGGAATGTCGGTGCTCTTGCCAACGGCCGCCTGTCGGGCCGGCGGCCGCCCGGTTCTGCGCCGGGATCGGTTGGGCCATCGTCGCTGCGCCTTCCGGCCGGATCCCGCCGCGGGGCGGGCCGATCGGAAAGTCGAATGACTTCGGCGGTCAATTCTTCTGGGAAATCCGTCGTCGCGTCAAGCCTATGGACCCGTCACGTCGGCGCCGGGAGGCGGGGTGCGGGCGCCCCGGGTCCGCGCAGCCGTTCCGACGATCGGTCGAATACCGGCGGCTTGCGGTGCAAAACGCATGCTTCGGAAAGGGTTCGCGCGGGGTAAAAACGCGGTGTGGCACGGATTCGACAAGCCCCCGGGGAGGGGACTGCCGATCGGTTGTTTGCCCGACCGGATTGGGATGATCATATGTATCCGCCGGCGAGCGGCGAACCGTTTTTAACTTATGATTGGCACGAAGCTTGTAACGCTCCGTGCACGGCGCGCTTTTCCAGAATGCGGTCATGACTGAACGGTCGGGTGACGGTGTCGTTGTCGAGAAGCAGGCAACCCGCGTCAAGCCGCCCGGGATGTACCAGGTCGTGCTGCTCAACGACGACTTCACGCCGATGGAATTCGTCGTCGGCGTGCTGCAGAAGTTTTTCGGCAAGGGACGGGAGCAGGCGACGCAGATCATGCTGAAGGTCCACCACGAGGGTCGTGGCGTCTGCGGCGTCTACCCGCGCGACATCGCGGCGAGTAAAGTCGAGCAGGTTTGCAGCTATTCACGCCAACACCAGCATCCGCTGCAGTGCGTGATGGAGGAAGCATGATTGCGCAGGAACTCGAAGTGAGCCTGCACATGGCCTTTGTCGAGGCCAGGCAGGCAAGGCATGAATTCATCACGGTCGAGCACCTGCTTCTGGCGCTCCTGGACAATCCGTCGGCGGCCGAGGTGCTCAAGGCCTGCGCATGCAACATCGAGGACCTGCGCAAGAGCCTGCAGAATTTCATCGCCGACAACACGCCGGTGCTGCCGCCCAATTCGGAGGCCGATACGCAGCCGACGCTGGGCTTCCAGCGCGTGATCCAGCGGGCGATCATGCACGTGCAGTCGACCTCCAACGGCAAGCGCGAGGTGACCGGCGCCAACGTGCTGGTCGCGATCTTCGGCGAGAAGGACTCGCACGCGGTCTACTACCTGCACCAGCAGGGTGTCACGCGCCTGGATGTCGTCAACTTCATCTCGCACGGCATCACGAAGACGCCGCAGGCCGAGGAGAAGGCGAAGCAGCCGGCCGAGACCGACCAGGAAGGCGGCGAAGGACGCGAGCAGGCGTCGCCGCTCGAGCAGTACACGCAGAACCTCAACCAGCTGGCGCGCGACGGCAAGATCGATCCGCTGATCGGGCGCGAGCCGGAGGTCGAGCGCGTGATCCAGGTCCTGTGCCGCCGGCGCAAGAACAATCCGCTGCTCGTCGGCGAGGCGGGCGTCGGCAAGACGGCGATCGCCGAGGGGCTGGCGTGGCGCATCGTGAAGAACGACGTGCCGGAGATCCTCGAGAAGTCGAGCGTCTATTCGCTCGACATGGGCTCGCTGCTGGCGGGCACGAAATACCGCGGCGACTTCGAGCAGCGGCTCAAGGCGGTGCTGAAGCAGCTGAAGGCGAACCCGAGCGCGATCCTCTTCATCGACGAGATCCACACGCTGATCGGCGCCGGCTCCGCGTCGGGCGGCACGCTGGACGCCTCGAACCTGCTGAAGCCGGCGCTCGCGACCGGGCAGCTGAAGTGCATCGGCGCGACGACGTACAACGAATACCGCGGCATCTTCGAGAAGGACCACGCGCTGTCGCGGCGCTTCCAGAAGATCGACGTCAATGAGCCGACCGTCGCGCAGACGATCGAGATCCTGAAGGGCCTGAAGTCGCGCTTCGAGGAGCACCACGGGGTCAAGTACTCCGCCGGGGCGATCACCGCGGCCGCCGAGCTCTCGGCGAAGTTCATCAACGACCGCCACCTGCCGGACAAGGCGATCGACGTCATCGACGAGGCCGGGGCCGCGCAGCGGATCCTGCCGGTGTCGCGCCGCAAGAAGACGGTCGGCAAGAACGAGGTCGAGGAGATCATCGCGAAGATCGCCCGGATCCCGCCGCAGACCGTCTCGAGCGACGATCGCACGCAGTTGAAGAACCTCGAACGGAACCTGAAGAACGTCGTGTTCGGCCAGGATCCGGCGATCGACGCGCTCGCGGCCGCGATCAAGATGGCGCGGTCGGGACTCGGCAAGCCCGACAAGCCCATCGGCTCGTTCCTCTTCTCCGGCCCCACCGGCGTCGGAAAGACCGAGGTCGCACGGCAGCTCGCGTTCACCCTCGGCATCGAGCTGATCCGCTTCGACATGTCCGAGTACATGGAGCGCCACGCCGTGAGCCGGCTGATCGGCGCGCCTCCGGGATACGTCGGCTTCGACCAGGGCGGCCTGCTGACGGAGGCGATCTCCAAGAAACCGCATGCGGTGCTCCTGCTCGACGAGATCGAGAAGGCGCATCCGGACATCTTCAACATCCTGTTGCAGGTCATGGACCACGGCACGCTGACGGACAACAACGGCCGCAAGGCCGACTTCCGCAACGTGATCGTCATCATGACGACGAACGCCGGCGCCGAGACGCTGCAGAAGCGTTCCATCGGGTTCGGCAACACCCGCGAGGTCGGCGACGAGATGGCGGAAATCCGGCGCATGTTCTCCCCGGAGTTCCGCAATCGCCTGGACGCGATCATCAGCTTCCGCGCGCTGGACGAGGAAATCATCCTGCGCGTCGTCGACAAGTTCCTGATGCAACTCGAGGAACAGCTCAACGAGAAGAAGGTCGAGATCACGTTCTCCGAAAAGCTGCGCCAGTACCTTGCCAAGAAGGGGTTCGACCCGGTGATGGGCGCTCGCCCGATGTCCCGCCTGATCCAGGACACGATCCGCAAGGCGCTCGCCGACGAACTGCTTTTCGGTCGGCTGATCGGCGGCGGAAAGGTCAATGTCGACCTGGACGACGCCGACAACGTCAAGCTCGACTTCCCGCCGCCGGACAGCGGCGACGCCCCGGCTCCGGAGCGGGGCGAGCCCGTCCTGTCGGAGTAGCGATCGGATCGCCTGCGGCGCGGCTCGTGTGAAGGGCGCCGGCGTGTCGTGGCGCGGCGCCCTTCGGGGTGACGACGACGTGCTGCGCCGCACCACCCGCGACATTCCTCCGGCCTTCGGTTGGATGACGACAGGATGAGCGACACGCCGCGCATCGAACTCAAGGTCCTCGACCCGCGCCTGCACCAGTGGGGGCTGCCGCGTTACCAGACGTCGCTCGCGGCCGGCATCGACCTCATCGCCTGTCTCGACGCCCGCGTCGTGGTCGCCCCGCAGGCGCCCGCGATCCTCGTCCCGACGGGTCTCGCCATGCACATGAATGCCACGGGCTACTGCGCGCTGATCCTTCCGCGGTCCGGGCTGGGCCACAAGAGGGGGCTCGTGCTCGGCAACGGCACCGGCGTGATCGACGCGGACTACACGCAGCAGTGCTTCGTCAGCGTCTGGAATCGGAATCCGGCGGGCGACGGCGACGGCATAGCCATCGAGCCGGGCGACCGGATCGCGCAGATGGTCTTCGTGCCCATCGTTCGTCCGCGGTTCGACATCGTCGACGAGTTCAATTCGCCGAGCGCACGCGTCGGCGGCTTCGGGTCGACCGGCCTTTCCGGCTCCGCGTCGGGGTCGTGAGGCGCCGGATTGCCGGTCGCGCGCCCGTGGCGCTCGCGCTCCGGTTCGCCGCGCTGATCGTTCTTGCGATCGCCGCCGCCGCGCCGGCGGGCGCCGCGGAGTCCGGCGCGTTCGCGGTGGTCAACGGCCACCGGATCTATTACGAAGTCCGCGGCGAAGGTCGGCCGCTGCTGCTGCTCCATGGCGGCGGCGCCACGATCGCCACGACGTTCGGCCACCAGATCGACGCCTTCGCGGCCACCCATCGAGTCATCGCGATCGAGCAGGTGGGCCATGGGCACAGCCCCGCCGTCGAAGGCAGCCTTTCCTACGCCGCGATGACCGAGGACACGTTCGGCGTGCTCGACGCGCTCGGCGTGCGTGGCGCCGACGTCGTCGGGTTGAGCGATGGCGCGATCATCGCGCTGATGCTGGCGGCGCGACATCCGGACTGCGTGCGACGCGTCGTTGCCGCCGGCGCGAATTTCGCCCCGGACGGGTATCGCGCACGCGATCTC
>Ga0335069_10003638_pt1 | contig 23161 bp, 19 predicted proteins | sample Lox_Sample_11_FD_206714 | JGI IMG/M metagenome (GOLD analysis project Ga0335069, IMG submission 206714) | Soil microbial communities from Loxahatchee National Wildlife Refuge, Florida, United States - Lox_Sample_1.1 | ecosystem: Environmental > Terrestrial > Soil > Wetlands | place: USA... | reverse complement strand
TCTCTGACGAACAAACCTCTGGTTGCAATCGGTGGCATTACCGCCGCTCATGCCCGATCGGTCATCGATGCCGGGGCCAACAGTTTGGCCCTGATTTCGGCGCTTTTGCCCGATCCAGCGAAATCGACCGCGCAATTTGAGAGCGTATTGATGTAAAGTCTTTCGCAGATGTAGGGATGTCTCACCCGACACCGGGTTCGACATGACAAATGAGCACTGAAACGCAACCGCTCGTCTCCGCTCACCAACTCCCGACTGCCCAGGACCAGGAATTCGTCAAAGGGCTTGGACTCACCAGTTCCACCACGCTCGTCATGGGCTCGATGATCGGCTCCGGCATCTTCATCGTGTCGGCCGACATCGCCCGCCAGACCGCCTCTCCCGCTCTGCTGATCATTGCCTGGCTGGTGACAGGATTCATGACGATCACGGCCGCTCTCTCGTATGGGGAGTTGGCAGCAATGATGCCAAGAGCAGGCGGCCAATACGTGTATCTGCGGGAAGCGCTCGGCCCGCTCTGGGGATTTCTTTACGGCTGGACGCTGTTCCTCGTCATCCAGACCGGAACCATCGCCGCGGTCGGTGTCGCGTTCGGCAAGTTTCTTGGCGTGATATTCCCGTCGATCTCCTCCACGAACTGGATCCTGCATCTTTGGAAAGTTCCGCCGATCCACATTGGCCCAATGGTGCTCGGCAACATGGAGGTCGGTCTCAACACGCAGAATTTCGTCGGCATTCTGCTGATCATCGCCCTGACCGTCATCAACGTGTTCGGGGTAAAGACCGGCGCCATCGTCCAAAACATCTTTACGACCGCCAAAGTTGCAGCTCTGCTTGGATTGGTATTCCTGGGATTGGTGATCGCACGCAACCCGCAGGCGGTCGCTGCCAACTTCCATAGCTTTTGGGCGAATACCGGACCTACCGCAACGTTCCCTAGCGTCGGACTGACCGGCTTGCTCGGGGTCTTCGTCATTGTCGCTGTCACGCAGGTCGGGTCGCTTTTCTCCGCCGACGCGTGGAACAACGTGACCTTCACCGCAGGCGAAGTAAAGAACCCCAGCCGCAACCTCCCCCTGTCACTCGCCTTGGGCGCGGGGACGGTGATCGCGCTCTACATCGCAGCGAACTTCGTTTACATCTGCGTGCTGCCCTTGATGGGCGATCCGCATGGCGTAACGGTGTTGTCGCGAGGAATTCAGTACGCCACCGAAGACCGCGTCGCCACCGCCGTCATGCAGGTGATCTTCGGGGCGGCCGGTGCAAGCATCATGGCCGTCGCGATCCTAATTTCGTCGTTCGGCTGCAACAACGGACTGATCCTGGCTGGCGCCCGCGTCTACTACGCAATGGCGAAAGATGGATTGTTCTTCAAGAGCGCCGGGCGGCTGCATCCTACGTACAAGACGCCGGTCTGGTCACTGGCCGTGCAATGTGTCTGGACCTGTATCCTGTGCGTCTCCGGCAGCTACGGCCAGTTGCTCGACTACATCGTTTTTGCTGTGCTCGTGTTCTACATCCTGACAATCGCCGGCCTGTTCGTGCTGCGCCGCACGCAACCGAATGCCATTCGTCCGTACCGCGCGGTGGGTTATCCGGTGTTGCCGGCCATCTATATCGTCGTGGCTTTGTTCATCGATGTTGTACTCTTACGCTATAAACCCCAGTACACGTGGCCGGGCCTGATTATCGTGCTGGCTGGCATTCCGGTGTATTACCTGTGGTCGCGCCGGAAGACGGTTTCTGCATAGCAGGCTGACTTGACGACCCACAAGGAGAAATCTCAAGCGAATGGCGAATCTGCTGGCAACAAAGCCTCTCGACATGTTGATGGCTGAGGCTTCCGATACGAGTGAACACAGCCTCAAGCGGGCGCTCGGACCCGTCAATCTGATAACACTGGGAATCGGAGCGATCATCGGCGCGGGAATTTTCGTGCTCACCGGGCAGGCTGCGGCGCAATATGCCGGTCCGGCTATCATGCTTTCCTACGTCTTCGCCGGATTGGGTTGCGCGTTCGCTGGCCTCTGTTACGCCGAGTTTGCCTCCATGATCCCGATCGCGGGATCGGCCTACACGTACGGCTACGCCACGCTAGGCGAAATCTTCGCCTGGATCATCGGTTGGGACTTGATCCTCGAATATGCCTTCGGCGCCGCCACGGTCGCTTCCGGTTGGAGCAGTACGCTGGTGGCATTCCTGCAAGATTACGGCATCACATTGCCGCCCCAGATCTGCGACACCCCGGGGTCCGTATGGGTGCAATACAAGGGCTATTGGCAGCCGCTGAATACGCTGTCAATGGTGCTGCAAGAAAACCATATCGACTGGCATACTTTGCCTCACGCGACCGCGGTCTTCAACCTGGTGGCCTTCCTCGCCATGCTCGCCGTGACCACGATTCTCATCGTCGGCATCAAGGAATCGGCGAACTTCAATACGGTGATCGTGTTCGTAAAATTGATCGCGGTGTTCACGTTCATCATCGTGGCCGGGATGTTCGTTTTTGCACATCCCCAGATTGCCAAAGCGAATTGGTCGGAGTTTCTGCCGAAAAACGCAGGGACTTTCGGGGCCTTTGGATGGTCGGGTGTGTTGCGTGGCGCGGGCGTCGTCTTTTTCGCCTATATCGGCTTCGATGCCGTTTCCACCGCGGCCCAGGAAGCGCGCCACCCACAAAAGGACATGCCCACCGGCATCCTAGGTTCGCTCGTGATCTGCACCTTGCTCTACCTGATCGTATCTGGACTGCTGACGGCGACAGTGCATTACTCTCGCCTTAACATCGGCGCTCCGGTATCACTGGCGATTCGCGAAACCGGCGTTCGCTGGGGCAGTTATGTGGTCAACGCGGGGGCACTCGCAGGTCTCAGCACGGTAATGCTGGTGATGTTGCTCGGCCAATCCCGGGTCTTTTATTCGATGGCGCATGACGGGCTACTGTGGAAGTGGGCCGGGGACATCCACCCCCGGTTTCGCACCCCTTGGAAATCCACGGGAGTTGTAGGAATCGTGGTTGCCTGCATTGGTTCCCTGGTTCCCATTGGAGACCTCGGCCAGATGGTCTCGATCGGCACCTTAATGGCGTTTGTCATCGTTTGCGCCGGTGTCTGGGTGATGCGGGTAAAGCGGCCAGAAGTCCATCGTCCGTTCAAGACTCCATGGGTACCGTTCGTGCCCATCATGGGTATCATTATTGCTCTGGCGATGATGCTGGGACTGAACGGAGTCACCTGGATCCGTCTGGTCGTCTGGCTGATCATTGGATTGGTGATCTACTTCACTTACGGGAAGAAACACAGCCACGTGCAGCTATTACGTCAGCAGGCGGATAAGCCCAAGCCCGTCGTGGCTGGCTAGCACTAGGAAGAAAACCAGAGAGTTCCCAGGACGAAGTGCCAACGCTTCGTCCTTTTCTTTTGCCCTGCACTTGCGCGGTGCGAGCGTTTCCCGGCAAACTGGCTGACCGATGGCATCGGCTCCCTATCCCGGGCTGCGCAACCTGCGCGTAATCGGTTCGCTGTTGGTTGTGCTGATCGCGATCGGTACGATCGGTTTTCACTTTATTGAAGGCTGGTCATGGTTCGATTCGTTCTACACGGTTCTAATAACTGTCACGACGATCAACAGCAACGATGCTCGCATGAACGAGACCGGACGCGCGTTTAGCGTCTTCGTGATCGTGGTCGGCGTAGGTTTGGTGTTTTTGGCGATCGGGGCACTCGCATCGGCATTGCTGGAATTTGAGCTGTTAAGAATCTTAGGAAGGCGTCGCATGGAACGCGAAATCAATCGCCTGAAAGATCACTACATCATCTGCGGCGCGGGTCGCGTGGGGCGCAGTGTCGCCCGCGAACTGCATCGCAACGATGTTGAATTTGTGATTATCGAAAACAATCCGGAGAAAGTACAGAAGCTCGACCCGCAGTGGCTCGTCTATAACGGAGACGCCACGCAAGGCCCGGCGCTGAACGCGGCCAACATCCGGCAGGCACACGGACTGGTTGCCGCAGCCAGCACCGATGCGATCAACGTATATATCGTCCTGACGGCGAGAACGCTGAATCCTAAGCTGAAAATTATCGCCCGGGCGAGTGAAGAAGAAGCGGAGAAACACCTGCGAACCGCCGGCGCCGACACCGTGCTTTCGCCGTACACGTTCGTCGGACATCGCATCGCGCAGTCATTCCTGCGTCCTAACGTCATCGATTTTCTCGACACCGCGACACGCCGCGACCGCAACTTCGAGTGGGAAATCGAAGAAGTGCAGGTAACCCCAGCTTCCCGATTCGCCGGGCAAACCATCGCCGGTTCGCGCATTCGGCAGGACATGAACGTCATCGTGCTCGCCATCAAGCGCGCCAGCGGCATGCACTTCAATCCCGCGCCAGAGGATAAGATTGAAGCGGGAGATTACCTGATCGCCATGGGGGACCCGTCGAGCCTGCATCGGCTGGAAGAAAGCGCGGCCACCGTTAAATGAAAATAACCACCGCAGCCGAGATGCGCGAGATCGATCGCGTGACCACCGAGAAATTCGGCGTGCCGTCGCTCAAGCTGATGGAGAACGCCGGCTCAGCCGTCGCGCGGTTCGCGATCGCCAAATATCCAAAGGCGCACAAGTTCACCATCTTCTGCGGCAAGGGCAACAACGGCGGAGACGGCTTCGTTGCGGCGCGTAAGTTCGGAAATGAAGGCAAGCGCGTCGTTGTTGTCCTACTCTGCGATCCGGCGGAGCTTAAGGGCGACGCCGCCGAGATGTACAAAGCGATGAAGCTCGATCCGGTCATTGCCACCTCGGCCGAGCAACTCAAAGGCGACCACATCGCGATTGCCCTGACCGCCGACGTTATCATCGACGCCATTCTCGGCACAGGATTTCATCCGCCAGTCACCGATTTGTACGCCGAGGCCATCAACACCATCAACTCCGCGAAGAAGCCGGTCATCGCCGTTGACATTCCCTCTGGAGCCGATGCCGACGCCTTGGCCCCGACGCAAGATTCGCCTCGCGTGAACGCCGACCACATCGTCACGTTCACCGCTCCGCGTCCAGCGCACGTGTTTGCGAATCTCACGCGCGGAGAAACTCTGGTCGCGCCGATCGGGTCACCTGATGAAGCCATCCAATCCGGCCTCCAGTTGGAACTTATCACCCCGCGCGACTTTGTGCCGTTTCTGCGCGATCGCGATCCGGAAGGCCACAAAGGGACTTACGGCCACGCGCTCGTGGTCGGCGGATCGTTCGGCAAGGCTGGAGCCGCCGCCATGGCTGGACTGGCAGTTCTGCGCAGCGGTGCAGGACTCTCCACCGTTGCCACTCCAAAATCCGTGCTGAACACGGTTTCCAGTTTCGCACCCGAACTGATGACTGAGCCGCTGCCCGAAACCGAGATCGGAACCATCTCGCAGGCCAGTTTCGATTATGGCCGCATGGACAACATTGCTCGCGGCATGGATGTCGCGGCCCTCGGTCCGGGCATCGGTCGTCACCCCGCGACGGTTCAATTCGTGCGCGCGTTCGTGGAACGCTATCGCATTCCACTGGTGATCGATGCCGACGGGCTGAACGCTTTCGAGGGCGCCTCTACCCGTCTCGGCGGAAGCAAGCGAACGCTGGTGTTAACGCCGCATCCGGGGGAAATGTCACGCCTGACGGGTAAATCCGTAGCAGATATCCAGCGCGATCGCATCGGCGCCGCCCGCGAGTTCGCCACGGCGCATAAGTGCACGGTGGTCCTCAAAGGGCACCGCACTCTGATCGCACTTCCCGATGGGGTTGTGTGGGTTAATGTAACCGGCAATCCCGGCATGGGCACCGGCGGTTCGGGCGATGTGCTCACCGGAATCACCGCCGGCATGATGGCGCAGGCACATTCCTTGACCGAAGACGATCGCTGGGTGCGCGCGGTCCTTGCGGCCGTTTATCTGCACGGACTCGCGGGGGACCTCGCGCGCGACAAGATCGGCGAAGCCTCAATGATCGCCGGCGACATCACAGTTAGTCTGCCTGAAGCCTTTAGGAAGACGAGACCCCAAGTCGGCATGAAGGGATTCGCGTTCCACGGATAACAGCGCGACTCGGCAACTAGAACTGATTTCAAATGGCCACCCAGGAATTCACCACCAACTCGGCGGATGAGACCATCGCACTCGGCCGGAAACTCGCTGCCGATCTGCAGCCGCCGAAACTCGTGTTGCTGCGCGGCGATCTAGGCGCCGGAAAAACCACGTTGGTGAAAGGCATTGCCGAGGGTTTCATCGCCGCCTCGCAGGACGACGTCACCAGTCCAACTTTTACGTTAATCCACGAATACCGCGCGCCAGAGATGAGCGTTTATCACATCGACCTGTACCGCGTCGACACTCCCCGCGAACTCAATTCTCTTGGACTGGAGGAATTGATCAACGATGAGCGGAACCTGGTGCTAATCGAATGGGGAGAGAAATTCCCGAAGCTTATGAAAGAACGCGATGTGGAAATTGCGATCGAGAGAACGGGGCCGGAAAATCGAAAAATCATTGTCTATTGAATATTGCCTATTGAATATTGAAAACGACGCGCATGCCCGAGAGCTTTTTAACAATCAATAAACAATACTCAATATCCAATCCCTAGAATCCCATAATGTTGTATCCGCAATCGACGTAGATCACTTCGCCGGTGATTCCTGTGCTTAGGTCTGAGGCGAGAAACAACCCGGTCTTCCCCACTTCGTCTGTTTCCACGTTACGTTTGAGTGGTGCACGCTCCGAGTGGCTCGACAGCATATCCGATAGTCCCGAAATCCCCCGCGCGGCGAGCGTTTTGATCGGGCCAGCAGAGATCGCATTAACGCGAACGTTCTGCTTCCCAAGGTCCGCCGCGAGATAGCGCACGCTGGCTTCGAGCGCGGCCTTGGCCACGCCCATTACGTTGTATCGCGGAACGACTTTCTCGGCGCCATAGTAAGTCAACGTCATAATACTGCCGCCTTCGGTCATCAACGGAGCCGCGGCCCGCGAAACGGCGATCAACGAATACACACTGACGTCGTGCGCGATTCGAAAACCTTCGCGCGAGGTATTGAGGAAGTCGCCCTTCAGTTCGTCGGCGGGAGCGTAAGCGACGGAATGAACGATCGTGTGCAGCTTGCCGTAGCGCTCTTTGAGCTGCGCAAAGAGGTGATCGATTTCGTCATCACGCGTTACATCGCACTGAAAACCCACGGCACCCGGCAGTGACTGGATGAGATCCTCAGCTTCCAGTCGCAGGCGCTCGTTCTGGTAGGTGATGGCCACGTTGGCGCCCGCAGCATGGATTTGCTGAGCAATCGACCATGCAATGCTGCGCTTGTTGGCGACACCGAACACCACCGCCGTACGTCCTGCCAGACTAGTACCCATCAGGAATCCATCCTCCTCACACGCGAAACCAACAGAATAACAAAGCAAAGCAATCCAGAGCTACGCAACTGTTGCATCCGCCTGCTCAATCACCGGATGTTCCGCCGGCACCAGCGCCGCCGCGAAGGCGCAGAAGTACATGAAGCCCACGATCATGAACGCTTCCGCCAGCCCGATCCGATGAGCAACGACGCCAACCGCCATCCCGCCAAGCACCTGCAGAAACATGCCGGCCAGATAGATGACATTCTGCACGCGGCCCATCAGGTGCTTGGGCACAATCTCCATCAGGTTTGTGGAGAGCGCGACGCCGCAAACCCCACGCGCCGATCCGCCGATCCCGTACAGCATGACGGCCAGCCCAAGCACATGCGAGAACGGCAGAATGAACCAGCACGTCGTAAGCGCCGCCATGCTAAGGGCCAGCGCACCACGAGCCTTCAGACGCCGAATCATCCACGCCGTGTAGATCGTGCTGATAACCGCTCCCACCGCCCAGCCACCGTTTAGCCAGCCGAACCCGACGGCTCCGGCGTGCAGAATGCGATCGCTGAATGGCGCGCTGATCACGCCATTGACGAGCATGGCGCCGAGAAACAGCGCCCAACTCGCCGAGATCAGCACCAGGTAGCGACTATTCCGGATGTAACGGTAACCTTCGCGCATCTCGTGGAAATAGCTCAGGGCCGACTTCTCTGCTTGCACGATCTCTTCGCGCACCGGATGATGCACCACCTGCCGTCCCTTCCTGACCGCGAAATAACAGCAGAACGAGACGACGTAGGTAGCGAAGTCGATCAGCAACACGCCGCCGAGCCCGATGTGGTTGTAAACAAATCCGACGAACGCTCCCGCCAGCAACCACCCTCCTTGGATACCTGCCAGCAAGAACGTATTCGAGTGCACGAACTCCGACTCAGGCGTGAGTTCCTGGATCAGTGCCGTTACTGTCGGCCAGAACATCCAGAAGCCACAGGCAACCAGCACCGCCATGGCGTAGAGTTGCCAATTTTGTGCTCGGTGTAGCAACGCCAGCACCGCCACCAGCAGGATCACCAACCCGCGTCCGGCATCGAGAATCATAACCAGGTGACGGCGATCTTCGCGGTCGATGACGACACCGGTGAACGGCATCAGGAACATTGCCGGTAAGGTTTGCAGCACCAGGAGCCAGCCCAGTGCGACCTCAGTGCCCGTGGCTTTCAGCAGGAACCACGTCACGGCAGCGGTATTCATTCCGCTGCCGATCATCGAGACCGTGTTGGCCACGAGGATGAAACGAAGTCCGCGATGGGCAAGTATCTTGCGCATTCGACCTACAGCTCGAGCGTACGAAAGGTGCTGTCCCCACGTGTCTGGTAGAGGAAAGGAACGAGGCTATAATCAGCTTACCTTAAGAGCGTCGAACTGGCAGCGCGCAAAGGGGGAGACGTGCGCATGAAGGCAACAAATCGACGTCTGATGTGCGCCGCGCTGTGCGTTTCCGTAGCCGTGTCAGCCTCAGCCGGAACCAAGCCGAAGGCGAAAGCCACCCCGAAGCAGGTCGCAAAGAAGATCCGCCTTCACGATGCCTATTACGCCGGCGACCTCGTCAAACTACAAGCGATTCCGGTCGCTTCGGGGGAAACTTCTGTCGTGATCGGGCCCTGGAGCCTGGGTCCGCACGTCGCCACCCAGCCCAGCGACAAGCGTCCGAACCTCTATTTCGTTGTACCGGGATCGTTACACCAGATCGCCGAATATCCAGCCTACAGCAACACGCTAATTCTCAGTGCCGCGGCAGACGATCCCAAGGATTTCGACATCTACTGGGCTGTGGTACTCGACCCGTCACTGAAAGAAGACTTCATCAGCGAGCGGCAACTTCTCCTCGCGACGCAGGAGACGTTCAATCCGGGGGACGATTTCAGCTTCAACCAAATTCCTTCCGCGGGATTTTTGCGTGAATCCCTGAAAATGAACAGTGTGGACGACCTCGACAAGTACAAGCGTCCCGACGGCGGCCTGCCTCGCCTGGCCATTATCACGGCGCACAAAACGGTCAGAATCAGCGTGGAAAAGCCGGAAGAAACACCGACTCCCAGCACTACCACCGCCGACGCGCACTAGCTTTTGGTGGCGCGCTCGGCGATCCATTCTGCGCATTGGCGAGTTCCGAGATTTCCGCCGACATCCACCGTGGTCTTCTTCTGCTGCACCGCGTCTAGCACTGCTGAATCGATTCTTGCAGCTTCCCCCGTCAAACCCAAGTGCCTGAGCATCATCGCTGCCGTTAGGATCGCGCCCATCGGATTCGCTATGTTCTTCCCTGCAATCGGGGGCGCCGACCCATGTACCGGCTCGAACATTGACGTGCGTCCCGGATGAATATTGCCGCTAGCCGCCATCCCCAGGCCGCCCTGTAACGCTGCCGCTAGATCGGTAATGATGTCGCCGAACATGTTGTTGGTGACAATCACGTCAAGCGACTTGGGATCGCGCACCATCTGTAGGCAGAGCGCGTCCACATACATGTGTTGCGTCTGGATTTCCAGATACTCCGCCGCGACCAACTTGAACACACGCTGCCAAAGGCTTCCGGCATAGCTCATCACGTTCGACTTGTCGGACATCAGCACCCTCTTGCGTCCGTGCTTCCGCGCATACTCAAATGCGAACCGAATCACTCGTTCCACGCCTTTGCGCGTGTTGATGTCCTCCTGGGTCGCTACCTCGTCGGGCGTGTCCTTCTTGAAGAAGCCCCCCATGTCCATGTACACGCCTTCGGTGTTCTCACGGACCACCACAAAATCCACGTCTTCGGGTTTCGCATTCCTCAGCGGACAGAGGCTTTCATCCAGCAGCTTCACCGGACGCACGTTCGCGTACAGGTCCATCTTGAAGCGCATTCCGAGCAGGATTTCCTTGGCATGAATGTTCGAAGGAACTCGCGGATCGCCCAGCGCGCCGACAAAGATGGCGTCAAAATCGCGTGCCAGCATCGCGAAACCACCGACTGGAACCGTGGTGCCGTCAGCCAAAAAACGATCGGCGCCCCAATCGAATTCCGTGAACTCGACCAGAGCGCCGGTAGCCTTCATCACTTGTAACGCTTGCGGGATGACCTCTCGCCCGATGCCATCACCCGGAATGACCGCGATCTTCTTTGCGTTCGCCACGCGAGAGAAGATAACAGATCAGGCTTTCTTGCGGTGAAAGTCGAATCGCATCGTCTCAATTTTCCCATGATCGATGGACGACCAGTCCTCGTAATGATGATCTGCATCGATGAACGTGATCGTCACGCTCTGCATGTGGACGTCGTCCGGACCAATGTTCGTTCCATCTTTGAACTCAAACACCAGCACATTCGGATCGCTGCCCTGTACCATCTTCATCCGCGGCTGATTGTGCGCGGCGCAGTAGTGCGTGGCAAGTAGGTCGGAACCATCCAGATGAAACATCGTGATCATCTCGTGCGGCGTGCCCGGAGCCATATCGTGCATGACCACCGATCCGTCGGAAACCACGCTTACTTTCGCCGACGACGGAAAAGTTGTGCCGCCTTCGCTCGCCGTTCCTTGCCAGTCGCCCGCCAGAGATTTCATCTTGTCGAAACTGGGACTGGGCTGCAGCTTCGAATGGTGCTGCGCCATCGCCAATCCGCTAACCAACACCACCAATGCACAAACCAATCTCGACCGCATAACCCTCCTCCTCATGGTGAAACGTAATTGTTCATCAGTAAGACGAACGAGGGAAGCCAAAATCGACAAGCTCGTACGAAAAGTCCAATTTCGCACGTTTTATCTGCCCGTCGGTCGCGCCGCGTTCACCTGCGCCAATAGTTTCTTCGCTTCCTGCTGGAATGGCCCTTGTACGTTTACGGCGACATTCAGCACTTGCTTCGCATCGGCATTCTGCTTATTTTTCGCGTAGGCGTAACCCAAGCGGTAAAGGGTGATCGAATATTTCGCCGGATCATCCTTCAGCATCGTGGAAGCGGCCTTCAATTCGGCGATGGCGGCTGTGGTTTTGTCTTGTCGCAGTAATGCGTAACCCAGAATTTGATAGGCGAATCCCTCACGAATCTCGCGGCTTTCTGCGTCAGCGGCACTCTCGGCTTTAATCAATTCAATCGCCTGTTTCGAATATGCCTCGGCTTTCGGGAGATTCGTTCCCTTGGGATCTTCGGCAAACGCATTCGCCAACAGCGTCAGCAGTGAAGCATTCTTAGGATCTGCGGCCAATGCCTTTTCCCCGTACGCGATCAGCATCGGCATATCATTCAGCTCCGTATAGGTCGCAACCGCCAGAACGTTGGCATTCTCCATCAACTTCGAGCTTTGGAAGACCTCGGTGAAGCGCTCGATCTCGGCAATGCGCTTCTTCGCGTCAGGTTCGGCCGCCATAGCGTTATAGGCAGCGGCAGCCAGGTAGTCGTACATCGGCGCAGCGGCGGTTTTCTCTGCGGCCACAGCCGCCTTGAAGTCATCTTCGCTGACGTTCTCGGGCTTGGGCTGCTTCTCTATGTTGTCGATCACCACGCCGCCGCGCACGGCATAATCCACCGTCTTTTCGTAATTTTTCATTTGCTGCGCGAGGTCGGTTTGCGTTTGCAAAATGTCGAGAACGTTAGGCATCGCCGCCAATGCTTTATCCCCATATTCCAGAGCCTTCGTCGGGTCGGAGCTTACATACTGTTGCGACAACTGCCAGTTCCCGTACGCCACCGCCTGTGGATCACCCGCGTACTGCTTCACGAAATCCTCGAGCATGGAAATGCGCTTTTGCGGATCCGACTGCTGGCTGATCTCAGTAAGAGCTTTGTCCTGCGGAGTGCCCGCGGGAATGATGATCTTGGTCTGTGACCAGACGGGCAAGGCAACAGCAAGGGCCAATAAAACGCGAAGCGTTTTCATCACGTCCTCCCGCGCGAGCGGCTCGTTTCTGCCGTCCAGCAGGCTAATTTGCCCGCGCATCGTAACAACACGGAACCGTGCTCGCAAGAGAGAACTTAGCTTCTGTTCGCTGATTCCATGGAGTCGGGTGTGTTTTTGCCCACCGCTTCGGCGATCAGAAATACTGACAGGATCACCAGTTCGGGATCAATAGGATGCCGATAACGCGCGTGCGGGAAGACGAAGTAATAGATGGTGGGGAAACTCAACAGCAGCAGCGCATACGCCGCATACTCGCGCTCTCGCTTGCGCCAGGCCCGAATCGCGCCCCAGATCGCCAGTACCGAAAACGCCAGGAACAGCGACGATCGCAGGTCTTCCACGATGACGTACTTCTCGGCTCTCGGCACTCCATCCCAGTAATAAATGAAGCGGAACAGGCTAATCTTCGCAAACCGCGCCGGATCTTGGGCAATGATCTCCTTCGCTTCGCGGCCCTTCTCAGCGACGTACGCGACCTCGCCTAGTTGCAGGTAGCGCTTCATTGCCAGCACGTTGTTCGACGGATGCAGCCACCACTGCCACGTTCCGTTTGCCCCGGGCCCATTGCCCAGATAAAGTTCCATCCCGAAGTTTCCGCGGATCGGGATGAATTTGTGGAACACCTCGTAATCCCGAACGATCCACGGCGTCACCAGCGCAATAAAGATCAGCGCGGCAGCGATGCCCTTCGCCAACGTGCTTGCAAATTCTCTTCGCCGACGCCAGAGAATCCATCCCGCAGCGAAGGGCAGGAATGACAACGTCGCCGTGTTACTTAGTGCGCTCGCTCCCCAAACAATTCCGTACCAGATCCACGCCTTCCATCCCGCGCCGTTCGCCAACTCAAGCGTCAGCCAGAACGCGAGCGTCATGATCATCGTCGAAAGGCACGTGTCCCAGTTGGTGTGAATCGCCCAGTAAATCGCATATGGGAACAGCGCCCACGTCCATGCTGACCAAATCGCAACTCTCTCGCCGAAAGTTCGAAAGGCAGCCAGAAAAATCGGGATGATCGTGATGGCGTCGAACACGCAGTTCAGCCCCAGCATTACCGCCGCCGACGCCCGGGTCTTGATCCCGAAAAGCTCGAACACCCCGGCCATGATCCACTGGTAGAGCGGAGGCAGCCATGAGGTCGGCCCCGTCTTCACTCCCCAGGGATTCGCAAAACCCTCGCCTCTCGCCAGCGATGCCGATATGTTCGTACTCTCGTCATTGTCGTAATGGAAGTGCCGTACCCGTGGCACCATTACCGCGAGTCGCAGTAGCAACGCGATCAAGACGATCCACAGCAACTTCCGTCGATACTTTGGCCAGACGGGTGTGGATTCTGCCGCAATTGCAGAAATTGTCGTCGAAGAGACCACTGAAGGTAGCGTCTCACGTCAGCGCGAACGCAGCAAGTTCCGACCACCCACCACCTATAATGATCCGATGTTGCGGTGGCTTGCCCTGCTTCTGCTCACAACCAGTCTGGCGGCCCAGACAGCCGATCCGGCGCGCTTCGACTTCGCCACCACGTCTTTGCCGAATGGCATGGTCGGCCACCTTTACAGCGCAGCCATCAAAATGCGCAACGGCGCTGGACCGTTGCTGACCAAGGGAATGCTCCCGCCCGGGCTCCACCTCGACCCGAATACTGGCGACATCCAGGGAACCCCGCTACAGTTTGGGACTTACAAGTTCTCGGTATCTGTACGCGATCTCGTCACCAATGCCACGGCAAGCCGGGAGTTCGCCATCACCATTCAAAGCCAACTGCTGCTCGAATGGCTAAAACCACCAACGCTCAATAGCAATACCATTTCCGGTGCTCTGAAGGTCACCAACAGCAGCACCGACGGCGACCACTTTGAGATGACCGTCATCATTGTCGCTGTTAACGAAATCGGCAAAGCGTTCGCCCTCGGATACCAGCACTTCAATATCGCGCGCAACGTGGAGCAGGTAGTTCCTTTTTCGACGACCGTCCCCAATGGACGGTACATCGTGCACGCCGATGCCATCGCCGCTCTGCCGAACAAAAAGCAAGCTAACGCCCGTGCAAGCATCGAGACAGCTACACATCTTGTTGTGAATGTGAACCGTTAGCGCGGACGTCGCGCGATCGGCTGGGTACGTAGCGCGGCCGCTCTCTCTGCCGTGCGCTGCCGCTCTGCGGTGGTGAGCATGGGGCGGTTGCCGACGTGGATGATGGCAAATTCGCGGGCAGACAATAGCGCGTTGATCGCGTCGCGAACTTTGCTCCGCGCCACGAACTGCGAGAAGAACTCCTCGATCTCCGTGGCATCGACCGCGACCGCCGCATCCACGTACTTGGAGATTAACGCCGACAACGCCTCGGGAACCGACACTTCAATTCCCTGCTTTACAACTTCCGGCGACCAGCGAAACAGCACATCCCAGAACGTGCCCTCTTCCGGACGATAATCCACCCGCGTGATGCGCAACCGCGACCATAGATCATGCAACGCACGATCGAGCGCGGCATCCGAGAGCGCGCCTCCAAGCCGCTCGGCGAGTTGTCGCTTCGACATCGCGCCATGCGCTTGTAGCGCGTTGAACACGTCGCGGGCCAGCGTCGAATATTCCGACCGCGTACCCGGTTTCGGCATTCTCTTCGGATTGCGATCGCCGACCAACCCGTACCAATACGGAAATGCCGACGCCGCAACCAGGAAGTTATTCTCTTCATCGCCCGGCAAGCTGGCCTCATATGCCGAGCGCTCGCGCAGCAGACGAACCATCAATTCCGTCGCTTCCTTTGCCCTCGGGTCGGCAAACGCCATCTTCCGCGCCGGAAGTCGCTCGTCTGTTCCGGCATACGCTCCCATGAAGCTGGGTACCAGCGGCGCTTTTTGCGTCGGATACATGGGAGCAAACCCGACCGACTCCATAAACGAGCGAGCGTCATCGCCGGTGCGAATCGGCTGCCCGTTGGTGTGCCACTTCTCGCGGCGAAGTTCCTGTAGCTCCTGCTGGTTCATTTACCTTTTGTCATCACGAGCGGCACGAAGTGCCGCGAGGGACCTGCTTTCTAAATCCGCTTGAACGCCCTCTGTATGTCCTTCAACGAATACCGTAACACGACCGGTCGTCCATGCGGGCACGTCATCGGCGCATCGGTCTTCGCCAGTTCCTTAAGCAACCACTCCATCTTGTTCTGCTCCAGAGGCATGTTGACCTTGATCGCTGCATGACACGCAATCGACGCAGCGATCCGAGCGCGAATAACTTCCATGTTGAGCACTTGCTCCTCGCGCTCGAACTGATCGAGGATCTCATGCAGCATGTGCTCGATCTGTGTCGCTTCCACTCCCGCGGGAGCGGTTTTGATCGCAATCGTCCGCGACCCGAACGGTTCGACTTCGAATCCGTTGCGGTGCAGTTCGTCGCTGAGTTCAACAAACACGGCTTGCTGCCCCGGCGTGAGTTCAATCACCAGCGGCATCAGCAACCGCTGGCTCTCGACTGTTTCTGCCGCGCGCTGTCGCAACACTTTTTCGAACAACACGCGCTCATGCGCCACGTGCTGGTCGATAATCCAGAGCCCCTCGTGATTCACGGCCAAGATAAATGACTCGCGAATCTGCCCGAGCGGCTTCAGCGAAGCGAGCAGCAGCGAATTATCAGACGGCGGCGCTGTCTCAGCTTCTTCAACGACGGGCGAGCACTCATGCTGTTCCGGAACCGCAATGTGACTGCCAAACGTCTGCGGCGCAAAACGTGGAACCGGAATCGCGGCGTTCGCATCGATTTGGATCGCCCGCTCGTGATCAAATCCAAGGCTGGCATTGAACACCGGCTCAACCGGAGCTCTCAGCGCAAACGCCTCATCCGCAGCAGTGATCCCGAGTCCTTCTTCTGTTGCCAACCCAGCACCAACCGGCTGCCGAAACGCCGGACTCGCCTTCGGCGACGCGTGTATCTCCTGCGCGAACTGCGGAATCGGCCGTGCCTTCATCAATGCCGCGCGAATCGAATCCCGCACAAAATCATGCACCGCCGATTGCTGCCGAAAGCGCACCTCCACCTTCGACGGATGTACGTTCACATCGACCTCCGCCGTCGGCATTTCCATGAACAGCAGCACCACCGGAAAAACGCCCGACGGCAGCATGTTGCGATACGCTTCGGTCATCGCGTGCTGAATCAACCGATCGCGAATCAAGCGTCCGTTAGCGAAAATGAAAATCGAATTACGGTTGAGCTTCTGCACTTCGGGCTTCGAGACGAACCCGAATAGCCGCAATTCGCCCGGCTCGGGTGGCTCTTGCTCATCTTCTTCTTTCCGTCGCCACGGCGGAGGCTGCGGTAGCCCAATCCGCTGCAACTCGACGCGCGCCGCCACCGGAATCAACTGGTCAAGCGTGTCTTTGCCGAAAATCTGGTAAACGCGCTGCGAGTGGTCTGCCACCGGAGGCGCAATCAGCATGGCGTTCGTCGCCGAATGTAATTCGAAATGCATCTCCGGATGAGCCAGCGCATAATGCGTCACTAGCGACGCAATGTGCGACAACTCCGTCGACTCGGCTTTCAGAAACTTGCGCCGCGCGGGTACGTTGTAGAACAGATCGCGGACCGTGATCGACGTTCCCAGCGGCAGCCCGGCTTCTTCCACGGTTTGAATCTTGCCGCCATTGATTTCGACAATGGTTCCCGCCGCATCTTCCGGCGCATGCGTCTCCAATCGCAGGCGCGACACCGATGCAATCGACGGCAGTGCTTCGCCGCGAAAACCCAGAGTCCCGATTGTCAGCAGATCTTCGGCATTGCGGATCTTTGACGTCGCGTGCCGCTCAAAGGCCAGCAGAGCGTCGTCGCGCACCATGCCGCAACCGTCGTCGATAATCTGGATCAGCTTCTTCCCGCCCGCCTCAACATTCAGCCGAATGCGCTTCGCTCCCGCATCAAGCGAGTTCTCCAGCAACTCTTTGACGACCGAAGCAGGGCGCTCCACCACTTCGCCGGCGGCGATTTTGTTGGCGACATTTTCCGAGAGAACGTGGATGTGGCCCATCGAGTGTGATTGTAAATGGCCGTGCTCGGTGTGCGCCCAGTTACCCAAGACCGTGTGTGCGCAGGATACCCACAGCCGTGTGCGCGCAGCCGCCCTCGGCTGCGCGAAACAGATCGCGGCATTGAGCAACTGCGATAATACCCGCAGTGCCCACCCTCCACTCCATCTCCGCCTTCGTCAAGCGCTCCGCCCTCGAACTCGGTTTCGATCTCGCCGGAATCGCTCCAGTCCACGACTTCGGAGAGCTCGCCTACTTCCCCGAATGGATCGGTGAAAGCCGCCATGGCGACATGCGTTACCTCGAGTCCCGCACGAATGAAGGCGAACTGAAACGTAGCTCCATCCATATCGCCGCCCCATGGGCGCGATCGGTGATCGTGTGCGCGCTCAACTACAACACCGACCAGCCCTACTCGACGCACTTCAGTGACAAGACCAGGGGCTGGATCTCCCGCTACGCCTGGGGACAGCGCGATTATCACGACGTCATCCTCCCCAAGCTGCGCGAACTCGAACAAGAAATCCGCGATCACGCCGAAGAGCAAGAAATCCGATTCTGGTCCTACGTCGATACCGGCCCCGTTATCGAACGTGTGCTCGCCCGCTACGCCGGCATCGGATGGCAAGCGAAGAACACCTGCATCATCAACCAGCAACTGGGATCGTGGCTCTTCCTCGGCGTCATCCTCACCTCGCTCGAACTCGCACCCGATCTTCCTCCGCCTGACCGCTGCGGAACCTGCACGCGCTGCCTCGATGCGTGTCCAACCAACGCCTTCATCGAACCGTACAAACTCGACGCCTCGAAATGCATTTCCTATCTCACCATTGAAAAGCGCGGCTCGATTCCCGAAGATCTTCGCGACGGCATTGGCCGTCACATCTTTGGCTGTGACATCTGCCAGGACGTCTGTCCCTGGAATCGAGACCCCACGACTACTCAAGCACAAGAGTTCCAACCACGCGAAGGACTCCTCAACCCCGACCTCGCATGGCTCGCCACCATCTCCGAAGAGGATTTCCGCGAGACCTTCCGTGCCTCGCCCATCAAGCGCGCCAAGCGCACGGGAATTCGCCGCAATGCCGTCGTCGCCATTGGCAACAGCGGTGACCAACAGTTCCTTCCATTACTGAAAGAGCTCGAACGTGATCTCGATCCGGTCGTCGTCGAACACGCCGCTTGGGCTCGTCGAAAAATCGAGCGTTGATCGATTACATTCTGCGAGAAGAATTTACACCGGCCAACCCTCCTCACCCCGTCCAACCTGCTGAAAACACGAGCCATGCTTTTGGCATTCTCGGTGCACATCAATTGCACGTTGTCTACGGACGACAGTCTTTTTCTCAACCCCGTAAAACGCTGGCCCTCCGGTCCCCCTATCGGAGGGCCGATTTTTTGGCGACGCCTGCCGCCCCCCGACTGCCCCGCTCGCATCGTGCTAGCATCTACTCGTTCGGGGAGCTCCATGGGCCGCCGACTGATTCCCGTCGTCTTTTTCCTCGCTCTCACTCCGCTGTCGCTCCTGGCGGCAACGCCGTGGCTCGAGGTTCGTTCCCAGCACTTTACTGTTGTGACGGATCTCAGCGAGCACCAAGGTGAGGACGTGCTCCGGCGCTTTGAAGCGTTGCATACCCTCTTCGGTGACTTGTTCAATCTCTCAAAACTGAACGCGCCTTCGCCGTTGCAGATTGTCGCTTTTCGCTCGCAAGACGGATTCATGCTCTACGTGCCGCGTCAGAAAGGCACGCCCATCAGTCTCTCCAGTTTTATCCAGATTGGCGACGACAGCAGTTTCATTGGACTCGATGGCTCGTCTCCTGACTGGCAGGCCGCCGTCGCCCATGACTACGCTCGTCTCCTGTTGCGCGAGAATTTTCCGGTGATGCCTGCGTGGTTCGAGGAAGGCTTCGCTCAGTATTTGAGCGCGCTCAAGATCACAACGCAACAAGTCGAATACGGAGATCCTCCAGCGCAGTTCGCTACCCTGCTCGCGACTTCCCGGTGGACACCCATTGCTACGGTTTTCGCAGCTCACGGCGACTCGGTTGCCGATCAGTCCGGCCCGCCGGCCTCCCAGTTCAAGGCTGAGTCTTGGCTGGCCGTTCGCTACATACTCACCAACAACAAGCTGGGTGATGCCTTCAAGTACCTTCAACTTGCCCAGATTCAGAAGATCCCGGTTGCCGAGGCGATTGAGCAAGCCTTCGGTATCGATGCCGCCGCCTTCGAAAAACAGCTCCGCCAGAGCTTGTCCTCTAACACTGCTGTGACCAAGTCGGCGCTACCGGAACTGCATGATTACCCCTACTCGAACCGAAAGCTGAGCGACTCTCAGGCACAAGCCGTTCTTGCCGACATGCATGCTCACTCCGATCAATATTTCCAACAGGCACTGCCCGAACTGCAATCGGTCCTCAAGTCGGACGCGAACAGCCGCGTCGGCAATCGCGCTCTGGGTTACTGGTACCTGAGCAACAATCAGCCCTCCTTGGCCGAACCGCCCCTGCAAAAGGCATCTTCGTCGACGGAGATCGATCCCCAGGTATGGTATCTGCTGGGCACCGCCATACTGCGGAATGAAGCGCAGCAAGGGCGCAACGAGCGCCGGCGCATGGCCGCATTGCAGGCACTTGATAAGGCGATCGATCTCGATCACGAATACGCCGCGCCCCGCTCGTGGCTCGCTTTGGCCATGATTGAGGGCGGTAATTTCGATGGAGCGATCGAAGCCGCCAAGCAGGCCGTTGCGCTCTATCCGGGGGCGGAAACCTACCAGGCAGAACTCGCCCACGTTTACATCAAGGCGGAACGCTGGGATTTAGCCCGCACGGTCTTGGTTCGCTTGCAAACCAGCGATGACTCCAAAATCCGCGAAAACGCCACCCAGACCTTGGCCTCGCTCGAAGCCACTCGCCAGCATGCCGCTGAAAAAAAGAAGGAACACGAAGCCGCCATGCGCGATCCGACGGCCCCACAATGGAAAATGACACCCGACATTGCCGCGGAAGACGCCCACGAAACCACCGATGATTCCGAAAGAACCGACACTCGCAAAACGCTGTTTCTTTCCGGCGAGCTCCAATCGGTCGATTGCAGCCATCAGCCGGCGGCCTTTGTCACTGTTCGCAAGAGCCAGCGAACCATGCGCCTTTATACGAATGACTACACCAAGCTCATGGTGATGGGAGCCGACGCCTTTTCCTGCGGCTGGCGCGACAAAAGAGTCCTGATCAACTACAAGCCTGGCGGCCACGCCGACGGCGATCTGGTCAGCCTGGAAGTACAGGGCAAATAGACTCCTGAATAACTATGGCAATTCCGATTGTTGACTTACAAGTCATCTATTCCTTCTCGTTCCAATAGTTTTCCCAAGATGAATCATATGTAACCGTTTCTAGCTGAAAGTCCTTGCCTTTCGGGTAAGTTCCTGAATATTATCCCCTTGCTTGCTGCCCTGTTTTCAGGTCAGCTAACTGGCTGGTTACAGCCAGCGGATTGGGTGGATGTTTCGGTATTACGCGGTCGTATTAAACGCAAGGATTCAGGCTCTCCGGCTTGCGCCGTAGTCTCTCGGCGTGGCGGAGAGCCTTTTCACTGGCAACCGGCTTCGGAACCGACATTAACCTGGGACCCTTACCGAGACCCGCATGCGTGGCGAGGGACACGTCCACGGGCGTTCGATTACTCATTGCAGAGGCGAAAGGAGTACGTTGTGAGAGAAAGAGGTACTGTCAAATGGTTTAATGGAGCCAAAGGTTATGGCTTCATTCAGCGTTCTACTGGGGAGGATGTATTCGTTCATTACTCGGCCATTCAGGAGAACGGTTATCGTTCCCTGAACGAGGGCGAGACCGTGGAATTCGATCTGCTTAAGGGACCCAAGGGTTACCAGGCAGCGAATGTCGCTCGGGTCTAATGTCTGTTCCGAAAACAGAAAACCCCTCCATTCCGGAGGGGTTTTCTGTTGTCCACCGTTCACTGTCCACTACTGTTATCTTCCGCTCCCGCCTTCCGCAGGTCCACGTCGCCATGCTGGTTTGAGACCTTCACCGTCGGACCACCGTTCCCGACCGATCCCGTAGCCCGGCTCTCGCCATTCTGGGTTTCAGTCTTCAGTCCGCTGAAATCCGAGCTGATGTCGCCGTTGCGCGTATGCAGGTCTGCCTGGAAGCCCGACTTCGGCGGAACCACCACGTTCACTGAGCCGTTTTCGTTCGTGATCTCGATCGGTCCCAGCTTATTGCTGTGGACTTCAATGTCACCGCTGGTGGCATTTTCGACGCGTACTTCGCCACTTACGCCGTCCAGGTGGATGTCGGTGGCTTTGGTCAACACGTGTACCGGCCCGATAACGTCGCTCGCCCGCAGGTCTCCAGGATCCATGTTCAGATCGCCATCCAGCTTCGCCATTTCAAGATCGGTGCGCGACGACCGGAAGCTGAATCCCTTGGCGAGTTTCGAAAGCTGCATACTGCCGTAGTAGTCCCCCGTCAGCTTCACGTCGCCGGACACCTCGGAGATATTCGAGTCGTCCACCTGCCCCGTAACGGTAACGTTACCCGTGACCCTAGCGACCTTGATGTCACCCTTGCTGCGCTGCTCCAGCTCGACATCGCCCTTGATGTCGCTCACGTCTATGTCGCCCTTCGAGTTACTGGCTTTGACGTTCGCGTTACGATCGTGAACAGTGATATCTCCCTTTCGGGTCGCGATATCGACCATCACCCCAGCGGGCACCCACACTTGCAGGTCGCCGCGCACTGACGCGTTCCCGCCGGCGCCCGAGGTGTTGGCGCTGACGGTGATCGTGTTCCCGTCCTGCGCGATCGTCGGCTGCGTCTGCCCGTCGATCTTGGTCGCTTCGTTGTTATCGTCGGCGCGAACTTTCTTTGTGACGTCCACCTTCACATCGGTGTTGTCCCACGAATTCACCGTCACGTCGCCATAATCGCTCAGCACACGCAACGATCCGTTAGCAGCCGGAAGCGGATGCTCCAAGGTGTGGTTGAACGTATAGGTCTGCCCGCCAAACCAGTTCGCGATATCGGAATCGTTATCGATATCCATGTTCTGCCGAACTTTGTCCCAATCCACCTTGTCCGCCTGGGTCGCGCCCAGCCCGACGATGATCAGCACGATCAGCAGGAAAACCGCCCCGCCGCCCATTCTCCGCGGCGGATATCCGCTGTGCTGGTCGCTGTAGTATTCGGCTAGCCGAACGACGCCCCAGAAGATCAGCAGCAACGGCCACCAATGCGCGAACCAGTGATGCAGCACCGCGCTGTCGATCAGGTGCGCCGTCTTCAGCAGGAAGAACACGCCAATCGCTATCAGCACCAGCGGTCCCGCCAGCGATCGCCGCCGCACCGGGACCGGCACCATGGGAGGAACCGGGCTAGCCATGGTTCACCTGCCCCTGGTTGGCATCAGGCTGAGCAGGCCCTGCTGTCGGAGCCGCCGGCGCAACCGGCGGTGGCGCTGCCGGATATCCCGGATATCCGGGATACAGGTACGGCTGCACGTGATTCACAGTCGAGGCGTTGCTCTGCATCACCTTGATCACGCCAATCACGATCAACAGTACCGGCCACGTGTAGTCGAAGGGAACCACATGCATCTCGCTCAGCAGAAGCAGTACGCCGAGCGTGACCAGGATTGCCGGCCCCATCAATGCCCGGGCCCTGCAACGTTCACAGGTGCAGCTGTTACGATAGCGGCTCATAGCGCCTCCTATTGCTGCTCCGGGGGATTGGTTGGTGCCATCGGCGTCGTTCCGCTACCGAAGCGGCGGAAGAACAGCCACAAACCCAGGCCGATCAACACGAGCGGCCA
>Ga0335069_10003635_pt1 | contig 23167 bp, 17 predicted proteins | sample Lox_Sample_11_FD_206714 | JGI IMG/M metagenome (GOLD analysis project Ga0335069, IMG submission 206714) | Soil microbial communities from Loxahatchee National Wildlife Refuge, Florida, United States - Lox_Sample_1.1 | ecosystem: Environmental > Terrestrial > Soil > Wetlands | place: USA... | reverse complement strand
ATAAGGACAGTGTCGAGAAGCCTGAGGGAGGGCTTCAAGAAAAGGGCACTGCAGGCACAGGTTGTAAAAAACTATATCAGCAGGTCGCCTTACCCTGTAATTGTAGCGGGTGATTTCAACGATACTCCAGTATCATACTCTTACACGAAGATAAGGAAGGGGCTGAACGACGCTTTTGTCAGATCGGGATATGGTGCAGGATTTACATACAGGGGAAATTACCCTCCAAACAGGATAGACTATATATTATATGGCAACAGCCTGGTGAGCACCAATTTTTCGATTATCAGGGTAAAGTATTCAGATCATTATCCCATCGTGGCCTGGTTCAGGAGACCCGACTGAAAGGAAGCCTGCCAAGGTCAACATTACCTCCGGAAATAATCAGGCCGATCTTCTTGCCGATGAACCTGTCGGGGTGTTCCTTAACTGCTGCCAGGACTGTTGCAGAAGACGGCTCAATGATAATTTTCATCCTTTCCCATACAAGCTTCATTGCCCCGACAATTGATTCTTCTGATACGGTAAGGATCCCGTCGGAATAGTTCCTGATAATATAGAATGTCCTTTCGCTGAGTGAAGTAAGCAGGCCGTCGGCAATTGTCACGGGATTTACCGAAGGGATTATCTCACCTTCCGAAAGCGAGCGGCAGGCATCATCAGCGTTCACAGGTTCGGCCCCATAAACCGTAATGCTTTTCTTAATCCCTTTTGATGCAATAACAGTTCCGCTGAGGAGTCCGCCGCCTCCCACCGGTGCCACAATAATATCCAGATCGGGCTTTTCGCCCAGCAGTTCAAGTGCCGCTGTACCCTGCCCGCAGATTACGTTAACATTATCGTATGCATGTATCATCACTGCTCCTGTCCTTTCAATTATTCCGGCCGCAGTCTCTTCTCTCGACTGGAGAGTCGGACGGCAGAAGGTAATTTCGGCACCGTAACCTGCGACTGCATCCTTCTTGACTGAAGGGGCGTTCTCGGGCATCACAATATATGATCTTACCCCGGCCATTGATGCTGCCAGGGCTAAAGCGGCAGCATGATTACCGGAAGAGTGTGTCACAACTCCATTTTTCTTTTCACTTTCAGAGAGCTGAAGAACCGCATTTGTGGCCCCACGGAATTTAAATGCCCCGACTTTCTGGAAGTTCTCGCATTTAAAGAAAATTTCCGTATTAAAAATCCTGTTTATCTGGACCGATGTCATTACCGGGGTCCAGTGAATAAACGGCCGTATTCTTGAATGAGCATTCTGAATGTCGGTAATACCTGGAATAAGCATGGCGATTCAAATGTGAAGTGAAAAGGTTAATTACACAAACTTACAAGCTTGCCGGGAATAAATAATTGACATTTACTATTTTTACGACAAAGAAACAAAGATGTATTCGATTAATAAAAACCTGATTGAAGAAGCATGGGAAAGAAGATCCATGCTTAATGATCCGATTGTACAAGCTGAGATTATCCAGACAATCGATCTTCTCGACAAGGGTCAGATAAGGGTTGCCGAGCCTTCGGATAGCGGCTGGATTGTAAACCAGTGGATCAAGAAGGCTGTAATTCTTTATTTTCCTATAAGGAAGATGGAGACCATTGAAACGGGACCTTTTGAATTTCACGATAAGATTCCGCTCAAGCACAATTTCAGGTCACTCGGGGTCAGGATTGTTCCCCATGCCGTTGCCCGTTACGGATCGTACCTGGCAAATGGAGTTATTATGATGCCCTCGTACGTGAATATAGGAGCATATGTCGATGAAGGTACAATGGTTGATACCTGGGCGACCGTCGGGTCGTGCGCGCAGATAGGCAGGAACGTGCACCTGAGCGGGGGAGTGGGGATCGGTGGCGTCCTTGAACCTGTTCAGGCAGCTCCGGTAATCGTGGAGGATAACTGTTTTATCGGTTCGAGGTGCATTATTGTCGAGGGTGCCCGTATCGGCAGGGAAGCTGTGCTCGGTGCAAACGTTGTGATAACCAACAGCACTAAAATCATTGATGTCTCGGGTCCTGAAAAAAAGGAGTACAAAGGCTATGTGCCGCCAAGGTCTGTTGTGATTCCGGGGTCCTATTCAAAAAAATTTCCCGCCGGCGACTATAACGTACCCTGTGCAATAATTATAGGTGCCAGGAAAGAATCGACAGATACGAAGACCTCGCTGAATGAGGCACTGAGAGAATACGAGATACCAGTTTAATATGCCACTTATATCCGCGGTAATAATTACCTGGAACGAAGAAAAGTTCATCGGACAATGCCTTGAATCGCTGAAGGGAATTGCAGATGAGATAATTATCCTGGATTCATTTTCCGATGATTCAACGGAACAGATATGCAGGAAATATAATGCCAGGTTTGAGAAACATGCCTTCGAAGGCTATATCGAGCAGAAAAACTTTGCAGCCGGCCTGGCTTCAAATAACTGGATACTTTCTCTTGACGCGGATGAAGCTCTCAGTGATGAGCTGAAAAAGTCCATTTCAGCTATCAGGGATAATCCCGGAATGGACGGGTACTTTGTCAACCGCAGGAATAATTACTGCGGAAGATGGCTGAGATTCTCGGGGTGGTATCCCGACAGACACCTGAGGTTTTTTAATTCCCAAAAGGGTTCCTGGGCAGGTCTGAACCCGCACGATAAATTCATCCTTGAGAAAGGCTGCCGGACGGGAAAGCTGAAGGGTGATCTGCTTCACTTGTTTTACAGCTCAGCAGAGGAACATCTTGAGAAGATGGACAGATTCTCCTCAATAGCTGCCTCATCATACAACAAGGCCGGAATGACCGCCGGGAAACTTACCCCGCTGATTCATGGCACATGGAGCTTCATAAGATCATATTTTCTCAGGGGAGGATTCCTCGACGGCAGGGAGGGGTTTGACATGTGCCGGATAAGTGCCCGGGGGTCGTACCTTAAATACAGGAAGCTCAGGCAGCTGCAGACAGACAATAAAGGAATAAAATGATGGCGGAATTCGCGGAAGATCTTAAAAATGCTGTGAAATGCCTCAGGGAAGGCAAGGTCATTCTTTACCCGACCGATACGGTATGGGGCCTTGGTTGCGACGCGACAAACAGGGAAGCTGTTTCCGAAATATTCAGGATCAAGCAGAGAAGCGACAGCAAGAGCCTTCTTGTACTGGTGAACAGCGAGTTCATGCTTGAACGGTATGTAAGGGAGATACCTGAAGCAGCTTCAATGATCACCGCATTGAGCGACAAACCTGTAACCATTGTTTATCCCGGGGGAAAAAATCTTGCCGAAGGCATCACGGCACCCGACGGCAGTGTTGGAATAAGGATCACATCAGACCCATTCTGCATCAGGCTTATTGAGCTTCTCCGGAAGCCGCTGGTCTCCACATCCGCGAATATCAGCGGTGAACCCACCCCTGCGGTATTTGACGAAATCCCCGGAGAGATTGTGGCAGCTGCCGCTTATGTTGTCTGGCACAGAAGAGGAGACCGGCAGAAGCGTGCTGCTTCGCCGGTCGTGAAAATCGGCCTTAAAGGCGAAATTGAAATAATAAGGAAGTAATCTATCTCGATCTGACGTGGCCTGAACCTGATGTATGAACATCAAGCCGCGGGTTACCTGAAAACCAGACATTACCGCTGCCTGAAACTGAAGCTTTCAGATTGTCCTTTACATTGCAACTGCAGTTTCCGCTACCCGAGATTCTCACCTCAAGGTCAGCTACCCTGACATTGCTGCTTTTAAAATTTCCAGATCCTGAGATGCTGAAATCACCTTTTTCAACTTCACCGGAGCCGTTAAGGTAAATATCACCTGAACCTGAAATCCCGCAATCAAGGGATGAAGCATCCAGATCATTGATATTGATCTTTCCGCTCCCGCTGACGTTAAGGTCAAGCGAACCCGCTTTCAGGGGATCTTCAACGGTCGCATTACCCGAGCCTGAAACCCCCAGTGCCCTTAATTCGGGCAAAGTGACATATACATCGGCATGCTGATTATTGAAAATATGCCAGTTCGACTCATTCCGGATTACCAGTCTGCCGTCCCTGACATAGGTCTCAATTTCGCTGAGGTAGCTCTTGTCCCCTTCAAGAACCACGCTGAAACCGGAACCCAGTTTTACGTGAAGATTACCTGCAATCCCGAAGCTGATTTCCTTAAAGTCCGAAACATTCCTTGATTCTTTTCCTGACTGCCCCATGGTGTACTGTGCTGTCATGGCTGTAACAGCAAGCAAGAGCATTGAATTTCTGATAAATTTTTTCATAACGATTCTGTTAAATTTGTCCAGGGTTTTGCATAAAGACGTACAGCCCGGTCAAACGTTGCATTCCCGGGGCAGATTTTTTTAAAAGGATTCTTGTGCTGATTAATCGTTAAGGCCTATCAGCCCTTCGGGGATGATCATTACGATTTTTTTCCTTGCCTGGTCGATATTAACTATGAGGTCTTCGTGAAGTGGTATCAGGAAATCGTTCCCGGGTTTTCCGGAAACACTAAGCAGAAGCTGCCCGGGGTTTTCAATGATCCCGGTAATTCTTCCGATAGCTTTGCCATCTTCAGATTCCAGAATGAATCCTGACAGGTCATCGTCATTGTACCCGCTTTCCTGTCCGGCGGAAGCTTCAGCCAGGATATTGCAGCCTGAGAATTCACTCATCCTCCCTGCAGTATTATAGCCTTCAAATTTAAACCTGAACATGTTTTCAGAAATCTGTTCGGAATATTCTATAAAAAAAGGGACCGGCCTCCCTTCAATTTCAAGGAAAACCGGTCCTTTCCGGGGTATTTCCCCGGCGAAGCTTCTTTCGGTTCTTACCGTAACGGCGCCTTCAAAGCCGTTTATTTTAATGATTTTACCAAGCAATATGGTATTTACGCGAGCCATCGGATCGCCTGCCATAAGTGCTTATGCCTGTTCAGGAGCGGCTTCTTCCTGTGAAGATACGGTGGCCCCTGCTTCGGTCTGCTCTGCTGCCGGCTGGGCATCATGCTCAGCTGCTGCTTTGGCTGCCTGTTCGGCATTCTTCTTTGCAAGCTCTTCTGCACGTGTTTCGTTGATTTTCTTCTCAGCTTCAACACGTTTCTTCTTGGAATCGTCAGCAGCTTTCTCGAGACTCGATTTCTTGGAATCGATCTTCTCTTCCTGCTGTTTCATCCAGTCATTAAAACGCCTGTCGGCCTCAGCTTCATCAAAAGCACCTTTTTTAACACCTTCGAGGAGGTGTTTCTTAAGAAGAACTCCTTTGTAAGATAAGATAGCCCTGCATGTATCTGTAGGTTGTGCGCCATTCTGCAGCCAACCCAGTGCCTTATTGAAATCGAGTTCAATAGTGGCCGGGTCAGAGATCGGGTTGTAAGTACCGATCCTTTCAATATATCTGCCATCCCGTGGCGACCTGCTATCTGCTACCACGATGTGGTAGTAGGCCAGTTTCTTGCGGCCTTTCCTAGCTAATCTGATTTTAACTGCCATTAATTTTTACGCTTTGTTAATAAACCTACTTAAAAAAATTGTGGGTGCAAAGATAAGATAACTTTTTATATTATACTCATAACGAACAAAAAAAGCGGCAGCATTTCAGGCTGCCGCTTCCCCGTAATCAGTAATTCTAATAGCCCGGGTTTTGTTCTGTTTTCAGTGCCGGGTTGGCATCCAGTTCCCTTGCAGGGATCGGCATTACAAGCTTGTCGTCATCCCAGGAGTAAACATCAAAGGTGGAATGAAGTCTCCTGATGTCATGGATTTTAAATCCTTCAAATGCAAGTTCAAGTCTTCTCTCATAAAGTATGGTATCGAGGGTTGCAGTTCCCGCGGCAAGAGGAATAAGACCTGCCCTGGTATGAATGGTATTGTAATCATCAGTTGGCGTGGCACCGGTACTGGTTCCCAGCCTTACATTGCATTCGGCCCTCACCAGGTACATTTCCGCAAGCCTTATAAGATTAACGCCACCATAGAGATTGTTCCATTTGCCGCAGAACATATTTCCGCTGTAGGAGAAGAAAAGATCTTTCCTCTTATCACCTGCAGGATAGAGGTTCAGGTGTCCGGGCAGTATAATTATATCGCCATCCCTGCCACCGTAAGCACGGATTGAGAAAAATTCCGTCATCGAACTGAAGCGGTCCTGAGGTGTTATCTGTGTCACAAATATATCTTCAGTGGTATTGTCATCCTGGTTAAATGCATCAGCATAATTGGCATTAAGGGAATACATGCCCGAAGAGATTACTTCATTTGCCGCATCCCTGGCATCTGCATACTGTCCCATTTGAAGGTACACCCTGGAAAGAAGTGCATTTGCAGCACCTTTTGACGCATAAACACCGTTATCGTCCGGCAACATTGTGACCGCGGTGGTAAGGTCCAAAACAACCTGTGTGTAAATCTCGCCGACAGTATTTCTTCCAACATAGGCATTTGCGTCAATCCCGTGTGTGGGTGTCAGCACCAGTGGAACACCATACTGGTCATTTGCTCCGCTGAAATTGTATTGTTTACCAAAGAAACGCACCAGGTCGAAATACATGAGACCCCTGAGGAATCTTGCTTCACCTTCAACACGGTTCTGGTCGGCACTGTTGACAACGCTTATTGCACTCAGCACGTTGTTGCAGGCATTTATTACCTGGTATGAATTATACCACTGGCTATAAGCCTCCGAGTTTGTTGCGAGCATCGTCTTGTTGTAAATCTGCCGCGGGTCTATGTATGTTCCCACCCACTGGAGTTCACCGTTACCGCCAAGAAGCTCGGCATCTCTCAGGAGGCATCCTCCGTAAATACCTGGCTGGGCAAAAAGTGCATATGCGCCAAGAAGCACGTTCTTGACATTCTTGTCATTGCTCAGTGCAAAATCTTCGCTGATGCTCTGAGCCGGCTGAAGATCAAGAATCTTACCGCACCCGGTCAGGGCAGACAGGAATGCGATTACTATAATTGTTTTGATATACTTATTCATAATAGAAGATTTTTAAATGTTATAACCCGATGTTAATGCCAAACATGATTGTTCTGGGCTGGGGTGCAGAGTAAAAATCAATCCCTGAATAGATATTACCGTTCATGAAATCGCTTGATACTTCAGGGTCCCATCCTTTATACCTGGTAAACGTAAGGAGGTTCTGGCACTGGGCGAAAACTCTCAGTTTGTCGAGTTTCATCTTCTGAGTTATGAATTTCGGGAAATCGTAGCTGAGAACCAGTGTTCTGAGCTTAAGGTATGATCCGTCACAAACATACCTTCCGTTACGGCTCTGGTCTCCATTGTCATATCCCAGGCGCGCCTGAGGCACATCGGTTATATCGCCGGCACTTTTCCAGGCAGCCAGCTGTGATGTCAGCTGGTTGTCGAACCATACACCGTTAGCACCCATCCACTGGTCGCCAACAAGATGAACCTTATTACCTGCAACACCCTGTAAGGAGAAAGACAATTCAACTCCCTTGAAATCGAAGGTATTGGTTATAGCTCCTATATACTTTGGTGTCGGGTCGCCGAGGACAACAAAATTTGCATCATTGAAATTGTTCGTGGTGGCCTTTGGATTGATAATGTGGCCGCTTGCATCTTTCTCATTTACATACCACAATGCATCTCCGTTTGCAGGATCAACACCTGCATACTGTGCACCATAGAATACACCTATTGGCTGGCCGACCAGCACAACATTCATATAACGTGCCCCGCCGTTGTCAATAATTGACTGACCGCCAAGGCTTGTAACTTCGTTTTTGTTATAGGAGAAGTTCAGGCTGGTGTTCCACCCAAAAACACCTGTCAGGTTATTGGAATTCAAAGTGAACTCGAATCCCTTATTCTGTACTTCGCCTATGTTCTGCCATTGTGAGTCATAACCCGTTGTGGTGGGCACCGGAACCTGCAGGAGGAGGTTATGTGTCTTTTTCATGTAGACATCAATTTCACCCGTCAGCCTGTTATTGAAAAAGCCGTAATCAAGACCGGCGTCGTACTGGGATGTTGATTCCCATCCGAGATTCGGGTTAGGCGGTTGAGTAGGAATAAGCCCTTTCATGTAGTTGTATCCTGCTACTCCATAAAGACCCAGTGACCCGAAGTCGGAAATACCTGCATTACCTGTTTCACCGTAGCTTACCCTGAACTTGAGGTAGCTAAGCGTCGGGTTTTCTGCAAGGAAGTTTTCCTTTGAAATCACCCAACCCAGTGATGCAGCCGGGAAGAAACCATACCTCGTATCTTTCCCGAACCTCGAAGAACCGTCAATACGTGCCGATAATGATAACAGGTACTTTGAACTGTAATCAAGGCTTGCCCTTGTAAAATATGATAAAAACCCGTATTGTGTAAGAGTGGCAGTTGCATCAGTAACGCCTGCGCTGGCCAGGGTCTTGAGTTCATCCATCGGAAACTGGTGCCCTTCTCCAAATACCTTTTCAACAGTGGTACGCTGCATTTCGGTCCCGAGAACCGCACTGACATTGATCTGGTTAAAAGATCTGTTCAGGTCGAGGAAGGATCTTGCAGTTAAATTCTGCGTCTGGGCATAGTTTGCAAAAGCATAGCCTCCGATCCCGTTTCCTGAATCGGTGTACTCGCCGTACCGTGCATTTTCTTTCAGGTTGTAAACATCGATCCCGATTTCATTCCTGAGTTTAAGACCCTTGATAATGTTGAAATTCAGGTAGCCGTTGGAAACAACCCTGTACTCTGTAATTCTGCGGAACGCGTCCGTTACATCTATGAGAGGATCATAATAGGTGGTGACAGGCGTATCGGAATATCTTGTGCCGTCCTGGGTACGAAGCGGAGAGATCGGCGACAAAGCGACCAGCTGCATAGGTGTCGAGAACGCATTGTCGGCAGAGACCTGCTTAATAAAGGTCCTGTTCAGGTTCAGCCCCATTCCCATTTCCAGAACCTTGTTTATCTTGTCGTCAACGCTTATCCTGCCCGATATTTTTTCAATTGAGTTTGAAACAAGAATACCACCGGTTGAATTGTAGGATCCGCTGGCATAGTACCTCAGCTTGTCAGTACCTCCCTGAGCTGAAATATCAGCAGAATATACCTTCCCGGTCTGGAACGCTGCTTTCTGCCAGTCGGTATTTGCGCTTGTTCCTACGAAGTTGCCGCTGCCGTCAAGCTGTGCTGCCCAGCCTGAGTACCTTTTTAGCCTCTGGTTAACAAATGTTGTCCAGCTGTCAGGATCGCTCTGGGCATAACCATCAATAACGTCGCTGTTGGCTGCTGCCTCCCTGAAATAGGATATATACTGGCTGGAGTTCATAAAATCCCTGAGGTGCGAGGGAGTGCTTACTCCTGTCTGTACGGTGGCATTAATCTTGGTTGCGCCGCTGATTCCTTTCTTTGTGGTAATTATCACAACACCGTTTGCTCCCCTGGAACCGTACATTGCTGCGGAAGCAGCATCCTTGAGCACAACCATTGACTCTATATCATTTGCACTGATCGAAGTAAGAGGGTTGATAGCTGCTCCCGATTCATTAAGCGGGATATTTGTTATCGGGATACCGTCTACAATAAAAAGCGGCTGGTTATCTGCATTTATTGATGTTGATCCGCGGATTCTCATCCTCGTGGCGCCGGAGACCTTACCTGTGGTTGACTCTATAAAGACACCGGCAGATTTGCCCTGGAGCGTCTGGTCAACTGATGGTACAGGGATGTTCTTGAGTCCTTCCCCTTCCACTTTCGTCAAACTGGCCGTGAGTTTTGATTTGACCTGGGTGCCGTAGCCGACAACCACTACTTCATTCAGACCGACAGATTCCAACTCAAGGGCGATATTATATATGCTGGCCTTACCAACAATCACCTCCTTCGTCTTCATACCGACGTACCTTATCTCCAGGATCGTACCTTCAGCTGCCGAAATGGAAAAATTCCCATTTACATCTGTGGCAACCCCGGTAGAAGTCCCCTTGATCTGTACTGTCGCTCCGATTACCGGCTGATTATCATCAGCTCCTGTAACCGTGCCTGTAACTGTCTTCTGCTGGGCCGAAACCTGTAGCAGAAAACCGCAGAACACAAAAAATAACAACAGAAGTTTTTTCATAACTTTTAGTTTAGATTAGGATTATATAGGAAAAATTAGGAGGTTGGTCATTCATATTTACTGTCCGTAATTTTAAAAGGGTCATTTGGCAAATATTTCAACTAATTTTAAAAATAACAAAATATTTTTTAGCGAAATTAATCCTTGGAAGAATAATTTACCGGCAGAATTTTTTGGCTACTTTTGTTAACCTATCGAACACATAATTCACACTCCGGAATGTCAGTTTTTGCACACCTCCACGTCCATACCCAATACTCGATACTCGACGGCGCTTCATCTATTTCTGCACTTATCGATAAAGTAAAGGCAGAAGGCATGGAGGCAATTGCAATTACCGATCATGGTAATATGTTTGGTGCCAAGGAATTCCACAATTATGCGGTTAAGAAAGGTATTAAGCCCATACTGGGATGCGAAATCTATGTCGCCAAAGGATCGATCGATGATAAAAGTGTCAAGGAGGACAGGTCGGGCGATCACCTTATCCTGCTTGCAAAAAACCTGACCGGCTACAGGAACCTGATAAAGCTTGTCTCTATTGCCTGGATAAAGGGATTTTATTACAAGCCAAGAATAGACAAGTCCCTCCTGAGGCAGTACCATGAAGGATTGATAGCCTCCTCGGCCTGCCTCGCCGGTGAGATACAGAACGAGATACTATCCGGCTCATATTCATCTGCTTCTGAAGCACTTAAAAGCTATACCGAAATATTTGGTGATGATTTCTATCTCGAAATACAGAGGCATGAAACATACGACCCCGACGCCGACCGTTCAGCTTTCCCACAGCAGCAAAAGGTAATTGAGGCATTCAGGAAACTCTCAAAAGAACACAACGTAAAGATAATTGCAACCAACGATATTCACTTCGTTAATTCCGAAGATGCTGAAGCTCACGACAGGCTTATCTGCATCAATACAGCAAAGGATCTTGACGATCCCGACCGCCTCAGGTATTCAAAGCAGGAATACCTGAAAACAGAGGCTGAGATGAGAAAGATATTCAGCGATATACCTGAAGCTGTCGATAATGTCGCCGGTGTGGTCGCAAAGATCGAGAAGTACAGGCTCGACCAGGATCCGATTATGCCCGATTTTGAGATCCCCCCGGACTTCAGCTCCAAAGATGATTACCTCAGGTTCCTGACCTATAAAGGTGCGGAGGAGAGATGGGGCAATCTCACTGAAGAACATATATCAAGAATTGATTTTGAGCTTGAAACAATAGCTAAAATGGGATTCCCGGGATATTTTCTTATCGTGCAGGATTTTCTGAGGGCCGCAAGGGAGATGGGTGTTTCGGTAGGGCCCGGAAGAGGGTCGGCAGCCGGCTCGGTGGTTGCATACTGCCTTCGCATCACGGATATTGACCCGATGCGTTATGGCCTCCTGTTTGAAAGATTCCTTAATCCCGACAGGATCTCAATGCCCGACATTGACATTGACTTTGATGAGGACGGCAGGGAGGATGTACTTAAGTACGTGGTGAATAAGTACGGGCACGACAAGGTGGCCCACATAATCACCTTCGGGACAATGGGAGCAAAAATGGCCATACGCGACGTTGCCAGGGTTCAGAAACTTCCGCTTCCCGATGCCGACAGGCTGGCAAAGCTTATCCCGGAAAAACCTGGGATGACGCTTTCAATGGCATATTCGGAGGTTCCTGAACTGGCCCGCGACAAAGACTCCTCAAACAGGCTCGTATCACAAACACTCAAATATGCAGAGGTGCTTGAAGGGTCAGTCAGGCAGACAGGTGTACATGCTTGCGGAATCATCATAGGCAAGGATTCCCTCGACAATTATATCCCTCTCAGTACAGCCAAGGATACTGAACTTTATGTAACACAGTACGAGGGTAATCATGTTGAATCGGTTGGCCTTCTTAAGATGGATTTCCTTGGACTGAAGACTCTTTCAATCATACGCGATGCGGTCGAAAATATTGAAAAATCGACAAACAAAAAGATAGATATCGATAGCCTTCCCCTCGATGATAAAAAAACTTTCGAACTGTTTTCGAACGGTGAAACGACCGGGATATTCCAGTTCGAATCGACGGGAATGAAAAGATATCTCAGGGAGCTTAAGCCAAACAGGTTCGAGGATCTGATAGCCATGAATGCCCTGTACAGGCCGGGTCCCATGGAATATATTCCCAAATTCATAAGAAGGAAACACGAACTCGAGGAACTCGTTTACGAGTTGCCTGTAATGGAAAAATACCTCGACGATACCTACGGAGTTACTGTTTACCAGGAGCAGGTGATGCTGCTGTCGCAGGAGCTTGCAGGCTTTACCAAGGGCCAGGCCGATTCGCTGCGAAAGGCTATGGGAAAGAAGAAGAAATCGCTGATGGATGAGATGAAAGCTCTTTTCCTGGAGGGATGTACCAGGAATGGCTATGATGAGACGACCGTAAATAAAATATGGGGCGACTGGGAACATTTTGCCCAGTATGCATTTAATAAGTCACATGCCACCTGCTATGCACTTGTTGCATTTCAGACCGGATACCTGAAAGCCAATTTTCCTGCCGAGTATATGGCCGCCGTTCTGAGCAGGAACATAAGCGACATAAAGAAGATCACAAACTTCATGGATGAAACCAGGAGGATGGGAATCGAAGTGCTCGGCCCGGATATTAACGAAAGCAATGTGAAGTTCACAGTCAACAAGGCAGGGAACATCAGGTTTGGTCTAGGGGCTATTAAAGGGGTCGGTGAGGCTGCCGTGCTTCACTTGATCGAGGAACGCGACCGGAACGGATTCTACAAGGATATTTACGATCTTGCCGAAAGGGTCAACCTCAACTCCCTGAATAAAAAGAATCTCGAAGCGATGGCTGTTGCCGGTGCTTTCGATTGCTTTGAATCTGTCTCGAGGGAACAGTATTTTTCACTCGATCAGAAGGGGTCTAGCTTCATCGAAAGCCTGATACGTTATGGTAACAGCATCAAAAACACAAAGAGCTCAAGCCAGCAATCGCTTTTCGGGGAAGGTACAGGCTTTTCAGTTATGAAACCACTGCCATCGGCCTGCCCTCCGTGGCCCAAGCTTGAAAAGCTGAATCGCGAAAAGGAGGTTACAGGTATTTATCTTTCATCTCATCCGCTTGATGATTTCAAGCTCGAGATTGAAACATTCACCACCACTACCCTGGGAGAGCTTCAGAACCTGAAGGAGTTCGAAAACAGTGATGTCACTGTAGCCGGGATGGTGACTGAAACAAGGAACGGTGTGGGCAAGAACGGCAAACCTTACGGCTCTTTCACCCTGCAGGATTACAGCGATTCGTTCAGATTTATCCTTTTCGATAAGGAATATATTGAGTACAGCAAGTACTTTTCTGTTGGGTATTACCTCCTTATAAAAGGAAGGGTTCAGAAAAAGAGATTCAGGGAAGATGAGCTTGAGGCTGCAATAAAATCAATTAACCTCCTCTCGAGTGTGAAGGATGAACTCATTAAATCAGTTACGGTAAGGATACCGGCCGGCGATATTAGTACGGAACTGATCAATGAGCTTACGGAACTTGTCCAGGAGAACAAGGGAACAACCGAACTGAAGTTCCTTTTTTATGATGTCGATGACAAGATATCTCTTCCGATGTTCTCAAGGAGCATGAGGGTACGCCTGAATAATGATCTGATATCCTACCTCGACGATCACCCCAGCATCGATTATAAAGTTAATTAGCTATATTTGCTGCATATCACTTTACAGGAACTATAAAATCTATTATACTATGGCACAGGAAGTTAATGATACAAATTTCGATGAAGTCGTTCTCAGGTCAGACAAACCGGTTATGGTTGACTTTTGGGCCGAATGGTGCGGTCCCTGCAGGATGATAGCACCCTTTATGGAAGAAATGGCAAAGGACTTTGAAGGCAAAGCCCTGGTGGTTAAATGTGATGTTGACAACAGTCCAAATGTGGCAGTAAAATACAGTATCCGCAACATACCCACTGTGCTTTTTTTCAAAAACGGTCAGGTAGCCGACAAGCAGATAGGTGCGGTTCCAAAGACTAACTTCATCTCCAAGCTGAACGCCCTTCTTTAGGCTGTACGAGTTCCCCGTGCATCATGATGCCTTGCTGAGATGTTATTAATCAACAGACAAAATGAAGGTTTGTATTTTTGCCTCGTCGAGCAACAGGATTGACGGTGAGTACGCTGAAGCAGCATCAGAACTGGGCACCCTTCTCGCGCTGGCGGGCATGCATGTCGTGTACGGCGGTGGCGGGATAGGCTTGATGGGAAAGCTCGCTGATTCAGTTCTTTCCGAGGGCGGAACCATAACCGGAGTGATCCCCGGATTTATGCTTGACGAAGGATGGGATCATGAGGGCGTGTCCGACATGGTTGTTACAGGTGATATGGGCGAGAGGAAGAAGCATATGTTCGGGGTGTCAGATGCCGTGGTCGCACTTCCCGGAGGAGTAGGCACTCTTGAAGAGCTTACAGAGGCTATCACGCTTAAACAGCTGGGCATTTTCAAAGGACCTGTGGTTATTCTGAACACGCTCGGTTTCTACAATTCTCTTCTCGAATTCCTCGACAGGATGGTTAAAGGGCATTTCCTCAGGTCAGAACATGTTGTTATCTGGGAGGTGGTGAATACCCCTGAAGAAGTAATTGAGTACCTTAATAATTACAAGGGATGGATCGACGACCCCCGCAGCATCGCAAGGATACATTAACCGGGGATCTTCATTCCAATAAACATTATATCGTCAACCTGGGCCAGCTCGCCCTTCCAGTCCATGATCTCCTTCTCAAGTCTTGACTTCTGGTCCTGAACGGGAATTGACCATATCTCCCCGATTATCCTTTTAATATTGACTGTCTTGAACTTCTTCACCTCGTGAGAGCCGAACTGGTCGGCATAACCGTCGGAACACATATAGAGCATATCGCCAGGCTGAATATCCACACCTATATTGTTGAATGTCTTCTTCTGCTCCAGCGTTGCCATACCGATAGCGAAGCGGTCGGTCTTATGCACTATCACCTCTCCGTTCCTGACCTGGTAAAGCGGATTATAGGCACCTGCGAGCTCAAGCTTGTTTTCTTTCCTGTTAAATACGATCAGGGTAAGATCCATTCCGTCGTTTATACCCTTTTCCTGGCTCAGCAGGATGGCCTTATTCACCTCAATGTTCAGCTGGTCGAGTATAGCTGCCGGTCTTGTAAGTCCATATTCCCTTACGACCTTATTAAGCGAGTTATGCCCGATGATTGACATGAATGCTCCGGGCACACCATGACCCGTACAGTCGACTGCTGCCAGGAAAAGGTAATCGCCGTTATCGTACATCCAGTAGAAGTCACCGCTGACAATATCCTTGGGAAGGTACAGAACAAAAGTATCCTTGAGCGCTTCAACATTTGGCAGCATGGCCCTCTGGATCCTTTCAGCATATCTTATACTGGCTGTAATATCCCTGTTCTTCTCCTCAATGATCTGGCTTTTCTGAACAACTTCCGCTGTCCTTTCCTTTACCTTTTCCTCGAGTATGATTTTTTCCCTGATAAGATTTCTCTCCCTGATCTGTATATAGGAAATGACGAGGATCACGATAACAACCAGGGTGATAAGGATGAACCACCATGTACGGTAAAAAGGTGGTTTTATCGTGAACATAAAGGTAACCGGTTTGGAGTTCCAGAGCCCTTCACTGTTACGTGCAATAACATTAAACGTGTATTTACCTGCAGGAAGTGCGGAATAGATCGCCCTTGTCTGGTCCGTTACCGGGCGCCAGTCGTTATCGGCTCCATCAAGTCTGACCTTATATCTGACAATATCGGGGTTGGTAAGACAGATACTTGAATAATCGAAAAGGACGGACCTCTGCTTAAAGGAAAGCTTCATGCCGGCGACCATGTCTTTCGGCTCGTAGTTGACCTGCATCCTGAGAATATGGGTGAGCGGGTCAAGACCTTTTGAAAAAAAGCGTGACTGTCGCAGACGGGTTGCCCCGTTGGCCGTACCGAACCATATATCACCCTCAATGTTTTTGTAAACGGAATTAGGTCGAGTCTCAATCCCGGTAAAGCCGTTTCGTTCAGTATAGGAATAGATTCTCCGTGAACCGGGGAAGAATCTGTTCAGGCCGTTATTTGCACCTATATAGATACTGCCGTCGCCGGCATCGGTAAGGAGGTTTATGCTGTTTGAAAGAAGACCATCCTCCTGGGAGATATTATACAGCACCGAATCATTCTTCAGTGCAAACACACCCTCACCTGTCCCGACCCAGAGGATCCCGGAACCGTTCATGAGAAGGGTTTTTGGAATGACTCCATGGAGGCTGGTAACCGGAAGGCTTTCCTTCTGGTTTTCAGGGTTTATTCTGACAAGTCCCGGTTTACCCGGCATCGGTTCGGTACCTACCCACATGTAACCTTCAGGGTCGCAGTAAAGGGAGGTAATGCTTGGCACATTAACACCTCCCAGTGAGAGGTATCGCTGGAAGTTATTTTCCCCGATTGTTCCGACAGCAACGCCTTCGAGAGTCCCTATCCAGAGATGATTCTGCCTGTCGATCTCCATGGCTGTTACCATTCCTTCGCGGGGTAATGATGAATTGATATATGGCTGTGACTCAAACCTGTCTTTCTTCACATTGAACATTATCACACCCTGGTCGTTCGTGCCAATCCAGATGTTGCCGTCTTTGTCTTTCCTGAAAAACCTGATTTCATTGGAAATTGCGCTTTTCTCCTGGTTGTAAATAAGGGGTTTCTTCTTTGCACTTGGCCAGAATCTCAAAATACCTGCATTAGTACCGAACCATGTTGCGCCCGTTTCGTCCTGTGTTATTGCATTCACATTCGGGTCGGGCAGAATCTCCTTCTCATTGATGGTTACGAAGGCGTCACCCTTATAGATTGTGAGCCCGTTGGTCTGGTCGGAAATAAGAATGTTTCCCTCCACATCCTCGAGAATGCTGTATATCTTGGTAGCCTTGAGCCCGTTATCCTCTGTGAATTTCCTGACGCTGTCACCTTCAAAAACAGCCACCCCGGCGCCCCAGGTCCCTATCCAGATCCTTCCACGGCTGTCTTCCGTAAGGCAGGATACCCAGTTGCTTTTCACCCCGAGCTTAGGAAGATCGAAGAAATCCATCCGGCTTTCGGACATCACATATTTATAGAGGCCTCCCTTGTATGTTCCGAACCAGATATTGCCCTTCGAATCATTTAATATGCAGATTGTACTGAAGTAGGTTGTAAGGTGAGGCATCCTGTAATTTTCAAACTTGTGCTCCTTCCTGTTATACCTTCTCATGCCGATATCGGCTATGCAAATAAAATCACCCTCGTGGTTAACTATGGAACCCGATACCTGGTCGCTCAGGTTGTCCTTCCCCTTGAATTGCCTGGCCCTGATATGTTTTATGTCGGTTATCGGGAAGTCTGCCTTTATAACACCGTCCCTTATTGTTGTAAGCCAGAGCGATGAATCGGTTATTGCGATACTTGAAATATCGTTTGAGAATGTAACTGAGTCGAAGACGGCCTGTTCAAAAACCTGGCCGTTGAACCGGCTTATACCGCCCCCGTTCATATGCCCGAACCAGATGTTCCCGGAGCGGTCCTGCCTGATGCATTTCACACCACCGGTTGCCAGGCCGTCCTTGGAGGAAAAATTCTCAAATTTCTTACCGTCAAAGCGGCTCACGCCCGAAGGTGTTCCCAGCCAGATATAATCCCTTGAATCCTGGAACAGCGTATAGACCTTCTGCTCACTCAGTCCCTGCTTGACACTGTAGTTATCGAAGAAGTACTTCTGCCCGGTAACAGTTGGCGAAGCGACCGCAAAAAAAACCAGAAGCCAGACAATCGATCCTGCCCGGCTGTGGTCAAACTTTATATGTGACATAAAAATTTATTTTGCTATAAAGAAGAATGTACCGTTTTCGTCCTGAAGACCTGCTATTTTTCCGAATTTGGGTTTCTGCTGGTTATTGTTGGTTACGGCAGCAGTAACAGTTTTTACGATTGTCTCGATCGGGATACAGGCATTCTTGTTATTTATAAGGGTATTTGCAAAAGTCTGGGTGAACTGTGAATTATCAACCGCCAGCTCGTACCCGGCAGAAGAGAATACCTGGGCAGATTTCATTGCAGTAGCATTAACATTATCACAGGTTGGTTCGTCATTGGCCGATCGCATTGCCTGGTAGAAGCTTGGGCCCGATTCGCATGCGTCAGAAATAACCAGCGTGTGTACAAGCCCGGTGTAGCTCTGCATTCCCGCTTTCAGCGCATTGATGTTGAAATAGGTAAATTCATCATCCCTCTTTGCGTCAACCGGGATCCAGTAGCCGATATCGTTGATAAATTTCCCGTGACCGGCATACCAGACAAGGAGTGATTTGACCTGGTTGGTCTTCAGTAGATCCCTGAGTTCAATATTGAAGAATTTTTCCATTTCCGCCTTGGTCATGTCTTTCTTGTGGATCACGTTGCTGACCTGGTAGTTTGCAAGAGCACGCTGCACCGTTCCTACGTCCTTGATAGGGCCGTCAAGGCTGGCAAATGTCTCGTAGCTGGAGTTTTCTATGAAAACGACCCAGGTCTTCCCCATCGGGTTATTCTGCGCGGCGAGGGCATTGTCCCTGTTAAGTTTGAATTCAGTCTCCTGCCTGTTACCGTAAATATCTTCAGCAACGACAGTGAACTTGTTGATATTGGCAATATCTATGCTTGCAGTGAATTCAGGATTCAGCTGGTCCTTGCGATAGCTTGCCGTAACGCCGTCAATTTCAATTGACTTTATGGTGCTTTCATCACTAATCTTACCCTCCAGGTAAAGGTTCGGCTTAATTGCATCGAGCATAACCTGCCCATCGTCGGAGGTATAAGGCGAAACAATGGAAATCTTAGGAGGATTGGTTTCGGTCTTCATCAGCTTGTAACTGATCTTCTTCTCGTTATTGTATTCATCCCTGGCGTCAACTGTAATTGCATCCTTGCCGGTGAGGTCCACATTTGCTATGAAATCGTACATGCCGTTTTTCTTTTCACCAAACAGGACCTTCTGGTCGTTGATTGTGAAAACGTCGAGCTTGCTTTTCTCCTTGATCTTACCTGAAATTGTAATGCTGTTTGCATCGCCTTTTACCATAATCTGGTTATCGGCCGAAGGTGCGGGAGTTGTGAATGTGACCTCCGGAGGATCGCTTTCACGGTTCATTTCATAAAGTCTCTGCTGGGCTTCCTTAAGCATTTTTCTTGCTCTCATGTCGAACTCCGACAAAGCCGTTATCTTAGTATAGTCGTCCATTGCCTTTTCAAAATTCTGCATCTCTTCATATGATTTTGCCCTTGAAAAAAAGGCATCAGGATTGTCTCCCTTCATCGAGATGTATTTTGAGAAATCGGCAATCGCGCTCGAGTGCTGGTTGAACTCCTGATAATATTTGCCCCTGATCAGGTAATATTCAGGATTTGAAGGATCGATCAGGATTGTTTTTGAAACATCGTTTATGGCATTAGGATAATCGAGGTTCTTCTTGTAAACCTGGCTCCTGATTATATAGGCCTGGGTGTTCTTGTCGTCTGATGCCAGGATAAGGTTAATCTGGTTCATCGCCTCATCCGTGTTGTTGTTCCTGATCAGAAGATCAGCCAGTGCAAGCCTTGCATCAACAAGAGTTTTTTCCTTTGATATCGCTTTCTCAAATTCTTTTTTCCCGAGTATGTCATTATTCAGCCTGACATATACCAGACCCCGGTAATAGTGATTCCTGGCATCATCCTTGATAAGAATGGCCGTGTCGGAAACCCTTAGAGCCATATCATATTTTTCAAGCCCCGATAAAGTGATAACCTTCTGGGGGTAAATCGACCAGTTCCGCTTGTCGAGAGCAGAGGCCCTGTTCAGAAGGGCAAGAGCTTCATTGAATTTCCCGAGGGCATTGAATGTTCTTGCCTGGGCAACAAGGTATGTTACCTCCTTCGGCTGGAACACAAGCGCCTTCTCGTAGTCCGCGCCGGCTTCGGTATATTTCTTCAGCTCCTCGTACGCACTTCCCCTGGCATAATAATAATCCGCATTTGAGGGCTCCAGTCCGATGGCGCTGGTAAACTGTGCAATGGCATCCTCATACTTGTTGTTTTCCACAAACTCGTTACCAGCCTTGTAGAATTTTTTTGCACTCTGTCCAATTAAAGACAAGGTTGCGAGTCCGAAAACTAATGCTGACAAATACACTCTCTTCTTCATACTCTATAATCTTTATCAGTTGAATTCAATGATTGTCAAATTTAAATATAATTATGCAATATATCAATTGGATCAAGAATGTTATTATCATTCAGAACGATCTGTAGATCTGAATATTTAAACCTGGCTGAACCATGGTTGATACCCTTTATCAGCGGGGCTTCAATTCCACTCCCGAAACAGGTTTTGCCCGTAAAAATTCTTGCTTCATCCCACATTCCCGCCGCAATAAAGTGGTTGAGTACTGAAGCGCCTCCTTCCACCAGAAGCGATTGAATACCCATCCTGTACAGCTCCTCTGTTATCTGCCGTGCCGCGGGAACATTTTTTTTCAGCAACCGCCTCTTTTCTTTGCTGTTAATATCCCCGGCCACTTCACTAAACACAATAACCGTGCCTTTTGTTTGGTTTTTCCCAGGATATCCGCCTGTCTTTCCTGTCCTGCTCAGTATGATCCTTAACGGATCTCTTCCCGTCCAGTAACGCACATTCAATGAAGGATTATCAGTCCTGATGGTACCTGCTCCCACCAGTATAGCTTCCTCCTCGGATCTCCATTTATGAACAAGGGTGCGTTCCGGCATCCCGGTAATCCAGTTTGGCCCTGTAACATATCCGGGTTTCCTGTCAGCATCAATGAATCCATCAGTGCTTTGGGCCCACTTCAATGTTATATAGGGCCTTTTCTTCTCATGGAAACTGAAGAATCGCCTGTTAATCCGCCTGCATTCATCATCCAGAACGCCGGAAATAACATCTACGCCGCTGTCCCTCAGAAGAGCAACCCCCTGGCCGGCCACCTTATCGCTTGTATCAATTGTTCCGACAACCACTTTTTTAATCCCCTCATCAAGTATCAGATTTGCACAGGGAGGCGTCTTGCCGTAATGCGAGCAGGGTTCGAGTGAAACATATAAAACTGACGAAGGGATGAGGCTTCTCTCCTTCACCGAAGCTATGGCATTAACCTCGGCATGCGGCTCACCCGCCCGGCAATGATATCCCTCGCCTATTATTCTCCCTTCGCTGACGATCACGGAGCCCACAAGAGGATTGGGAAAAGTAAGTCCCTCCGCCCTGGATGCCAGCTCAAGGCAGCGCTTCATATATTTCTCATGATCAGTCTCGGGCATTTCTTCTAAAATTGTAATTTTGATTTGTGACCTACGAGATTCAATCCGTCAACGATATCAGAAAACTCCTGAGAACAGAGCTTTCAGACCTCTATAACGAAAAAGAGATCGATTCTGTTTCAAAAATCATACTTAAGACACTTTTCGGTGCCGACAGGTTGCATTTGCTTTTATCTTCCGGTACGGCAGTAAGCAATGAAATGAGCCAGAGAGTTGGTGCCATGACCGAAGCGCTTAAAACAGGAATGCCTTTGCAGTATGTGCTGGGTGAGACCGAATTCTACGGGATGAAAATAAAGGTTGACCATAACGTCCTTATTCCAAGGCCTGAGACAGAAGAGCTTGCCGACCTTGTAATCAGGGAGAACAAGGGTCCGGTAAACAGGATCATTGATTTCTGCACAGGTTCGGGTTGTCTTGCAATAGCCCTGGCAAAGAATCTCAGGTTGGCAAGCATCCTGGGAACCGATATCTCGCCTGGTGCAATTGAGGTAGCAAAGGAAAACGCGAAGCTTAACCGGGCCGAAGTTAAATTCATGATAAGCGATATTTTCGGGCCACTTCCTCCGGGGGCCACGGGAACAGGAATAATCGTCAGTAACCCGCCGTATGTAAGGGATTCAGAAAGAGAGCTTATGCATATAAACGTGAAGGGTTTTGAACCCCCGGCTGCACTTTTTGTTCCCGATAATGACCCCCTGAAATTCTACAGGAGACTTTTTGAAATCTCTGCTGAGATACTTTTACCGCGAGGCAGGTTCTACTTTGAGATTAATGAAGCTTTGGGGGAAATGGTTTCAGCGATGGCCCGGGAATACGGGTTTAATGATGTCGGCCTGATTAAGGATCTGAACAGCAGGGACAGGTTTATAAAAGGTGTTCTCAATGGCTGACCAGTTATTTTACGATACCCTTCTGAAGAAATCCATGGCGCTGTGCGCAGGGAGGGAGATCTGCCGCAGTGAAATAAGAACGAAACTCGGCAGCTGGGGTGCCTCTCCATCTGATACTGAAAAAATTGTAACATCACTTTTAAGAGAAAAATTCATTGATGAGGAGAGATATGCCGTTGCCTTCACAAAGGACAGGTTCAGGTATAACAAGTGGGGCAGGGTTAAAATTGCCGCAATGCTCCGGGTCAGAAAAATACCCGAAGAAGCGATCCGGAATGCGCTCTGTTCAATAGATGATAAGGAATATAGTGAAACAATCAAGGAACTCCTCGCGGCTCACAGGAAAAAAACAAAGGCAAAAAACGGGTACGAAATGAAGGCAAAACTGATGCGTTTCGGACTTTCCAGGGGATTTGAGAGTAACCTGCTGTACGACTTTTTCATCGAAGAATTCTGATCCCTTCTGCAATAACCCGGCAGGAGTGAAGCTCTTTAAAAACCGGTTCCCCGCTACTAATTTTTCCTGACCTTTATTATCAGCCTCTGGTAGCTTGTCAGTTCCGGCGATCCATTGTCAGTTGCCTCAGCGATAATGTGTATGGTCTGTCCTTCCACTGCATCGGAGGGAACAGTCACTGAAGCTGATGCAGAAGTGCTATTTTCAATTTTAACTTCCTTCTTATAGCTCCCTGCCATGAACTGCCACCATTTAATAAGTACCTTATTATGATCCGGATCTGTGACTGAGGCCCTTAGCGGTACCTTTTCGCCTGGCCGTGCAGTGATATCGGGAGAGCCTTTAATTTTCACCACAGGTTCGTGATTCGCGTCGCTGAAACG
>Ga0335069_10003634_pt1 | contig 23168 bp, 19 predicted proteins | sample Lox_Sample_11_FD_206714 | JGI IMG/M metagenome (GOLD analysis project Ga0335069, IMG submission 206714) | Soil microbial communities from Loxahatchee National Wildlife Refuge, Florida, United States - Lox_Sample_1.1 | ecosystem: Environmental > Terrestrial > Soil > Wetlands | place: USA... | reverse complement strand
GGATCGGCTGCGTTGAATAGAGGTACCCGGCGTGGGCGGTCGCAAATGGCTGTAGCGAACGACTCGGACGGAAGTTCCACTGCATTCCTGCCGGAGACAGGGCCTGGCCCATCGTCCATTGTGTTTTGCATGTGGAGACGTATGAGTAAGCCACTTGAACGCCGGACGGGAACGTGTATTCATAGCTCCCGGATTGATTGACACACGCCGCTGACTGGCGGGAGTCTGCCGCCCAGTCGATCGACTGGGGAGAGGTTTCGTGGTAGACGGTGTGCACTACAGGATCGCTCTCGAGCGCAACGGGCATGATTTCGCCGCTGAACTGCCAGTTGGCGACGCGATTCAGGATCAGACGCCGGTTATAGCTGACGCCAAAAAACAACAGTTTGCGATTCTGGGCCGTACCCATCATCATGTGACTCGAATCACCGGAGTATGCGCCAAAGACTCCGAAGCTGTTAAGCCGCGCGTAGTACAGACCGTCGCTTTGCGTCTGCGCTCGCAGCATCGGTACCAGAAGAACCACAAAAGCGCAGAAAAAAAGATCGAGAACAAGCCTGCTTTGCCTTGTTTCCACCCTGCCAGCCCTTTCGTGCCATCGGGGGAATCGAGGGCTTATACTCTTGTGTTGACAAACGCGTCATTCTAAAGGAGCGATCCCGTGTCATCAACTGCCGTTTCCTTCGCCCGCGAAAACAATCCTCGCTTTCTTGACGAATTAAAGAGCCTCCTTCGCATTCCCTCGATTTCAACATTGCCCGAGCACAAAGATGATTGCCGCCGCGCCGCACAAACGATCGCCACCGAACTCACCAGAATCGGAATGGAGAACGTTCGCCTGATCGAGACCAAGGGACATCCCCTGGTTTATGCAGACTGGCTGCATGCCGCGGCCAAGCCAACTGTGCTCGTTTACGGTCACTATGACGTGCAACCTGCCGATCCGCTTGATGAGTGGCACACTCCGCCCTTTGAACCGACAGAGCGCAACGGGAACATCTATGCCCGCGGGGCCGTCGATGACAAGGGACAGGTCTGGGCACAGATCAAGGCACTGGAATCCCTTCTCGCTGTAAAAAAATCGCTCCCCATCAATGTGCGCGTGATCTTTGAAGGCGAAGAGGAGGTGGGAGGGGAGGGGATCGCGTCATTTGTCGCGTCGAAGCCTCCCGAATTGAAGGCCGACTTCGCGCTCGTCTCGGACACGGAGCTGTTTGCGCCCGGTCTTCCTACGCTCTGCGTTGGACTGCGCGGCATGATCTACACGGAGCTTGAAGTGCGTGGTGCAAAGACTGATCTCCACTCTGGAATGTATGGCGGTGCGGCACCGAATCCCTTTGTGTCTCTCGCGCAGATCATTGCCCACCTGAAAGACAAGAAGGGCCACATTCTCATTCCAGGCTTTTACGATGACATCATCCCTCCCAGCGCCGAAGAACTTGCGGCGTGGAAAAGCCTGCCCTTCGACGAAGAGCACTACCGCGCCACCGAGGTCGGGTCGCGCGAGCTCGTCGGCGAGGAAGGCTACTCCGTCCTCGAGCGCACCTGGGCACGGCCCACTCTCGATGTTCATGGCATGCCCGGCGGCTTTACTGGCGCCGGAGCAAAGACTGTGATCCCCGCCAAGGCACTCGCGAAGGTCTCCATGCGGCTTGTTCCGGGCATGACTCCGGCCAAGGCATTCGCGCAGTACAAGAGCTACGTTGAAAAGATCGCCCCCCAAGGAGTTGACGTCGAGATCAGGCTGATTCATTCCGGCGACCCGTGCCTGGTTCCGGTCAACAACAAGTACATTCAGGCCGCGACTCGTGCGTTGCATGAGGTATGGGGCCGCGACACGGTTTTCATCCGTTCGGGAGGCTCGATTCCCATCGTGGGCGACTTTGACCGCCACCTTGGCCTGCCCAGCGTCATGATGGGCTTCGGCCTGCCCGACGACAATCTTCACGCACCGAACGAGAAGTTCAATCTAAAGAACTTCGAGCTTGGGATCCAATCGCTGATTCGCTTTCTGGAAGAAGCGGGCAATTGAGCCTGCCTCACGCGGACGGCAGTATTGAGGTGGCAGGATTTGTCCTGGCCGGCGGCGAATCCAGTCGTATGGGCCAGGACAAAGCCCTTCTCACTTTTGCCGGCAAACCCCTGATCGCTCACGCGCTGGCCATCTTGAGCGCTGCCGGATTGCAACCGGAAATTGCTGGCGCTCGAAGTGCGCTCTCGTCGTTCGCGCCTGTCGTTGAAGACCATCCCGGCGACTCCGGTAAGGGCCCATTGGCGGGAATATGCGCTGCTCTCAGGTCGACATCGGCCTGTCTCGCAGTCTTCCTTCCCGTCGATTTGCCATTTATCCCGCATTCCTTGATCGGCTATCTCGCGTCTCACGCTCTTGTGACCGGCTCGCCCGTGACCGTCGCTTCCGTAAACGGACACCCACAGACCTTTCCGGCGGTAATCGAACGTGAGGCTCTCGATCTTCTCGAGGGACAACTCAACTCCGGCGAGCGGGGCTGCCTTGCTGGTTTCCGGCATGCAGCAGAGCTTCTTGCTTCGCGCCTTTCGATTCTTCCGGCTGAACTGCTCGTTCAAAACGGCCAGATCTTCCATCCGGCATCGTTGCCACCGGCTTTCTGGTTTCTCAATCTCAACTCGGCACGAGATCTTACGCGTGCAGAAAGGCTTGCGACCTCGGGTCTTCGAGTAAGCTGAATTGGTGAGCGCTTCCGAACAGTTTCCCGATCCAGGGTCCGGCGGGCACGCAGAGATCCCGGGCGACGTGCTTGCCGATATCGTCGGAGAGAGGCCGCTTGTCGTTGAGCCGGATGAGGAGGCGTCGTCTCCTCCGAAGATCTCGTTCAGCCACGTTTCCATGTGGTTTGGCGAGCACCGGGTACTCAACGATGTCAGCTTCCGTGTAAACAGGGGAGAGACCCTCTGCATTCTGGGAAGAAGCGGCGTCGGCAAATCGGTCGCGCTTCGCATTCTCATGGGTTTCCTGAGGCCCCAGGTCGGCTCAATTCGCGTTGACGGCGAAGAGATCAATGGTCTCAGTGAAGAGGGAATGCAGGAGATTCGGAAGCGAGTCACCATGGTGTTTCAGAATGGCGCCTTGTTCGACTCTCTTACCGTCCGCGAAAACATTGCCTTTCCGCTGCGTGAGCGCGGCGGGCTCGATGAAGATCAGATCCAGCAGGTTGTCGATCGTCTCATCGGATTGGTGGGCGCAGATGATGTTCCCGACGCTTTGCCCGCAAGCCTCTCAACCGGTCGGCGTCGGGCCGTGGCCATTGCGCGCGCACTGGCGTCGCAACCTGAGATCGTTCTCTATGACGAGCCCACTACGATGGTTGATCCAATCATTGCGCGACGTCTCGGAGGGATCATCCAGAGGCTCAAGAAGCAACTCGGATTCACCAGCATTGTTGTGACCCATGATATGCGCTTTGCCGAGCGTCTGGCCGACTCAGTTCTCTTTCTGGATGAAGGGCGCGCCGCTTTTTTCGGGCCTCTTTCCGCCTTTCTCGCGTCGACAGAGCCACACATTCGGCAGTTTCTGGAACTCGATGCATACCGGGTCCCGAAGGTCTAGAGCAAAATCAGAGTTGGCATAGCGCGAGACGAGACTCCTGAAAGGCTGCCGCTCCCTGATGGTCGCGTCAACGAGGCTGTGCGGCCCTGGTACAGTAACTCTGGTTTCGCTATTGCGGATATTTACCAACTCGTAATATCACCCAGCTGAGCGGCGGGTGTTCCCAATCACACCTGAGCGGGCCATCTGCTGCTGTCAAAGTGGTTTTGGCCTATCTCCAAAAGAAACTCAAAAGTAACGTCGTCATAGGGATTGGGGATGTTAAACTCACTGTGTCGACGGCTGACGTTCGTTCCGAAATGGCGTCGATCGCTGATCCTTCTGCTGATGCTGAGGTTTCCGGCAGTAAAGGGCAAAGCGGAGAAGTCAGCGGTGTTTTAAGGCACTGTGTTGAACTTCGATCGAAGTAATTCCGCGTAGAAGCAGCAGATTTTCCACGGGCCATTTTGAGCGAAATCCTGGTTACTGGTCGTGACGATCTCAGCCTCACCCTTGCATGCAACTTGCATCGGTGGAATTGCTTCAAACAATTCAGTCAAAGAAAAGCTCGCAATTGACAGATTTTTAACGCGTTCACTGCAACAAATCCTTGCCTGGCTCGCATGACGAAGACTTACCCCCGGTTTTCTCGACTCAAGTAGGTTTTTGAGGTTCGTGACACGTTATGGCAACGTCTGACTTCTGGCAGAGACTCTCCTCATCGCCCTCGCTCACGGCTGAAAGGGCGACAGAGGCTGCTGACCGCCCCCGGCGCAGTTCGGAAGGCAAAGCCAAGGTCTGGATGTTCATTGACGTGCTGACGGTGCTGTCTGCAGCCGTTCTTCTTACCCTCATTGAGCGCCGAACGGGACCGGTTGTGGGCGCCCGGGCTCTCTATCATGGCACGCTGTTTCAGGGCCGCTCCATGGGCATTCTGCTGGCGCTCGTGAGCGTTTTTGCAACGGCCCTTGTGATGACGAGCAAACGCCTTAACCTTTACACGCCAACTCGACTTCACAGCTTTCTGCATGAACAACGCCTGAGCGTTCAGGTCTGTTTCACTTCGGGCTTGCTTCTTACCGGCATACTTTATTTTCTGCGTGCTGAAGACATTCCCCGCCAGTTGGTTCTTGGAACGTTGGTCCTCATCACGGTGTCTCTAAGCGTGCGCCGGATGATCTACCGGCTTCTTCTTTACAGTCGGTTCGAACGAGGACAGGACACGCGCAATGTGTTGATCGTGGGCACGGGACCTGAGGCGCACGCTCTGCGGCACCATCTCGAGAGCATTCGTCATCTTGGCTACACCTTCAAGGGGTTCATTGAAGCTCCGGGCACGTCTTCGCGCGTTATCTCTGGTTCTGGCGATGTTGTCGGCAATCTCGAGACGCTCTTCCAGCACGCGCGAAAGCACTTTGTCGATGAAATCTTCTTTGCCACGCAATGCGAACGTTGGGTGGTGCAGGATGTTCTCGAGAAGTCCCGAACCCACGGCATCGATTTTCGTGTTGTTCCCGATCTGTACGACGGTCTTGCCTGGAACAGCCCAATCGAATATATCGGCCAGTTCCCGACGATTCCCCTTCATCGTGGAACCGTCCCCGAGATCAGCCTGGTCTTGAAGCGGACCATGGATATTGTCTTTTCCTTATTGCTTTTGCTCGTCCTCGCTCCTTTCCTTCTGGCGATTGCGGTTGCCATCAAGCTTGAGTCCGGAGGGCCTGTCTTCTACACATCCGACAGGATCGGCAAGAAGGGAAGAGTATTCCGCTGCTTCAAATTCCGCACGATGGTGCGCGACGCAGAGCAGCGCCTCGCAGATGTCCTTCACCTTAATGAGCGCGATGGCGTGCTGTTCAAGATCTCCAACGATCCGCGCATCACGCGTGTGGGCCGGTTCCTCCGGAAGTACTCTCTTGATGAGCTTCCGCAGTTTCTCAATGTGCTGCGAGGCGATATGAGCGTCGTGGGACCACGGCCGCCGATCGCCAGCGAGGTGATGGAATACAAGCTGAGCCATCTTCGCCGTCTTGATGTGACGCCCGGCATCACAGGCCTGTGGCAAGTGCAGGGACGCCGTGATCCATCCTTCGACAGTTACGTCTCGCTCGACGTAACGTACATCGAGAATTGGAGCATCCTTCTCGATCTGAAGATCATCGTTCGCACCGTCGGTGTTGTTCTCTCGGGTACGGGCACCTGATCGCCCGTGGCGCAGATATTGCCGCCTCGCAAGCGCGAACGGGTCGCTGCATTAAACTGAAGATGTGAAGATCGCGCTGGCCCAGATCAATCCCACCGTCGGAGATTTCACCGGCAACCTCGACAAGATTGTTTCCGCTGCCCGCCGAGCGGCTGAGCGGGGTGCACGCCTGACTGTCTTTTCTGAACTGGCAATTTGCGGCTATCCTCCTGCGGATCTTCTTGAAAAGCCCAGCTTCCTTGCCAGATGCCGCCAGGCTGTCGGGGAGCTTGCCAGCGCTACGAGCGATCTTTCCACTGCAGTGTTGGCGGGTGCTGCGCTGCCGGCCCCGTCAAGTGCCGGAAAGCCGGCCGTGAATGCAGCGGTTCTTCTTGACCGTGGTCATGTGCTTCTTGAACAGCATAAGCGCCTGCTTCCGTTCTACGACGTATTCGATGAGCAACGGTACTTCTCCCCGTCGACCGCGCAACAGGTGGTAGAACTCGATGGTCTGCGGATTGCGATTACCATCTGCGAAGATGCGTGGAACGACAAGAACTTCTGGCCTCGCCGTCTCTATTCGTTTGATCCGCTGGAGGAGTTGATGCGGCAGAATCCCTCTCTGCACATCAACCTGTCCTCGTCGCCCTTCTGGCATTCCAAGCGCAAACTTCGTCGTCAGATGCTCGCGGCAATTGCGCGACGCGATGGCGTTCCGGTGATGATCTGCAACCAGGTTGGAGGCAACGACAGTCTCATATTCGATGGGTCCTCGTTTGCGATGAATGCGCGCGGCGAGATTGTTACCCAAGCCGCATCCTTTGAGGAGGATCTCGCGGTTGTAGACCCATTTTGCGCTGCGCCGATTGCTGACCCGCACGATGAGGATACAGAAGCCGCCTACCGTGCCCTGGTGATCGGGACGCGCGATTACGTGCGCAAGTGTGGCTTTCGCAGAGTCATCGTGGGCCTGAGCGGAGGCATCGATTCAGCCCTTGTCGCTGCGATCGCCGCCGAAGCGCTTGGCAAGGAGAATGTGCTCGGCATTGGCATGCCCAGCCAGTACTCTTCGGCAGGGTCGATCGAAGACAGCCGCGAACTAGCTTCGAATCTTGGAATCTGCTTCGAAGTCATCGGGATCAACGACCTTTTCAAGGGGTATACATCTGCGCTTCAACCGCTCTTCGAAGGGCGTCCACATGACGTTACGGAAGAGAACATCCAATCGCGAATCCGCGGCAATCTGCTCATGGCTCTTTCAAATAAGCTTGGCGCGCTGGTGCTTACGACGGGAAACAAGTCGGAGATGGCGGTGGGATACTGCACTCTGTATGGCGACATGGTTGGCGCACTCGCGGTCATCGGCGATCTCGTAAAGACGCGAGTCTATGCGATTTGCCGGTGGCTCAATCGCGAGAGAGAAATCATCCCGGTTGCGATCATTGAGAAGGCGCCGTCCGCCGAGTTGCGCCCCGACCAGAAAGACACTGACTCGCTGCCGCCCTACGAAACCCTGGATCCGATCATCGAGGCGTATGTTGAGCGCTACGAAACGCCGGAGCACATCTCTGAGCAGTACGGATTTTCTCTCGATCTCGTCAAACAGGTAGTGCGATTGGTAGAGCGCTCGGAGTACAAGCGCCAACAGGCGGCGCCTGTGCTTAAGGTTACTTCAAAGTCGTTCGGCATGGGCCGCAGATTTCCCATCGCCGTCAAGGTTCAGGTATAAAGCTAGAAGTCGGGTTAACCCCGTTCATGAAGGAGATACACTTGGTCCGTTCGTCCGCTCGACTCGCCAGTGCCGCAGTGCTGGCCGTTCTCTTCCATCCCTGTTTCAGTGCAATCGCGCAGGACGCGCAGGCACAGAATGCCCCCGCGCCTGCTGCCTCGCCAGCCCCCACTGCTCCCGTGTTTCCCAAGCCTGACCCCGCAGACTTCACAGCAACGACGCCAACCAAGGAAGTTGTTGCTGGGTTCATGCAGGCGAATCTGGGATTTGATGAAAACAATGTCTGGCAGATCCAGGGTATACAGAAGACGCAAGTCGAAGGAGTCAGCAAGGTCACGGTGCTGATTGGCGACAAGACAGGAAGGCAGCAACCCTCGCGCCTCGCTTTTTTCACATTGCCCGATGGCAAGCACATCATTATCAACGACAGGATCATCCCCTTCGGCGAACGCCCGTTCGCGGACTACCGCTCCATGGTTCAGCAGCGTGCGAATGGACCGTATCGTGGTGCGGCTGCAAAGGATCTCGAACTGGTCGAATTCGCTGACTTCCAGTGCCCACACTGCAAGGAGGCGCAGGCGAATATGGAGAAGCTCGTCGCCGACTTCCCGAAGGCACGGATCGTCTTCCAGAATTACCCGATCGCGGCGATTCACCCACAGGCAGTTACAGCCGCAAGCTACGCAACCTGTGTAGCCAAGCAGGCGGGCAGCACTGCATTCTTCCAGTTTGCAGCGGCTGTGTTTGAGGGGCAGGATGGCTTGAGTTCGCCAGATGGCGCGACGCTCACGCTCAACAGCGCAGCCACGAAGGCGGGCCTCGATCCCGCAAAGGTGGCCGCGTGCGCTACTACTCCTGAAACCAAGGCGACGGTGGATGCTTCGGTACAGCTGGCGTCCGACCTCAATATCAATTCCGTTCCCACTCTGATGGTGAACGGCAGGCAGGTTCCCGCCAACGCGCCATACGAGACACTCAAGTCCATCATCCTTTACCAGGCGAAGCTCGACGGGGTCGCTCAGTAGTGCATGCAAGGGCGCACGAATTGCATTGATTCGTGCGCCTTTCGAGTCATGAAGACGGTCCGGCTCCGGGGGCCCTACAAGGAACTCTGGTTTTGTCGACAAGAGAAGAGGACTACTGGGCCGGACCCCGCTCGACGCGCATCATCGGCGAATGGCCGGCCGCCTGAGTTCCGCGCACAACGCGCGGAGTGATGATGATGAGCAAGCTTGCGTAATTTTCCCCCACATCCTTGCCAGTAATGTTGTTTAGTCCTGGAACCTCCGTTAGACCCGGAGTGCCGCTCAGGGCGCGGCTTTCCTGCTTGTTGACTTCGCTCACAAGCACCACTCCCTCACCCTCTTTGAGTGTGACGGCGCCGGAGTAGCTTCGGTTGTTGAGCACCGGCACTCCGTTTAGCGATTGGGCGCCAAGCGCTGTGATCGCCATATCCATTGTGAGCGCGACTTCACCGTTCCGTATCACCTTGGGAGTGGCCTTCAGTGTGAGTCCAAGATCCTGGTATTCGATTTGCGGGATCGTCGACGGCGTTGCACTGAGCTCTGAGAGAAGCGAAGAAAGGCTGCTTGAGCTTCCCGCGCTTGTGAGTCCGGGAATATTCTGACCGATCCCCCCAAGGTTGGAGTATTGGGACGTCATGATGGGATATCTCATCCCTGCTTTGAGCGTGCCCTGTTCGCCATCGGTGAGACGCAGCTGTAGCTGATCCAGCTCACGCGACTCGGATGAATTCAGATTCAAATTGACCGTCAGGGGAGACGCAGAAAGACCCGACAATGTCAAGCCGCCGCCAAACAGGGCAATCCCGTTCTGGAAGATCGAGTTCGAGACCTGGCCCGAGGCCAGAAGGATCGCCAGAATCGCCAGAGTATCCCCCGGCGCCGCAAGCCCGGACGCGATGATCTGGTCAACCAGGGCCTGATTGGCATTCAGAATCGCCTGCTCCTCGGAATACACGTTGAAAACCGTGATCTGCTGCGGCGGGATCATACCTGTGGAGCGTAGATTGTCGTGGGCGATTTGAATGAGCCTGACCTCGAGCAGAACCTGGCTGCGCCCGTCGAGCAGTTCCTGCAAGGTGGAGTTGAACGCTTTGAGTGTGCTGCCTGGCGCGCGAATCGTCAGAGTGCCTGCGCTTGGCTCGACGGCCACCTGTTGCGCCTGAAACACATTCTTGGCCATGTTTCCGACGTCGGTCATCTCCTTTGAGTCCAATCCCCCAAGGTAGACCGTCTCCATCTCCTGCCGCTGAAACTGCCTGCGGTTATCAGCAGTGTCACGGGCCACAAGCACGCGATGCGCGTCGAGCGGGACCATGAAGGAATCGGTGACGATGCTCGCGGCCCTCACCGCCTGAGCAAAAGTTGCGTCATCGAGCTCAAGCTTGACCGGTGCGCCAGACACGCTCTGGTCCACCGAAGCTTCAATTCCGTACGAACGATATACAGTCTGAATCAACTGCCTTCTGTCTGTCCGCAGATGAAAGCTATGCGTACCGGGCACCGGCGAAAGCTCCGGCGCCGAAGCGAGCGACTCTGCTTCGCTTTCGTAGATGGGTCGGGCACCGCGAGCAACGGTCTCGTCGGCAATCTCTGCCAGATGCTGGGCAACCTGCGGGTTCTTTGGATCCAGTGCGGCTGCTCGCTCGATGGCCTTCTGTTCCGCGGCCGGGTCATTGCCCATGCGCGCTTTGGCCGCAGCCTGGATAAGCGCGGTCACCGCATGACTTCGTGCCACCTCCGCGGCCATATGGTAGTTGGAATTCCCCGGCTCGAGCGCGGCCGCCTCTTCGTAGTTGCGAAGCGCATCCTCAAACTGCTCCTTCTCGAAGAGCTTGGTACCCTCGAGATAGAGCTTCGCTGCCCGGCGCCGGTCCTTGCCCGTAACCGCCTTCGTCTGCTCGCCTGCCGTGTCAGTCGCGTTCGCCTGGTTTCCCTGGCTTTGCGGCGAGGTCGCCTGCAGGGCGCCGGCCATGCAGGCTCCAGCCCACAGCACCAGCGCCGTCAGACAATGCCGCCGCATTGTGCGCGATCTCTTCACGCCACACTCTGTCTGCCATCGCTGGCCCGCAGCAGGTCGGCCAACGATGTCGTGCAGACCTCTGGAGCATACTGGAGCAGCTCTTCAAACGCGAAGTGACCCGTCGCTACAGCGATCACAGGCAAGTTGTTTCGATGCGCCGCCTCGATGTCCCGGGGAGTATCCCCGACCACGCAGACGCGCGCATGTGTGCCGGCCATCTCTCGCGCTTTCCGTGCAGCATGCTCGATGAGTTCTGAACGGACAGGGAAGTGATCGCTGAAGCCGCCGAAGCGGAACCACTCGCGCAACCCCGCTGTCTCAATCTTGATCCAGGCGATCATCTCGAGGTTGCCGGTGGCTACACCCAGCAGTGCCCCCTTCCGGGCCAGGTGTGCGAGCGTGTCCTCCACGCCAGGCATCAGCACCAGTTGAAGCTCGTGGCGCCTTCCCGCCACGCTCTGGCCCATGGCATCGAGAATCGCCGCGATTTGCGGCTCCAGTATCTTGGGGGGAATTCCTGCCTGATGGCAAGCCTCCCGCAAAATCCCGGTATCTGTGTTGCCTGCCAGCGCCACGCCCACGAGCGACACCTCAACGCCCATCACGCGCCGGACGCTTGCAGCAACGGAGTCCATGTGCACACGATCACGGCTTCGCAGCAGGGTGCCGTCGATGTCGAAAAGGTAGGCGTCCTGCTGGTCCCAGGAAAATCCCGGTTGTATGGCTGTACGCGCTTCTTTGTTCTGCTGAATTGTCTGCATGCTCTCAGGAGACGTCAGCCCTGGCGAACCCCTTGGCGTGACGCTCCGAATAGAGGACGTTCGCTGCGCGGCGGACGCTTGAGCCCGGCACGAACTTCTGCCAGGCTGATCCCCAGCTCGGCCATCGTGCGGCTGAGAGTGTTGCGGTGAATACCCAACTCCTCAGCAGCCTTGCACTGATTTCCCCGATTCGCGGTCAAGACCTCGCGCAAGTACTGCCTCTTGAACTCTCTTACGGCATCTTCATAGCGAATGCCGGTTGAGTGCATTTGCGTTACCAGGCTGTCCAAGTCTCTTCTCACGTCCAACCTCGTGCTTTATTAGATTGCCATAAATGAAAGGCAGAAGGCCGCCAAAAAAGTCACTTACGTTCTTCGGCATGCATCCATGAGGGGGATTCCGATTCTAACGTCTTAAGCTCTTCCCTTACACGCTCCGCGAGTCGTTCCGGAGTGACGTGAGTGCTCACGTGGAGGGCACCGAAGAAATACTTCGGTAACCTCGCCTCTGTGAGCCATTCCGCCTTTGGGAAAAACGCGACCGTCACGAGAATACACACCATCACAAAAAGCATTCCTTCAACAAAACCAAAAACCCCGCCTGCAAGGCGGTCAAGGCAGCCGAGGCCCACCTTGCGAAAGATCCCCGCAAGCAACGAACCGATGATCGCGGCCGCCACCATCACCGCCACGGCGATCACCATGAATGCGATCGCATTCGCAACCTCGATCGAGTGAACAAGCGGCTTCAGCACCTCAGCAAACCGCCAGTAGTTCCACGCAGCAAGTACCAGGCCGAGCAGCAGCCCTCCCAACGAGAATGCTGAACGAAAAAAGCCGCGCGCAATCCCGCCAACTACGGCGGCGGCGAGAATGACGACGATAATCCAGTCCACCCAGGTCATCCAATTCACCTGCCTCAACCCTTGAGGTCCAGGTTCCTCCCGGTCAATCGGCGGAATGCCTCCATGTACTTGGAAAGCGTTCGCTCGACCACATCATCCGGAAGACCGGGCGCCGGTGCCTGTTTATTCCATCGAATGCTCTCAAGATAATCGCGCACGAACTGCTTGTCGAAGGAAGGTTGCGCGCCACCCGGTTTCCACAAAGCCCCTTCCCAGAAGCGCGAGGAGTCGGGCGTGAGCACTTCATCGGCCAGAACGATCCCGTCTGGCGTTGTGCCAAATTCAAACTTCGTGTCTGCCAGAATCAGGCCGCATGACTCGGCATGTTCCGCCGCCTTGCGATAGATTGCCAGAGTCAGCCTGCGAAGTTCATCTGCATTCTCAGCCCCCACGATGCTCGCGGCAGCCGCAAACGGGATGTTCTCGTCATGGCTGCCGTCATGGCTCTTAGTTGCGGGCGTAAATAACGGCTCGGGAAGCCTTGACCCGTCCTGCAGCCCACCTGGCAGGCCGATCCCGCAGACGGTTCCCCGATCCTTGTATTCCTTCCAGCCGGACCCCGCCAGATATCCGCGTGCCACACATTCGATCGAGAACATCTTTGCCCGACGAACGAGCATGGAACGTCCCCGCAACTGATCGGCGAAGGGTTGCAATGAAGCAGGGAACTCTTCAACCTCGGCGGTGATCAGATGGTTGGGGACAACATCGCGGAGAAAGTCGAACCAGAACAGGGAGATCTGCGTGAGAATCTTCCCCTTGCCCGGAATGCCGGTTCCGAGAACATGGTCGAATGCTGAAATGCGATCCGTGGCCACCAAGAGGAGTGCGTTATCTATCGCATACAAATCACGCACTTTGCCCCGCCCAAGAAGCGGGGTTGTGCCCAGGTCGGTTCTCAACAAAACTGTCATTGGAAGGTCGTGCCTCGGTGGTGACTGAATCTCCGATTCTCTGGTCCGAGCTTCGGTTTGTCAAACCACTATGCGAGCTTGATCAAGAGGGTCTCTCATTCCGGGAAGTTTTTGTTGCCTCATATTCCACAATGGGGTGTGACAGCCGTCACGGAACGAAAAAACGACATGGGCGAAACTCCACTTGTCACATTGGATCGGGGGCGAGTACAAAGGCCCCTTTGAGCCGGTGGCACGAAGCAGCAGTGGAAAGGGGAAGCCGCAGCTCGCTTCGTTCGATAAGGGATCGCCAGTAGCCGCGTACTACCGACCTCCAGTACCGGCTACTGGTCCCCGTCTTCATCTTGTGTTCTAACATGCAAGCGCCTCCGAAGCGACGTTTACCTTCGGGGGCGGTCTTTTATGCCTGCAATCAGGTTTTTGAACAGTCTCAAGGTCTCGTGATGTTCGCAGAGGACCTTGCTCCAGAAGGGGATATGGGCGGACCATCCACCGGGGTGGATCAGCCTCTACACCTACGCCGTAGCCCGCTGCTGTTCGTGCCCGCCGAGTTTTACGCTGATCACCTTCGAGACGCCGGGCTCCTGCATGGTGACTCCATAGATCATGTCGGCAGCCTGCATCATGCGCTTTGAGTGGGTCACGAGAAGGAACTGCGTCTCCTTGCTCAGGGAGTGGAGCAGGTCGGCTAGGCGGCCAACGTTGGTCTCGTCCAGAGCTGCATCGACTTCGTCGAGGACGCAGAACGGGCTCGGCTGGAACTGGAAAATTCCAACCAGCAGCGCAAGTGCGGTGAGGGCCTTTTCGCCACCCGAAAGAAGCAAGACATTCTGCAGTTTCTTGCCGGGAGGTGAAGCGACAATCTCAAGACCACTCTCCGCCTGATTCTCGGCATCGGTGAGCCGCAGAAATGCCTGTCCGCCATGGAAGAGCCGCGTGAAGACGTGGGCGAAGTTTTCGTTGATTCGAGTAAACGCCTCGTCGAACTTGGTACGCGAGATCTGGTCGATCTCCCTGATGGTCTCCTCCGTGTTTTCGATCGACTCGATAAGGTCCTTGCGTTGCGTTTCGAGAAAACTGTGACGCTCCGCCGTTTCCTTGTACTCGTCGAGCGCCATCATGTTGACAGGCCCCATCTGCTCGATGCGCTGGCGCAGCGCGCGGCAAGTGTCCTCTTCTGTTGCGAGTTCATCTTCGGCAATTCTGACGATCTCGGCATCGGCGCGCAGTACGGCCGCTTCGATATTGATCTCAGTCAGGCAGCTGCCTTCCAGATGTTCGAGATCAGAACTCAGCTTTGCCGCCTGACTTGCACGATTTCCCCTCTCTTCGCGCAACTGGTCGAGCGCAGCGCGCGCAGCCTTGATCTCGCTCTCCAGAGATGCCAGTTGCTGGCGCAGCGCCACGGCCTGGGCAGTCACATCCTCTGCCTGTGCAAGCGCATCGGTCCGCACGCTGGTCAGTTCCTGTTGTCGCTCAGCCAGCCCGGCGCTCTCGCGGATGCGTTGTTCCCGCTCAGCCTCGGCCGCTGCGCACTGCTGTTCAATCGCCAGCACTCGCCGTTCAAGGTCGGCATGCAAGCGGTCGATCCGCTGGAAAGCCGCCACTGCGCCGCGCCGGCGCTCTTCGAGTCCAGCAAGCTCAGCTGTCAGCTTTGCCGCGTCGTGCTGGATGGTTTCGCGCTGCTGCCTGAGGGCGGCTAGTTGGTTCTGCTCCTGCTCGAGCGTAGCTTCTGCGGCTGTTCGCTCGGCTTCGAGCCGCACAGCCTCTTCGCGCTTCTGTTCGATGACAAGGTGCTTGGCTTCGCGCGCTTCCTTGTTTCGCGCGGCCTGAAGCGTCCAGTCCTGCAGACGGCGTTCGATGCGTTGTGTCTCGCCTTCCATCTGCTTCAGCGCGGCGCCCTGGTCTGCCGCATCGCGCTCAGCCTGGCGTCTCTCTTCGTTTCTTGCCTCAAGCTGCGCAGTCAGGTCTTCGATCGTGCGATTGAGCGTTGCTGCTTCCAGTTCGGCCCTTGCCAAATCCTGCTCGAGCAGATCGAGCCGGTGTTCGGTCTCCCTTAGTTCGCGCTTCAGAACCAGCGGACCAGCGCTCGCCGGCTTTCCGCCGGTCACCGTCGCGTTATGGAAGCATTCGCCATCGGGCGTGAGGAAATAGGCGTGAGTGTGCACTCCCGCGAGCTGCTGCGCCAGCGCCGATGATTCGACGATATAGCCGTCGCGGAGTTTCGGGAGAATGGTCTCGAGTGAATGCCCGAATCCGTTCAGCAGCCGCACCTGGTTGGTCAGCGGCGTCAGGCCCGGCTCACTGAGCTTATGTCCGTTGCCGTTGGATTCGTGCGGTCCACCGCTTTCCGGGTGAATGAGAAACGTGGCCCTCCCATCGACACCGGACTTGAGCACGCGCACGCCTTCTTCCGCGGCATTCCAGCTCTTGACGACGACATAGTTCAGTTCGTCACGGAGGAATTCGTCGACGACCCCTTCATGCTCTCCGCTCACTTCAATAAAGTCAGCGAGCGTGCCGACAGGGGCCATGCCGTTGGCAAGCGCGCCCGGCTTCAGCAGTCGTCGTACGGTGTCTGTCGAGTAGCTATGATCTCGGATCAGGGATTCCAGCGAATCGCGGCGACCAATCAGTGTGGCGCGCTCGCTGCGGAGCTGGTTGCCGTGTGAACGTAAGGAGTTCTCTTCGGCGCGGCGAGTCTGAAGAGCTTCGCGCAGCTCGACGATCTGGGCTTCGAGGCTCTTGAGGGACTCGGCGGCAGTCTCAAACCGCAGGCGCGCCTGTCCGCTCTGGACACCGAGGCTTTCCTGCTCATTCCGTGCCTGCCGAATCTCACTCTCGAGCCGCTCAGCTTCGCGTTCCAGCGCAGCAAGGCTCTCCTCGGCCTGAGCCGTAGCGTTGCGCGCATTTCCGGCCAAGGTCAACAGGTGCATTGCATGACGCCTGTGAGCCTCGAGTTGACGTTCGGCGTTGAATACCTCGTCAGCAGCAGTTCGGGCCTCATGCTGACGTGCCTCTACTTTCTGATGAAATGACCTCGCTTCGTTGGCCGCAGTCTCGAGGAAGCTCTTCTGTTGTGTGCGCTCCTCGCTGATTCCGCCAACCTGGGCCCGCGTCTGCTCCAGTTCTCCAGCGGCAGCCGCAAGACGGGCTTCGAGTTCGGTCACGCGCTCAGCGTTGCTGCGCTCCCGCGCTGCGGCACGTTCGAGTTCCACAGCCGCGGTATTTGCCCGGTTCTGGGCTTCCTGGGCGTCGTGGTCCAGCCTGTATCCCAGTTCCGTCTGCTCGTGATGTTTCGCCTCCATGGCTTCGATCTCAGAGGCACCGTCGTGGATATTGTCTGCAAGGCCTGCAATCTCCTGATCCAGGCGAGCGCGTTCGGCATCCATCTGCGCCATGCGGCTCGCAAGCACTACGCGTAGCCTGCCGCGAAGCTCATCGCGCACTGCGACAAATCGCTCGGCCTTGGAGGCCTGACGTTTGAGACTGTTCATCTGGCGCGTGACTTCCTCGAAGATGTCGTCTACTCGCGCGAGGTTCTGCTTCGAGCTCTCCAGGCGCAACTCCGCCAGCCGCTTCTTGGTCTTGAAGCGCGTGATCCCGGCCGCTTCCTCGACAATGGCGCGGCGATCATGCGGCTTTGAGCTGAGCAGTTGTCCAATGCGCTCCTGTCCGATGATGGCGTAGCTCTCCGGACCGAGCCCGGTGCCCATGAAGATGTCCTGAATGTCACGCAAGCGGCACAGTTTTCCGTTCAGCAGGTACTCGCTTTCCCCGGTTCGGAACAACCTGCGGGTGATGACAATCTCGCCGCGCTGGGGAGTGCGATTGAACTTTCGGCGCCGGATCTTGAGCACCACGGGCTGGGGGCCCTCGGCTGGAGATTCCTGGGTGGGGGACTCTACATCGTCCTCCATGACCTGGCCCGGCTGTTCGGAAGCAATGATCTCTTCCGCTTCGGCGGCCTTCTGGCGACGAATCTCGTCTTCATCCCAGTCCATCGGGCCATCGTGATCCACGTGGACATCGGGCTCGACAGGGACAGGTCCCTCGTACACCGACGGGTCCACCAGTGTGAGAGTCACTTCGGCCATCCCCAGCGCCTTGCGATCCCGGGTACCGGCGAAGATGACGTCCTGCATATTCGTCCCGCGGAGCGACTTGGCGCTTTGCTCACCCAGAACCCAGCTCACCCCATCCAGGATGTTCGATTTGCCGCATCCATTCGGTCCCACCACCACCGCAATCCCCGTCCCGGGCACCGAGAGTTCGGTGCGGTCACAGAAGCTTTTAAAGCCGAGGATGTGGATTTTTTTCAGTTTCAGCATGCTCACTCCGGGTTTATGGGGTCACGAACGGTTTGCGATCAAAAGAAGACCAGCCACCCGCTTTACGTGCCGATCGGGAGCGCAATGACTCTCTTCGATTACAGACTCTAAGGAGCCCAAAAGTCAGGGTCAATCGTGCGAAGAGGTGTTCTTGTGGATAAGGGGGTCCCGAATCCTTCTTCTTGGGTTATTTTAGGATATTTCCGGGAATCTTCCGATTTTTATCGAGTTTAATACCAGATTTCCACAGGGCTGGCTGGGACCGAAATCATCGGGTGACGGGGGAGAATTTGACAGCTCTGCGGATCACCTTCTCGAGGGCTCGGAGGGCCTGAGGGCGGGGAAATCCCGGGCGGGCGGCGAGACGAATGGTGCGGAATGGACCTCCGGCCAGGGGGCGGAGGATGACACCGCGCTGGCCGAGTGTGTCTGCGGCTAGGGCGGGGATGAGGGTGGATCCGTAGCCGGCCGCGACAAGATTGACGAGTGTTTCGAGGGTCGCCGCCTGCATGGCTCCCTGAAGGCCAGTACGGACGTGCCCGTGACCATGTTTGGAGCCGCAGGCCGCCAAAGCCTGGTTGGCGAGACAATGCCCGTCCGCGAGGACAAGCAATTCGTCGGTCAATGCGGCCTCGTCCACTACCTTGGCTTTGGCGAATCGGTGTTCGATGGGCAGGGCTGCTAGGAGCGGCTCATTGAAGAGGACGATCTCGGTGATTTCGGGAGTGTCAGACTCGGTGGCGAGCAGCGCTGCATCGAGCCGGTGATTCCGCAGGCCGTCCATCAGAGAGCGAGTCTGGTCTTCCCAAAGCTCGATGGTCAATCCTGGAAAGGATAGTCTGAGAGGCTTCAGGATAAGCGGCATCAGGTAGGGAGCGAGCGTAGGAATCGAGCCTAGCCGGAGCGGTCCGACGAGCGGATCGCGAGCCGCGCGCGCGACGGACTCCATCTGTCCAGCTTCGGAGAGGGCCCGTTGGGCATGCTGGAGAATCTGGCCGCCGACCGGAGTGAGGACGACGCGCTTGTTGGTGCGCTCCAGAAGCGTCACGCCAAGTTCCTCTTCAAGCTTGCGGATCTGGCTGCTGAGGGTGGGCTGGCTGACGTTGCAGGAGGTTGCCGCACGGCCAAAGTGGCGGTGTTCGGCGATGGCAACGAGATAGCGAAGCTCCTGAAGGTTCATGGAACAGCCCGGATCGCGACTCCTCCATCATAGAGCAGACAAATCAAACGCTGGAAAACCATTGATTGGATATATGGAGAGAGTGTCAAGGAACCGGGAGCGTCGCCCAGCGGTCCGACTTGCACTGCTGCCGTCCGCCCCCTGTCGCAGGTTTTCCCGAGAGAGTCATAGGCGGATATCAGTCAGTCGACCTTTCTGAAATCGAGGGTGGCGTAGTTCATCTGGCCCTGGGTCACGGTGTGGATGGTCAGGACATTCTTGCCGGCGTTGAGATGCAGACGCGCGAGATCACGCGCGATGTTCCAGTGGTGCCACTGACGCCAGGCGACGGGATCGGCGGCGTCGTAGGTGGAAGCGATCGTTAACGGGCCAGTGGTGGGCGCTCCGTTGATGTCGAACGAGATGGCGCCGCCTCGGTTTGAGGTGTAGAGCAGATCGACGGAGTAGTCGGCGGTTTCGGCAACCTGCACCGTGATGTTGAACCACTCGCCGGGCTCGGTCCAACCGACGTAGAGCAGACCGGCAGGAGGTACGACCTTGCTATAGGGGTTGTCGTCGATAGGCGGGTCGAGCTTGAACTTGGTGTATGAGATGTCGACGGCTTCGTGCATACGGAACTCGTTGAGGTAGGTTCCGTTGGCGGGATTGAGCGCTCCGCTGCCGTTATTCTTCGCATCTGAATCGTGGTACGCCACGCCTTCGCCGCCGAGGTCGTAGTACGCGCAGATGACTTTGCCGGGAATCTTCTGCGCGCCGTCGAAGTAGCGGCCGTCGTGAAAGGGAGTGCCCTTGTAGGCGGCGAGGAATTTCACCTGTGTTTGAGCAATCAGATTCGCGGCCAGGCAGAAAACGAAGAACGGCAATAACATAGAAGAGGGAAATAAGTGCTTCACGGGCATTCTCTCCGATGCAAAGCAGCCGCATTTCGGCGGCAACCCGCTTGGTAGTTTTTGGGAACGATACGATTCTTACGCACTTGCGAGACCCTTCGGAGTGTGCTATGTTATGTTATGTATATCGAGGCGCAAAAGATGCAACATAGCACTGATGCCAATTCCATTCGCGACTACCTTCGAAAACAGTATTTTGAACCTGCACGTCGTCGAAAAGAAACGCTTGTGACCTTGCGTGCTGGGGATATCCATCGGGAGATGGGGCTCCGAAATCGCGTTCCCAATGTATGCCAAGTCATGGAGTCTAGACTGCTGGAAAGGGAAGCTGGAGTGAAGGTTAGTTCAAAGCAAGGACCCCCAAGCGGAAGAGGAACAACTCTCACTGTGACGTACTTGATTGATCTTCATGGGCCGAGTGCGGCTCCAAAGCATCGGGAGGGAAGCCCCGTCGAGCATCCAGGAATCGGCCTGTTTCTTAAATTGCGTGGGCTAGGAGCCAAGGTTTTTGCGGCTCACGGGGGCGGTGAGGCTTGGCTGAAGCGTGAGCGAGCGAGCTTCTACGGTGCGCAAAAGAGGGAGACCAAATGAGTCGTGTTTGTTGGGACTCGATGGTATTCATTTATTGGCTTGAGAGCCATCCGGTCTATTCTCCCCGCGTTGAACACATATTCCGCTCAATGATGGAACGAGGGGATCGACTCTGCGCATCCTATCTGACACTTGGAGAGGTGCTCACGAAGCCCACTCAAGCGCATGAGCTGGATCTTGTTGCGAGAATCGAACAGTTTTTCGACAGCGGTATCGTGGAGTTGCTTTCGTTTGATCGAAAAGCTGCGGGAGAGTTTGCGAGAATGCGGGGAGCTTCAAATATTAGTCCAGCAGACGCCATCCATCTAGCCTGTGCCGGATCATCTGGTGTCGATCTGTTCCTTACCCACGATAAGGGGCTACACAAGCTGCGAGTGCCAGGGATACAGTTCATCGCTGGCCTGGATGTGAATCTGTTTTGACCTCTCAGTTATGACGCGGCGGCGTTAACCAGAGGCTCGATGACGGAGAGGTTCTTCATAAGGTCTGCCGGGACTTTATGTCGTTGCTGGAGATATCGCGAGCTGTTGTAGGAGACAGTGGCCTTGCCGGCAGCGTCTTCAGCGACGAGGATCTTGAGCGGTAGATCGATGGCGATACTTGGCGAAGCAATCATGACCGGTGTGCCGGCCTTGGGATTGCCAAAGATGAGGAGCTTGGTGTTCGGCATATGTATATCGACTTTTTCTGCTTCACCGCTGTGATCGATAATCGCGAAAAGTGCAACGCCCTTGGACTGAAGAATCGCCTCGAGTTTCTCGACGATGACGTCGACAGAATGGTTGCTGGGGATTGAGACGATTCCATTATCAGCGTCAGGCACCATGGGGGACCTCCATGCAATCCGAAAGAATTGAAGGCCCTCAACCGGATGTTGAGGGCCTCACAGCAGGCGAATCCGATTGTCGCTATGCGGCGCGTTCGATAGTGACGGATTCGAGGACGACGGGTTTGTGGGGCTTGTCCTGCGCGCCGCGGGGTACCTTGGAGATTTTGTCGGCGATATCCTGGCCTTCAATGACCTCACCGAAAATGGTGTGGTTGCCGGTGAGCCAGGGCGTGGGTGCGACGGTGATAAAGAACTGGCAGCCATTGGTATTGGGGCCAGAGTTAGCCATGGCGAGCTTGCCGGGCTTGTCGAATTTGTGCGGCGAGCCCTTGGTTTCATCCTGAAAGCGATAGCCCGGGCCGCCCATTCCGGTGCCGGCGGGGTCGCCGCCCTGGATCATGAAGTCGGGGATGACGCGGTGAAAGATCGTTCCATCGAATAGCTTGTTGGTTGACTTGGCGCGCGTGGAGGGGTGGACCCACTCCTTTTTGCCTTCGGCGAGGTCGATAAAGTTCTTGACGGTGATGGGAGCGTCTGACTCAAAGAGGCGAACCTTGATGCTGCCTTCGGTGGTATTGAATGTCGCGTAGGTTCCGGGTGCGAGGGCCATAAAAACTCCTGATGTTGTATTTCAAAACTTGCGGATGAGGTGAATTACATCTGCGGCTTCACCGTGAAGTTGGATGGGGGCGCCGGGGCCGCGGCTGGCGTGGCGGGAAGCGGCTGTCCCTCGGGAACGATTGTCACCTTCTTGAGGACAACCGGTGTCACCGGCCTGTCGTTTGCATCTTTTTCGACACGTGCGATCGATTTGACCACGTTGACGCTGGCCTCGTCGCACTGACCGAAGATGGTGTGGACATGGTTGAGATGCTCGGTGGGCACCTCAGTGATGAAGAACTGGCTGCCGTTGGTGTTGGGGCCGGAGTTTGCCATGGCAAGGCGTCCGGGGACATCAAAGCCCAGGTTGGGATCGAACTCATCTTCAAATTGATAGCCGGGGCCGCCCATCCCGGTACCGGCAGGATCGCCGCCCTGAATCATGAATTCGGGAATGACGCGGTGAAAGATGGTGCCGTCGTAGAGCGGCTTGTTGTGCTGCGTCTTGTTTGAGACGGGATCGGTCCAGTCTTTCGTGCCCTGCGCGAGGGCAATGAAGTTGGCGACTGTCTTGGGGGCCTGTTGCTGAAAGAATTGACAGGTGATGCGGCCCATGGAGGTATCCATGACGACCGTGGGCCCGTTGGGATGAATCATGGCCGCAGCGGTGGCCTGCGGGGCATCGGGCAAGGGCTCGGCGGGCTTGGTGTCCTGGGCGATTGACGCCGCTGAAAGAGCCGCGATGAAGACGGGGGCGATGAGAGAGAGCTTGTTTTTCATGCCGAGTTGAGGTTAAACCATGCGGCGGCAGGGCTGCCAGTGAGCGGACGTGGCCGTGTATGTTAATGCAATGAGCGTTCAGAATCTGCGTTATCCCTGGGTGTGTGCCCGTGCCGCGGCGTGGGTGCTCGCTTCCCTCTTTTTGTGTGCAGGGCCGGCGGCGTTAACGGCCCAGGAGCAGGCGGAGAAGCCGCCAGCGGCGCCGGAAAAGGACAAGGCCGCCGCGCCGGATAAATCGGCGCTGCCGCCGTTACCTGCGGATGCCCACGTGCAGCAGACGATGCAACTGGACGGCAAGCCGCTTCGCTACACCGCGACGGTGAGTTCGCTGCCGGTGCGCGACAGCGACGGAAAGATCGCGGGAGAAGTGGTTGTTACCGCATACACGGTGGAGGGTGCGGACAGGCCGGTGACGTTTGCGCTGAACGGAGGTCCAGGGGCGTCGTCGGTGTTTCTCAATCTCGGTGCGATCGGACCCAAGCATCTCGACGCGGGCAACGAAGGAGACAGCCCTTCGGACCCGACTACGCTGACGGATAATCCGGGAACCTGGCTGGACTTTACGGACCTGGTATTCATCGATCCGGTGGGGACCGGGTTCAGCCGGTCAAAAGTGGCGGAGGCGGAGACCAAAAAGCTCTTCTACAGCACCACGGCCGACATTCAATACCTGTCGCGCGTCATCTATGACTGGCTGGTCAAGAACGACCGTCTGAACTCGAGGAAGTATTTGGTGGGCGAGAGCTACGGTGGATTCCGCGGGCCGCGCATCACGCATTATCTGCAATCGCAACTGGGAGTGGCTCTGAACGGGATCGTGCTCGTTTCACCGTATCTCAATCCAACGGTCAATGACGACGCGGACCT
>Ga0335069_10003633_pt1 | contig 23172 bp, 24 predicted proteins | sample Lox_Sample_11_FD_206714 | JGI IMG/M metagenome (GOLD analysis project Ga0335069, IMG submission 206714) | Soil microbial communities from Loxahatchee National Wildlife Refuge, Florida, United States - Lox_Sample_1.1 | ecosystem: Environmental > Terrestrial > Soil > Wetlands | place: USA... | reverse complement strand
GGTTGTAGAAAGTCCAATCATCTAGTTCCCCGAATTCAAGGTACTGCTGATTCGGGCGATCATGCTCCAGAGGCACGAAGGTGAATGAATACCTATCGTTCGACAGGAAGGTCAGAATTTGCGTAAGCAGACATTTACGTTCGGACTCGTTCCAGAAGATCGGGTCGCGCACTGGAATCACGAAAGCGAAATCTCTACTCCACGGTTCAGTACTGCTCTCGTCAGTCCACTCTGTGCCTCTACCAGTTGCGCAGTCAGCACTGAAGACGTACGACGCGATCTCAAGGAGATCAACGAGCCGAGAAGAGAGGTGCTTGTGGAAAACCTTTGCGACGTTTTCAAATCGAATGTTTACATTTGCGCCGCTCCCGACTGAATCTAGTTCGACCAGTTGTCTGTCACTTGCGAGAGGATCGTCGGAGGCAACTTGTGCCCCGCTGCAAATAAAGAGGCGGGGAGCAATCATAGGGCTGCCCTCTGTTGCTCCAGTTCACTTCTCAGTTTTCTGAGGGCAACAGCCAAGAATCTCGATGCGTTCTCAAGATCAATCCCTTGCTGATATTCCGTCTTCGAATACCACTCGCCGCAGAAATCTCGCACTATACGAGCACTCTGCTCACAATGGTTCTTCAGAGCGTCGTTAAAGCGATTCACGTCGCCCAAATGCGCAAGACGGGCGCTCCCAAGGTTCGCGGCAGTTACACGGCTGAGATAGAAGTTGAGAAACCGCGCCATGAATCTTCCAAAGAAGCGCTGTCCCAACTCGCCAAAGCCCTTCTTAGTGGAAAGGGAGCGAATCGCGTTTTGTACGTCGGCGCTGCTGCCCCCGAACAAATTGGCAGTTCTCGATCCAGCGAGACTCGCGATTGCCTCGCCTGCGGATTGCTGGGCGATTTCGCTCAGATCGGTCGAGCCTGACCGACTCTGGGCTATGTACCGATCAATGGCGTCTTGCACCTCAGCAGTGAAGTCGAACACCGTACTGTCGTCGGAAATGCGGATACCGTGCGTGCCGAGAGTGGCACGCCAATCCGACGTGCGAGAAGCAAGAGCAACTTGTGTTAGGAGGAAAAAGCTATACAGTACGCCGGGGTCTTCGGCTGCTTTCTCCAAGCTCTTCTGCGCTGCTCTTAGGGTTCGCGCAGCGATGGTGTCCACATCGGTTGCCGCGCTGGCTACGTCGGCACCTAGATTAAGCCCCGCAATCTGTTCGACTAGTTCCGTCCATTTTCGTGTTTTGGGCACTGTGCCCAGTCTGGTGTGACCCATGTCGAACTCCGAATGAATGTGACCTAAGAACGGCTACTCCTTGAACGGCGTCGTCGGCTTGAGGGCGATTAAGTGTTCCAAGCGGCTTGGCTGAAGGGTCTCAAACCCTTTCTGGGGGACCTTCAGGTACTCCCACTTCGTCCCGGTAAGCTGCGTGGCATTTGCGCACCACTGAGTAGCGGCGACGTCCTTGTGCGCGACGTCTCCCGTCTCAGCGCCCTTGGTTTCGAGCAGCCAGCGGGTGCCGCTTCTGTCAACGGCGACGAAGTCTGGGTAGTACGACCGCAGATTCATCGCGCCATCGGTGTAGTCAATGGCAAACCCAAATGGCTGAGGCAGCTTCGCGAAGCGCGAGACGTCAGTAGCATTGTTCAGGAACTTGGCGAACTCTCGCTCGAAGTTGTTGTCGCAAGGCACGAGGTTGAACACGGTTCGCGCATCCTCTAGCACTGGTCGAGACCACGGGAACGGCTGACAGGTGGATAACAGCCGCTCCGGCTCCAGCAGCTTCGGCTCCTGCTCTGCGATGGTCATCTTCTTCAGAGCCTTCGAGAAGACGTCAACACAGACGTAGTGAGCGACGGGCGTGCCCATCGCCTTGACGACTACCGAATCGGACAGGTCAACGGTCTGACCAAACGCCTTCTGCTCGAAAAACTCGCGCACTTTGGGGGCAAGAGCGGCAAACTGCGAAGGCAGCTTCACTGCCTCCGCTATTCGCCGGGAGTAGTACCCAATGACTTCCTGCGCGGTCTGGGGTTCTGGAATCGTGTAGTCACGTTCGACTTCCTTCTGAAGCGTGATGATGTCGTAGCCTTCGTATTTGAAGGTTTTGTTGCGGGGATCATCGGCTGTTAGCGGAAGCAAGATGGTCTGAAAAGACATCACGTCCAAGCTCGCAATCTCGTCCGCAAGGCTTTTCTTGCGCACTAGCGTGGGGGACAACACCGGAAGACCGATGTCGTACTCCTTCCGGCTGTCTAGCGGCAGGATCGTGACGATGCCGACCTTGTCTTTGCCAACCTCGAAGGTGTCGAGCTTCAAGTCTTCGAGTTTCTCCAGATCGTCAACGAAGTCGAGGAACTTCTGGTTGCCGATGATGTCCACGCGTTCCGTGAAGTCCACGGGGACATCGCGGAACATGAGGCGCAAGCCACGCCCAATAGCTTGCTCCGGCAGAATGTTGGCTTTGGCTGTGTACGGTCGGAGTCCAACCACCACGGTGACGTTCTTGACGTCCCAGCCCTCGCGGAGCATCAGGACGCTGACGATGGCGTTAATCGGGCTTTCAGCTTGATCGACGTCGTGAACGGCTTTTCGCGCTTCATCCAGTTCTTTCTTACTGACCTCGCCAGATTTGTCCGTGTGAATGACTTGTGTTTTGTCACCGCCGAACTCTGCTGGGTACTTTTCCCGCAGCCATGCCGCGACGTCATCAGCCTCATCTGTATCACTCATCATGACAAACAGCACGGGCTTGCGCTTCAGCGCTGTCAACTGATCGCGGTATTCCCGCCACCGTTCCACGGCTGCCGTTAGATAGCCTCGGTAGCGTACGCTGGCATACTCCGATTTTGCTTCTGCGATCTTCGCTATCCCCTTCATTGGGCGCTTCACGATGTTGTCGAGGATCGCCTGCTTCAACGGATAATCGGAGATTGTCCACGGGAAGATCGCGCCTTTGCTAAACCGTGGCGTTGCGGAGAAGTCCAATTGCGAGGCAATTGGTGTCTTCCCGTGCAATGTTCGAATGGTTTTGTTCCACTCGCTCTCCTCGTCGTGGGTGTGGTGCGCCTCGTCGTTCACAACAACGAGGTGTCCGGCGCGAAGTGCGATACGGTCACCGAAGTCGGTCAGTTCGAGCTTCTGAGTCGGAGGTTTCGGACCCAGCACCGCCGTTATCGCGTCCGGTTCAGCATCGCCGTTCCGGTCGGCACGTTCATAGAACTGCTGGATATTGGTGAGGAACAACATGCCTTCGGCGGGGGCTTTCTCTGCTTCACCCCGCATCGCGCAGTCGAACTCCCAGAAAATTTCGAGTTCTCGTGGTATGACGGGGTCAGATCGGAAAATACGCCCACCAGAAAAGTCGGTCTTCAGGCGTTCGAGAACGATCACGTTGGGTGCGAGGATCAGGAATGTTTTGGCATAGTCTTTCGCAATGTCTTCGGCTTCACGGACAGCATTGAAGAACTGCCACGCAATCGCCAGCGACATCACTTTGGTTTTGCCGGAACCAGTCGCCATCTTTATGCAGTATCGGGCAAAGTTGTCGTACGGCGGCAGGCGGACATCCTTGAGGTCGGTTGCGTAACGTTCCAAGAGGGCTTTGCGGCTTCGCACCTTTTCAAATTCCCAGACGAACACCAAAGTCTCGATAGCTTCCTGTTGAGAGCGGTGGTACTTGAACGGAGCGCCTGTCGCCAGCTTATGGTCGGTGCGGAACCAGTAGTTGAGCAGGATTAGGGTTGTATCGGTGATGCCCTTGTACCCGCCAGCCGCCCATGCCTTGACTGCCTCCCGCAAAGCCGGGACGCACGGCGCAGTGCGGAGCTTCGAGGTTACGTCGAGGAGGTCGGCTTGTGCATTATCAAGCGTTACACGCTTCCGGCGAGGCATCGTTATTTCACCTGTATATCGAGAGTCTTAGTGGTGTCGTTGCCGAGAATGTCGATGACTTTAACTTCGACTTTGTAGGACCCGGGTGCCTCATACTCGTGCTTGGCTGAGAGTTCGATGTCCGGCTCCTGTCGTGTCCGGTACGACTGCCACTGGTTGTGGAAAGTGTCTTCGCGGAAATCCCAGTCCACCGCCCAATAGTCGATCATTTGGCTCCAGCGCTGGATCGCTTTTCGCGCTTCCTCCGGCACGTCATCTATTGGAATTACGAAGTCGGTTAGCTTGAGCGTCAATTCTCGTCCTTTTTGCTTTGAATCGACCGATAGCGCTCCCAACTCGAAGAACTTGATGTCGCCCTGTTCGACCGCCTTTTTCTCTAACACCTCACGCGGTATTTTCTTGAAAACAACATCGACGCGAGATTCCGCTGCAACCTGTCGGGCAGTCTCGTTAAGCTCGAACGCAAACTCCCATCCGAGAATGTCAGCCGCAGCTTTTCGTTCCACTCCTGCGCTGCTGGCGGCTTTCCATACCTCACGTGCGACGGCTTTCACATCCGCAAGAGTTACGGGCGCATCAACAGCCCCAACATGTACCAGTCGCCCAGACTTCACGCCATGCGTCCACGTGTGCCCGCTGATAGGTGTAGCGTGGTAGAGATCGAGGATGAACTTTCGGTAAGCGACTTCATGTCGCCGTTGCTGTTCAAGCCCATTCTCTCCGCCCTTATGGAACTCCGCGCTCTGCCAAGCCTGACGTTCGTACTTTCCCAGATTCTGGACCGCGAACGGTTTTAAGTTTGGAATTTCAAGCAGTCGTTTACGGGCTGTGTGAATAGCAAAACGACCGAGGTCGCAAGCAATCCACCTTCGATTTGTTTTCTCCGCTGCTACTGCTGCTGTGCCACTTCCCACAAAGCAGTCGAGAACAAGATCGTTTTCGTTTGACGAACTCGTGATAATCCGCTTCAGCAATGTCTCTGGCTTTTGTGTGGGATACCCACAGCGCTCTGGATTGAGTCCATGCGACAAGTTGGGGATGTCGTTCCACAGCGAGCCGATTGCCAACTGAAATTCGTCTAAGTAGTACTTTTTGTATTCTGCACCGCTAGACTTATAAATCAGACCCTTGGCTCTCATCGCGCTGATTGACTCGTCAGAGTAGTCTCCCAGAGTGACGATCTTGAAAACTCTTCCATCTGGGTCTTTGTATCGAAATTCCTTTAATTGGGTGTGCGTGAGTTCGGCACTTGTTTTATAGGGTTGGTAAAAAACTGATGATTGGGATTTGCTGTAATAGAGAATTTGTTCCAACTCTCGCGACCACTGATTAGAGCTTTTCTTTGCTCCTTTTCCGACTGCATCTCTCTGCCAAATCAGCTCGTTCCTGAAATTATCTGATCCGAAGACTTCGTCCAGAACAGCCTTCGCGTAGTGCCCTACTCGCCAATCCAAATGAACATATATGCTTCCGTTCTCGCATAGCAGTTCGCGAAGTAACACGGCAGTATCGTTAAACCAGTGGAGATACGAATCTAAGCCCTTTCCCCAAGCGTCGCGATAGGCTTTCTGTTCGATGATTGATGCTTCTTTTGTAAACGACTCATCCGATTGTGGGATGGATGTGACGAACGAAAAATCTGCTCCCGTGTCGTATGGTGGGTCGATGTAGATGAGGTTGACTTTGCCAGAGAATTCCGGCAAGAGTGATGGAAGAACATATTTCTTATCACCCCAGATGAGCCGATTACGCCACTCGGTACCGCGACCCGACGAAAAGAGTTCCAGATTCTTAGTGCGGTCAGTGGCACTCTCGTTCACAGTCTCGATGGTCTGAAACGGCAGCGCCACCCGAACCGGGCTTTGCCGCTTGCCATCTACGTACTTGCCTTCCCAAATCAGTTCGGTCATTGGGTTCCGCTATGCCCCCGCACGGGTGAGATATTCCCTCAACGCCTGCTCCAGAATGTCTTGGTTTGTTCTTCGCTGGGTCGCCCGCAGCGTGCTCAGCCGCAGGTACAGTCCGCTGTCCACCTTAAGCGTGAGCGCGACTGGCTTCTCCTGCGATGCGCCAGCACCCGGCTTCGCTCCAGTGCGGCGTTTACTAGCACCACCACTTACGGTTTTGATTCCCATAGCCTCTCCTTGCGGAAACGGCAGTATACGCGCAAATCCGTAGGTACGTAAGTGAGGTGCAAGGAATGACGCTCAGAGCATTGCAATCTGCTGAAGAATAGCTTGCACCTCGGCTGCGGTGAGACCGTTCGGACGTTGTGCAAATCCGCCATTCAGACTAGCGGTGAAACGAGAGGCGTGCTGATTCGTAAACTGCCCGTTCACGATCCGTCGTTGCGCATATGTCAGGATGCAGGCTGCCCTTGCCCTCGTAATCGAAACGTACAACAGCCGTGCTGCTTCCAGAACCAAGCCGGGATACGGTTGCCTGCGTGGTCCGGGGATGATTTCCTCTTCCAGACCCGGTATGAACACAATCCTTGCCGAGAGTCCCTTGGCTCCGTGCATTGTCATGATTCGTACTCTCGGGGGCAGCACGCCCGCTAGTGGAATCGGCTGGTTCAAGCGCGTCAGCACGCCCGTCAAAATCGCGGTTTGCTGCTCATCCGTGTCCGCCCAGATCAGATCGCGTAACTCTTCTAGGTTGATGTCTGGCGGGAGTGTGGCAGTAAAGGCATGCCATTCCGCAACTCCAGCAGCACCGAAAGTGTTGGTCACGACCTGCTGAATGTCATTACCCCTTTGAGCGAGAGTATCTCCTCGCACCCAGCCCCCGATGCCCGCCGTTACGGCGCGGGCGTGGTTCAATGCAGTTGCAGCCCTCCCGCCGATTGCAGCAGGAATTGCGGGTTGGTAGAAGAGGTCGCGGTAGTTCAATTGATTTGCGATCACAGCTTGGCGAATCGAATTGCACGTGCCGACCCCAACTCCCGGTCGCATGCCTAGAATTAAGCGATGTGCGACGTAGTCGTTCGTGTCGCAGACAATCCTGAGAGCCGCGAGAACGAACCGCCCGACGTCGGAATCAATGAAAGAATTCTGTTGGGGCGATTCGAATGGTACGCCCGCTGCCGCGAGTGCATCGGTGAGTGTGCGGGACTGCGTACGCTGATTGCTGAGCAGTATCAGGATTTCTCTCGGTCCGACACCTGCTTGGATCAAGTCCCGGCACGATGCCGCAATCGCCTCAGCCTCGGCGACGGCTGTCCCGTGCCGCCAGCGATGAACTATCCCTGCTGCGGGTGGAACTGCCGCTGCATACAGCGAAGTGAGAGTCTTCGCGATCCGGTTTGGGGCAGGGTGTGCTTGGACGAGGGCTTGCGCAGCGGCGGCTACGGCGCACGTACATCGGAAGCAGTCGGTAAGCGCATGTTGTCCTGCGTGCGGGTATTTCTGCGTGAAGTCTTGGATGCCTGCCGGATGTGCGTAGCGGAATGAGTAGATGCTCTGATCGTCGTCCCCACACACGAAAGTGATCGCTCCCCTCGTGATCAATTCGTCCACAAATTGAAGGTCGATTGGATTCAGGTCTTGAAACTCATCAACGATCAAGTGTTCGAGGTGGATCAGATTTACAGGGTCTAGGTTGCCAGCCACGATCTGAGCTAAGCACTGGCGCACAATCTCGCCGGGGAGCACGCACGAGTATGTCTGGGTTGTGGGGCTATGAAACGCAAGGAAGGCATTCCTCTCCCCGACCGTGATCGCAGGGTTCGGGGGAGCATAACCGGGCGGATTCGGGTGCCCCGTACTCCACAAGGCTTCGTGCTCACGCCTGATTGCCTCAGTGCGCTTTTTGCCTAGATTGTGGACATGACCGAATTCGGCGTCGAAGACATTCTCCACTTCCCAGTTATCGAGTACAAGAGGATTGGACGGGTACTGTAGCAAGCCAGCCCTGCGCAACAACCGCAACGCGAGCGAATGAAGCGTGCTGACCGCAACTTGGTTAACCGTGGGTTGCCCATTTCCAGAGCAATAGGTTTGGATGCGATCCCGCAGTTCCCGCGTCGAAGCACGGGTGAAAGAAACTACGCAAATACGATTTGCAGCCGCGCCATTCTGAAGGAGCCAAAGCACTCGCTCTTCAACCGAGAATGACTTTCCACTACCGGGACCAGCCACAAGCCGTACCTGTGCCGAGGCGTCGTGCGCTGCGCCGTGCTGCAATACCCTAGCAGCCTGCATCTGCTGTTGAGTAATAGCCATGAGATCAAGGTGCTCACCAATTGTAAGTTGAACGTTCCAAAAACGGTCAAGTGAAAGCCTGAATGAGATCACTGAATTTGAAGGACTTAGCCGGGAAGGATTGCCCGTTCCACAATCGACCGTTATTGGCACGATAGTGGTATACGCATCTACGTACATACGTACTACAATGCAGTCATGAAGGTAGCGATTTATTGCCGCGTTTCTACGCGGGACAAAGGACAAGACACTGCCAACCAGAGGATACAACTTGAGAGGTTTGCTCGGAAGCAGGGATGGAAGGTGCTGAAGGTCTACGAGGATCGCGTGTCCGGCAAGCGTGGAGAAAGCGGGCGCGAAGCGTTCAGGCGGATGTTCGCCGCCGCCGCACGGCGAGAATGGGACTGTCTGCTTTTCTGGAGTCTGGATCGGTTCTCGCGGGAAGGAGCTTTTCCGACGCTGCGCTATCTTACGCGCCTGAGTGAGCTAGGCGTGTCTTACAGGTCGTATACGGAGGAGTACATCAACTCCACGGGCATCTTTGGCGACGTCATAGTGAGCCTGCTGGCAACGCTGGCGAAACAGGAGACCATTCGCCTTTCACAGCGCACGATTGCAGGACTCGAACGCGCTCGCGCACAGGGACGAGTTGGTGGGCGTCCGCGACTGGCGTGTGACGAAGACAGAATTTTCAAGCTCCGCGCTGCCGGGAAGAGCCTCGCGGCAATTTCCAGAGAATTGGGCATTAGCAAAACGTCGGTGCATCGGATCGTACAACGATCCTGACCGCGCAGGACGTACATCTCAACAGGACGGAGGCGTGAATGCTCAAAGCTCTTGTGATCCACCTTTTCAGGGTGGGATGCGTCGCCGGGATCGCAATGATCGTGCCGCTGGGCTTCATCTGGATGCTCGTGGGCTTGCCAATGGACAACGATACCTCGGACTTCGTACGCATTTTCGGGTCCGCGCTGATGCCATTCGGAATGGCGCTATGGTCGATTGCGATATGGAGGGGACGCAGCCGCCCGTGGCTGGCGTTTTTCCTCACCGCAGCCGTACTCCTCACCATGCTCAAGCTGGGCGTCTACGATTTGGAGGTGCGATGACACTCGAAGAATACGACAAGGCGTGTGAGGCACCGGACGAAAACGAGTTGAACTTCCGGCAGTGGCAACTGCTGCGCGCGCTGGAGTTCATGGTCGAGATGGAGGTGATGTGGAATGGCGCACCGCCGAAAGGATAGAGGATTCGAGAACATCTGCAAACTCGCCGCCTTCCGCGCCGGGCTTGCGCTCAGGACGGTTTACGCGCTGATGCCGGATGCCAGTCCCCGGATGAAGAAGAAGGTCGCGAACAAGCTGCTCACGTGGACGGACGGCAAGGATCGCAGTATTCGCATTACGGAGCCGATAGTCCGCGAGATGGTACTGCGCAACAGCCAATGTCGACAGCGCAACTGCCCTGCACTGTTATTTACGGAGCCGTTGACAAGAGAGTTGAACACCTTCTTCAGTGAGGAGGATCAGTGATGGAGGTCGGACTGTTTGATGAAGTGAAAGTCGTTCGGCGATTGATTTCCGATGAAGAGCAGCTTGCGGAGATCGTGTTCAACGAGGCGCAGATTGCATTCGCTAACGCCAAAGCTAAGGCATACACCACTAAGGAGCCTGCCGACATGCACGAGGCGCAGGAGCTTGAGGTCAAGCTGGTGAACTTGTTCTTCGCCGGTAGCAGAAGCCCGGCACTGCGAACAGCGTGGGCTGCCTACAGGCGCAGATTGTTGTATCACCACAGAGCGGAAAGTTAGAGATTCCTCCCGTCCGCCAGTTCCTGCCCAACTCAGTTCCCAATTCGCTTGTGGAGAGGAGCGTATGGACTACATAAACAACAAAGGCGAGAAGATCGGCTCATTGACCACCGTGATCTCAAATGACAGAACCGTCACGATCAACCGAATCGGAGACATTGCAACCTTTACTGTCCGTGATCGCAGCACAGGGAAGGTGTCTTCGGAGAGCTTCTTTGGCGATCTGCCTTTCGACAAATAGCCGGGCAAACAGAAGAACTGCCGTCATAGACTCGCTTCGGTAGGGTGTCATTTGGCGGGACCCTAAACAGTAACTCACCTAACGGGTTCAGGGGATGAGATGTGTGCTGGAATATCCAGTATGCCGATCTCTACCGTCCGAGAAACTATGCTCGCCCGGTCACAACCACCGACATCGACAGAATTCCGCCTCCGCAATGTCTCGGTCAACTCGATTCGGATCGGCAGGAGACTGCGCCCGCTCGGTGATATTTCATCTCTCGTGGAGAGCATTCGTGAAGTCGGTCTCCTTAGCCCCATCTCCGTGACGCGGGACAAGTGCTTGATCTCAGGGTTGCACCGCTTGGAAGCGTTCCGTGCGCTTGGGCGCAAATACATACCAGCCTTCATCGTTCCGATCAGTCCGCAGGAAGCTAAAATCGCGGAGATTGATGAGAATCTTGCTCGAAACGACCTTAGCTTGCTGGAACGCGCTGAACATCTCTACCGCAGGAAGCAAATATACGAAGGCATGCACCCGGAACGGCGGCACGGCGGCAATCGCGGGAACCAGTACACGGGCGGGAAGAAGTGCCAAGATGCCAACTTGCAATTTTGCCAAACGGTTGCGGCAGCTTCCGGGCGGTCGGCAACTTCAGTTCATCGACTTGTTCGGATTGCAAAGTTGCTTACCGCTGAAACGAAGCAACTACTGCGTGGCAGCGAATGGGCGAACAATCAGCAGACGTTGATGAAGTTGTGCAAGCTGACACCTGAGATGCAGGAGGGCGTGGCGGCTAAAGTGGCGAAGGGCGAGTCGAAGGAAATTGCCGACGCGATTGCGAAGGTTAAACGGGATCGCTTGAGAGCTTCCGGTTGCGCAACGCCAGAGGAAGACGCGAACTACATCATCGACGTGAATGTGCTCGCCGTGGAACTGCTACGCCAAATCCAATCTTCCGAAAGAGAAGAGAAGCTCAAGCAGATCACCGAATCACTAAACTATTTGAACCCCACTCTTCGCAAGCAGCTTGTTTCTGCGTTAAGACACACGGCTGCGAGTGCGACGAAGTTTGAGCGGCAACTCTCCAAGGACTTCCGCGAGTCTCCGACAAGTAGCAAGGCATTTCAGAGGAAGATCAGAGAGCGTATGGCGTTGATGCCGGAACCAGACGAGGAACTTAAGCGCGAAGCCGCGAGTTCGTTCGCCAATGCTCACGTCCGTGAAATCACGAAGGAGGAGGCGGCTGCCATTATCCTTCGTTTTGAATGGCTCGCGAATGCCGGAACCGGAGAATTTGCCGTAGGTCTCTTCTTCACCCACCCAAAGACAGGACAAGAATTCCTTGGGGGAGTTGCCGTGTTCGGGCGAACTGCTGGGAGCAATGCCGCTCGTGCCGTTTGTGGGGAAGAGCATGCTGATAAAGTGCTCACCCTAGTTCGTGGGGCTTGCGCCCATTGGACAGACCCACCACGAACCTCTTCCGATGGGAGAACGCATAGCGGTGGGGCAGCCTCCTACCTTATCAACCGTGCATGTGAACTGATGTTCAAGCGCGGGTTCACGACCTTCCTTTTGTACTCTGATATTGAGGCTGGCGAGATCGGGACGGTCGCGCAAGCCGCTGGCTGGATTTATACGGGGACCACGAACGCGACAGAAAAGTTTCGAACACCCTCTGGCGAGGTAAAGGATGCACGTTTGGTAAGCGCGTATACGCGAGACAGGACGGGCGGGAAGCTGCGATACAAACGAACAAGAAGTCAGCAAAAGCAAATTCTCTTGGAAGAAGGATGCGAGTTCTTCCGGGGGCTTCCGAAGCATCGCTATGTGCATTTTGCCGGAACTCGAAGGGAAAAGAGAATTTTGCGCAACGCACTGAAATGGGAGGCGCTCCCGTATCCCAAGCGAAAGTCATTACCAGAATACAGTGGTCAGACTCTCGACCTCGATCCAGCCGAGAAAGCGCTCGCTGCGTCTACCTCGTAGATTACTGTCGCCTAGTGGCTAGCGGCATTTCGCTCTAGCGCGTTCCGCTTTCAACAGTGCGTTGATTCCGCACGCAATCACTTCGTGAAGAAGACGCACGCGTCCGGCGATCTTCTCCTTGTGATTTGGCTTCTCTTGTTCGTGCAGATCGCGGCACCTAACTAGCTCAGATAAAGCCCGCACGTCTTCCGGGAGCAACACGGGATTGTGCAACAATTCTTCGTGGCATTCGTAGCAGTAAACCGCACCTTCGCCCTCACGTCCCCAAGGGCATGATTCGAAGATTCCTTCTCGCTTCGTGCCGCGTCTGTTCTTCGAACGCCCGAAGAAGCGCTCCGCGACGAAATGGTGCTCGCTTGCGTGCGCACGCCCTTCGACTGTGGCGAGGGCGTAGTTCCCCGAACGGTTAAGCGTGCAACCGCAGATTGCACATACCTCAGGAGATATTGTCATGTTGAATCAGTCCTACTAGAGTCTAGGATCGACAGGCTCGCTTTCCAGTGCCAATATGGCAAACACGCACTCATGGACTCGGCGCAAGGCTTCACGCTCGACAAATCGGTGAAGTCCCTCGACGCCGAGCGCGAATTCCCGCAGCGCGAGAGATCGCTTCGTACCTAAACCCCGCGAACGAAGGCGTTCCATGTGCTCCGGCGCGGTGTACTCAGCGCCGTAGATGATCCTGAGATATTCGCGTCCTCTGCATTTCACCGCAGGCTGCACCAGTCCGCGCCTGCTCTTCGTGACGAATTGGAGCGGCTTTACGACCATGCCTTCTCCACCGGATGATGTCAGTTGCTCCCACCAGTCGATGCCTTCCTTTTGGCTCGTTTCGTCGCTGAGATCGACTAGCTTATAAGGCGTTGCCAGAAGCAGCCCCAGATCGGAGTCGCAGAGGCGACCCAGTATCGTCATGTGCCAGACATGATCCTTATCGGAATGCACGCTGCCCTCGGTTGCCAGAAGATGAAAGGGCGCGAGCTTTAGGTCTGCCAACGAGCGAACCGTCCAGCAGTAACGGCGGTAAGCCTCGATGTAGTGTTCCGCCATTGCCCGGCGCTTATCGAACCGCGCAACTAGTTCGGAGGCTTCCGGCACATGCCCGCTCGTCGCACGCAAAGCAGCTATAGACGCCGCGAGTCCCGCCCGTGCAGCAGACCCGGTCGGGGCGTACTGCTGGCGTAGCAAATCCTGTGCCTTGGAAGACCACGGCATGAGTTCGCAGTCGAGGCACAGCCAATCGGTCTTAAGCTCTTCCCAGAGACCTGAGTCGGTCGCGGCTGTTTGGATTCGTCCTACGAATTCCTTCTCTAGTACGCTGTCATTGAAGAACCGTCTACCAGTCCGCGTATAGCAGGTACCGATCTCATCCTGCGTTACCCCGAATCGACGGAGAGCAGCATCGCGGTCACGGCAAACGATTACAACTGCCCGCGATCCCATGTGCTTCTGTTCGCAGATCACTCTCTCGACATGTGCGTTGCGGAAGTAGTCAAATGCATCGGCAGGGTGCTCCAGCAAATCTTGCCTTTGGCTGGTTTCGCTCGGCGACATCGTTGGCGGGAGGTAGATGAGCCACTTGGGATTCGTGGCGAAACGGCTCATCACTTCAAGGGCGGCGATTGCGTTCTCCTCGCGAATAGTGAGGTTGCCATGAAGTCTTGTGTCGATGATGCGCTTGCCAATTACGTCGTCTATGTCGAGCACATCATCCTGCTCGTGCTGTTGCGACAGAGCGGTCGCAGTTTGTGAGGACGCGAGCGGCTTTGCGGGTTCGTAGTAGACGCGATGCGCAGGGACGGAGACGATCTCTTTTTCAGGATAGCGGAGTGCCGTTAGTTTGCCGCCGAACACACATCCAGTGTCGATGTTGATCGTTCGGTTCAACCATTGCGGCTCCGTGATGGGCGTGTGCCCGTAAACCACTGAGGCACGCCCGCGATAGTCTGCCGCCCAGTTGTAGCGGACAGGAAGTCCGAACTCGTCTGTCTCGCCCGTCGTTTCCCCGAACAATGCAAATGAGCGGATTGCTCCTGAACCACGCCCCTGCATCTCTTCCTTCATCCCAGCGTGTGCGACGACCAGCTTCCCGTCGTCTAGGACGTAGTGGCTGATTAGACCGTCAAGGAACTGCGATACCGCGCCTTGGAATTCCGGTGACTCAGCTTCAAGTTGAGCCACGGAATCGGCAAGTCCATGCGCCATTTTCACGTCTTTGCCCCGGAGCTTCTGGAGCAGCTTCATATCGTGGTTGCCGGGGACGCAAAGGGCGACACCAGCCTGCACCATGCCCATAACCAAGCGAAGGACGTCTGGAATCTTGGGACCGCGATCCACAAGATCGCCGAGGAAGATCGCCTTGCGACCTTCTGGCACTCCAACTTGATACCCGTCGCCGTTCTTCTCCACCGAGTAGCCTAGGGTTGTCATCAAATCACGCAACTCATCGAAGCAGCCATGCACGTCGCCGATGATGTCGAAAGGTCCGTGCTCGGTGCGACGATTCGTCCACATCGGCTGGCGTTCTATGATCAGTCCATCCAGTTCTTCGGGCGACTTGAAGACGTGGACTCCCCGGAATCCTTCCCGTTCAAGTCCACGCAGAGATCGCCGCAACTGCTGTGCCTGATTACGTACAACGTGCGAACCAAAGTCGCGATTCGGTCGGTTTCGATTCCGTTCTTGGCAAACCTTCTCTGGGAAGTCGAAAACAATCGCGATAGGCAGCACGTGGAACTCGCGAGCTAAGGCAACGAGTGGCTTCCGCGAATCTGGCTGAACGTTTGTCGCGTCTATAACCGTGAGTCGTCCGGCAGCAAGCCGCTTCCGGGCGATGAAGTGAAGGACTTCGAATGCCTCCTTGGTCGCGGTCTGGTCGTTTTCGTCGTCCGATACCAATCCCCGACAGTAATCCGACGACAAAACCTCGGTCGGCTTGAAGTGCTGACGAGCGAACGTGGACTTTCCGCAGCCGGAAGGACCCACGAGCAAGATCAGAGAAAGTTCCGGAACAGTGATCTTCACAAGGGGTGCCTCGCCATTTCTTTGTCGTATGTGGACTGGCGTAGCCGAATCAACAAGTCGGAAAGCGCTGCTCTTGCGTTCGTCTCGTCCGGCAGATGTGATCGCTCGGAGGCGGATTCCAATTCCATTCGGAGACGCTCGTACTCGCGACGGTGTGTATCCAAATCGGCGTCCGAAATCGTAGCTTGCTCCGTACCGGAACTCTTGCGTCGGATCAATTCCGCTATTTCGGGCACACGGAATTCTTCATTCAGCCGCAGCAGATTTGCCTCTATCTCGCCAGTCCTCATCAGATGAATGCCCGTCAACAGCACGCGGTAGGTGTAGAGCAGAGGCTTGATCCGTTGGGGTTGCTCTTTTTGGAAAAGCTCCCATTGCGTGGAAGCAAAGCCGAGATAGTGGTGGGAATGATGCCGAGTGATGCAGCCCTGCGCGATCCGTTTCAATTCTTCATGTTCTGGTGACGTATGGAGAATCAGAGGTGAATAAAGTTGCTCAAGCACATAACCGTTACGTTTCAGCAGGAGACCGAAGAATTTACGCGCATCATGGGTCACGAGGTCAAGTTCAATTCCATCCTCCGTTATTTCTTGTTGAACTGTCTCTTTGGCGTCGAAGAGTCCGAGTACCTCGTCAGCAGGCAGAACATGGACGCCACGCAAGTCCCAATCTGAATCTGGTGAGGCGAAACCATACAAGTGTGCTCCGCTAACCGTAGCAAACATTAGAGGATATGGATGCTGATGGACAGCGCCGCTTACCACAGCCGGAACAGGCAATGTCATCGCACCATGCTCCTTCGAGCCTGAGTCAGCAACTCGTTGACGCGCTGATAATCGGGAGTGGGTGGTAGCTTGGTCATTTCGTAAGCCTGATTAAAACGCTGGTGCAGTTCGAGTCGCCAAGCGTTGACGTCGTTCCACGCGACCTCACCGCGACGAATTGCGAGCAGCTTTTGTCGGTGCTCTTCAACGGATAGCGGTACGAATCCCTCTCGCAGGACCGTGATACCGGAAAGCAACAGGCGAATGAGGTGCATTGCGTGTTTCCATTTGATTTCGCCCGCAGCCCGCCAGTCCTGCTCCAGCTTCTTAAACTGGGAAAGCACGTAACCGTTGTAAGTCTGATATACGAGGCGCGAGAGGAACGACTCGCGGATTTTCAGCAGTTCGTCTGCGAGTGGCGTCTTCATCTCAACGAGTGGGGTGTACAGGCACTCCAAGACATTTGGGTTTGCCTTCAGAGCTAAAACCAAGAACTTTTGTAGCTCCCAGTAGACTTCTTCCGATTCAGGGTTCTCTAGTTGTTCGGGAACCCCATACAGCGACCACTGAAGGTCAGCAGGCGGAAGGTAAACTCCCCTGCGATCAACATCAGACTCTTCATGACTCAAGCCATAGGCATGCGATCCAACGACACAACGATAGATCACGAACTCGTAGAGATCGAATTCTTTCAGTACACGATCACGATCACCCAGCGGTCCGGTCTTGACGTGCTTCAATAGCGAGAATTCATGCCTGCGGAGATTTGACTCTGCGCCATCGGGAAACCGCACACGATATGCGTGAGTCGAATCAGCGGGGGTCTTAATCAGTTCGCCGACAATACCCTTCGGCAGTGTCGTACCGCCGCCTGAAGGCGCGATATCAACCCGCGTGACAATTTGGGTACCAATAGGCACAATCAAATTCGGATGACGCTCACGCACGCGAGAACACCCCCATCTGCGTAGGTGCGCCGACCTGCTGATCCTCCTCGCCCACAGGCTTCAACTCCACCGAATAGCTAAACCGCGTGCCAATCCCATTTGCCCATTTTTGAAATTGGTCGCGAGTCCACTCGAAGCGGTGGTCGCGATGGCGGAACTGTCCTGCGGGGAGCGTCTCGAATTTCACGTTGTACTCGGCATTCGGCGTCGTCAGCACTACTGTCTGCGGACGAGCGAATTCGAACAGCACGCGCTCGAAGGCGGCGAGCCGCGGCTCATCAAGGTGCTCAATTACCTCCACCACGGCGGCGGCGTCGAATCCCGACAGGCGCTTGTCCCGGTACATAAGCGAACCCTGAAGAAGATTGATCCGCTCCTTCTGCTTCGGCGGCATGGTATCTAGGTGCAATCGGTCGGCGGCTACTTCGAGGCTCCGGTAGGAGACGTCCATCCCGACGATCTCTTCGAATTGCTTGTCCTTCAGGAGTTCGCGCAGGAGCTTGCCTTCCCCGCAGCCGAGATCGAGCACACGCTTCGCCCCGCTCGCCTTGAGTTCCGCCGCCACTTGCTGGAGCCGGGCATCGTGGAGTCGAAGCGGAGCCTCGATGGCTTGCTCCTGCTCTTCCTTGGTCTCCTGTTCGGCGTCAGGATCAACCGATTCGTCTTCGGTAAGCCGCGCCAGCGCTTCCCGCGTCAGCGTTCGAAATCCACGCAAGTAGCGGCTTACGATTGCCTCGCGTTCAGGGTGCGTTTGAAGCCAACCTTCTCCGTGGCGCAGCAACTTCTCGACCTCGTCCTTGCCAATCCAGTAGTGCTTGTCGGCGTCTAGCACCGGGATCAGGACGTAAAGGTGCGTTAGCAGGTCTTGCAGAGTAACGTTCTTGGCGATTTCGACCGTGTAGTAAGAGCTTTCGCCCCACTCTGGGAACTTCTCGTCAAGCGCGTGGTGCTCAGCAGTCACCCGATAACTCAGCGGCTCGAATAGGCGTCGTAAGAACGACTCGCCTCCACGGCATGGAAGGGCAACGATGGTTGCTGTAAGAGGCAGGGGAACGCTCACGAGTTCCGGGCGACCCTTGCTGTTCCCCGCCAGCGCCGAGTTGAACACTCGTGCGATGGCAACGCTCATGAACGAGGAGGCAACATAGGGGCGGTCGTTTACGTACTGCTCCAGCATCCCACCCTCGCCAGCCGGTCCGCGCCGGGTTCTAACAAGACCCACGGGGTCAACGTCCAGCAGTAGCGCAGCAGTGCAACGCTCTGGGGACACCTCCGGGTAGAACACGTGGGCTTTCCCGAATGAAAGCTCGAAAGACTGTAAACGCCCCGGATTCTTGTGGAGCAAATAACCCAAGTCCGTCGCGGGACTCTTCGTGTTGGTGATTGTCAAAAGCATCGCGAAGAGTAATTATGCCGGAAAGGGCGCGAGTCTGTTCAAATGCCGGACAAATCGACAGGCTCCGATACTAGTCGGGGAGTTCAGCGCACGGACTCTCACGATAGTGCGCGATCTCGGCTGTGACGTCGTCAAAATCTGCCTTTCGCAGCGTCCCGAAGTTGCGCAGGGCGACCGCAAAAGCCTCTAGCACCGAGGCGAGCGCGGTGCGCTGTTGATAGAACAAAGTGACTTGAAAATCCTGCTCGTTGATCTCAGTTGCATTTGTCATCGTGTGATACCTCTACGTTGATAATTTCCTCTCTGAATTCGCTGCCGTCCCACTCTTTAGTCAGACAGCTTGTTACTGGCGCTTCGTCGCACATCCACTCTTTATCGTCGTCCTCGTACATCCGCCGTTCCTCTTCGCAATCTGAGCACCACCTGATGCGAACATCCTCTTCGCCATCCAAGCTCACCCCATACACACATTTGCTGCATCGCCAATCCGGGTCGCGGAGCGAGGCGGTCTCACGCATAATCCAATGTTCCACCGTCTCCCCAAGAAGCGGTTCGACGATGGGGAAAGCTGCGTCCATCGCATCCATGTAACGTGCTCTTTCGATCTGCCATCGTTCCGGGTTGTTCGGCAGGACATCAACCCACTTAGTCGGCTTCGCAGCTTGAGCCGCAAACGCTGCTTCGCGGTCCTCCCGCTCTCGGACGCTGACAAGAAGAGGCATGATTCTGTCTGCTCGTGGCATGAAGATGTTGTAGAACGTAGTGTTGAACTGCTTCGTTAGGGATGCCATTGGGTCGCGTGCAGCGCGTAGGTTGCATGCGGTGAAGTCGTTTCCGTAGTTCGTTCCATCTGGTTCCTGCTTCCGCAGTGCCCAGATCAGAAACCACTTGAATTCGGCATAACCCAAGCCGGACTTGCGCCAAAGCGCTTCGATTTTCGGTGCCCACGATTCCAAGGTCTGAGGATTACGGAACTGTGGCGGACGACCAAGCTCGATCCAGAAGCGATAAGCTAGGCGCAAACCAACCGAACTCTGACTGTCTATTCTGAGTTTCATACCAGTGCTCTCTGCTCTCTATGTTTCATGCCTTCATACTTACGCTTTCTTGGTTCTTGGTTTCTTTCGCGTCAGCGACGATGAGGCAATAAGAAAAAGAAGACTTTCTTTCTTATCTATCTCTCATCGAAATCGAAGTCGCAATCAGAACCCAATTCTCAGTCGAAATCTCAATCCGAAATCTCCATCCCAACCCCAATCAGAATCGCAATCCCAATCCCAATCCCAATGCCAAGCAAACCGCTCGCCGTGCTTGGCAGACGCTCACGCCCGCTTGGCACCTGCTAAACCGCAGATTCGTCTGCTTCGATTTCATCGGTCAGGTTTTCGACAGGAGCAGGTATTGCCTTCGATGAGGGTGCCCCGTTGCGCTTGGCTTTCCCGAAACCGCCAGCGCGACCCGCTTTGACCTTCTTGTTGTGATCCTCAGACAACAAGTCCCAATCGCGGAGCAGGCGTTTGTGGGCGAGCAGCTTCACGCCTTCGATCTCGGCGGGCTGGAACTTGACTAGCACGGCATCTTTGTTCTCTTGCCATATCTTCAACGACCCGGCATCGGCGAGGACCCAAAGCTGATTGTCGTCATCCGGCAGGTAGGGGCGTGTGGAGCAGAACATTCCCTTGATGCAGAGCGCCCGATAAAAATGCCGTTGGAGATTGGTCATGCCCACAGCGACTTGCTCGTCGCCCATGAACTCAAGCTCGTGCCAAAAGATATATTTCGGCTGGTACTTCTGTGTGGATGTCTTCTTCTTGGACATATCGTTCCTTCAATGCGGATTTACCCTTTCGTTCTCAACCAAACCCATGTGAAGGGCGGGGCAGGCGGAACGATAGACCTGCCCCTCGATCTCCCGGTTGCTATCCGAGACTGCGTTGACCTACCTAGTAATACTGAATTCGGGCGATTCTCGAATTCTGGGGGCGGCACTAGGCACCGTTCGTAGTCCCTCTAGCTCTCGTCCGAGTGCCCATCCCCGGTCGCAGTCTTGGGTTCGGGAGGTGGCACGCTGACTGAACCGCGCATCCGCTTGGGAGGTTCCTCTCCCAACTCGTCAAGAGTGATTTGAAAACTCGTGTCTTCGAGCGCCCGATCCCGCATCCGAATGAGCCGATTGATCCCGTCTTGGATTCGCTGGCTTCCCGCCGCTTGCAGTTCGATCCAATCCGCCAGCATGCCCGGATCGAAGCGGATAACATCCCCTACACGAATGGCGGGCACTTGATTGCGCCGGACCCAACGCTGGATCGTTGCTTCCGTTACGTCGAGTAGCTCAGCGAGGTCTTTCACATTAAGCGGTGCCGTCCGCCCACGCAGCGTTTTGACTATTGACATCGTTTACACCCCTTTTGAATGGTTTGGGGCTTCTTGCCCCTCATAAAGAGCGTTCGGCAGCGAGAGAATTGGCAACTGTCAATCGGGAGGGTTTTTGGTGGGATTTGAGATCGCCGATCAAATTCCCCATGAAACTGGGATTTCTGGGGCTTCACAGCGAGCCATCAAAAGTCGTCCTGCCGCCCGCTGGAATTCGGTAGCGCCCAGATACGCTGTCGATAACTCAGGTTCCAGCGAGAACACCGTATTTCTGTATATGACGCGCTACGTGGGTCTTCGAGTTCGAACCCACGGCAGCACAGAAGGGCAACTGCTTGGAACAGCATTCTTATTCCCCCAGCTTGATATTCGCGCCTAGCGCGATGATAGATTCCCACCAAGAATTCCTAACTGCGCACGGGCAAGGGTGTTCAGGTGGGGAGGTTTTATTCAGAACGGAGCCGCAGCGCGGCTACCAACGCGGTCCTTGGAGTGGTATTGTGGCGGTCAACAATTCACTCCCCCAAGGTCAAGCCGTCGTGAGGACGGAGCTTTCAGAACAGAGAGCAAACAAGACTAACCGCCCAGAGCTTGAGCACCTTATCGACCGAGTTCTTGTGCCGATACTCGTCGCACGATACGTTAACAGACTGAAGCATTTGAACCTGAATATTGAGAATGCACAATGAACTCAACCGACCACTGCGCCGTCTATGCCCGTGTTTCGAGCGACAGGCAGAACCCACTCTCTCCGGCTGACCAAGTAAGAAAGTGTCGTGAATTTGCCGAATCCGGCAGTCTTGTTGTGCTTGACGCGCACATCTACATGGACGAAGGCATCAGTGGTGTGGGATCGGATCGACCTGCATTCCAGCGCCTCCTCAATGCAGCACTCTCACCCGGACGTCCCTTCGACACGATCCTCGTAGATGACACGAGCCGCCTTTCTCGCAATCAGGCAGAGGCGATGACGACCATCGAGAAACTTACTTTTGCCGGGATACGCGTGATTTTCATCTCCCAAGGCATTGACACAAGGTCGGAACAAGCCGATGTACAGATGACGGTTCACGGTCTCGTGGATTCCTTGTACGTCAAGGAACTTGCGAAGAAGACACATCGAGGTTTAGAAAGCTGTGCTCTTCGAGGTCTACACACGGGCGGACGGTGCTACGGTTATGACACCGTCCCTGTCGGCGAAGGTGAATCGAAGCGAAAAGTGATCAACGAGAGAGAGGCGGGTATTGTTAGAAGAATTTTCGAGATGTTTGCAAGCGGGGTCTCTCTCAAGAAGATTGCGAAGGTGCTGAATGCCGAGCACGTTCAGCCGCCACGATCAAAGTCCAAGATTCGTGGAACGTGGTGTCCGACCGCGATCCGGGCGATGCTGCGGCGAGAACTCTACAAAGGCGTTGATCTGTGGAATCGTTCGAAGTTCGTCAAGGTACCGGGAACCAACAAGCGCCGCAGCAGACCGCGACCAACGAGTGAATGGAAGCGGCATCTGATGCCGGAGCTAGCCATCGTGTCGGAAGAACTGTGGAATGGAGTGCAAACCCGCTTTCGTGTGGTCGGAACCGTCAACCAAAGCACGGTTCGGAAAGGTTTGTTTTCTCGTGCTCTTACGAGTCCTTACCTCTTTAGCAACCTGCTGAAGTGCGGTTTGTGTGGAAGCAACCTCATAATCGCGAGCGGCGGTGGAAAGAAGCCCAAGTATGTTTGTTCTGGATATTTAAACCGAGGTATTTGCTCGAACAACCTGTACATCCGACAGGATGAACTAGAGGAACGGTTGTTGAGTCGGCTGCGCAGCGAACTCTTGGAACCTGACTCGATTAACCGAGCTATTGAGCAATTCGGGCGTCAGTTGCGATCCTCCCTCGTTGGACTGTCCGACGACATCACAGAGATGCGCTCACGGAAGGAAAAACTAGAGCACGAGATTCGCAACTTCACATCAGCAATAGCAGAGAGCGGACACTCGAAGTATATTCTCGAAGAAATTGCGGACCGCGAAAAAGAGATTTCGGCTATCACCGACCGCCTGCTCTCCGCTGCGCCGGACTCGATCCAAACCAAGATCGAGGAGATAGCCGCTTTTGTCAGCGAGGGGATCGAAAGACTCTCCGAGGCTTTCAACGAGAACTCGCCACTTGCAAAGCAGGAGTTGCACAGCCATCTGAGTGCAATTCGGATGTTCCCGACCGAAGACGGGGAAGGCTGGTACTACATTGCCGAGGGAACGTGGGATTTGCTGGGTATTGACCCTTACGCGCCAATTTATGGGGTTCCCGCGGACGGGCGTATTCGGATGGTTGCGGGGGGTGGATTTGAACCACCGACCTTTGGGTTATGAGCCCAACGAGCTACCAGACTGCTCCACCCCGCAGGTTGATGATAACAACCGCAACCCGGAGCGTCAAACCGCCGGAATTGAGCCGGATAGGAATTCTCCCTTGCGAGCCGGGGAATCTTCCGGAGCGCGCTCAGCGTGGCGACGACTGGTCTGTGCTGCCTCGCAAAGAGTCGGCATCCTTTTAGCGGAGCTAGTATCTAACC
>Ga0335069_10003632_pt1 | contig 23178 bp, 22 predicted proteins | sample Lox_Sample_11_FD_206714 | JGI IMG/M metagenome (GOLD analysis project Ga0335069, IMG submission 206714) | Soil microbial communities from Loxahatchee National Wildlife Refuge, Florida, United States - Lox_Sample_1.1 | ecosystem: Environmental > Terrestrial > Soil > Wetlands | place: USA... | reverse complement strand
CCGGGCCGCGCGAGATCGTCCGGGCGAGTCGCGGGATCGATCGCGGTCAGAATTGTGCATGTGCGATCGGCGGCGGAAATACCGGTGGAAACGCCCAGGCGCGCATCGATCGATTCGCAAAAAGCCGTGCCGAAATTCGAAGTGTTGTGCGGGGAAATCAGCGGCAGCCGCAGGTAATCACAGCGCTCGGCAGTCAATGTCAGGCAGATCAGGCCGCGGCCGTGCGTGGCCATGAAGTTGATGATTTCGGGCGTGACCTTTTCCGCCGCGATGGTCAGGTCGCCTTCGTTCTCACGGTCCTCGTCATCCACCACGACCACAATCCGGCCGGCGCGGATGTCCTCGACAGCCTCCGGAATGGAAACGAACGGCATGGCTAATCTAACTATACCGGTTATTCGGTGGATGGTTCACAATGCGCCAGCGCGTGCCAGAATGGCGTCCTCGGCAGCATAGTCGAACTGCGCGGTATCGGTGTGCTCCGGAGGGTGATCGCGATCCCATCGGATGGTTCTTTCCAGCGCCTGGCGGCGCGGAATCAATTCTTGAAACCCGAGCTCATGGCGAATTTTCGCGCTGTCCATGTTGAGGTTTTGATCAAGGTTCATGCTCCGCGGCAGGTTCGGTGCCGGGCAGGGCTCGTCAACCACTACAATTCGTCCCCGCCAACCGGTAACCGCCGCGAGCTCTCGCAACCAGCCTTCCATATCGAGCGCCGCTGACTCCGCGACGTTGTAAATCTCGCCTGCCGCCCGCTCGTTCTCGACCGCGAGCCTGACGGCTTCCGCCACATCGCCTGCGTAACCGAATGGAGCGCGCCACCGAGCCGTCCGCTGGTCCAAAAGGATCGCAGGACGTCCCTCGTCCATCCGCTTCAAATACGGCCAAAAGCGGCGCTTAACGACGTCGCGGGCGCCGGGGCCGTAGACCATCGGCAGCCGCAGAATCGTCGCCGGTAACGCCGCATGACCCATCACCGCGCGCTCGACCAGGATCTTGTCGTAGTCGTCAAAGTTGGTCCCTTCCATGGGTGGAACCGAAACGCCACGATAGGGATAGAGCCGGTCGCGCAATGGCGCGATTTCGGTTAAAGGGGTGGGCTCGATCTCAGTGCTTTCGATCCGCCGGAACAGCACATCATTGGCGCGGTAGACGTCGCCGCTGCTCAGAACCACAACTCTTTCTGCAATTCCGGTGAACGTAGCGACCAGTCCGCAAGCCTGCGCTTCGGTGAACGCGAGGACGTCAACCACGACTTCGGGCCGGAACTGACGAAAGTCTGCCGCCGACTCCATAAGGCAATTTCTATCGCCGGCGATAACTTCAACGCCATCGGGCAGTTTGCGAGCAGCTAAACCCCGGCGCAAGACTGCGACGCGATGGCCCAGCTCATAGAGTCGCCGAATAATGTGTGGCGCGATAAACCCGCTTCCGCCGAGTACCAGCACACGCATGTAATGTCAGCCTAACGCGCCGCTCAAAATCATGAAACACGCATGGCTTGATAAGATGGACTTTAACGGTTGGCGGGGTGTGTTTGTTCGAGTGGCTCCATGTTGTTTCTGCGCTCCATTTTCTCTTCTCTGCCGAGGCTGAGTATCACGTCGGTGGTCGACATCCTCGTCGTCGCTTTTGTGATTTATCAGCTGCTCATGATCGTGCGCGGAACACGCGCCGGTCACATCCTGATCGGCATTCTCACCATGGTGGCGGTGTACGCCGTCGCGGTGTGGGCGGGCTTGGAGGCGCTGCGGTCGGTTCTGTCGTACATCGTACCCTATACCGCAATTGCGGTGATCATTCTGTTCCAGTCGGAGATCCGCCGTACACTCGCGCGCATTGGCCGCAAGCGATGGTTTGCCCGAGGTTTCAAACGCCCTGAATCCATCGACGAGATCTTGCTGGCGCTCGGCAGGCTTTCCCAGCGCAGGGCGGGCGCCCTCATCGTACTGGAGCGCGACATCGGATTGCGAACTTTCGTCGAGAGCGGGGTGCACCTCGATGCAGAGATTTCCGCCGACTTGCTGATGTCGATTTTCGAGCCCGGCGGCGCGCTGCACGACGGATCGGTCATCGTGCAAAAGGACCGCATCAGCGCGGCAGCCTGCTTCTTGCCGTTGACCACGAATCCGGCCGTGCCCATCAATCTTGGCACGAGGCACCGCGCGGCCATCGGGATCACTGAAGAAAGCGATTGCCTCTCCCTGGTTGTGTCGGAAGAGACAGGCCATCTCTCGGTGGCGTCGCATGGAGAAATCCACACCGGCGTGAGCTTACGTGAGATGGACGAGCTGATCAATGCCCACTTCGGCGTGGACAGGCATGCCGCCACCGTAGCCGATGATCTCGTTGAAAGGCCCGCCGAAGAAAACCCACGCGCCGTGGAGAAGGCCGGCTGAGCGTGCTTGGCATCCTAACCCACAACTTGGGGTGGAAGCTTTTGTCGCTGGTCGCGGCTATAGCGATCTGGATGTCGGTGGCCAGCGAGCCGGAGTTGGCTACTCTTACGACGGTTCCTGTCGAGTACAAGGGCGTCCCGGACGACCTGGAAATCAGCTCCGATGTTCTCCAGAACGTCACCGTGGAGACGCGCGGCCCATCCGGCCGCCTGCGCGATGTGCGAGATTCGCGTACCGCCGTGGTATTGGATCTTTCCTCCGTTCGGCAGCCGGGGACCAAGACGTTCGATATCGATAAACGCAATGTGAGCCTGCCCAGGGGACTCACGCTCGTGCGCGTCATCCCGGGCCAATTACCGTTCACGTTTGAACACAGGCTTTCGCGTGAGGTGCCCGTGGAGGTGAAGTTCGCCGCACCGCACCCCGGCTATTCTGTGGTGAGTGCGCAAGCTTTTCCGCCAAAGCTGAGAATCGTCGGCCCGGAGTCGGCGGTGCGCCGCACACAGTCGCTATCGACCGATCCGGTGGATATCAGCACCGTCGTCAGCGAAGCACAATACCGCGTCAATACCTATCTGCCGGAGGCTCGGGTGCGCTTTGAAGGGTCTTCGCATGTAACGGTGCGCGTGGTGGTGAAAAAGAAATAACCAATCATGGGAAAACAGCTTTTCGGAACCGACGGGATTCGCGGCGTCGCCGGCGAATATCCACTCGACCCGCCAACGGTCCACGCGTTCGGCATCGCACTTGCCGATACCGCGCGGCATCTACATCCCGAGCCGGAAATCCTCATCGGAATGGATACGCGCGAGTCCGGACCTTGGATCGCCGAACAGGTAGCCTGTGGTTTGGCCGAGCGTGGCGTGCGCGCGCGTCTCGCGGGCGTCATCACCACGCCGGGGGTGGCGTACTTGACGCGCGCCGACGATTTCGTCGCCGGAGTCATGATTTCCGCGTCGCACAATCCCTATCAGGACAACGGCATCAAGGTATTCGGACACTCCGGCTTCAAGCTGCCGGACGCCGAAGAGCACGAAATCGAGGCGGATATTTTTGCGCTCCTCGAGCGAGCGCCCAGCGCACCAACGCCCCAAGCCCTGACGATTGATCCGGGGCTGGTTCGGCGGTACATCGACTACCTGCTTTCCACCGTTACCGTGCGTTTTGACGGCATCCGCATGGTCATCGATTGCGGTAATGGCGCCGCCTCAGCTCTCGCCCCGGAATTGTTCCGTCGCACCGGCGCCCATGTGGACGCGATCTGTTGCTCGCCGAACGGGCGCAACATCAACCTGGACTGCGGCGCGCTGCATGTCGAGAAGCTGAGCCGTGAGGTCGTGGAGCGGAAGGCGGATCTGGGGGTGGCATTTGATGGCGACGCCGACCGCGCGATCTTCGTCGCCGCCAGCGGAAAGATCGTAGATGGTGATGGCGTTCTTCTGATGGCGGTGCGGTCCTTGAAGGCCGCCGGACATCTGACGGGAGACGTCGTGGTATCGACCGTTATGGCCAATCTGGGCCTGGAAACGGCGTTGACGAATGACGGTGTCCGTATGCTGCGCACGCCGGTGGGCGACAAGTACGTGCTGGAGGAGATGATTCGCGTGGGCGCCGCGTTGGGCGGTGAGCAGTCCGGTCATGTGATTTTCAAGGAATGGGCGACTACGGGCGACGGTATGCTGACGGCGCTTCGCATACTGGAGACCGCCCGCAAATCCGGTGCGGGCCTCGATGAGTTGACGCGCGATCTGCATACTTATCCGCAACGCCTCTACAATGTCCGGGTGCGTGAAAAGAAGCCCCTGACAGAGCTGCCCGTCGTGGGACACGAAATCAGCGCCTGCGAGAGAGCCTTGGGGTCTGCCGGCCGCGTGCTGGTGCGCTTCTCGGGCACCGAACCGCTGGTGCGCGTGATGGTGGAAGGGCCGGAGCTCGCCCAGGTGGAAGATTTCGGCCAGCGCATCGCGCGTGCCATTGAGCGCGAGATCGGCGTAAAGTAGACGTTTAGCTTTTCCTAAGGAGAAAACCGAAAATGCGTTTGATGCTTTCCGCACTGTTGCTGTGCTCGGCGGCCTGGGCGCAGCATTCCCATAAGAAGCTGCCCAACGAGCAATGGGTAAAGGTGTTCAATGGCCGCGACCTCTCAGGCTGGGTCGAAGTAGGGCACGAGAAGTGGACCGTCGAAGACGGAACCATTCATGGACAGGCAGTTACCAAGGACTACGGCTACCTGAAAACCGAAAAGAACTACAAGGATTTCGAAATGACGTTGCGGTTCAAGTGTGAAGGCGACGGCAATAGCGGCGTGTTCTTTCACACCGATTTCAAACCCGGGACGGCGGATGTCAGCCAGGGTCTCCAGTTCGAAATCGATCAGGTGGTGGGCCACACCGGCGGTATTTACGGCGACGACCGCCAATGGATCGTCTGGCCGGCGCCCGAATTCGAGGGCGTGATCCATCGCAATGATTGGAACGACTATCTGCTGAAGGTGGTGGAGAATCGATACATCGCCCGGTTGAACGGGATCGTGATCGTGGATTTCACCGATCCCACGCCGAAGTCCTTTGACGGCTCCATTGCCCTGCAACTCCACTCCGGAGGCTCGGGCAATATGCGGTTCAAAGACATTTACATCCGCGATCTGTCGGTGCGGTAATGCGTCAGGTTCCGATCGTTCTCTTCGCCGCCGTGGCGATCGCAGCCGCCGCGCCCGTGCCACGGCCGGAGTTTCCGCAGCCTCAGTTCGAGCGCGAGCACTGGTTGAATCTCAACGGCCCGTGGGCCTTTGAATTCGACGACACGAACCGCGGTCTCGCCGAAGACTGGGCGTCGGCAGGCAAACACTTCTCGCGGAGTATCACCGTGCCGTTCTGCTTCGAAAGCAAGCTGAGCGGCATCGGGGACACGTCGTTTCACCCCTGGGCGTGGTACCGCCGCGACATGACCATTCCGGACGATTGGAAAGGCCGCCGCGTCGTCCTGCACTTCGGCGCCGTGGATTACCGCGCCATCGTCTGGATCAATGGTGCCCGCGCGGGGCAGCACGAAGGGGGCAATGTTCCGTTTCAGTTCGATATCACCAACCTCCTGAAGCCCGGCGCCAACACCATTACGGTACGCGCCGAGGATCCTCCGACGGATCGCTACATCCCGCGCGGCAAGCAGTATTGGGAGCCGAAATCGGCCAGCATCTTCTACACGCGCACAAGCGGCATCTGGCAGACGGTTTGGCTCGAAGCAACGGGAGAGAGTTATCTCTTGCAGGTGCGCACGACTCCGTCGCTCGATGGCTCCGTGCGATTTGATGCCTCGATCGCGCGTCCGGCGCCGGGTCTCGAATTTGTGGCGAAGATCCGCTACGAAGGAGCGGAAATCGCGCAGAGCTCCGCGCGAGCGGAAGGGCCGCGTGCCGGCGCGATCGCTCTGGTTTCTGATCCCAAGTTGTGGTCCCCGCGCCGTCCGCGCCTTTACGACGTGACGTTCGAGCTGCGCAGCGGTTCCAACGTGGTGGACCGCGTCAGTTCCTACTTCGGTTACCGGTCCGTGGCCGTCGAAGAAGGCCGCGTCGTGTTGAACCGCGACGCCGTCTTCCTGAAATTCGTCCTGGACCAGGGCTATTGGCCCGAGAGCATTCTCACGCCGCCCTCCGACGAAGCCATCCAGTACGACATCCGTATGACGCAGGCCATGGGCTTCAACGGCGCGCGGAAACATCAGAAACTGGAAGACCCGCGGTATCTCTATTGGGCTGACAAAATGGGCTTTCTGGTGTCGAGCGAGATGGCCAACGCCTATCTGTTCGACGACGGATACGTGGAACGTTTCACCCGCGAGTGGATGGAAGCCGTGGAGCGCGACTACAACCACCCGTCCATCATTATCTGGGTGCCGATCAACGAAAGCTGGGGTGTGCCCGACCTGGCCGATCCCCGCCAGCAGAACCATCTGAAATCGCTCTACGCTCTGACGCGTTCGCTCGACGCCACACGCCTGGTGATCGACAACGAGGGCTGGCAGCACACCGGTATGACCGACCTGTTCGCTTTGCACGATTACACGCGCACAGGCGAGTTGCTTTACGAGCGCTACAAAGATCTCGGTAAGCCCGGACTGCACATTCCCAATGATGGCGTCGCTCCGCTCGTCCCCGGCGCCAGCTACAACGGTTCGCCTTTCTACCTTTCCGAGTTCGGCGGTATCGCTTTCATTCCGCCGGGACACGAAGTGCCGAAAGAAGCCTGGGGTTACTCCGGGGTGGAAAAGACTCCGGAGTCCGCGGTGGAACGGTTACGAGGCCTTTACCAGGCGATCGCGCGTGTTCCGGCATGGGCGGGGCTCTGTTACACGCAGTTGACCGACGTCGAGCAGGAAATCAACGGCCTGATGACCTACGACCGGAAGCCCAAATTTGACCCGAAAGCGATTAAAGAGATTAATGATCTCATCGAGTAATACAAGTGCTACGGCTGTGTTAACATGCGGAGCATGCTGGGAGTCGTCGACGGCGCCGCTTGCGCGGCCTTCTGCGGCGCTGGGGCATTGATGGCCTACGGCGTGCGCGGGCGGTCGGCAACTCTTTTTGCACCATCGGTTTATCGTGGACCGGCATCCCGGCGATCGATGGCTTTGACTTTTGACGACGGTCCCAGCGAATCTACGCCAGAGCTCTTGGAAATACTTTCAAATCATGGCGTTTCCGCTACTTTCTTCCAGTGCGGCGCGAACGTGAGGCGTTTGCCCGAAATCACCCGCGAAGTCGCCCGCCGCGGCCACGAAGTAGGCAACCACAGCGACACGCATCCCAAGTTCTACTTTCGCCGAACGGAATTCATTACAAACGAGTTGACCCGCGCGCAAGCCACCATCGCCGAAACCACCGGTCTCGCGCCTGCGCTTTATCGCGCGCCCTTCGGAATCCGCTGGCCAGGTATGCGGATCGCCCAAGCCCGGCTCCGCTTGCTCGGCGTAATGTGGACCGTGATCGGCCGCGATTGGAAGCTCGATGCCGCGAGGATTGTGCAGCGAATCGCGCGGCACGCAGCGAACGGAGCCATCATCTGTCTGCACGATGGCCGCGAACTGGAGGCGAGGCCTTCAGTTAAACCCACGATGGAGGCGGTGCGCCGGCTCATTCCCATGCTGCAGTCAGCAGGGTACCGCTTCGAAACAGTAAGCCAACTGATATGTCCAACGAACTGATCCAACGAGTGCGAACGGTCATCGCTAATACCCAGCGGATTCCGGTGGAGAAAATTACCATTGACAGCAGTTTTCAAGAGCTGGGAATCGATTCGATGGACGGCGTGAACATTCTATTCGCTCTCGAGAACGAATTCGACATCACCATCCCGGACGAGGCGGCGAAGCAGATTCGCAACGTGCGGCAGGTGATCGAAGGCGTAGAGAAACTGATTGGGGGCGGCACGGCGGAAGCTGCGCCTGTGACCTCGTAAGGATGCACCGCGTCGCCGTTACGGGTATTGGCGTCATTTGCGCGCTAGGGCGCACAGCCGATGACTTCTGCCGCGCACTGCGCGAAGGGCGCAGCGGGATCGCACCGATTCAGTCGGCCGACTGCGCCACTCTACGGTTTCGCAACGGCGCCGAGGTCGTGGGTTACGACTACCACCCCCACTTTGATGACAAGCGCGCCGATTTTATCGATCGTTTCGCGCAGTTTGCCGTCATTGCAGCCCGGGAAGCGGTAAGTGATGCCGGCATTGAGTGGACGCCGGAGCTTCGTGAGTCGAGCGCCATCATCACCGGGTCGTGCGTGGGCGGGCAGGCCACCGAAGATATCGGCTTCTACAACGTTTACAAGATGGGCCAAACGCGCGTGCATCCGTTGACCATTCCCAAGACCATGGCCAATGCGGGCGCGAGTCACATCTCCATGGATTTCGGGATTACGGGGCCCAGCTATACCATCTCCACTGCGTGTTCCTCAGCCACCCATGCGATCGGCCAGGCATTCTGGATGGTGCGGTCGGGCATGGCACCCTTGGCGATCACTGGCGGCAGCGAAGCGCCCTTTAGTTACGGGATTCTGAAGGCCTGGGAAGCACTACGCGTTGTATCGCCGGACACCTGCCGGCCGTTCTCCAAGGACCGCACCGGCATGATCCTGGGCGAAGGCGGAGCCATGCTGGTGCTTGAGCCGCTTGAAGCGGCGAGAGCCCGGGGCGCTCGGATTCACGCGGAGATCGTCGGCTTCGGTATGTCGTCGGATGCCTGTCACATTACGCAACCGTCCGCCGACGGCGCGGCTCGCGCGATGCGCGCGGCGGTGTGTGACGCGCACCTGATGCCGGAAGCCATCGGTTACATCAATGCGCACGGCACAGGCACGCAAGCCAACGACGTAACGGAAACTTCGGCTGTGCGCACGGTTTTCGGGCCGCATGCGGAGCGGCTGGCTGTGAGCTCGACGAAATCCATGCACGGCCACGCGTTGGGAGCCGCGGGCGCGATTGAGGCAATGGCCGCGATTGTGGCGCTGCGCGATGGGTTCCTGCCCCCCACGGCCAATTTCACCGAACCGGATCCCGATTGCGACCTGGATGTGGTTCCCAATACGTCGCGGCCGGCGCAGGTCGAGTATGCGCTTTCTAACTCTTTCGCGTTTGGCGGTTTGAACGCCGTCTTGGCTCTTCGCCGCTGACCGGCGAGTCTTTACAATTCTGACTCCCCTCTTCTCTTTAGAATTGAAGTTGTGGGTCACACGATCGTCTCGCAAACTGAACCGGGGACCTCGCGCCGAGGGTTTTACCTGACGTTCATTTATGGAATTTGGGGCTTGATCTCTGCGGCCCTGGCTGCGCCAGCACTGCTTTACCTGCTGCTGCCCCCAAAGGTGCGGCGCGATTCCGATTGGATCGAGGCCGCCGACATGACACAGTTTCATCCCAATGTGCCGGTCGAGGTGGTCTTTCGCAAGAACCACGTGGATGGCTGGAAAATTAACAGCGAAAAAGAGTCCGCCTGGGTGGTCAAGCTGGAGGACCAGCGAACGCTGGCGTTTGGCCCACAGTGCACGCATCTCGGTTGTGCTTATCACTGGGACGACGTGAAGGCGCAGTTCATCTGCCCGTGTCACAACTCGATATTCGGTATCGATGGCAGAGTGGTGTCCGGGCCGGCGCCGCGCCCCCTGGATCGCTTCGACACCAAAATCGAGAGCGGCAAGCTCTTGCTCGGCGCATTGCACAAGTCGACGGAATCAAAAACATGAAATGGAAGCACCGGCTACAGGCCTGGCTGGACAGCCGCACAGGCCTCGAGACCGCCGTCCGAAATTTCCTCTACGAGAACATTCCGGCTTCGAGCGGCTGGCACCAGGTGTTCGGCAGCGTGGCGCTGTTTCTGTTCCTCACCCAGGCGTTCACCGGCGCGCTACTGGCCTTCAACTATGCTCCAACTCCGGGCGAAGCGTACAACAGCCTGCGCTACATTCTCTCGGAAGTGACCGCGGGACGCCTGATGCGCGGCCTGCACCACTGGGGCGCGAGCATGATGATCGTTGTCGTCGTGCTGCATATGACCCAAGTTTTTCTTTACGGAGCGTACAAGAAACCGCGCGAAGCGACGTGGATGGTTGGGGTGGTGTTGCTGCTGGTGACGCTCGCCTACGGTCTCACCGGGTACTTGCTACCGTGGGACAACCGGGCTTATTGGGGCACGGTAGTGACCACGCAGATTGCGGCGAACGCCCCGTTGATCGGGCCGTATCTGGTGCAATTGCTGGGCGGGCAGGGCCAGGTCGGCGTGGTGACGTTCGCGCGGTTTTATGGCTTGCACGTTTTGCTGCTGCCGCCGGCCACCTTGCTGCTGATTGCGATTCACGTGTACCTGGTAAGAAAGCATGGAGTGGCGCCGGAACCGGGTGACAACCTGCGGCCGGAACAGAAATTTTTCCCGCGGCAGGTGTTCCGCGACACGGTAGCCATTTTCATCGCATTTGCGATTCTATTTGTACTCGCGGTGGCGGTGCGAGTGCCGCTCGAACAGTTGGCCGATCCGACCGACACCAGCTACATACCCCGGCCCGAATGGTATTTTCTGTTCCTATTTCAATCGCTCAAGCTCTTCGAAGGCCCGCTCGAAGTGGTGGGGGCCGTGGTGCTGCCGGGGCTGGCGATTCTGACGCTGCTGCTGGTGCCCTTTATCGACCGCGGGCGCCTACGCAAAGTCACCGAGCGGACCTTCGCCGGCGCGGTCGTGGTCCTGGCGGCCATCGGCTGGGCCGTGCTGACCGCGGCAGCGATTGCGACGACGCCTAAACAGGCCATCGCGGAGCAGATCGATTTCTCCGAACCCACGGACTGGCTACAACTCTCGCCGGTCGAGTTGGCGGGCGTCGGCTACTTCCGCCGTGAAAACTGCGGCAGTTGCCACACGGTGGGGGACGGCAAGGCGAAGATCGGACCGGATCTGGCGGCCGGAACGCATAAATCGGCCGCCTGGATGATTCAGCACTTCAAGCGACCGTCGGCGATGGTGCCGGGCAGTGCCATGCCGCCCATCCAGTTGAGCGACGCGCAGCTTAACACGCTGGCGGCTTTTCTGCTCAAACTGAATCCGCGGAATGCCGAAGCGTTGCAGTCCGCGCCCGACTTCGCCACCGAAGCTGCGATCATCTATCAAAGCCACCAGTGCGGATCATGCCACCTGGTGAACGGCGTAGGTGGGAAGCTGGGCCCGCCGCTGAATGGGGTGAAAGAGCGGCGTACGGAAAAATGGGTGGAGGACCATTTCCGTAATCCGCAGGCGCTCTCGCCGGGAAGTATCATGCCGCCCTACCGGTTCTCTTCAGAGGAGACGAAGACGATCGTAGGATATTTGTTTGTGCTGCCGGATTAGGCGGCCGGCTTCCGTTGCCGGAGATATGATGAAACCAGAGGCCGGGAGAGACCGTGATGTGCCGCGGCATACTCGCCATCTGGACGATTTGTCTGCTCGTGCCACAAGCGGCCGCGAGCGTACTGGATTGGTTCCCGCTGGCAGTAGGCAACCGGTGGATCTATTCGCATTTCAGCCAGAGCGGCGATCCTCATAAACCAACCGTCAAGAGTTGGACCACGATCGAGACCGTGATCGAGCATCGCCAGATACCCGAAGGTACGGTCGTGGTGATGGGCATCGAGCAGCGCGGCGAGGCCGATGACGGGTGGATTGCGCAGCGGCACCAGACCAACTACCTGATCCAGGGCGATTGCGTCTACGCGCTGCATGAAGGCTGGGACACGGTGAAGCTCGATTTGACCGACGACTACCGCAGGCAATTGAGCGCGGGCACGGCGTCTCCCGATTTCTGCTTTCCCCTGGAAACCGGGCAGCGATGGGGGAATCCCCACGACTGGGGCTGGCTCGTGCAGGGAATCGTAACCGCCGGCGGCCCCGGAACCGAATCGCTTACCGGATGTTACGAGCTGAAGTGCGCCTGGAGCCAAGGACCCTATTACGTCTGGTTCAGGCGCGGCACTGGGATTACGGCCGAGTCTTACTCTCACCAGGGCACTTATGAGCACTATGGATCGAGGCTGGTACAGTTTGTGCCGGCAAAAGTGGCGCGCTGACGCGATCACTACATCAGGGCTGCGGTCGAGTGGATGCCCGCCGAGTGCAGCGCCGCGGCCATCTTTTCGAGCGCCGTTTTGTGTATCTGGGAGACGCGGCTTTCGTTGATGCCGAGGATGCCGCCGATTTCTTTCATGGTCAGCTCTTTCGAGTAGTACAGCGTGACCACTTTCTGGTAGCGCTCGGGAAGCGTCTTGACTGCAACGGCGAGGACCTGGCGTAGCTGCTCGTGAGCGCACATGTTGTCGGGCTGGCTTTCGCGTGCCGCCGGAAATTCGGGGGTGTTGCTTTGTTCCCGGTCGGATGCGTAGCTCGATGCGGACATCAGCCCCACGGTGCGCAGCTCGAGCACCATGCGTCGCCAGCGATCGATACCCACGCCTAGCTTCTCGGCAATTTCAGCCTCGGTGGGAGCGCGTTTCAGCTTGTCAGATAGCTCGCGCATGATGGCCTCGACCATCTTCTGACGCTTGCGCAAGTCGCGCGAGGCCCAGTCAAGCTGGCGCAGACTGTCGAGAATAGCGCCCTTGATGCGATACTTCGCGTAGCTGTGAAACACAACCTGTTTGGAGGGGTTGTACTTCGTGGCGGCGTCAAACAGACCCAAGACTCCGGCGTGAATGAGGTCATCGAGATCGACGTGGACCGGGAGGTTCTCGTGAACCCGGACGGCGATGGCCTTCACGAGCGGAAGGTGATCGAGCACAATCCGGTCGCGGACCGCGTTCGAAACTTTGGTTCGATGCCGTGTGGGCGTGGTTGGGGTATTCGTCTTGGCTGTTTGCAGTCGCATATTCTTCTTGATCTGTCTGGCTCCGCAATCGGTTTTGCGTTTGCTGCCAGGCACAATCTCTATTGCAACGCCTGGGCCAAGCGAACTACATCAGTCAAATCACTTAGATTCAGCGAGGAGATTTGCGAAGCAGAGGATGCTTGTCCGCAAATGGAACGCTCCGAAAACGCGGTGCGTTTCGAGTTGAAACGCGTGTCCCGATTTGGGGCGAGCTCCAGTCACTTACTGCGGTAGCCGGCTAGAGCCTGCGCGATGGCGGCGCGCGCGGCCTCCGTCACCTTAATGACCGGGCTGCCATGGTAGAGCGCTTCGGGGGGACTCTCCTGCCAAATGGCGCCGGGCGGGTACACAGCAACGTAATCCCACACGATGCTCTTGGTGTCATGCTCGCCCAGGGAATGCGAAATCAGCCGGCCTTTGTCCCAGAATTGCGCGGCACGAGGGTCGGCCATCCTGCTCAGGGTTGTCGTGGAAGGCGAGAGCCAATCGGTGAGAAGCACCGGTTCCCAAACGACGAATGCACGCACTGGCTTGCCAGCAAACTCGCTCAGGATAAGCTCGGCTGCAGAGGCCCCCTGCAGGCAGACGGTTCAGGTGGGCGACAACAGCAGCAGAACTCGAACGTCATCTTCGGCCGCATTGAATTTATCTTTGATTTCGGCGATGTTCTGCGCGGTGAGAGCCCGCAGGGGCGGTTGGCCTTGGGGAGTGTGTCCGCCGCCCGAGGAATAGAGGAACAACGCGAGGAGAACCGCTAACGCTGCGGCGCCTGCCAGATATTTCCATCTCATGAATCACCGGGCCAAGAAATCCGCGGCGGCATTGGCCATCAGTTGAGGAAAGACGACCGAAACGAGCACAAATACGGCGGCTGACCACAAGAGGATCGATGTCAGAACACGCGGCCGCCGACCGCATTGGGTGGCCCGGCGAGCCTGGTAGAACCCATACGCAATCAGCGCGACCGAGAGACCCAGCAAATACGGTCTTGCCGCGGAGAGAAAAGCGGAGCCGCCGGCCAACCCCGCCGCCGTAAGAAACGGCAGAAGCGGGAGGCAGCAGCTGGATGCCGCAAGCACACTGCCGGCAGCCGCAAGACTCGCGACGATGGAATGTGTTCCGGTGCGCCCGCCAGTCGGGCTTATCCCCTCCGAGATGCGTTGCTCGTGCGCAGGCACCATTTCATGTTACGAAAAGCCCCGCATGCGTCCAAGATAGATCTTTCGGACTATTGCTTGTTGGCACCCAGCCCGGTTACGTTATGCTAATCATCACCGATGCCCATACCCACTGAACCCATCGGCAGCATCCCGCGGCCGGCGGAACTCATCGCCGCCTGGAGCGAGCTGGAGGCAGGCCGTATTTCCTCGCAGCAGTTCGACAAGGTCGCCGAGGCTGCGGTTCGCGACACGATCCAGCGCCTGTTGGCCACCGGATCCACTGTGATCACGGATGGCGAACAAACCAAGCCCAGCTTCGCGACGTATCCGATTGCCGGACTTTCGCGTCTGGCGCTGGACGGGGTGGTGATTCCGTTCGCCGACGGGCACACGCGCCAGTTGCCGCGGCTGACTGCCGGGCCGTTCCACTATGCCACTTACGCTTCGCAGTATTTTGCGGCAGCGCGGCGGCTGACGGATGCGCCGCTCAAGCAGGCAGTGATTTCGGCGTCAGCGCTGAGCCTGTTGTATCCGGCTGCGGGAATTCCCGGTTACTCGCGGGAGGCGTTTCTTGCAGACCTGGTGGATGAGGCGGTGGCCGACATCCGCCGCTGCCTGGTACATGGCGCCGATAGCGTGCAGATCGATTTCACCGAAGGGCGGCTGTCGCTGAAGCTCGATCCCTCAGGCGGGTTGCTTGAAAACTTCGTCGCGCTGAACAATCGCGTGCTCGACCATTTCTCCCCCGCGGAACGCCGCCGTATCGGCGTACACACCTGCCCGGGCGGCGATCGCGACGCCACGCACAGTGCAGACGTGGATTATGCGGGGCTGCTGCCCATTCTATTTCGTCTCCATGTCGGGCGTTTCTATATCCAACTGGCCAGCGAAAAGGATCCGGTGCACGTGCTGCGGATCATCCGCCAGCATCTGCACCCCGATCAGATTGTTTTTGCCGGCGTCATCGATCCCATCAACCCGGCAATCGAAACTCCCGGCGAGGTGCGCGACCGGATTTTGCAGGCCGCGGAATACTTGCCTGCCACGCAATTGGGTTCGACCGACGATTGCGGGTTCTCGCCGTTCGCGGATGATACGTCGACCTCGCGCGACATCGCATTCTCCAAAATACGAGCACGGGTGGAAGGCACGAAGCTGGCGGCAGCGAAGCTGGGGCTTGCGTAGGCCGAGGCCAGGCGCACGCTGAGTAATTAGTTTCTATTATTGTCGGCGCCCCCGAATTTCCGTTAGGATCTTCCAAAGTCTCATGCTTCGGTCGCCTTGGATGTTCGTACTGTCTCTGGCCGCGTGCCTGGTGTTTTCGGCGGCGTGCGTGATCGATCCGATTTACGTGATTCGGCCGTTTCGCGCGCAAGGCGCGAGCGAGCTGGCGATTGCCCTGGTGGTTAGCCAGTACCGGGGGATAGCGACGTTGCTCTCGGCGGCAGCGGCGCTTGTCGTTCTCGCCGGCTACTGGCGTGTGCAGACCATCAGGTGGCCAAAGGTTGTTGCCGCGGTGGGCGCGGGGCTGGTCTGCGTGTTCGCCGTTCTGGCGCGAATCAATGTGTACGAATTGATGTTTCATCCGATCGACCGCGCGTCGTTCGCGGCGGCGGCAAAGTCGAAGCTGGATGGCGGCGAGAAGGTGATCGCGGTCGTGGTGAACGGCCAGGCGCGTGCTTATCCGATTCGCAGCATGTCCTACCATCACATCATCAACGATGAGGTGGGCAAGGCCGCCATCGTCGCGACGTATTGAACGCTCTGTCACACCGGTCTGGTGTGGACGAGAGAAGTGGCCGGCCGTCGGCTGACCTTTCATTTGGCGGGCATCAACAACCAAAACTTCATCATGCGGGATGAGGAGACTGGCACATATTGGCAACAGATCACCGGGCTCGCGATTTCGGGGCCGTTCAAAGGCCGCCGATTGACGCTGGTACCTTCCGACGAGCTGACCTTCGCCACCTGGAAAGCCGAACAGCCGGAGGGCACGGTACTCAACGACGTCGCCCAATACGTCGCCGAATACGCCAAGCCGGATTGGGACGTGCGGATGAAACGAACCCGTACGGTGATTCAGTTTGCCGAACATGGCATGAAGGCGCGCGATTTAATGCTGGGTATTCGGGCGTTCGGCGCAAGCCGCGGCTTTCTCTACGACAGCGTTCTTAAGGAGAAGCTGGTTAAGGACCGCGTGGGTGCGGAGCCGGTGCTGGTGGTGGTGGGCGAGGACGGGCAATCGGTGCGCGTGTTCCGTGACCGCATTCCTGGCGTGGAAGGCTCGCCCGATTTCTATCGCCTCGCGCCGCCGAAACCCGGCGCGCTGCTCATGGACGCCTCGACCGGCAGCGAGTGGAACTTCCAGGGCTGCGCCGTTTCCGGCAAGCAGCAAGGTGTGTGCCTGGAGCGCGTGCACGCCCTCAAGGACTATTGGTTCGACTGGCGCAACTACAATCCGCAGACGACAATTTGGGGGAAATAACTAGCGACAGGTGCTCTAGAGCGATCCCGGTTCCGGATCACCAGCTGGCCGAGCCTCCTCGACGGCATCAAGGACTTGCTTCACGATCTTGGCATGCAGCACCGCAGCTCCGTGAATGGGAACTGTTACGGAAGGTTCTGCTTCCCGTAAATCCGATGACTGCCTTTGGTCCGAAGGAGAATAAATCCAGCGCTCAGTAGCGCACGCTCGACTTCTGCGGCGGTCCACCGAGGCAGCTTAGGCATTCACCTCGACTGCTGTGGTGAGAATCTCCTGGCTGAGCAGAATGTCCCGTTCATCGCCAGGAAGCGTTTCCAAGTAAAGTTCAATCGCTTCTTTGATGTGGGCGATGGCATCTTCCAAAGTATCGCCTTGCGATTGGCAGCCTTTGAGCTCGGGACACCACGCATAGAAGCCGTTCTCGTCCTTCTCGATTACGACACTCACCTTGCGCGTCATATGAATTAAGATTAACCCACACTCAGAAAGAAGATGCAAACGATAGACGACTGGCGCAACTACAATCCTCAGACGACGATTTGGGGGAAATAAGCGCTGGTTTTAATCAAAATGTAATGCAGTTAACACTGTGATCGCAGGGCGGATTAATTAACAGAAAAAGAACAATTCGTAATTAGTTTTTAACTGTGCGCTGTTAAGCTCGCCACAAGCACCCAAAATCTAACCGAACTTTTGGAGGTGAAGCTTGATCTTTCGCGTGACCACTGTGTCTGTATTGTGTCTGTTGATGGCGGGCGCAGCGTTTGCCCAGGTGAACACCGCCAGCCTGACCGGCTCGGTACGAGACTCGAGCGACGCGGCGGTGGGCGACGCGAAAGTGACGGCGCTCAATACGTCGAACGGAGCTGAGCGCACGGTTGACACCAACGGCGAGGGTTATTACTTCCTGGCCGATCTGCCGGTGGGCGTGTGGGAGGTGACGGTCGAGAAGACCGGCTTCCAGAAGGCCGTGAGCCATGTGACGCTGGATGCCACAGAGAAAGGCCGCCAGGACTTCACGCTGGCCGTGGGCACCGTGGCCACGACCACGACTGTCGAAGCCAATGCGGCCCTGCTTTCACCGGAAGATTCCTCGATCGGCAGCGTAGTGGAGAACAAGTACGTGACCGAGTATCCGTTGCTGCTACGAAGCTGGGATGACCTGGTGAATCTGGTCGCAGGCGTACAAGGGCAGCGCTATACCGACCAGGGCGGCAGCACCAGCGCGGGCCGCACCGGTGGATTCAATGTCCACGGCATCCGCCAACTGGAAAACAACTTCCTGCTCGACGGCGTCGACAATAATTCGATCTCGGAGAATGTGCAGGAACTGACCACGCAAGTGGCGCGTCCGTCGGTCGACGCACTGCAGGAATTCAAGATCATAACGAATCCTTATTCGGCCGAATATAGTCGCGGCGGCGCCGTTATCAGCGTGATTAGCAAGGGTGGAACCAACGAATATCACGGTACGCTGTACGAATATCTGCGCAATCGCGATACCGATGCCAACGATTTCTTTTCCAACCGGCAGGGTCTGGACAAGCCTGAAAACGTGCGCAACCAGTTCGGCGGCAACCTGGGCGGTCCCATCAAGAAGAACAAACTCTTCGCATTCTTCGACGAGGAAACCACGCGCATCGTGACCGGACAGTTGCGCAGCGGAACGGTGCCTGTCGACACCGAGCGGGTTGGCGACTTCAGCGCGGCCGCCGGAGCCGCGGTCCACACGACTTATCCGACGATCTATCAGAACGGCGTGCCCGTGCCGAACAACATCATTCCCGCGAGCGACATTTCGCCGGTGGCTGCGTCGGTGATGGCGCTCTTTCCGGAGCCGACCGTGGCCGGCGCCGATCTGAACAACTACTTCCGCAACGCGAACCTGACGGACAACACCAATCGCTTTTCCACGCGCGTCGACTGGCAGGCAACCGATCGGGACAGCGTTTTCTGGCGCTACACCTGGAGCACACGCGACCGTAATAGCCCAGGCTTGTTCCCCGGGCTGGCCGACGGCACGCAGTCATCGTCCCAAGGAAAGTATCACTTGACAGCCGATCTGGCAGTCGTCGGTTGGACGCGGCCGATCAGCCCGACGCTGGTGAACGATCTGCGAATCGGCTACGAGCATGACAATTCGTATGCGCAGCAGGAACCCTTCGGCCAACCCGGAGGCAACCTCGTGCCAGGCGTTCCCAACAATTCCGCGTTTGCCGGCGGCGTGACCATGATCACCTTCGCCAACATCAACACGTTCATCGGCTCGCCGAACTTCCTGCCCAAGTTCCAGAAGACGCAGCAGTGGCAGTTCACCGATTCGCTTGCCTGGAGTCTCGGCAAGCATCACTTCAAATTCGGCTCCGATGTCCACGATCCGCAGACCGATAACTTCCAGGATGTGCCGGGCCTGCGCGGGGCGCTGAATTTCGACAAGATCTTCACCTGCGAGCGTAACGCCAACAACCAATGCGTGGCGGGCACGGGGATTCCCTATGCGGATTTTCTATACGGCGACCCGCAAACGGCGATGCTTTCCAACCGGTTTGTTGTGAATCAGAAATGGTATTGGTTCGACTTCTTCGCCCAAGACGACTTCAAGGTGACCCAGCGGCTCACCCTGAACCTCGGCGTTCGCTACGATTTTTCGTCGCCGGTTTGGGAAGGGAACAATCACCTCTCGAATTTTGATCCGGCCGGCAGCGGATCGATCATCATGGCCACCAACGGTTCGCTCGCAAGCCGAACGCTCGTGCAGCCGCAGAAGCTCGACTTTTCTCCGCGTGTCGGCTTCGCCTATCAACTCGATGCGAAAACCGTGCTGCGCGGCGGCTACGGAATGTTCTATGTGCCGTTTGATCGCGCGGGCAGCGAAAATCAACTGGCGCTGAACCCCCCGGGCTTCATCAATAACAATATTTCGCTGGCCTCCACGGCGCTTACGCCAGTATTTCCTCTCAATTCAGGCTTTCCGGACACCTTTCTGAATCCGGCCGATATCAATTTCAAGTTTCTACACATTCGCGCCACCAATCCCGCCGATCCGCGCCCCTACGTGCAGCAGTGGAGCTTTGGTTTCCAGCGTGAGCTGACGCGAAACCTGTTCCTCGAAGCCGATTACGTAGGCAGCAAGGGATCGCACCTGCTTACCCTGAGCGATCTCAACCAGTTCGAGAATAACGGCCAGCAAGTCCTGCTCAATGCGAACAAGCAGCCGATCTTGCCGTACCCGAACTTCGGCCTTCTCGAGTACTCGCAGAACGACGGCAACTCCAGCTACAACGGACTGGACTTCACGGTAGAGCGCCGTTTCACGGCCGGTTTGAGCATGCGTCTGGCGTACACGTGGTCGAAGTCGATCGACGACACGGCCGAAGAGCTTTCGGTGCTCGGCTCGAACGCGTTTTCGCAGATCACCAATAATCAGCAGTCCTGGCGCGGGCCGAGCGATTTCGACGTGCCCCAGCGCGTCGTCTTCAGCTGGGTGTATGAGCTGCCGTTCGGAAAAGGCAAGCCGTTCGCTTCGAATGGCGTGCTCTCGAAGATCGTAGGCGGCTTCCAGGCGGCCGGAGCATACACGTACTCCGCCGGCCGTCCGTTCACTGCGTTCGCCAGCTCCAACAACAGCTCGATCGATATCGGGGAAGAGCAGGCGCTGCCGAACGTGATCGGTACCCCGACCATGGTGGACAACGTCAACTGCTGGTATTATTCGACCAACAATCCCAAGTGCAAGGCGTTCAGCGGCACCAACGCCTTCAGCATTCCCGCACCGGGCGTGTTCGGCAACGCGGGCCGTAATATTCTGCGCGGACCTGCATTGCAGTATCTGGATGCTTCCATCTCGCGCAATTTCCTGATCGCCGAGCGCATGAAGCTGCAATTCCGCGCGGAAGCCTTCAACCTGACGAACACCGTGGCGTTCGGCCTGCCGAACTCCAACGTCAGCGGTGGTTCACCGGGCGTCATCACATCGCTGGCCGCTGACCCGCGCATTATGCAGTTCGCGCTACGGCTGGCGTTTTGACGGGCCTGTCGGGAATCTAAACTACTTCCACGCGGTCGAGGTAGTCGGTGAGAGCTGCGATTTGCCGGCCGGCTTCGTCCGGGTCGGAGCGCTTGGCGGCCTCCTCGAGCAGTTTGCCGATCGTGCTGACGCCGTCAAAGCCGTAGCCGCCGCCGGATCCTTTAAGATCGTGGCCGATAAATCGAATCCGGCCGAAGTCGGCGTTGCGCAAAGCCTCTTCCAGGTTCTGGAGGTCTTCGCGAGCCATTTCGAGAAACAGTGGAACCGATTCTTCAATTCCGGCCGGCACTTGGACCCGGATTTTCTTCGGCCGCGAGGGAGCAGCGGGTGTGCGGCCTTGCGCTTGGGCGGTGAATGTTCCGATCGCTTCGAGCAAGACGGACTTCGAAACCGGTTTCACCAGGTGGGCGTTGCATCCGGCAGCCAGGCTTTGCCGGTGCTGTTCCACGAAGGCATGCGCGGTTAACGCCAAAATGGGCGTGGGGCGCTTCCCGTGTTCCCGCTCCCAGGCGCGAATCGTTTCGGTAGCTGCAAGGCCGTCCATCACCGGCATTTGCATGTCCATCAATACGATGTCGAACTCACCACGTCGGAACTTTTCTACGGCCACCGCGCCGTTCGACGCCGTTTCCAGAATATATGGCGGCCCTTTCAAATAAGACTTGATGAGAAACAGGTTCATGGGCGCGTCTTCGACCGCGAGAACACGAATCGGTCCGCCGCTGGGTTCGGACTTCGCCGCATCAGGCACAGGACACCGCCTCCACGACACCGGCCACACGATTCCGGCCGGTCTGCTTGGCATGGTACAAGCGGCGATCCGCCTCGGCGACCAGGCTGGACGGTTCCAAACCATCGACTCGCTCGACCGCCGCCACTCCGCAGCTAATCGTAACCCTCTCGTCCCAAGAATGGCAGTGCGGAATGTTCATGGCCTGCACCGATTCCCGCATATTCTCCGCCACCAAATCCGCTCCTGCGCCGTGCGTGTCCGGAAGCAAAACTGCAAATTCTTCCCCGCCGTAACGGGCCACCAGATCGAAGGGCCTTTTCACGATTTCTCGCAGGGCCCCCGCCACGCGCCGCAGGCATTCGTCGCCGGCCACATGACCGTACTGGTCGTTGTAGCACTTGAAGTGATCGATATCGATCATCACGATCGCAATGGCTCCGCCTTCTCTTTGTGCCCGGCGCCACATCCGCGCCAGTTCCTCATCGAAGTGCCGCCGGTTGGAAACTTCCGTCAAGCCGTCCACATTGGAAAGCCGCCGGAGCTTCTCAGTCAGCTCCACCAGCTCGCGCTCGCGTGCCTTTCGGCAATCCGTCTCTTGTTTGAGGCGCAGCGCCGATTGTACCCGCACGGCCAGCTCCACACGGTTCACGGGTTTCTTTACGTAGTCCATGGCCCCCGCTTCGAAAGCTGCCTTCAGAGCCTCCGGCGAGTCTTCGGCCGTGACCATGATGACCGGTACGTCCGCGAACCGTTCGCTGGATTTAATGCGGCGGCAGGCTTCGATGCCGTCCACTTCGGGCATTACGAGATCCATCAGGATCAAGTCGAAACCCGTGCCATTGCCTGCAATGTCCGTATCCATCCCCAGCGCCTGGAAGGCTAACGACGCGGATTCGACCGATTGGAAGCAATCATGCCCCTGGGCGCGCAAAGCTGCTTCCACCAACAATCTCGACCGGGCGGAGTCGTCCACAATCAATATGCGCTGCGTCATGGCGGAATTCCGGCAATCCATCGACACTACGGTGTCTATCGGCCGAAACCGGACGGAACCTTAGGGGCTTGCGTTACACTCGAATGACCGGCCGCGGAGCCCATTCGGGGCCGGCGGCGAGAAAACGATGGATCACGAATCCCATCATCACCACCACGCCCATCAGGAGGTCCCTTCCGATCTCACGCTCCGTGTCAAGGCGCTCGAATCCTTGTTGGTGGAGAAGGGCCTGGTCGACACGGCGGCGCTCGATGCGCTCATCGACACCTATGAGCACAAAGTCGGGCCGCGCAACGGCGCGCGTGTGGTCGCCCGTGCCTGGGTGGACCCCGCATACAAAGCGCGATTGCTCGCCGACGCCACGGCCGCCATCGGCGAATTCGGTTTCTCTGGCAGGCAGGGCGAGCACATGGTGGTCGTCGAGAACACGCCGCAAGTGCACAACATGATCGTCTGCACGCTGTGCTCCTGTTATCCGTGGCCGGTGCTGGGCTTGCCGCCGGTGTGGTACAAATCGGCGCCCTATCGCTCACGGGCCGTGATCGATCCTCGCGGCGTGTTGCGCGATTTCGGCCTCGAGGTTCCCGAAAATGTCGAGGTGCGTGTGTGGGACAGCACGGCAGAGGTGCGTTACCTGGTCCTGCCCGAGCGGCCGGTGGGCACGGATCACCTGAGCGAAGAAGAGCTGGCCGCGCTCGTGACGCGTGATGCGATGGTGGGTGTGGCCAACGTCGTATATCCGAAATCCGGAGAGGCCGCATGAACGGCGTGCACGACATGGGCGGCATGCAGGGCACGGGTCCGGTGCAAGCGGAGAATAGCGAGCCCGTGTTTCACGAACGTTGGGAGGCCCGAACGTTCGCTCTCAATGTAGCCATGGGCACTTTCGGCAAATGGAACATCGATGCCGGGAGACACGAAATCGAGCTCATTCCCGCCGCCGAATATCTCCGGATGAGCTATTACGAGAAGTGGCTGGTGAGACTCGTCGGACTGCTCGCTAAGACA
>Ga0335069_10003631_pt1 | contig 23196 bp, 21 predicted proteins | sample Lox_Sample_11_FD_206714 | JGI IMG/M metagenome (GOLD analysis project Ga0335069, IMG submission 206714) | Soil microbial communities from Loxahatchee National Wildlife Refuge, Florida, United States - Lox_Sample_1.1 | ecosystem: Environmental > Terrestrial > Soil > Wetlands | place: USA... | reverse complement strand
CTGCTGGCCGATATGCTCCCGCCGTGGATGCGAGACCTGGCTCAAATGGACCAATCAAGCGGGCCGATCCGCCTGGATCACGTGATGCCGGACTGCCCAGTCCTGTTGATCGTGTTCTACGACGCCAGGAAGCGCGCTCCCGGCTCCGACGGGGGCGTGCTGGGCATGATGAGCCTGGGGTGCGTGCTGCAGAACATGTGGTTGATGGCGGACTCGCTAGGGCTTGGCTTTCAAGCCCTTTCGGTCTTGAGTGTGTTGCCCGTCGAACAAGCGGTGAAGAACCTGCTAGCCGCACCCGGCCATATGAAGGTCGCGTTTACAGTGCGTCTCGGCCATCCCGCGATGTCGGTGCCTTACTTGCGGGTTCGTGGTGAGGTCGCCGAGTTCACCCACTGGAACACGTTCGGCAACAAATCGACTGGCCAGGGAGCGCAGCCATGACTGTTCTGATGACCGGCTTTCCCGGATTTCTCGGCAGCGCGTTACTGCCGGGCATTCTCAAACGCACCGACAGTTCTGCGGTCTGCGTGGTGCAGCCCAGGTTCGCGGCGCTGGCGAAGCGACGCGAGGCCGAGCTCAGCTCTGCCGATGCATCCCTGCAGGGGCGGATCCAGCTGGTCGAGGGTGACATCACCCAACCCGGGCTCGGCGTTGCGGCAGATGCTCTCACCGATGTCACCGAAGCGTGGCACCTCGCCGCCGCGTATGACCTGACGGTCCCCCGGGATATCGCACTTCGGGTCAACGTCGACGGCACCCGGAACGTCTTGGAGGCACTTGAGCGCTGCCCCTCGTTGAGCCGGCTGCACTACTTCAGCACGTGCTACGTCAGCGGCCGCTATGCGGGTCAATTCGGCGAGGACGACCTGGAAGTCGGTGCGCCATTCAACAACTTTTACGAAGAGACGAAAAACCTCGCCGAGGCAGATGTGCGCAGGCACATGTCTGCCGGCATGTCGGCCACGATTTATCGCCCCTCGATTGTCGTGGGCGACAGTCGCACCGGTGAGACGCAAAAGTTCGACGGGCCATACTTCGTCATGCAGTGGTTGCTGCGACAGCCGCGTTACGCGATCCTGCCGATGGCGGGGGACCCCACGGCGACGCGGGTGAACGTGGTCCCTCGCGACTTCATCGTTGATGCGGTCGGGTATTTGAGCGGGCTGTCCGCGTCCGAGGGCCGGACTTACCAGTTGGCGGATCCACGACCACTCACAGTCGACGAGATGACGGAATCGCTGGCCGAGGCAACCGGGCGCAAACTGCTCAAGGTTCCGCTGCCGCCGAAGGTGGCGAAGAGGTCACTGGCGCGGGTTCCGGGGCTCTACCGCTTGATGCGGATCCCTCCCGAAGCGGTTGACTACTTCACGCATCCCACCACCTATTTGACCGACCATTGCCGTGCCGACCTCGCCGGCAGCGGTATCGAGGTACCTGCGTTCCGCAGCTACGTCGATCGGCTGGTCGAATACATGCGCGGCCATTCAGAAATCAGCTCGGCAGCGATGTTTTGAGATCGCCTTGCGTCGTGCGCCGTTCGCGGTCTAATGGGTGCATGGAACTTATGACGCCCACCGACGCGATATTTCTGCTGGGAGAGTCTCGGGAGCATCCCATGCATGTCGGCAGCTTGCAGTTGTACGAGTTGCCGCACGGCGCCGGTCGCGCGTTCGTCAGGCAGTTGTACGACAGCTTGATCGCCCAGCGCAATTTCCAGCCCACCTTCCGCAAGCGTCCCGCGACGTTCGTGGGTGGCATCGCGAATCTGGCCTGGACCTACGACGACGACATCGACATCGACATCGACTACCACGTCCGGCGTTCGGCGCTGCCGTCGCCCGGGCGGGTCCGCGAGCTGCTCGAGCTGACGTCGCGATGGCACAGCAGCCTGCTGGACCGACACCGCCCGCTGTGGGAGACCCACATCATCGAGGGCCTGAAAGACGGCCGGTTCGCGGTCTACACCAAGATGCACCATGCCCTGATCGACGGTGTCTCCGCACTGAAGTTGATGCAGCGGGCCCTGTCCAATGACCCCGACGACACCGAGTTCCGCGCACTCTGGAGCCTGCCGAAACGCAAGCGCGAGGCCAGCCCGCGTTCTCCCTTGAGTTCACTGATGCATGCGGCGGGATCCCTTGCCGCACTTGCTCCGTCGACGATTTCGCTGGCGCGCGCGGCGCTGGTCGAGCAGCAGCTGACATTGCCCTTTAGGGCCCCGCGAACGATGTTCAACGTCAAGATCGGCGGTGCCCGCCGATGCGCCGCGCAGTCTTGGTCGCTGGACCGCATCAAAAGCGTGAAGAAGGCCGCCGGAATCACCGTCAACGACGTCGTCTTGGCGATGTGTTCGGGCGCCCTGCGCTACTACCTGCTCGAACAGCATGCGCTGCCCAACACGCCGCTGGTTGCGATGGTCCCGGTCAGCCTCCGCACCGAAAAGGAGGCCGACGCCGGCGGTAACCTCGTCGGAGCCATCCTGTGCAACCTCGCCACGGACGCCGACGATCCGGCCAAACGTCTGCAGACGATCAGCGACTCGATGCGCAACAACAAGACGGTGTTCTCCCACTTGCCCCGCCCGCAGGCGTTGGCGCTGTCCGCCATGAACATGGCTTCGCTGACCCTGGCCGCCTTTCCGGGCTGGGTAGCCTCGACGCCGCCGCCGTTCAATCTCGTCATATCGAACGTGCCTGGACCGTCGGAGCCGATGTATTGCGGGGGCGCCCGCCTCGACGGGAACTACCCGCTGTCCATCGCGCTGGACGGACAAGCGTTGAACATAACCCTGTGCAACAACGCCGACAAGATGGACTTCGGTCTGGTGGGCTGTCGGCGCAGTGTGCCGCACCTGCAGCGTCTGCTCGCGCACCTGGAGTCGTCGCTGAAAGACCTGGAACGCGCCGTCGGGGTATGAAATTCGATGGCCAAGCTCAGTGCGGGTGTGCTGTTGTACCGGACCTGCGGCGGGGCCGTCGAAGTCCTCATCGCCCATCCGGGCGGCCCCTTCTGGGCGCGCAAGGACGCGGGAGCGTGGTCGATCCCCAAAGGCGAATACATCGACGGTGAGGATCCCTGGGCCGTCGCGCAGCGCGAATTCTCCGAGGAACTCGGGCTTTCGGTGCCGGCTGGCGCACGGCTCGACCTAGGTTCGCTGAAACAACCCAGCGGCAAGGTGGTCACCGCCTTCGCCGTCGAAAGCGACCTCGACGTCACCGACGCGCGCAGCAACACCTTCGCATTGGAGTGGCCGAAAGGCTCGGGCACCATGCGGGAGTTTCCGGAGGTGGATCGCGTCGGCTGGTTTCCAGTGGCGCAGGCGCGCAACAAGCTGCTGAAGGGCCAACGGGGATTCCTCGATCGATTGATGACGCACCCGGACTTGGCAGCATTACCCGAAGGGACTTGACATGCAGACATTGCGAACGCCTGACGACCGGTTCGACGACGTACCGGACTTCCCTTATGCCCCAAGCTATTGCGAGGTCTCAGACGACGAGGGCGGTGTGCTGCGGGTCGCCTGGGTTCAAGATGGGCCGCAAAGCGCGGACCCAATTCTGATGTTGCACGGCGAGCCGTCGTGGTCGTATTTGTACCGCAAGATGATTCCCATCCTGGTCGCCGCCGGACACCGAGTCATGTGTCCCGACCTGGTCGGGTTCGGCCGCTCGGACAAGCCGACCCGCCGCGAAGACCACAGCTACGCGCGCCATGTGGAGTGGCTGCGGGCCTTGGCTTTCGATGTCCTGGACCTGCATAACGTGACCCTGGTCTGCCAAGATTGGGGCGGACTGATCGGATTGCGGCTCGCGGCAGAGCATCCCGAGCGATTCGCCCGGCTGGTCGTCGCCAATACCGGGCTGCCGAATGGAGAGCAACCGATGGCCGATATCTGGTGGCGCTTCCGCAAGGCCATCACCACGGCGCCGACGCTCAATATCGGCGCGTTCGTGCAAGGCGGTTGCCGCCAACAGATGAGCGACGAGGTGCGCGCCGGCTATGACGCACCGTTCCCCGCCGACGAGTACTGTGCCGGCCCCCGCGCCATGCCCGGCCTGGTGCCGACCTCGCCGGACGATCCCGCCGCAGCCGCCGACAAGGCAGCGTGGGTCAAGCTGTCGGTGAGTCCGGCACCCATGCTGGTTGCCTTCAGCGACAGCGACCCCATCACCGGGCCGATGGCCGCGATCTTCCAGCGCGAGATGCGCGGCGCGCAGGGCATCGATCACCCGGTGATCCACGGCGCCGGGCACTTTCTGCAAGAGGATGCCGGCGAAGAACTTGCCGGCCACATCGTTGACTTTCTACGCCGCTGAGCCCGGCGGTTTTCACCGCGGCGGGCAGAATGTCAGGATGACCACCGCGCCCACCGATTCCCAGGGTCTACTGCTGCAGCTGCTGGACCCCGCCAACCGGGCTGACCCGTATTGGCTTTGCGCCGAGGTTCGCGACGGCGGACCGGTGCAGCTGCCGGAAGCGAACCTGGCCGTCTTCTCGAGTTACCGGGACTGCGACGAGGTGTTGCGACACCCGTCGTGCAGCAGTGACAACGCCAACTCGACGGTCGCCAAGCGGCAGGCCGAGGACGGCACCGCGCTGCGCAGGCAGGGCCCGCCAGGTTTTCTGTTTCTCGACCCGCCGGATCACACTCGACTACGCAAGCTGGTCAGCAAGGCTTTTGCGCCGAAGGTGGTGAGCGCGCTGCACCCCGACATTCGCTCGCTGGTGAACGGATTGCTCGATCGGGTCGCCGAAAAGGGTCAGTTCGAAGTCGTCGAGGATTTCGCTTATCCGCTGCCGGTGGCGGTGATTTGTCGGCTGCTCGGCGTGCCGCTCGATGACGAGCCGCAGTTCAGCCATGCGTCGGCGTTGCTGGCCCAGGCGCTCGACCCATTTTCGACGATCACCGGGGTTCCGCCGGACGTCGCGAAAGCACGACAACAGGCTGTTGCGTGGCTGCGCAACTACTTCCACGGTCTGATCGAGCAGCGCCGTTCACGGCCGGGTGACGACCTGCTATCGGGCCTGATCGCCGTCGAGGAGTCCGGAGACCAACTGACCGAAGAGGAGATTGTCTCCACTTGCAATTTGCTACTGATCGCAGGACACGAGACCACGGTGAACTTGATCGGCAATGCCGTGTTGGCCATGCTGCGCAACCCCGATCAATGGACCGCTCTGGGCGCCAGCCCCGATCGGGCGCCCGCGATCGTGGAGGAGACGCTGCGTTACGACCCGCCCGTGCAACTCGTCGGCCGGATCGCTCTCGCCGACATGGTGATAGGCGGCGTCGAGGTGCCCGCGAGCGACGTCATGATGCTGCTGCTGGCCGCTGCACACCGTGACCCTGCAGAGTTCGACCGACCCGATACCTTCGATCCCGACCGAGGGACGTTGCGGCACTTAGGCTTTGGACGCGGCGCACATTACTGCCTGGGGGCGCCGCTGGCGCGGCTGGAAGCCGGTGTGGCGCTGTCGGCGATAACGGCGCGGTTCCCGGCTGCGCGACTTGACGGCGAGCCGCAGTACAAGGCCAACGTCACACTGCGCGGGTTGTCGGCGCTGCCGGTGGCGGTGTAGTCAGCCGCGCTGCCACGGCGCCGTTTCGTCAAAACACCGCGCCCGCGAAACCTTAAATTAAAAGCGCGTTGCCGCACGCCGTTGCACTGGTAGGCCTAAAATCCCTTGAGGTCAGCCATATCACGACATCCTCGACAAGCAGGTACCGGACATGACTGAAGACAATAAAAAGGTCCAGAGCACTCCTGATCCAGGAAACAGGAGCGCGAAGAAGTCAGACGAACCAGCGAGCCCCGGCCCGCGTTCGATTCCCGTCACGCTTACCGTGTACCGCGACTTGCGCGTCGGCATGGTGGTGATCATGGTGATGCTCAGCGCGGCTGTGCTCATTGAAAGGCTATCGGCGACATGTTGGCAATTGGCCATCAGTGCTTACTATTACACCTCCGCGCACAGCATCGTCATCGCCGCACTGCTGGCGCTCGGCGCCCTATTCATCATTTACAAGGGCAGCAGTGACACCGAAGATGCTCTGTTGACTCTGGCCGGGGTCTCCGCGTTGATCGCCGCGATGGTGCCGCAGGGTCGACCTTCGCCGCTGTGCGGCCGGGCTGATCTGCCGAAGGAATACAACGTCGAAGCCGTCATTCGGCCCAATGTGTGGGCGGTGGTCATCGCACTGCTCCTGGGTCTGGCAATAATTCTGTGGCAATCCCCGCACAACCGCACCGAGCAAACGAGAAGCCCGGGCGGGACCCTGTCGCTGGGCTTGTTTTGGTTAATCATGGCGCTCGGCCTGCTCACCTTCATCTTCGATCACACGCTATTCATAGAGCAGGCGCACGGCGTAGCCGGGTTCCTTCTGCTGTCGACGTTCATCGCCACAGTGTTCTGCACCGGATACCTCGTCAAGCGACAGGATGAGTCGAAGTCGTCGCATTTGCATCGTTATCAGCTGTTCTACCGGGGCATTGCCGTCCTTATGCTGGCGACGTTAATCGCGGTCGTCGTAGGTCATCTCATGCGCCGTGGATGGGAGCTGTGGGTCTTGGCGGTCGAGGCCCTGCTGATTTTCGAGTTCGCCATATATTGGGTGGTGCAAACCGTCGAGCTCTGGGATAAGCCTGACCGAATGGACCGCCTTCCCGAGGATGCCCAACAGCGGATCGCCGATGCGAGGACAAAGGGCGGCGGCCTGAGTGGATTCAAGTCCGGGCTGGCCGATGTAACGAAGCCGGGTGCTCCTGATCGGCTTCTGCCTTTCCTCTAGTGCGTGCCGGTTTCCGATCGGACAGACCTAGACCACCCGCCCAGGCAGTCGCCTGCTATTTCCCGCGCTCTGCCTACCCACGGGCGAACTATCCACTGACGCAACGAAATTTCGACCTGTCGGCAATTACGGCGTGATGATGCCCAAACGCCGGCGAACCAGACAACAAGCCCGCGCCCGGCGCATCGACGCCGAACGCGCGCTTAACGCCGCGCACGTCGCCGAACGCAACCAGCCGCCACCCTTTTGAGCAAGCTCAGGTACACTTCTTGATCCAGCGCCGCCGGTGGCGACGCAAAAGCCATGGTGGGTTTTCCTTTCATGTGTCAGACACACCGTAATGAGCCGCAGGGAGCTCTCGGGTGGAAACCAGAAGTGCACCTGCTGTGGTCTACGCTGTGGCTATCGCGGCGAGGCGTCGGGTTGTACTGTCCGGAACACATCGATGAGCCGGACTGACGAGGAGAATCATGAAAGCGAAGATGGACGCGATGTCGTGGATCTCCGCGACCATCGCGGTTGCGATTTGGATTTTGGTTATCTGGACGGCGGTTGCGGCGATCGTCGCACACGTTTAGTCCCTTCAACACAGGACGCCTCACCTATCGCGGTGGCTACCGGCCTAGCGCCGTAAATGCTGTCGCAGTACTACGTGGGACCGATTCGATTAGCCGATTAACTGTGCGACGGAGTCGGTGCAGTTGAATACAGACGTGAGCATTACAGCGTCGAGGGAAGGCGCGAGGCAATGTCACATCGATACAAGGTCAAGGCGTTTTTGCTGGGGCGCTGCTGTCGGGTGGCGTCGCAGTGGCCGGTTTAGGCTTGCAGCCGGTACCGCCCAAGCTCACCCCGGTTTTATGCCGCCGACGTATGGCCCGTTGGCAGACGGCGGCCCATGGACTTGGTGCCCAGGGGATCCAATGAGTGGCGTGAACTCAAGCAACCACCACGGAGGGCCGGGGCTGGATGTTCATTGGGATATGACTCGCTGCCACACCTGGTGGGGCGTGTACTGGGGGCGTGGAAACGTTGCCCCGGGTGTTTGGGATGGACCTGATCCGCCGCCGGAGGCGACGCAGAAGGCATCGCCGCCGGAGGCGACGCAGAAGCCATAGTGCGGTTTTCCTTTCATGTGCTCGGGCACACCGTGATCAGCTAGCGCCCAGTCCCGGCACGATGTCGCCGAGGTCGAAGGTCAGCGGCTGTTCGAGTTGCTCATAGGTGCACGAGCGGGGGTCGCGGTCGGGGCGCCACCGGTTGAACTGCGCGGTGTGGCGGAACCGCTGACCTTCCATGTGGTCGTAGCGGACCTCGACCACCCGCTCGGGTCGCAGCGGCACGAACGACAAATCCTTGCCGGCGTTCCAGCGGGAGAACTCGTTCTTCCGTGGCGTTCGTTCACCGGCTTCATGGGCGGCCCAGTTCCACGGGTGGCCTTCGAAACCGGTGACCAGGGGCTGCAACTCGACGAACAGCCGCCGCCGTTCGGCCATCGGAAAGGCGCCGATCACGCCGACCGAGGCGAGCTGGCCATCGTCCTGATAGAGCCCAAGCAGCAGCGAACCGATCGCGTCACCGCCCGACTTGTGTACTCGATAGCCGGCGACCACGCAGTCGGCGGTCCGCTCGTGCTTGATCTTGAACATGACGCGCTTGTCGGGCTGGTAGGTGATGGTCAGCGGCTTGGCGATGACACCGTCGAGACCGGCGCCTTCGAATTCGTCGAACCATCGCTGCGCGGTGCCGAGATCGGTCGTTGCCGGCGTGATGTGGATCGGGGGACCGCAGCCCGCCAAGGCGTCCACCAGGGCGGCACGCCGCTCGCTGAACGGTTGCCGGGTGTAGTCGTCGTCGCCCCAGGCGAGCAAGTCGTATGCGATGAAGGAGGCCGGCGTCGTCTCGGCGAGCATCCGCACCCGCGAATCGGCCGGGTGAATGCGCTGTTGCAGCGCCTCGAAATCCAGGCCGTGGTCGGTGGCGATGACAATCTCTCCGTCGATTACACAGCGCTCCGGGAACTCCGCCTTGACCGCGGCCACCAACTCGGGGAAGTAGCGCGTCATCGGTCGCTCATTGCGACTGCCCAGCTCGACCTCGTCGTGGTCGCGAAAACAGATGGACCTGAATCCGTCCCATTTCGGTTCATACGACGCGTGTGGCGGGATCGATCGCACCGACTTCGCCAGCATAGGCGACACCGGGGGCATGACAGGCAGGTCCATAGCCCGATTGTGCTGGAATCTGTCGTATGGCTGCTGCAGAAGAGCTCGACGTCGACGGCATTGCGGTGCGCCTCACCAATCCGGAAAAGGTGTACTTCCCCAAGCTGGGTGCCAACGGCACCAAGCGGCGGCTGGTCGAGTACTACCTCGCGGTGGCAAGTGGTCCGATGCTCGATTCGCTCCGCGACCGGCCCACCCATCTGCAGCGCTTTCCCGACGGGATCGACGGCGAGGAGATCTATCAGAAACGGGTTCCGCAGCACCACCCCGACTACTTACAGACGTGCCGGGTCACGTTTCCGTCGGGGCGGACCGCCGACGCGCTGAAGGTCACTCACCCCTCTGCGATCGTATGGGCGGCACAGATGGGCACCATCACACTGCACCCGTGGCAGGTGCGCTGTCCGGACACCGACCATCCTGACGAGCTGCGCATCGATCTGGATCCCCAGCCGGGCGTCGGCTTCCAACAGGCGCGTGCGGTCGCGGTTGACGTGTTACGGCCATTGCTCGACGAGCTCGGCCTGGTGGGCTACCCGAAAACTTCCGGCGGACGCGGAATCCATGTCTTCCTGCGGATCGCCACCGACTGGGATTTCATCGAGGTGCGCCGCGCGGGCATCGCGCTGGCGCGCGAAGTCGAGCGCCGAGTACCCGACGCGGTCACCACCTCGTGGTGGAAAGAGGAGCGAGGCGAGCGTATCTTCATCGACTTCAACCAGAATGCCCGGGACCGCACCATGGCGTCGGCATATTCGGTGCGGCGCAACCCAATTGCGACCGTGTCGACGCCGCTGACGTGGGACGAGCTGGCCGAGGCCGAGCCGGACGACTTTACGATCGCGACCGTGCCCGATCTGGTGAAGCACCGCGAGGACCCCTGGGCCGCAATGAATGACGCGGCCCAGTCCATTGCCCCGTTGTTGGCGATGTCCGAGGCCGACGAGGAGCGCGGGCTCGGCGACATGCCGTATCCCCCGAACTATCCGAAGATGCCGGGCGAACCGAAACGGGTGCAGCCGAGCCGGGACACGGATTCCAACCGAAGAGGCCCTCAGTGACGTCGTGCGCCCGCGCGCATTACTCGACGCTTTAGGGCAGTGGATGTCGAATTGCTTGGCAGACAGCCAGACTCGCATCGCACCTAACCAGGCCCGCCCCGGCGCGTTGAGGCGTCACGAGCACTGGCACACCCGGCCACTCCTCGTGACGCACACTCGACACGCTCAAACCGTAACGGCGGCAGACGACGCTCCCGACAATGCGACCGCATCGCCCCCCGGCCGGCCTACGGTTAGCAGGTAATGCCACCGCTGCAAGTGATGGTTATTCCAGGAATCGTGCAGCCGGAAGCCGTGGATGCGGTGAAGGCGAGGACCAAAGCGACAACTACTTTGTATTTAAGACGAGACATGTCACTCCGTTCATTGAGGTGCCAGACGTGTAATGCCCGAGACAGCGGGTATGTTACGCCGTGACATTGCGGAAAACTATAAAAGCCGCGCAAATTTCCGGGGCCTATTGAGTCGGCAGAGCCAAGGGCCGTTGGGATGGAAAATCGTCTCCCGCATAACTACTGGTCGGCAATATCCGTGAGGCGTCCGTGCAGCAGTGGCCATGGGGCGGGTCGTCGGGGAAGCGCCTGGATATGGCCGTGTCCGGTTGGGGTGCCAACTCTTGATGCGCCGCAAATGGCTTCACGAACCGGTGAAGGGCGGGTTTGCATTGACGAAATGCCGGGTGAACGGAAACGCATTCGGCCCACTCAGGCCACATTAATGCGGACGAGGGCACGGGCTCATTTCACGGAAGGCTCCCCGCACAGGAAAGATTTCCCGAACCCCGAATAGCGCGGGAAAAATGCGTCGAGCACCGCTCTGTTGCTCGAAATGCTAGTTGACGGAGCAACCGTTGACCATACGCACAGGCAAAATAATGCCCTGCACATCGGGCTGTCTCGACGTACCGGTGGAGGACGCGGGTGCTCAAGCCCCATTCGGGTTCCGAGTGCCTCATCCGGGCCAGAAGAGTCAAACTGGTCAGTGCGACCAACCCCGTCGGCCGCACCGGGAAACTAACCTGTGTTGCTATGCCGGTGGCCGTTCGTGCGCTGTGTGCGATGTTCGCTGCGTCGCTGTGGTTGGGGAATTTCGGTGTGGCTGCCGGGGGTACAGCGCATGCCGAGCCGCTGAACGCAGGACTCGGCGAAAGGGCGGTCGGCTGGGACGTCTACCGGCGATTGGATCGGTTGCCGTTTCTGGAGGCCGACGCGCAGACCTTGCAGGTGTCGAGCTTCGATCGCAGCGGCGGCGATTTCGACATCTCCACCGGCAACCGCAACGGTAGCGGTGGATGTTTGGCGTCCGGTGGTGCCGGCTGTGTGATCGCGGAGGATCGCGGTGCGGGCGAAGTTGATTCGATCTGGCTCACCCGCGACGGCGGCAATGTGCGCGCGATCGGAAAGATCCGCGTCGAGCTTGATGGGCGGACGGTAATCGACGCACCGCTGCAGTCGTTGGTCAACGGCGCGCTGGGCGCGCCATTCGTCTGGCCGCTGGTGGCCAATGCTGCGCAGTCGCCGGGGGGCGTTTACATCAAGGTACCGATGCCGTATCGCCAGTCGATGCGGATCAGCGTCGCATCGAATCTCGAGTATTACCACGTCGACTATCGCAAGTTTGCGACCGCCGACGGCGTGACCACCTTCACGCCCTCCGACCCCGCGCTCGACGTGCTCGCCACCCTTCGCGTGGCGGGCACCGCCGACCCCAAACCGCCGGAACCTACTGCCGTGCACAAGAATCGGGTCGTCGACATTCCTGCCGGCTCGGCGCTGACGATCGCGGACGCGACCGGCCGGGGCAGCATCTCAGCGCTGCGACTTCAACTTCGAGAACCGGGCGATGAACTCCTGAGCGGGTTGCGGCTCCAGATTGAGTTCGACGGCCGAACCATGGTCGACTCCCCACTCGGCGAGTTCTTCGGCGCCGGATTGGGAACCGCCACCGTGCGATCGCTGATGTTCGCCACAATCAGACAACCCGGCGGGTCGTTGTCGCTGTCGGAATGGTGGCCGATGCCTTTCGCCCGCACTGCCCGCATCACCCTCGTCAATACGACCGACGTTCCCGTTGCGGCGATCGACTGCGATGTCGTAACGGTACCCGACCCCCAGTGGGCAGCCGCGCTGGCCAGCGGCCGAGCCGGCTACTTCACCGCCCGCTCGCACTCGGGCCCAACCACTTTCGGTCAGGACTGGCTGTTCGCCGATGAACATGGCCACGGGAAATTCGTTGGTGTCAGCCACGCCATACGCGGCCAACGGATTCGAACGTCGTTCAGTGACGATGCCCCCTACTTTCTCGAAGGGGCCGAACGCGTGTACACCGACGGTTCCGCGTCACCACAGTGGTACGGCACCGGCACTGAAGACTTGTACGAGGGCGGCTGGTACTTCAAGAACGGCACCCGCTTCAGCGACCCGCTCACCGGCCAACCCGACCAGCGCGCCGCCTCGGGCGGCTGCGCGGACTACTGCGTCGCCGTCTACCGGCTCATGCTCGCCGAAGCTATCGACTACCACTCCACGATCCGATTCGGCATTGAGCACGGCAAGCGCAACATGGTCCAACCCGATTACGGCTCAACGGCATTCCTCTACACACAGCCGAACGACACCATTGCCCCCACCGACGATGTCAACGCAGGGGACCCGGACAGCCGTGCCCCGCACGGCTATACCGACACCGACGCAGGCGATCAAATGCTGATCAGCCAGTACGAGGGCAGCGACGACCTCCGGCCCATCGTCGGGGTAGTGCGCAGCACCCACGATCCGATCACCTTCCACGTCCAAATCGGCCCCGACAACCACGGCGTCTTGCTGCGCCGCACATCGGATCAAGCAACCGGCTATCAATCAGCGGACGTTGCGGTCGACGGAATACCCGCCGGGAACTGGCTACAGCCGCGCTCCAACAACATTCACCGTTGGCTTGATGACACCTACCTGGTGCCGGCGGCTCTCACCGCAGGCAAAGCCCAGATCGCGATCACCCTCACAGTCACCCCCGACTCCCCGCCGTGGACCGCCAGCCGCTACCACGTCGCATCACTGACGGATTAGTCAGGGACTAACGGCGTCGCTCTTGGGGTCGATCAAAATCTTTGCGTGCGCTTCGGGATCGCCGAGCGCGTCGAATGCGGCTTCGACGCCCGGCAACCCGACCGTTCCGGTGATTAGCGGTGTACCGTTGACTTTGCCGTCGGCAAGCATGTGCAGCGTGTCTCGGAACTCCAGCGGGGTGTAGCCGAGCACGAACCGCAAGTCGATCTCTTTGTTGATCGCCATCGACGGCCGGAGGTGGTCCGCGCCCATGCACACGCCGACCACGACGACTCGCGAGAACAACGGTGCGGTGGTGATGATGTCGTCGATGATGCCTGGGATGCCAACACATTCGAAGATGATCGGGTGCTTGGGTGTCGCGGCGCCGGCTGCTTCGGCGGCGCGCCAAAAATGCCACCAGGGCAGCCGTAGCCGTTGCAGCTTCTCGATCGTGCCCACTGCCAAATCAAACGCGTCGAGGATGCTTTGCAGGTGCTTGGGGCTCGCCTCGGTCGTGTAAGGCGAATCCACGGCGGGGTCGACGACGACGTCAGCTCCGCATGCGGTCGCCAGGGCGCGCCGGCCTGCCGAAAAGTCGCTTGCGATCACGGTGCGCACGCCGTGGGCCTTGAGCATGCAGATCACCGCAAGGCCGATCGGGCCGCAGCCGATCACGATGGCCACGTCGCCCTTGCCGACCTCGCCGCGCCGGACCGCGTGCCGGCCGACGGCCATCGGCTCGGTCAGCGCAGCGACCTCGGACGCCAGCCCATTCGGGACGGGAAACGCCAGCGACTGCTCGACCACGAGCCGCTCGGCGTAGGCGCCCGGCGCCATTGTCGACAGCCCGATCCCGTGCACTTCCTTGCCGCGGCGCAGCAGCGGCAGGGCAACGATCGGCGTGCCTGGCCGGGGGGCTTTACGGGTACCGGGGCCGTAATCGACCACCTCGCCGCAGAACTCGTGTCCGAAGACGACGTGCTGATCCGACCGCATGAAGGCGTGATAGCCGGATTCGGCCATCACATCGGCCAGTTCATCGCAGTGATGACGCGCGTGGAGGTCCGATCCGCAGATGCCACAGCGGATGACCTCGATCAGCAATTGCCCTTTAGCCGGCGTCGGATCCGGCTGGTCGACGACCTCGAGCTTCGCATTGGTGCACGTCACTGCTTTCATCGCGCAAGTCCTCTCGACGATCCGACGCCGATTCTGCTACGCGCGAGACGCTGCGACGCGATTACCGGGACATCACTGCCGACCGATCGCGGTACCGATCGACAACCAGCGCGCTCAGCGCCCCTGACAGACCCCCGGCCACCGCCGTAGCCGATGACCCCGACAACACGCAATAGCCGAAAGCGGCTCCGACGACGAGCAAAGCCACGTGCATGGGCGTCCAGTTCGCGATCGAGCGTAACCGGAAGGACAAACCGATGCCGAGCACCAGCGCCAGCACATGACCAAAGGCGGTGAAGTCCCCGCCCAGGGTTGTCACCAGCGCTACGCCTAGCCACCAACCGACCCAGGCCGGGCGCCAGCTGGGCGGTATCGAAGCAGTCAGCGCGCCGAGCACACATACCGCGCCGTAGCTGATCCCGACGTCGGTGGCGTGGGCAACCGAGAACGGCACCCACCCCGACTCAACGGCGACGACCAGCCCGGCCGCGACGATCAGCGTGGCGCCGACATGACCGACCGCGAATGTGACGAGCAAACCTTTGCTACACCAGATGAGTTCACCCAGCGCCAGCAAGCACACCAGTCCCGGCAGCCAGAAGCAGACGTCGTCGCCCTCGCTGACGAAGGCGCTACCGACCAAAGTGCCCCAATGACCACGCGCCAGGTTGTGCAAGTTGGTGCTCATCTGACTCACGACAACGTCGCGTGCGTGCGGGCTGATGCCCGTCAGCATCAGGGACACCGCGACCAGAATGACGGCATAGGCCGCCGTGACCCGCACCGACGCCACACCGCACCACGCGCGTGCGGCCGTCTGAGACCACATCATTCACTACCCGGTTGTTCGCCGGACCAGCCGCGGTCGCGAGCCAGCAGATCGGTGACCGTTTCCCGCCGCACCAACTCGCGAGACCGGCCGTTGCTGACCGCCACCAGCGGCGGGCGGCCGACCAGGTTGCGGCCCGAGCCCGTCGAGTGCTGATAGGCGCCGGTGCAAGCCACCGCCAGCAGGTCGCCGGGGTGGATGTCGGCGGGCAGGGCGACATCGCGGGCGATTTCTTCTCCCGCCTGGTAATGCCGGCCCACCACAGTGACGGGCGCAATGGTCGCCGGCAAATGCCGATTGGCCAGTGCCACGGGGTAATTGGTGGCGGCGGCCCGCGCTTGCGGGTCGTCTGCCAAGCTGCCGTCCACCGCGATGAAGGTGCGCCCGCTGGGCTGGCGCTTAACGGCGATCACCCGGCACAGGGTGATCCCGGCGCGTGCGGCAATAGCTCGCCCCGGCTCGATAACAAGCTGCGGGCGCGGGAACTGATGTGAGGTACAAGCGGATTCAACCGCGGCGTCGATGCCGGCCGCGAACGACCGCAGATCGAGTTCGGGGTCGCCGGACCGATGGGGGACCGCGTGTCCGCCGCCGAGATTCAGCTCGCTGAGCACAATCTGATGGCGATGACGGACTTCGGTCATCACCGCGATCATCTGCCGGATCGCTTCACCGTAGAGCGCGGCCTCGGTGACCTGCGACCCAAGTTGGCAGTGCAGTCCCACCAGGTCCAGCCACGGCTGGTCCAGGACGCGCTTGACGGCGCCGGCCGCCTGACCCCCGGCGATGGCGAAGCCAAACTTCTGGTCGATAACCTCGGTGTCCGACGCGCCGATATCCGGGATGACCCGGATCAGTGCCCGCTGACGTTGCCGCACCCGGCAGGCAAGCAGCGCGACCTCACTCGGCGAGTCGATCACCACCCGCCCGACGCCGGCGGCGACCGCGTCATGCAGCTCGCCGGCGCCTTTCGCGCCGTGCACGATGATCCGCGACGGCGAGACGCCCGCGGCCAGCGCGGTGGCCAGTTCGCCCGCCGAGCAAACTTTCACACCGGCGCCCTCCTCCGCGGCCCAGCGTGCCACGTCGACGCTCAGTAGCGCCTTACCGGCATAAACCAGCTCCGCGTCGGGCAGTGTGACGCGATAGCTACGGATGCGGGCCCGGAAGTCCTCCTCATCCACCAGGTAGGTGGGTGTGCCGAACTCAGCGGCGACGTCGGTGGCGGCCACCCCGCCGACACACAGCCGGCCCCGATCGTCGACGTGGGCACTCAGCGGCCAGACCGCGCGATCCGGGCACGGGTTCGACCCGTGCCTGCGCGACGGAAGCAGCCCGGAGAGCGTCATACCTCCACGGTGCGGGTCGGATGACGAGCGGGCCACCGTCTTAACGAAGCCTTCACACCCGCGCCGCAAATCTTCACAGATTCGGCACACCGTGGGCCTGGCTAACGACTCTTGACGAGCTCGCCACGGTGCTGTTAGACATGGGCTGCGCGATGAGTTTGGGCGATCGCCCAAAAGTGGTGGGTGGAGGCTGGCACAAATGACCGTCGCAAACGGCACGGACGTGTACTACGACCCCTACGACGTCGGCATCATCGCCGACCCCTATCCCGTTTACGCGCGGCTGCGCGAAGAGGCGCCGATCTACTACAACGAACGCTACGACTTTTGGGCCCTGTCAAGGCATTCCGACGTCGAGCAGGCGTTGGCGAACTGGCAGACCTTCTCCAATCGCCGAAGCGACATCCTGGAATTGATCCAGTCGAAATTCGAGATGCCCGGCGGCGTCATGATGTTTCAGGATCCGCCCGAGCACACGAGGTTGCGCGGCCTGATGTCGCGGGTGTTCACCCCGCGGCGAATGGCCGAGCTCGAGGACCAGATACGGCAGTACTGCGTCCGGTGTTTGGATCCGCTCGTCGGCTCGTCCGGCTTCGACATCATTGCCGAGCTGGCGTCGATGATGCCGATGCGGGTCATTGGGATGCTGTTGGGAATCCCGGAGTCCGAGCAGATCCCGGTGCGCGACGCCAACGATGCCAATTTGCGCACCAAGCCGGGCGCGCCGCTGCGGGTCGCCGAAGCCGACGCCATCGCCGACGGCCGGATATACGCCGACTACGTGGAATGGCGATCCAAGAACCCGTCGGACGATTTGATGACGACACTGCTCAACGTCGAGTTCGATGACGAACACGGCGTGCACCGAAAGCTGACGCGCAAGGAGGTACTGCATTACACGCAGGTCGTCGCGGGCGCGGGCAACGAGACCACCGGTCGGTTGATCGGCTGGCTGGCCAAGGTCCTCGCCGAGCATCCCGACCAGCGCCGCGAAGTCTGCCGGGATCGGTCACTGCTGAACCGCGCCGTCGACGAGACGCTGCGCTTCGAGCCCACCGGGCCGCACGTCGCCCGTTGGATGGCAACGGAGTTCGAGTGTTACGGCACGACCGTTCCGGCGGGCAGCGCGATGCTGCTGCTGTTCGGTGCCGCCAATCGTGACCATCGTCGCTACGCCGATCCGGGCACCTTCAACATCCATCGCGACAACATCTCGCATATCACCTTCGGAAAAGGCGTGCATTACTGCCTGGGAGCCAACCTGGCGCGACTCGAGGGCCGCGTCGCGTTGGACGAAATCCTCAACCGCTGGCCGGAATGGGACATCGACTATGACACGGCACGATTGGCCTCTACGTCGACCGTCCGGGGTTGGGAGCAACTGCGAATCATCATGGCGTGAAAAGGATTACGTCGGCATCTCGAATCGGTCGATGAATCGGTTGACCAGTGCGATGGCCTCGTCGTGACCACTCGTCGCGCCCAGTGCCTGCTCCAAGATCAGCATGCGCCCGACCGCCGCGATGACAACCGCGATCCCTGCGGGCGGGAATTCCGTTGTGTCAAGCTGATGTTCGCGCACAATAAAGTTCAGCGCGGTTATCTGCAGTTCGCGCCAGCGCTGAAACCAGCCCGCGATCTCGACCCTGATCTCCTTGCGGTGATTGGCGAGGCTCATGAACTCCAGCAGCAGTCGAGTGTCCTTGGGCTCGATCAACGTGTCCCAGAAGGCACGCAATGGGCGGCCGGAGGCCAGCGCCTCACTTTGACGCTCGAGGTAGGCGGCGGCCCCACGGCGGAAGACGTCCAGATACAGCTCGTCCATGGTGGGGAAGTAATAGTGCACCAATGCCGGTTTGACGCCGGCTTTGGCTGCCACCCGCCGCGACGTGGCCGCGGCGTAACCCTCCTCGACCATGATCTGGATCGTTGCGTCGATCAGCCGGTCGCGAGTTTTGGAGTCTCGGACCTTGCGACGTTCCGGGGCACTCATGCTGTATGCGTCTCTCCATAAAACCTTGGGCGATCGCCCAAAGTGTAGCCGAGCGGCGATCGGGGAATTGATTGCTCACGATTCACAGGAAGGAACGCCGTGCCCCCCAATTTTCAGGACGTAATCCAGTCCAAATACCTGCTGTTGACGACGTTCACCAAGGACGGCCGCCCCAAGCCGACCGCAATCTGGGGGGTGCCCGATGGCGACAAGCTATTGGTCATCACCGACGACGGATCGTGGAAAACCAAGCGGATCAAGAACACGCCACGGGTAACCATCGCCAGGAGCGGGTCGTTGGGCAAACCGAAGAGCGATCCGGTGGAAGGTGTCGCGCGGGTGCTGCCGAAGTCGGAGACCCGGCGCGTCTATAACGCCGTGCTCAAGCGCTACTGGTACCACACTTGGTGGTTTTACGCGCACTCTATCGTTCGCGGCGGCATCGACAAGGTGCACGTCAGCCTGAAAATCGAACCCGCTGCACCCTCGGATCGCGAAAAACGCTAGGACGCCGCCACTTTGGCGGAGGCATGCTTGCGGTACGCCGGCCGCATCCCTGCGGCATCCCTGAGCTCCTCGTAGGCGTGCAGCGTGCAGCGGGCCAGTCGTGGTAGGTCGGGGAGCGCCATGGCGTTGGCGACGAAGCCAAAGTCCATGCTGTCGTGGTAGGAGGCGAGCGTGGCATTGAGGCCGATGGAAGCGGCGAGCGCGGATACGGGATAGATACCGACGAGGCGTGCGCCGTTGAGGTATCGCGGCTCCTTGGCGCCCGCCACATTCGAGATGACGAGGTTGCACGCCGGGTGCCCGATGCGATCGAGGTGCGTGTAGGAACCCAGGCCCGCCAGTGCGACGAGCGCGACCGCATAGGTCATCGCGGCGTCGCTGGACATGCGGCTCAGCTCCTTCTTGGCCGCCGCAACCGAAGTAGTCACCTGGCGGATGCGTTCCGGCATGCTCGCAGCTGGGTCCCCAAGTCTTACGAATAGCGCTGACACGCGCGTGCCGATCGTCGTGTCTTCGCCGCCGCGAAGCGATACGGGGCACATCGCGATGAGCGGGTGCGGGAACTCGATGCCGCTGTCCTGCAGGTAAGCGTGCAGGCCTCCGTCGATGACGGTGGCCGCCACATCGTTGAGGGTCGCTCCGAAATGACGACCGACCTGGCGCATCTCACCGAGCGGCAGCGTGAGCGTCGCAAAGCTTCGACCGATGTGCAGCGGGGCGTTAGTGGGCGCGTGCTCTGCGGCGAAGGGCAGGCTGCCCTCGAGATGGGACCCCAAGAGGCCGGCGAACACCTTGCGCAGCGCGCCGACCGTTACCTGGTTGATCGCCCCGGCCTGCGTGATGACCCCGTGGATCGAATTGGCGACGCGATGTGCGAGGGGAGTCGGTGGCTGCGATGGCGGTTTCGGCATCGTGAGGCCGAAGCCCGGGGTGGGGACGGCACGCTCCTCGGTTTTGCTCAAGCTCTTGTATATGCGCTTCAGGCCGGATTCGCCGTCGATGATGCAGTGATGGGTCTTCGTATAGATCGCGAACATTCGGTTCGGTACGCCGTCGATCACCCAACAGCGAAACAGCGGCCGGTCCCGATCGAGTTGCGGCTCATGCAGCTCCGCGACCAGCCGCAACAGGTCGTCGTACGAGGCTCCGGATGGGAGCGCCAGGTGCGCGATGTGGTAGTAGGGGTCCCAGCTCTCCACTTGCCGAAAATAGGGCGCACCCCGACCCACAAGTTGGGGCACATAGTTGAAGGGCGGGGCTGGCGGGCACGCCCGGAATGCCTCCACCACCTCTCGGACGATGGGCGCGCGACCCACCGGCTTTTTGAACAGCTGCAGGGCACCGACATGCGTCGTGCCGGCTGGAGACTCGATCAACAGCCACGAAAGATCCAGCGGGGGAATGGTCTTGGTCATGGCACGACTCCTATCCGAAGTTCGGGCCACCGTGGTGCTCGAAAATCCGAACCGTTACCGCGATGCTCCCTCCCGCGGACCAAGCCCACGAGGGCATTAGTGCCCCGTTATGCCAGTCGTAAGTCCCTCGGTGGAGCCGGTATAGGTAACCGCTTAGCGGTGCAGCGCCCTGAGGGCCGCGAACGTGTCGGCGACGGTCTCCTGCGGATCCCGGTAAGTGATGGCGAGATCTTGTTCGCTCGGCGAATCGTCGGACGCCGGCATCTGCGTGTAGTACTGCATCCCCGCCCAGGTGAAGGGCGTGTCGAACGGCAGCAAGCGGCTGGCCTGATCCATCACCGCCCCCGCAACCCGTAGCGCGGTGTCGGGAATTGGCACGGCGAGCATCGGGGTGTTGGCGACTTCACCGAGCATGCGCGCGAGCTCGGCAACCGGAACGCGATGGCCACCCGCGGTGTAGCGCCGCGGCCCGCGCCCGGATTCCAAGAGGGCCGCGTGTAGCGCTGCCAAGTCGCGGACGTCGACGATCAACCACGCCGCGCTTCGTCCCGGGATCGCGTGCATTTGCACGGCCGCCTTGACCCCTTCACCGGCCTCACCGAATTGGTCGCCGACGGGCGGACCCAGAACCATGCCGGGATAGGTGATGTTCACCGGCGCGCCGGCATCCTGTAGTCCGCGTGCATAGATCTCCACCTGCGCTTTGGAGGTTCCATACCCGTCGGCGCCGCCGACAACCGGGAGGTCCGCCGTCAGCGTGTCCAAGCCCGGATGGAACAGCGCGGTGAAGCTCGACACGTGCACGATGGGATCCAAGCCCAGCTCGACGGACTGACCGAGGACGTTTTGCGCGCCCTGCATGTTGGTGGTCAGCATCTCGTTGGTCTGACGCGGATCGGTGGCCACCAGCGCGGCACTGTGCACCACCGCATCGCATCCGCGCAGGGCGTCGCGCACCGCCATGCGATCGGTGATGTCGGCGACGGCGAAATCGGACACGTCGACGCCCAGCTTGGCGACCGAGGTGTGCAGCTTGGCGGGGTTGCGGACCAGAAACCGCACGCAGTGCCCCGCATCGGAAATGGCTTTGGCGGTCCACCCGCCGACAAATCCCGTACCGCCGGTGATCAGAACGCGCATGGTGCGATTCTGCAAGACGGGCGGGCCTATAGGTGACTGGAGGCGAAGTTGGCGGCTTGGCCCGTCATCCCGTTCACCGTGTAGGAGACATGTGCGACGGGGTCGTTGCCGCTACCGCACACCGCGTCACCCGCTGCGCACAACTCGAGGGTCTTGGGCTGATACAGCGGCCCGATGGCGATGGTGGGCGCGCCGTACTTCTGCAGGAACTGGTCCGATGGCGTTCCGAACAGTGTGACCGCCGCGACGTGGTTCGCTATCTCCGGCGGCATCGGCGGGGGCACCGCCGAGGCGGGAACGCCCGGCGGTACCGACGCCGAGGTGACGAAGCCGGCCACGGCCGCGCCCTGGGAGTATCCGCCGAGCACCTCTCGGGTTTTGGGGCAGTTCGCGGCCATTGATTCGATGTGGTTGCCGGCGTCACGAATGCCGTCGATAACGGTCAGCGGGAAATTGCTATTCGAAAAGTCAGTGCTGGCAGAGTAATTGACCGGATACACGCCGAGCGACCGAGCGCCGATTTGGGAGCGCAGCGCGTCGGTGAATGACTGCCCGACCCCTCCGATCCCGGGCGGCTCGCCGGATCCGCGGGCGAACACGATTTCGACGTCCGGACATGGATCGGCAGCCGCCGACGGTGCCGGCGCGCTGGATACCAGCGAACCGGCAGCCACTGCCGCCACGCCGAGCGACACCGCCAACCGGCGCGCCATTTGGACCTTGATCACCCTGTCGCTCACTTACTTCTTGAACGCATCCTTCACCTTTTCGCCGGCATCTTTCAAGCTCGACTTCGCCTGATCTGCTCGGCCTTCATCGCGGGTGTCGTGATCACCGGTCGCTTTGCCGACGGCCTCCTTCGCCCGGCCGCCCAGATCCTCGATCTTGTTCTTCAACTTGTCTTCGTTGCTCATCTGTCGTGGCTACCCGCCGGAACGAGTTCTCAAAACCCCATCTGCTGTCATGATGGACTCTGTGAGCACCGCGATTGTGGTGGCAATAGTGGTGGGGCTGCTTTTGCTGGGCATCGGCATCGTCGTCAATCAGCTGCTTCGCCTGAAGCGGTATCTGAAGGACTCGTCGACGGATTCGACGCCACGGGAAGAACCGCCACAGTGACAGTGTCGGCTCTGCTGGTGACCGATGATGGCTTGCCACGCGGTGTGTCCGGTGCTGCCGACCCGCATTTCGCGAACGTCATCAGATTGTTCTCGCAGCTGTTTCCAGGCCGCCGATTCGGCGGCGGTGCCCTCAGCGTTTACATTCACGGCGTGCCCGTCGTCGACGTGTGGACGGGGTGGTCGGATCGGGGCGGAACCCAGCGCTGGACCGCCGACACCGGCGCGATGGTGTTCTCGGCGACCAAGGGTGTCGCGTCAACGGTGATCCATCGGTTGGCCGACCGGGGCCTGCTGTCCTACGACCAGCCCGTCGCCGAATACTGGCCGAAGTTCGCCGCCAACGGCAAGGCCGAAATCACGGTCCGAGACGTGTTGCGCCACCGGTCCGGGTTGTCGCATCTGCGCGGCGTCACCAAGGCGCAATTGATGGACCACCTCGTCATGGAGGAGCGCCTGGCAGCCGCGCCCGTCGATCACCTGCGCGGGGTGCAGGCCTACCACGCGTTGACCTACGGATGGCTGTTGTCCGGGCTGGCCCGC
>Ga0335069_10003630_pt1 | contig 23200 bp, 17 predicted proteins | sample Lox_Sample_11_FD_206714 | JGI IMG/M metagenome (GOLD analysis project Ga0335069, IMG submission 206714) | Soil microbial communities from Loxahatchee National Wildlife Refuge, Florida, United States - Lox_Sample_1.1 | ecosystem: Environmental > Terrestrial > Soil > Wetlands | place: USA... | reverse complement strand
CGCGAGCTGCTGGAAGCTCTCCGGTTCGAACTGCAGGGCCGTGGTGACGCGGGCCCGGAAGTCCTCGATCCTTCGGGCCACCAGCGCCTGGCGGAAATTGGAGAGGATGCTCTCCGCCCCCTTCAGACGCAGGAAGCCGGGTCTCTCGGTGAGGCTCATCATCGTGGAGTCCAGCGGAATGCGCAGGGTCTGCCAGCGGGAGCCAAGCCGCGGCGCGTCGAAGTCGTCTCTTCCGGGCTCGGGGCCACCCGGTGGAACGGACCGGCCATCGGGCTGGGCGAGGCCAAGGTCCGGCACGCACACCTCGACGGCGGGGGACCGTCCCCCGCCGCTCAACCGCGGCCATCCGTCCCGCGTCCATTCCACGGCCTGCAGCGCGGTCTCGCGCCCCAGGATCGACCTGCCCCGGGCCTCCGGGCGCCGACACAGGTGCGCCAGGAGCCACGCCCCTCCCTGCGTCTCCACCAGGCTGCCGTGGCCGGCGCTCTTCAGCTCCAGCGAGGGGTCCTCCGTGGAGGTGAGAAGCGGGTTCCCCGGCATGACCTCGTACGGACCGCGGATGTCACGGGACCGTGCCACGGTCACCGCGTGGGTTGCGAACGTTCCCCCCTCGGCGGTAAGGAGGTAGTACCATCCCTCACGCCGGTACAGGTGCGGCCCCTCCACGAGGCCGAGCGCCGTCCCGCTGAAAATCGGGACTGGCTCTCCGAGCAGCTTCTCCTCCTGCCGCGAGTATTCCTGCAGCAGGATGCCGGCGAATTGGTTCCGCGCGGGCCGCCAGTCCCAGCGCATGTTCAGGAGCCAGCTCCTGCCGTCCGTGTCATGGAACAGTGACGCGTCGAACCCGGACGCGTTGAGGGACACCCGGTCCGACCACGGTCCCTCGATGGACGGGGCCGTGGTGAGGTAATTCCTGCAGTCCTTGAACGAGCCCGTCCAGCGCTTCATCTCCGAGTACACCAGGTGGAAGCGGCCGCTCGCCCAGCTCAGGCACGGGGCCCAGACGCCGCCGGAGTTCGGCGTGCCCCGCAGGTCGAGCAGCCCGGTCCGGTCCAGGGGCCGCGCTGCCAGGCGCCAATGCTCGAGGTCGCGCGAGTGGTAGATGCAGACCCCCGGGAACCACTCGAACGTGGACGTGGCGATATAGTAGTCGTCTGCGACCCGCAGGATCGAAGGGTCCGGGTTGAATCCCGTGAGTATGGGGTTGCGGATCGTGCGGGACCCGGCGGGCCGGGAACCCCGTGCTTCCTTCCCCCGGGCTGCCGGGGCGGGGGGGTCGGTCCTGGCGTTGGCAGCGCTCATTTCTTGAAATCCTTCCTTGGTCATTCCCTGGCCATCCCTGGTCATCCCCTGCCGGTCCCCGGTCATCCCTTGATGGCGCCCGCGGCCAGGCCGGCCACGATATACCTCTGGCACAGCACGTAGATCAGCACCGCCGGCACCATGGCGAGCGTCAGGAACGCGAGGATCATGTTCCAATCCGCCGCATGCTCCCCCATGAAATCCATGACGCCCAGGGGCAGGGTGAAACGCTTCTGGCTGTTGAGGACCAGCAGCGGCGTGAAAAAATTGTTCCAGCTCGACACCAGCGTGAGCACCGAGACGGTGGCCAGGATCGGCGTGGACAGGGGGACGACGATGCGGAAGAGGAAGCCGAACGTACCGTAGCCGTCCATGGCGGCCGCTTCTTCAAGCTCGTTGGGGACCGACTTGAAGAACCCCCGCAGCAGCATGATCATCATGGCAAGCCCGAAGGCCGCCTGCGGCAGGATCACCCCGATGCGCGTATCCAGGAGGTGCAGGCCGCGCAGCTGCAGGTACAGGGGCAGGATGGCCACTGCAAGCGGGAACAGGAGGCCGAGCTGGAAGTACCCATACAGGAGCGCGTTGAGCCGGAACCGAAGCCGCGCCAGGGCGTACCCGGCGAAGGTGCCCACCACCAGCACCACCGCCACCGTGCCCAGCCCGACCACCAGGCTGTTCGACAGCTCGCGCCAGAAGAAACCGAGCTTGCCGGACAACATGTTGGCGTACTGGTTCCAGTAGAAGGGATGCGGCAGGTTGACCGGTTCGGCCCGCAGCTGCCCCATGCTCTTCAGGCCGCCCATCACGGAGATGTACAGCGGCACCGCGATCACGATGACCATGATCGCGCAGACGAAGTACTGCAGGACGCGAGAGGAGCGGGAATCACCCGACACGGAGTTCATATCAGTCGCGCTCCTTCACCAGGATCCGCTGGTAGAGAACGCTGAACACCAGGCAGATCAGGAAAATGCAGACGGCAATGGCGCTGCCGTAGCCTATGGTGAACCGCACCAGGCCCGTCTTGTACATGTAGGTGACGATGGTTTCCCCGGCGTTCACGGGGTCCCCTTTACCCATGGCCCAGACGATGTCGAAGAGCTGGAACGACCCGATCATGGAGAAGAACACCGAGAGTTGAACGGCGGTGCGCATGCCGGGCAGGATCACGGAGCGGAAGACTCTCCCGCGCGAGGCGCCGTCAATCGTGGCCGCCTCGATCTGCTCCTGCGGGATGTCCTGCAGGCCGGCGATGTAGATGGTCATGTGCAGGCCGAAGTACTTCCAGACGATGACCACCAGGATGGCCCAGAGTACGGTCGAGGTGCTCCCCATGAGAGCCGGTGCGGACTCGATGGGAGCAAAGAGGGACCACCCGGCGCGGACCAGGCCATACTGCGGATGGTAGATGAACTGCCACAGCACGCCGGTGATGACCTCCGAGAGCATGTACGGCAGAAAAAAGAAGGTGCGAAAGAACACCGCGCCCGGGAACCTCGAGTTGCTCACCACCAGGGCAAGGCCCATGGCGAGCGGAAGCTCGACGACCAGCGAGACGACCGCGATGGCCAGGTTGTGCAGCAACGCCTTGTGGACGATGGCGTCCTTGACGAACTGGAGGTAGTTGCTGAGCCCCACGAGGGTCTTCGGTCCGAGGCCGTTCCAGCGGTAGATGCTGAACCATGCGGCTTCCACCACCGGCATGATCACCAGGGCCGTGAAGAGAATCAGCGCGGGGCCGAGCAGGACGACGAGCGTCAGGAAACTGGCACGGTTGGTCAATCGCCGATGAGCTCTACCCTTGCCCAATCAAGACCTCGTTTCGAGCGCGCGGGATGCGGCCATCCCGCACGGGGGGCCTCGAGACAGAGCAGGAGAGGCGGAGCGGATCCGCCTCTCCCGCAATCAACGTGCAGTCAACCGGGGATCCCCCGACTGGCTACTTGCCGGCGTATGCGGCCTGGATCTTGGCCATGGCCTCCGCCGGGGTGGCCGTGCCGGCCAGGATGCTCTGGATCGAGTCGTTCAGCACCCCGCCTGCCGCGGGAGACAGGAACTGGTCCAGGTAGAGCTGGAAGAACGAGCTCTTGTCCACGATGGCCTTCACGAGCCTGGAGTTGGGATCCTTGATGCCCACGTCCGCGCCCTTGACCGTCGGGATGATCCCGCTGGTAGTGGCCTGCTGGATCTGGTTCTCACGGCTCGCGATGAACTTCAGGAAATCCACTGCCGCGTCCGGCGCGTTCTTTCCCACCGCGTACCCGTTGCCGCCGCCGATGTTGTCGGTGAGGGACCCCTTGCCGCCCTTGATGGCCGGGAAGGGAGCGGTCCCGAGCTTGTCGCCGATTCCCTGCTTGCTGCTGGAGCTGTCCTTTTCCACGTTGGGCGCCCACTGGCCCATGAGCTCCATGGCGGCCTGCCCGTTGCCCACCAGGGCTGCCTCGTCGGGATAGGTCGCGCCAAGGAAACCGTCCTGGAAGGGCTTCAGTGCCGCGAGGTCCGCGAGCATCTGGCCGGCCTTCACGAACGTGGGGTTCTCGAACCCCTGCGCGTTCTTGCCGCTGAAGGTGTCCACGAAGAGCTGTCCGCCGCCGAGGCGCAGGGCGATGTACGACCACATGTGCATTGCGGGCCACTTGTCGCCGCCGCCAAGGGCAATCGGCGTGATGCCGGCGGCCTTGATCTTCTTCACCATGGCCAGGAAGCCGTCCCAGTCACCCGGGAACGCGGTGTAGCCCGCCTTGGCCAGGAGGTCCTTGTTGTACCAGAACGTAATGGCTCCCATGTCGAACGGGACGCCGTAGTTCTTGCCGCCGTAGCTGTAGACCTGCCACACGCCCGGCGCCATGGAATTGCCGAAGCTGGTGCCCTTCACGAACTTGGAGATGTCCCTCAGGAGGCCGGCCTTGGCGTATTCCGCCATGACGCCCCCGCCCCAGCTGTGGAAAAGGTCGGGCGGATCGCCGGACTGCATGACCGTGGTGAGCTTGGCCTTGTACGCCTCGTTCTCGAGGACCGTGATCTGGATCTGCACGTCGGGGTGCAGCTTCATGTAGGCGTCCGCGAATCCCTGGTACAGGGCCCGGTCGTTTGCCGCCGTGCCGATGTGCCACCAGTTGACCACCGTGGGTGCGGCAATGACCAGTGCGGGCGCCGCGATTGCGAGCGCCAGGACCAGCGCCGCCAGTCGTGTCGTTCTGCGCATGCTCTCCTCCTTTGCTTGGGAAAGCTCGAATGCTTTCCACGTGGTGCCACAGTACCATCACGGGCTCGGCTTTCATACAGGAAACTGGCCCGTTTTGGGCATAGGTCATTTGACTTATGCGGTATCAGCAGATCCGGGATGCGCGGGTCCCGCCACGGGCCGGGGCGCTCCCCTTCCTACGTGGTCCGGCTCTGGACCCACTTCACCGCGAAACGCCGCAGGTCCCCCGCCCCGTCGATCCGCAGCTTCTCCTTGATGTGGTCGCGGTAGGCGTTCACGGTCTTCACCGAGAGGTTCAGCGTCTTCGCGATTTCCGCGGCGCCGTACCCCTGCCCGATCTTCTCCAGCACCTCCAGCTCGCGGTCGCTGAGCCGCTCCACGGTCGGGACCTGGCTGTCCGCGGCGTCACTGAACATCGTCTCCAGCAGCCGGTCGCGCATCGTGGAAGAGACGTAGATGCGCCCCGCGAGCACGGTGGAGATGGCCTCCAGCATCACGGATGCGGCCTCCTGCTTCATCACGTAGCCGCGGGCGCCGGCCTTCAGAGCGCGAGAGGCATAGACCGCCTCGTCGTGCATCGAGATGATCAGGATGAGAACCCGCGGGGCCGCGGCCTTCAGGCGGTGCACGAGGTCCAGCCCGCTCTGGCCGGTCAGGGAGATGTCCACGAGCGCGATGTCGGGTACGCCCTGTTCCAGCGTCGCCATGGCCTGCTCCACGGAGCCTGCCTCCGCGCAGACGCGGTAGCGTTCGTCGCTTCGAATGAGGGCCACCAGGCCCTGGCGGAACACGGGGTGGTCGTCCACCACCAGGAACGTCACCGGCCGCGACATCGTGGTCCTCCGTGCTTCTCAAGGTCCGCCGTCACCGCTCGGCCTCCGCGCAGGGGATGGCGCAGCGCACCCGGGTGCCGGGAGCAAGGTCTTCTATTGTAAGGCTCGCCCCCGCGCTCTCGGCCCGGTAGCGCATGATGCGAAGTCCCATGCCGTTGCCGCTCGCGGACACCGCGGGGCCCGCGATCCCGCTGCCGTTGTCCGTCACCTCCGCGACGAGCTCGGGCCCCTCCTCTCCCTCCTCGCGGGACAGGACCACCTCGACGCGCTGCGCGCGGGAATGCTTGAGCGCGTTGTTGAGCGCCTCCTGGACGATCCGGTAGACCTGCACCGCGCGGTCGCTGTCGGGGATGGCAAAGCCGGGCTGCGCGCGGAAGTCCACCTGTGCGGGATAGCCCTCCCGCGCGGCTGCCACCAGCTCTCCCACGGCGGCGGGAAGCCCGTGCTCCGCCAGGCCGGCGGGGTACAGCCCGCGCGCGATCTGCTTGGCGCGCGCGATCGACTCCGACAGCAGCGCGCCGATGTGGTCGAGCTTCGCGGCGGCCGCGGCGCCGGAAGCGGACGGGTCTTCCACCGCGGCCGCGGATCGAAGCACCGACACCAGCATGGCGATCCCCGCGAGGTGCTGGCTGAGGTCATCGTGCAGGTCCTGGCCGATCCGCTGCATGGTCCGGTTGGAGACCTCCAGCACTTCCCGCTCCAGCGTCCGCCGGCGCGCCACTTCCCGCGTGAGCTCCCGGTTGGCCCGCGTGAGCTCGGTGGTACGCCGCTTCACTTCCTCTTCCAGGCGGCGCTCGTGCCCCAGGACCTGCTCCATGAGGAGCGCGCCCTTGAGCGCGCTGGAAAGCTGCTCGCGAAGCGTGTCGTACACGGCGGGGTCCGAGGCTCCCCCGGAAAGCAGGAGGTAGCCCAGCGCTTCGTCCTGGTACACCAGGGGCTCGAGGATCCACGTGCCGCCGCGCCATCCCTCCCCTTCGCTGGCCGGAAGCAGGCGCTCCGCGGGGAACCGTCGTACCGGCCGCTTCACGGCGGCCCGGCCGCGGCCGGGCCGGGAAGCGAACACGAGCCGGGCGGACAGCGCGGGGCCGTCCGCCCCCGCGCCGCCCGCCTTCGGGCTTTCCGCCTCGGGGCGGCCCACCGCCGGCGCGCCGTTTTCACCGTCGAACAGCGTCACGTAGCCGCGCTGGATGCCGAGGTCGGTCAGCGCCTCCTGCAGGCGCTGGAGCACGAGCGGCAGGTCGAAGGCACCGCCCACGTACGCGCCGATCTCCCGCACGGCCGCCGCCTGGCGTTCGCCGGCGACCCGGCGGGCGGCCTGGCGCCGGCTGGCCGTCTCTCCCACGAGCGCAGAAGCGAACTCGAACACGGCGGCGGCCTCCGGGCTCACCCGCCCGCGCGGGAAGGCTCGCCGCCGGGCGGCCGACAGGTAGTCCATCCACTGCAGGAGGTCGGCGTCCGTGGCGGCGCCGGCCAGGGCCGCGTCCAGGACCGCAACGAAACCGTCCGCATCTCCCGCCCGGGCGAGCGCGCCAAGGCGGTCGATGGCGCGGCGTTCGGCGGGCAGCGCGCGAGACCGCAGCGAGGCGAGGTCGGACTCCTGACCCATCCGTGGCGTGCATCCGCAGGACTGCCGGAAGACCGGCGTACCGGTGAGGACCTGCTCCACCGGTCCACCGCCGTTCATGCGGTCCACCAGGAGGTCCACGGCGCGGCTCCCCAGCTCCCCCAGGGGCTGGATCACGGTGGTGAGGGGCGGGGTGAGGTATCGGCCCTCCTCGATCCCGTCAAAGCCGGCCACGGCGACGTCCCGCGGCACGGAGAGCCCGCGCTCCCGCAGCACGTCCACCACGCCAAGGGCCATGGCGTCGTTGGTGCAGAACACCGCGTTGAACGGGAGGTTCTTCCCCATCAGGGACCGCATGGCCTCCGCGCCCGAGCTGCGCACGAACGACCCCTCGGAGGCGAGCCGCTCGTCGAACGCCACCCCCAGGTCCGCCAGCGTCTCCCGGAAGGCGCGCTCGCGGTCCTGGGCCTCGGCATGGCCGGCGGGCCCGCCGACCAGCGCGAAGCGCCGCCGACGGTGGTGCCCGGCCATGTGGCGGATGAGGGCGGCGACGCTTCCCGAACCGTCCACCGTGACACTGGAGAAGCCGGGTACGCGGTACCCGATGGACACCTGCGGCAGGTTCCCGCGGGAGGCGAACAGCCGGTCGATGCCGCGCGGCTCCAGGAACGTGGCGATCACCGAGGAAACGGTGACCAGGCCGTCAATGGAGCGCGGACCCGCCAGGCCATAGGCCAGGTTGGCCCTCTTCTCGGGGCGGACCGGGGAGTCCACGCGGGAGCCGATAAAGGCCACCACGCCCAGGCCGTGTTCGCGCGCGCGCCGCTCGATGCCGCGCCACACCGCCCCCTGGTAGGCGTCCGCGAGCCCCGCGAGGAACACGCCGATCACGCGACGACGGGACATCAGCCGCCCCTCCCGGGACCTGCGGGGGATCGCCGAGGCTCGCACCGAAAACGCTGCTGGCCGTGGCAGGTCATGTGGAGGACGATACTACCATCCGGCGGCCCCGCCGCACATCCGCCCGCTCGCGGGGCGGGGGTCGGTGAAACTACCTATCGAGGCCGGCCGCGCCCGGCGCTACAGCGGGCGGAACTTCGCGGTGAAGTGCCGCAGCACCGGCGGCTGCCAGGTGATCTCGTACCCGCGCAGGTCGGCCAGCCGCCGGGAGAGGTGCCCGATCATCTCCAGCATGTAGTCCACGTGGCTCTGCGTGTAGACCCGGCGCGGGATGGCCAGGCGCACCAGCTCCCGGGGCGCGGGCTTCTCTTCTCCCGTGGCGGGGTCGCGGGATCCCAGCATGATCGACCCCACCTCCACCGAGCGGATGCCGATCCCCTCGTAAAGGGCCGCGCTCAGCGACTGGCCCGGGTACCGGTTCCAGGGGATGTGCGGCAGGGCGGCACCCGCGTCGATGTACACGGCATGGCCGCCGATGGGACGGACCACCGGGATGCCGGCGGCGCGGATGCCATCCCCGAAGTACTCGGTGGATCGAAGCCGGTAGGTGAGGTAGTCATGGTCGAGGATCTCCTCGAGGCCGATGGCCAGGGCTTCCAGGTCGCGACCGGCCAGGCCGCCGTAGGTCGGGAATCCCTCGGTGATCACCATCAGGCTTCGCACAGACTCCGCCAGCCCCGTGTCGCGGATGGCCAGGAAGCCGCCGATGTTTCCAAAGGCGTCCTTCTTGGCGCTCATCAGTGCGCCGTCACACAGGGAGAACATTTCCCTGGCGATCTCCCGCACCGGCCGGGCGTCGTAGCCCTTCTCTCTCTTGCGGATGAAGAAGGCGTTCTCCGCAAAACGCGCCGCGTCCAGGAACAGCGGGATGCCGTGCGGCTCGAGCAGGCGTCTCACGCCGCGGATGTTATCCATTGATACGGGCTGGCCTCCCACGGAGTTGTTGGTCACGGTAACGATGACCAGCCGCACGCGCCGGGCGTCTCTCTCCAGGAGCTTGCCGAGGGCTTCGAGGCCAAGGTTGCCCTTGAACGGCGCCTCGGACTGGGTGTCCTCGCACTCCCGGCACGGGAGGTCCAGGGCCTGCGCGCCGGAGTGCTCGATGTTGGCGCGCGTGGTGTCGAAGTGCGTGTTGCCCGCCACGATGTCGCCGGCCCCCAGCCCCAGCGCCTGCATCAGGAGGAACTCCGCGGAGCGCCCCTGGTGCGTGGGGATCACGTGGGGGAGGCCCGTGAGGTCCCTGACGGTCTTCTCGAACCTCTGGAAGCTGGGCGAGCCGGCGTAGGATTCGTCCCCGACCATGATGCCGGCCCACTGGCGGGCGCTCATCGCGGAGGTCCCGGAATCGGTGAGCAGGTCAAACGTGACGTCCTGCGCCCGCAGCTTGAAGAGGTTGTAGCCGGCCTCCTCCAGCCGCGCCGCCCGGGCGGGGGCATCCAGCATCCCGATGGGCTCCACGGACTTGATGCGAAACGGTTCGATGATGGTCTTTGCGCGCGGCAGCTCGAGCATGGCGGACCTCCAGTGTGTGCGAGGAGTATAACGGTCCGCCCCGTTCGGGTCAGCGCCCCCGTGCCGCCTCCCGCGCGGCGCCGGCGAGCTCCCGCACGCCCTCGAGGATGAGCTCTTCCCGGAGCGCGGCGTAGCTCAGCAGGAACGTGGCATGCCGCGGCGGGCGCGACCAGCAGGGCCCCGCGCGGTAGACGGCGACACCCCGCTCCGCGGCGGCCCCGTCAATGCGCGTTTCCATCTCCGCCGCCCGCGCCGGGGCGGACATGCGGGGGCCTCGCACCATGACGTGCATGCCCAGGGCGGAGCCCGAGGTCTCCATCACGCCGACGAGCTCGGACCGTATGGCGGCGAGCATGGCCTCCCGGCGCGAGGCTACCAGCCGACGCATGGCGCGCAGGTGGCGCTCGTAGTGGCCCTCCAGCAGGAACGCGGTGAGCGCCAGCTGGTCCAGCGTGGCGGTCTGGCGGTCCGTCCGCCACTTGGCCTGGAGAAACCGCTCCGTCCACGCGGGTGGCAGCACGAGGTAGCCCACCCGCAGGGGCGGGAACAGCACGGTGGAGAACGTCCCCACGTAGATGACCCGCCGCAGGGCGTCCAGCCCCTGGACGGATTCGGCGATGCGCCCCGGCGTCCGAAGCTCGCTGTCGTAGTCATCCTCGACCACCAGGACGTCCCGTTTCGACGCCCATCCCAGCAGCGAGAGCCGGCGGGAAACCGGCAGCACGGCACCCGTCGGGAACTGGTGGGACGGCGTGACGTAGACCAGCCGCGGGGCCCGCCGACCGCGCGTCATGCGCTCCAGGGCCGCCACGTCCATCCCGTCCTCGTCCACGGGCACGAACAGCGGCCGCGTGCCGGCGCCGAGCACCTGCCGTGCCTCGGGGTACACCGGGTCCTCCAGGGCGGCCTGGTCCCCCGGTCGGAGGCACAGCCGGGCGATGAGATCGAGGGCCTGCTGCGAACCGTTGCAGATCACGACCTGCTCCGCGCCCGCGGACACACCGCGCGACACGGCCAGGTGACGGGCAATGGCCTCCCGCAACGGGAAGTGGCCGCCCGGCTCGCCGTAGCGGCGCAGCTCGGAGGCGTTGGACCGCAGCGCGCGGCCGATGAGGCGCAGCCACAGCCGGCGCGGAAACGCGTCCCAGTCCGAGATGCCGGGGCGAAAGTCGATCCGCACGGGCTGCGCGGCGCCCGGTTTCCCGCGCGCGGGAAGCGGGTGGGACGGCAGTTCGGCAGCGCGTCGAGCGCCGGCGGAGCCGGCGCGAACGTCGAGGTCCTCCCGGACGAACGTCCCCGAGCCCACGCGGCCGTGGATGTAGCCGCCCGCCAGCAGGTCCTCGTACGCACGCGCCACGGTGTTGCGCGCGAGCCCGAGGGAAGCGGCAAGCTCGCGCGTTGCCGGCAGGCGGTCGCCGGCCCGAAGCCGACCCTCCAGGATGGCGGCGCGCACCTGGGTGAAGACCTGGCGGTGGTAGGGGGCGCCGCCGCCGCGGCGCCGCGCCTCCAGGGTCACCAGGAGCTCACCCGCGCGCATCCCCGGTTCCAATGGCCCAATCAATATGAAACATATTGGCTCTTTTATTATACCACTTGGATGTGGATCTTTGGAGCATGTCAACCAACGGAAGCTCCGCCCACGGCGGCGGGGAAGAATCCACCACGCCGGGCACCTCGGCGACCTGGGCCACCCGCAAGGGACTGGCGCAGATGCTGAAAGGCGGCGTCATCATGGACGTCGTCACCCCCGAGCACGCGCGCATCGCGGAGGATGCCGGCGCCTGCAGCGTGATGGCCCTGGAGCGCGTACCGGCGGACATCCGGGCCGCCGGCGGGGTGGCGCGCATGAGCGACCCCGAGCTGATCCTCAAGATCATGGAGTCGGTGTCCATCCCCGTGATGGCGAAGTGCCGCATCGGGCACTTCGTGGAGGCGCAGGTGCTGCAGGCGCTGGGCGTCGACTACGTCGACGAGTCGGAAGTGCTCACGCCCGCGGACGATTCACACCACATCGACAAGAACGCGTTCAAGGTGCCGTTCGTGTGCGGCTGCCGGGACCTCGGGGAGGCGCTGCGCAGGATCGCCGAGGGGGCGGCCATGATCCGCACCAAGGGCGAGGCGGGAACGGGAAACATCGTGGAAGCCGTCCGGCACCTGCGCGCGGTGCAGGGCGCCATCCGGCGCCTGCACGGGACCTCCCCCGAGGAGCTGGCTTCCGAGGCCAAGGCGCTGGGCGCTCCGCTACCCCTGGTGGTGGAGGTGGCGCGGGAGGGCCGGCTCCCGGTGGTGAACTTCGCCGCCGGCGGGGTTGCCACCCCGGCGGACGCGGCACTGATGATGCAGCTGGGCGCGGACGGCGTGTTCGTCGGCTCGGGCATCTTCAAGTCGGAGGACCCGGCCCGGCGCGCGGCAGCCATCGTGAAGGCGGTCACGCATTACAAGGACCCCGAGGTGATCGCGCAGGTTTCCCGCGGCCTGGGGGATGCCATGCCGGGGGTCGAGATCGGCCAGGTCCCCAAGGGCATGCTGCTCGCCTCCCGGGGGAACTGAAGAGGAGGACCAGGTGACGATCGGCGTCCTGGCGATGCAGGGAGACTTCTCCGAGCACGCGGCCGTGCTGGCGCGCATGGCCACGCACCGGGGCGAACCGGTCCAGCCGCGGGAGGTGAGGACGCTCGCCGGGCTGGAGGCATGCGACGGGCTGATCCTGCCCGGCGGAGAGAGCACGACCATCGGCAAGCTGCTGCGGGACTTCAAGCTGCTCGAGCCCCTGCGGGAACGCGTCCGTGAGGGCATGCCGGTGTTCGGAAGCTGCGCGGGGGCCATCGCGCTTGCCCGGACCGTCGGCGGGTTGGACCAGCCGCTGATCGGGCTCATGGACATCAGCGTCCAGAGAAACGCCTTCGGCCGGCAGCTGCAGTCCTTCGAGATCGACCTTCCCGTGCCGGACCTGGGTGAGCGGCCCGTGCGGGCCATCTTCATCCGGGCGCCGTCCATCACCTCGGCGGCGCCCGGCGTGAGCGTGCTGGCGCGGCTGCCGGACGGCTCGATTGCCGCCGCCCGGCAGCGCGCCATGCTCGCCATCTCATTCCATCCCGAGCTCACGGGGGACGACCGGCTGCACCGCTACTTCGCCGACATGGTGCTCTCCGTCCGGCGCGCCGCGGCCTGACGCCGGCCTGCCCGGCAGCAGGAACGAGACGGCCGCGCCAGCGGCGAGCACCGCGGATGCCACCTTCAGCGCGAGGTGGAACCCGCCCACGAACTCGGCCGGCACGTGCACCACTCCCTGGAACACGGCGCCGAGCACCGCGATCCCGAACACCCCGCCCAGCTCCCGCACCGTGTTGTAGGCGCCGGACGCCTCGCCGCGGCGGGCCGGCGCCAGGCCCATCATGACGGTTGCCGAGAGCGGCGCGAACGAGAGCCCCATGCCCAGCCCGCCGAGGATGAACCCGGGGAGCAGGGACACGTAGCTGCTGCCCGCGGAAGCCGCCGTGCCGATCCAGAACAGGGACACCGCCTGCGCCGCCATGCCGGCCACCACCACCCGCCGGGCGCCCAGCCTTCCGGCCAGCGCGCCGGCGAGCGGCGCCGCGAGCATGATGGTCCCGGTCCACGGCATGGTGCCCAGGCCGGCCTGCAGCGGCTTCCAGCCCCATGCGCCCTGGACGAACAGGGTGATGAAGAAGATGGAGCCGAACATCGCGAAGCTGGACAGGAAGCCCACGAGGTTGGCCGTGGAATAGGAACGGGACGCGAACAGGCCCAGGTCCAGCATCGGGGCGCCGCTGCCGCGCTGGCGAACCAGGAACAGCACCAGGAGCGCCGCGCCCGCCGCGAGCGATGCGGCAATCTGCGCGGAGCCCCATCCGAGCGCGTTCCCGCGGATCAGGCCGTAGACCACGCCCAGCAGTCCGCCGCTCACCAGGAGGACGCTGAGCGGGTCCACGATGCGGCCGCCGGCGCGGGCCTCGCGGATCCTCCACCGGCCGAGCACCAGCAGCACGACGCCCAGGGGCACGTTCAGCCAGAACACCGCGTTCCAGGTGAAGCCGTTGACGATCGCTCCCCCGACCAGGGGACCCGCCGCGAGCCCCAGGCCCGACACGCCGGACCACAACCCGATGGCGGCCGCCCGTTTCTCCGCCGGGAACACGCTCACGAGGATGGTCAGCGTGAGCGGGGCGATGAACGCGCTGCCGATGCCCTGCACCGCGCGGGCGATGATCAGGAGCGCGGCGCCGGACGACAACGCCGCGAGCGCGGAGCCCGCGGTGAACAACGCCACGCCTGCCAGCAGCACCCGGCGCCGTCCCAGCCGCTCACCCAGGGCCGCCGCCGGTATCATGAGGACCGCGAACCCGAGCGTATACGCGTTCACGATCCATTCCAGGTTGGCCATGCTTGCTCCAATGGAGCGCTGGATGCTGGGCAGCGCGGTGGTCACCACCAGGTTGTCCAGCATTCCCATGAAGAGCGCCAGTGAAACGACCGCGAAGGTCCACCAGCGGTGGTCCGCCGTTCCCTTGGAAAGAGCCGAGCCGGCCCGCGCGGGCCGAACGTTCTCTGCCATGCCGAATCCTCCTTGCGCCGGCTCCCCGCGGGGAGCCGCGCCGTGTTGTGCCGCGGTACGCCCGGGGCCGAACGGCCCCACCGGCCCGCGTTAATTAGTTAGCACTTACTATCTTAAACATCCGAAAGAGGCCGCCGTGTCACGGGCAGTCCTCCTCGTCCTTGTGCCCCGGGTCGAACAGGTGGTTCAGCCCGAGGGCCGCCCCGACCGTCATGCCCATGCCCGCGGCGAAGAAGTCACGGACCTGGAGGCGGGAGGCCCCGGAAGTCCGCGCCACGAAGTCCCACAGCTCGTGGTAGCGAGAGCTCACCGCGCGCTTCACCTCGGGGTCCTCCGAGGCGGCAAACGCGTGCAGCAACGTCAGCAGCTCCGCCCGGCTGGACAGCAGGCCCGCGTACGCGCGGCCCATGGCTTCCAGGGGCTTTCCCGGGGAAGCGCTGGCCGCGGCCGAGAATGCGCGCTGGATGCGGTCGCAGACCTGGAGCGCCGCGGCGATGAAAAGATCCTTCTTGGTCCCGTACAGGCGGAAGATGTAGGGCTGCGAGATCCCCACCCGCTCCGCGATGACATCCACGGCCGTGCCGTACAGACCGAAGCGGGCAAACTCCTCGATGGCCGCAGCGAGGATCTCCTCGCGGCGCGTCTCGGCGTTGGAGCGCTCCGAGGCGGGCGCCTTCACCGTGCGCCCGCGGGACGATGCTCGCGAAGCGCCCGCGCGGCCCCCGGATCCCCCGGGGCGCCTCGCCCGGCCGCCGGGGTTGCTGTCTTTCGCCGTACCCATGTTGTTAGTATGCACTAACTAACAAATGGAGTCAAGCGGGGACCCCGGGACGCCCACGGGCGTGACCGTGGCGGGGAGCGTCACGAGCGGGCGCGCGGAGGTTCGGGGATCCGCGGGAACTCATGACCACAGCGCGGGCAGGCGGTCATGGCGCAGCCCGCGCGGCGGCGGCAGAACGCGCAGGCGGTTCCCTGGTCCAGCTGAAAGCGGTTCCCGCACAGCGGGCAGCGCACCTCGGTATCCGCGGCGGCTTTCGTCATCCCCCTACCCCAATCCCGCGCTACCCCAATCCCACGGCGTGCAGCACGAAGCGCGCGCCCCCGCCCACGGCCAGCGCGAGCACCACGGTGAACACCATGATCGCGGTGGCCCGTTTCCAGCCCAGCTCGCGTCCCAGCGCCGCGATGGTGGCGATGCAGGGGATATAGATGGTGTTGACCAGCGCGTAGACGAAGAGCTGCGGCGGCGCCATGAAGCTCAGCAGGTTCGTGGCGCGGGGCCCGTAGCGCACGAGCGCCAGGGTCACCAGGAGCTGCAGCGCCAGCTCTTTCCTCAGCACCGCGAAGATCAGCGTGAGCCCGGCTACCGCCGGGAGGCCCAGCCACCCCTCCATCACCGGCGCGAGCGGCCCGGTGAGCTTCCAGATCCATCCGGTCTCGTACAGCGTGCCCAGGACGAGGCTCCCCGCGAGCACGATGGGCAGCGCGAAGAAGATGAAATCCTTGAACCGGAACCAGGTCTTGATGGTGATGGTGCGAAGGGACGGCATGCGGAACGGGAACATCTCCATCACGAGACCCGAGGACTGGCCCGGCATGAGGGCGTTGAGGCCCGCGCCGGACGCGAGGATGAGGAGCCCGCTCAGCAGGAACACCGCCACGCCCCACTGCCAGCCCACGAGGCTGGCCAGTGCCCCCACGATGACGGCGGTGCGGGCGCTGCAGGGGACCAGCACGATGAGCGTGCTCGCGATGACGCGCTCCCGCATGGTGGTGAGCACGCGCGTGCCGATGATGGCCGGTACATTGCACCCGGCGCCGGCAACCAGGGGAATGATGGAGCGGCCGTGCAGGCCGAACTTGTGCATGAGGCGGTCGGTGAGGAACGCCACGGAATTGAGGTAGCCGCTGTCCTCCAGGAACGCCAGCAGGAAGTAGAACGTGAGCACGTAGGGGATGCCCACCGCCAGCGCGGCCTGGATGCCGGCATCCGGTCCCCACGTGAGGATCCTGGCCACCACGCCGTTTCCCGCCACCGCGTGGATGACCCACTGCAGCACCGGGGACACCCCGGCCTGCCACGCCATGCCGAAGAGCTGCGAGAGCAGGTTGCCCACCACGAACAGGAACGCGAACGTGGCGGCCAGCGTGAGGAGGAGGATCGGGATGCCGGTCACGGGAGACGTGGTGAGCCGCCACAGCCTCTGGGACAGGAGCTCGCGGCCGGATCCCCGGACCTGCACCTCGTCCGCGATGCTTCCGGCCAGGCCGTGGCGCTCGCGGATCAGCCGCAGCGCGGCCTCTTCGCCGTGCGCGGCCTTGATGCGCTCGGCGGCCTGCCCTACCCGTGCCAGCAGCTCGGGCCCGCCGGCCGCGGCGCGCACGAGCTCGCCGAACTGCTGGTCGTTTTCCAGGAGCAGCAGGGCCAGGCCGCGCGCCGTCACGGCGGGAACCGCCACGCCCACCAGCGGCTGCGCGCGGTGAGCGATCTCGGCCACGACCTGCTCGATGTCCTGGCCGTAGCGCGCTCGGCTGCCGGGCCGCGCCCCGCCGTCCGCGCGGAGAGCGCGCGCCGCGGACACGGCGGCGGACAGCAGGGTCTCCAGCCCTTCCCCGCGCGTGGCCACCGTGGGAATGACCGGCACGCCCAGCAGCATGGACAGGCGCGCCACGTCGGTCTCGATTCCCTTCTTGCGCGCCTCGTCCACGAGGTTGAGCGCGGCCACCACGGGAAGACCCATGTCCTGCAGCTGCAGCAGCATGTAGAGGTTGCGGGCCAGGTTGGTGGCATCCAGGATCGCGATCACCACGTCGGGGCCGCCATCCAGGATTCCCTGGCGCGCCACCCACTGGTCCTCCGAGACGGCGCCGAGGGCGTAGGTGCCCGGCAGGTCCACCAGCCCGATGGTGAGCTCGGCCAGTCGCGTGGAGGCCACGTTGATCTCCACGGTCTTGCCGGGGTAGTTGGCGGTCACCGCCCCGGTCCCCGTGAGCGTGTTGAACATGGAGGACTTTCCCACGTTGGGGTTGCCCGCCAGGGCGAAGACGAAGTCCGCGTGGCCGCGCAGCTCGTGCACGGCGCTGCAGCAGGAAAGGGCCATGGCTACTTCTCCCTCACCCAGATCTTCTCCGCGACCTCGCGGCCCAGCGCGTAGGTTGCGCCGCGCACCTGTACCAGCAGCGGCCCGTCGAACGGGGCTACCTGCTGCACGGTCACGTCGCTCCCCGGCATCATCCCCAGCGTGGCCAGGTACTCCAGGAGGCTCCGCTGCTCCTCGGCGATCTTGGCGATGACCCCGGTCTCGTTGCGCCGCAGGCCGCTCAGCCGGCGCGCCGGCTGCTCGGACGTCCGCCCCTGCCGGTCCGGGATGGGGTGCCCGTGCGGGCAGGTGGCGGGGCTTCCCAGCAGCTTGTCCAGCCGGGACTCCACCTCGGGAGAGATGGCGTGCTCCAGCCGGCAGGCCTCGTCGTGCACGTCCTTCCAGTCCATGCCCAGCACGTCCACCAGGAAGCGCTCGGAGAGGCGGTGCTTGCGGATCAGCTCCAGGGCCGCCCTCTGGCCCTTTCGCGTCAGGCGGATGCCCGTGTCCTTCATCTTCTCCGCCAGGCCCCTCTGGACCAGGCGGTCGGTCATCTCGGAGGCAGAGGCGGCGGACACCTTCAGCTCCTTGCCCAGCTCCGTGGTCCCCAGCGCCTTGCCGGCGCCCTGCAGCTTGTAGATGGCTTCCAGGTATTCCTCTACGATCGGCGTGGCCATGGCCCCCTCCGTGCGGTTCAAGTGGGATTCCAAAACACTCTTTTAGGATTACCTAAAGGAGACTGTAGCGCACGGCGCGGAAAATGTCAACCGGGGAAGTTAATCCGGATTAACTCGTCGGCGCCGGGCAGGCGGCGGTCGTCCCGGCGGTAGCAGGCGCGCCGCGGCCGCTACGAGCGGGCGGGCTCGAAGCGGATGTGCTCGGCAACGGCCAGGGAAAGCGTGAAGCGGCGCCCGCGCGCGCCCGTGGAGAGCAGCAGCCTGCGCCGGTCGCGGCCGACCACCCGCAGGCGCACGCCCGGGTGGATCCCGCGGGCGCCGCACGCGGCCAGAAGCCCCGCGACCTGCTCGCCTTCCTCGGTGATGCGCAGGACCTTCACGATGCGGCCTTCCGGCGCGTCGCGAAGGCGCGGCGCGGACAGGAGGTGTGGTTCCACCCGGGAACCCGGCATGGGGTTGCCGTGCGGGCAGGTCTGCGGTGATCCCAGGCGCCGGAACAGGTGCTCGGTGAGGTCCTCCGAGATGACGTTCTGCAGGAGCTTGGCTTCGCGGTCGGCCTGTTCCCAGGGGTAGCCCAGCACGCCGACGAGCAGGTGCTCGAGAAGGTAGTGGCGCCGCAGCACCTTCACCGCGAGCAGCCGACCCCGGGGCGTGAGCCCGATGTCGCCGTAGGGCTCCTGGCGGGCGAGCCCCAGGCGCTTCAGGCGGCCCAGCGCCTGGGTCACCGCGGACCCGCTGACGCCGACCCAGTCGGAGAGCCGGGTGTTGCCGACCTGCCCGTAGTCACGGCGCAGGATGTAGATCCCGCTCAGGTACTCGGCCACCGCGGGAAACTGCCGATGGATCTCGGCGAGGTCGGGACTGTTCACGCTCCGCCGCATCACGGGCCCGCATCCTACCACGCCGGGCCGTGCTGTGCCCACGGGCGCTCGCTTGACAAGCGCCGGGCGCCTCCTACACTGGAGCCCTTGCGCACGGGGACTACCATCAGAGGCGAGGACACCGGCAAAGGCGGCGACACCGGCGCGGTCATCCACAGGGCAGTCGAGCTCATCCGCACCGCACGCTACCTCACGGCGTTCACGGGCGCCGGCATCAGCGTGGAAAGCGGCATCCCGCCATTCCGGGGAGAGGGGGGGCTGTGGAGCCGCTACGACCCCCGCATGCTGGAGCTGGACTACTTCCTGGCCCACCCCGAGCGGTCGTGGCCCGTGCTGCGGGAGATCTTCTACCAGCACTTCGGCACCGCGCGCCCCAACACCGCGCACCAGGTGCTCGCCGCGTGGGAGTCGCGCGGCCTGCTGAAAGTGCTCATCACGCAGAACATCGACCGCCTTCACCACGAGGCCGGCAGCCGCTCGGTGGTGGAGTTCCACGGCAACTCGCGGCGCCTGGTCTGCCTGTCGTGCGGCCATTTCGTGGACGCGCAGCCCTCCCTGCTCGAAACCCTGCCGCCGCGCTGCCCCTGCGGCGGGATCTACAAGCCGGATTTCGTCTTCTTCGGCGAGGGAATCCCGGCGAGCGCGCACACGCGCTCCCGCGAGGCGGCGCAGCGGACCGACGTCATGATCGTGGTGGGGTCCACGGGCGAGGTCTTTCCCGCGGCCATGGTCCCGCGGTGGGCGGCGGAGGCCGGGGCAGCGATCGTGGAGGTCAACCCCGAGACGTCGGAGTTCACGCGCACGGTCTCGGACCTGCACCTGCCCCTGAAAGCCGCCGAGGCGTTCGGGCTGATGGACAAGGAGATGCACGCATGAGGATCTACGACCTTCGAAGCGACACCGTGACGCGGCCCAGCGCCGGCATGCGAAAGGCCATGGCCGAGGCGGAGGTGGGAGACGACGTCTACGGGGAAGACCCCACCGTCAACGCGCTGCAGGACCTGGCCGCGGAGATGACCGGCAAGGAGGCGGCGCTGTTCGTCACCACCGGATCCATGGGCAACCTGATCCCGATCTACCTCAACTGCGGCAAGGGCAACGAGTTCCTCATCGAGAGCCGCGGACACAGCGTGCAGCACGAGCTGGCCGGCGTGGCCGCGATTGCCGGGAGTCTCCCCATCATGGTCACGGCGCCGAACGGCATCCTCACCCCCGCCCTGCTGGAGCCGTGGATCCAGCCGGACATCTACTACTGCGCGCACACGCGCATGGTGGTGCTGGAGAACACCCACAACGCGGCCGGCGGGACCGTGTATCCCCCGAAGGCGCTGGAGGAAATCGGCGCGTTCGCGCGCGGCAGGGGACTTTCCCTCCACGTGGACGGGGCGCGCATCTTCAACGCGGCCGCGGCCCTCGGAGTGACGGCCCGGGCGTTGTGCGCGGAGGCGGAGACGGTGACCTTCTGCCTTTCCAAGGGGCTGGGCGCGCCGGTGGGGTCCATGGTCTGTGGCCCCCGCCCGTTCATCGCGGAGGCGCGGCGCGTGCGCAAGATGCTGGGCGGCGGCATGCGGCAGGCCGGGGTCATCGCGGCGGCCGGGATCTACGCGCTGCGGAACAACGTCTCTCGCATCGCCGAGGACCACGAGAACGCGCGCCTCATCGCGGCGGCGCTCGGCGGGACGGCGTGGGCGCAGGTGAACCCGGCCGACGTGGCCAGCAACATGGTATACTTCCGCACGCCGGACCGCCCGGCGGCGACGGTCGCCCGGGCACTGGAGAAGGCGGGCCTTCGGTGCGGCGCGCCGACGGCACCGGACCAGATCCGGTTGGTCACGCACCTCGACATTTCCCGCGACGACACGAAAGAAATCTGCCGGATCATCCGGTCCCTCGCGGTATGAGAAGTGGCGATCCGGCGCACGAAAGCGCGCCGGGACGCCGCCGTGACTTTTTCCTGCCCGAGGGTTGACTTATTGGAGATACTCAACCAGAATAGGGATGTACCTATCTTCAAAGTTGCGTACGGGAATCTGGGAAGCCGACGGAGCAACGCAACAGCGGACGCGCAATGGAGAAGATCGATCTCCTGCAGGATACAGTCTCCCACCTCCAGGCCGAAACGCTCGACGACGTCGAGCTGACGCTCGATCTCGGCGCGCTCACCATCGACGAGCAGACCAATGAAAGCTTCGACGACCTGATTGCCCGCCAGGCTCGCGTCCCCGGTCCCCTGCTGCCGCTGCGCAACTGCCGTCACGTGCTGCGCGTCGGCGGAACGCTGCGGCTCACCAACCCGCACATGGGAGCCTCCGACGCGCGCTACCGCGAACGGCAGGAAATCCTGCTGAACGCGGCCGGCCTCGTGGACCCCAGGGTGGTCCGTGAGCAGCCGCTGGTGGTGGAGGCCCGCAAGAGGCCGCTGATCCGCGAAGAGCACGAGTTCGGCATGGTCGTGCGGGAGGTCGTGCTCCCGGACGAGATCGCCAAGACGCACGAGTTCGCGCGCCAGTACTACTTCTTCAAGGACTTCAACTACGACCTGGAAGTCACCCGGCAGTTCGACCTGAACACGGACGTCATCGTCTCCTGCGACAAGAACGGGGAGATCGTGGCGCTGGCCCGCATCGGCCTGCGGGTTCCCGGCTACAACTGCCCGTTCATGTTCGCGGTCACGGAGGATGGCAGCCACTACCGCGTGCCCCCGCGCTTCCGCCGCATCGGGGAGGTCATGGCCATCTACAAGGAAGGCCGCAGCGGGGTGGTCGGCTACAAGCGGCTCATGGAGTACATCACGCAGTACGCGCCGCAGATCGCCCACGCGGACGGGATCTGGACCACCAACGACGTGAACGATCCCTACACCGGCAACTACTACAAGACCAAGTTCATGATGGAGGAGATGGGCGTCAAGCTGACCTACCGGGACTTCGGAGGAAAGTGGAACCTGCTATGCACGGAAAAGATCCAGGAGCTCGAGGGAATACACCGGGGGCTGTTCCGGCAATGAAGGGACTCCTGCGCGACAAGATCCGGCTCTCCAGCGAAGAGCTCGCCGACTACCGCCGCCAGCAGGCGGAAAGCCTCACGCGGATCAACCGCATCGCCGCCGTGGTTGCCTGGCTCTTCGTGGCCTACGTCACCTTCTTCAGCGATCGCGTGCAGTTCCCCGATCTCGCGAATGCCATGTTCCTGGGCCGGATCTACGGCCTGGTGGGCGCCGGCATCGCGGCCCTGGCCGCGTTCATCCCGTGGGCGCGGAGGCTCGGCGTCTGGCCGTCGTTCATCATGGTGCTCGCGGGCCAGTTGATGAGCGCCCACCTGACGGGCGTCATGAACAACCTCCCGACCGACGTCCAGCTCTGGCTGATCCTCACCATCGTCTTCTGCGGCATCTATCCCGTGCCGCTCGTGTACTCGGTGGTCGCGGTCGCCGCGGGGTTTGCCGACTACCTCGTCATGTACTTCTCGAGCGGGTTCGTGACGGGCGTCGCGTTCCAGCAGGTGCTCGTCAACATCAGCACGGCGAGCATCCCGACGCTCGCCCTGAAGATCGGCATGGAGCGCCTTCGCAAGCGCGAGTACGCGTTCCGCATCGGGCTGCAGAAGGCCAACGCGGAGATCGCCACGCTCAACGACCAGCTCAAGGACGAGAACGTGCGCCTCTCGCACGAGATCGCCATCGCGGCGCACATCCAGAACATCGTGCTGCCGCAGGAGAAGGAGTACGGGGCCTTCCGCGACCTGGACATCTCCTGCCGCATGATCCCCGCCACGGAAGTGGGCGGGGACTTCTATGACACGATCGTCTTCGGGCCCCAGGGCTTCATCTCCATCGGGGACGTCACCGACCACGGCCTGCACTCCGGCCTCATCATGATGATGGTGCACACGGCCCTGCGCGCCCTTTCCCAGGTGGAGCGCAACGACATCCAGCGCGTGTTCAAGGTCATCAACCGCGTCCTCTACGACTTCCGAGTGAAGACCGACGATCACCGCATCATGTCCCTCGCCATACTGAAGTACATGGGAGACGGCGGGTTCGTCATGACGGGGCAGCACGAGTCGCTCCTGCTCCTTCGGTCGGACGGCACGGTGCAGGACATCGACTCGCTGGAATACGGCATGTACGCGGGGCTGGACGCCAACGTCGGGGACTACCTCGGCCTGCTGCGCTTCGAGCTGGCCCTGGGCGACGTGCTGGTGCTGTACACCGACGGCGTGACCGAGGCCCTGAACGAGGAAGGGCGGCAGTTCGGCGTGCAGGGGGTCATCGAGGCGGCTCTTCCGGTCCACGCCTCCTCGGCCAAGGCCATAGAGACCGCCATCGTGGACGCCTGCCAGGCGCACCTGGGAACCACGCGCCGCTTCGACGACGTGAGCGTGGTGGTGGTGAAGAAGACGGAGGACCGCGGCTGGGACGGCCAGCTCAAGGGCGCCATCACCGTGGGGGACCGGATCGACTTCGACCGCAGCGCCGAGACCTCGTTCACCATCCGGTTCCTCCCGCTGGACATGTTCGATCACTGGAACCGCGGCAGCATGCTGTCGGACTTCACGGCGGAGTACTTCCGCCACAACTTCCCGGACGATGCGCAGTTCGGCCTGAT
>Ga0335069_10003629_pt1 | contig 23211 bp, 17 predicted proteins | sample Lox_Sample_11_FD_206714 | JGI IMG/M metagenome (GOLD analysis project Ga0335069, IMG submission 206714) | Soil microbial communities from Loxahatchee National Wildlife Refuge, Florida, United States - Lox_Sample_1.1 | ecosystem: Environmental > Terrestrial > Soil > Wetlands | place: USA... | reverse complement strand
ACTCCAAAACGCATGTTGGGCATGCTCAACACCGCCGCGGGTCGGCGGGTCATCACCCTGAAATGACATGCGAGGGCCAGTTCGAAACCCTCGCTGACGGCGCGCCCGTCGATGCTGCACGCGACAGGCTTGCCGCAGGTCTCCAACTGCCGAAGAGCGGATGAGATCGCCTGGCTCTCGGCAAACGCCCGCTCGCTCGTCAGCGGACCTCCAGCCAGAGCTGCCAGCGGAAGGCCTTCGGCAAACAGCGCAGGAGCGGCCGCGGACTGCAGCAGCAGACCGCGAACCTGCTCCCCGCCGGACAGTTGACCTATCGCTGATCGCAGTTCTTCGCAGAATGCGCGATCAACGCAAGGTGAGGCACCGAGAAGCGTTATCAACGCGATACCGTCGGCGTCCAGGCTGACACTGATGCGTTCGCAGGTACTCATATGCGCTCGATGATGGTCGTAGTGGCCATGCCGGCCGCCGCACACAGCGTGACGAGACCGACGCCCGCATCGCGGCGCTCCAGCTCATCGAGCACGGTGCCCAACAACATGGCTCCCGTGGCGCCCAGCGGATGCCCCATCGCGATGGCACCGCCGTTGACATTGACCCGCGCCGGGTCGAGTGCGAAGTGACGTATGAACCGCAGAACCACCGCGGCGAACGCTTCGTTCACTTCGAAGATATCGATGTCCTGGATGGACATTCCGGCACGCCGCAGGGCCTTTTCGGTGCAACTGGCAGGGCCGGTCAACATAATGGCCGGCTCGCTGCCGATGGAGGCAAACGCGCGGATGCGCGCCCGCGGCCGCAGGCCCGACCTGCGGCCAAAGTCCGCGGTTCCCAGCAGAAGCGCCGCGGCACCATCCACAATGCCGCTCGAGTTCCCGCCGGTATGAACGTGTTCGATGGCCTCGACGTTCGGATACCGCGAGATGGCGACTGCGTCGTAGCCATTACGCTGACCCACATCGGCAAACGCGGGCTTGAGTCCCGCGAGCGCGCTGGGTGTGGAATCCGGCCGCAGGTGCTCGTCGCGTGTCAACAACGTCGCACCAAGTACATCGCGTACCGGCACGACCGACCTGTCGAACCATCCGCGTTCCCATGCATGGGCGGCGCGCCGCTGCGACTGGAGTGCGAAGTCATCAACCTGCTCGCGGGAATAGCCGTCGAGCGTGGCAATCAGATCCGCGCCGATACCCTGAGGGGTGTAGTAAGTCTTCCAGTTCACGGACGGATCCGTGTAACAGGCGCCGCCGTCGGAGGCGATCGGCACCCTCGACATGGATTCCACTCCGCCCGCCACGATCGCATCGACCTGTCCGCTGCCGAGAAGAGCGCTCCCGAGATTGACAGCCTCGAGTCCCGAGGCGCAGAACCGGTTGATCTGCTGGCCCGGCGTCGTTTGCGCGTAGTCCGCGTTGAGAGCCGCGACCCGGGCGATGTTGCAGCCCTGCTCCGCAATCGGCATGACGCAGCCGAGAATCACATCGTCGATCAATGCGGTGTCCACGTCGTGGCGTTCGCGTAAGGCCTGCAATGTCTGAGTAGCGAGCTGGATTGGCGTTACCTCGTGAAGCGCGCCATCGCTGCGCCCCTTGCCACGGGGAGTGCGCACATGGTCGTAAATATGCGCATCCATCAGCTTTGCTTCCCGCCCCCGCCCGGATGCGCAGCGCACAGCGAATCCCGGATTCCATCCCGCAATTGATCGTGCAGTTCGCGGACCGGAAGCGAGGGAATCACCATCCAACGGTAGATCAGACCATCAGCGGACGCGCAGAACAGCTCGGCGGCAATATGCGCATCGAGTGCCGGTGAAAGCTCTCCTGCGGCCTTCCCCGCTTCGATCCAGCTTTGCGCGTCCCGGCGCTGTGCCTTGTTGAACTTTGCGACATTCGCGCGATATTCAGCCGCCGGATCGATGCTGGCGTAGCGAAGCAGGTACAACGCCCGCAGTTCATCCGGTGCCTCCACGATGAATTCATATAGCGCATCGACAACGCGTTCCAGAGCCTGCACCCCGGTCGCGTCGCCAACACGGCTTTGGACCCACTCGATCCAGTGAGCAGCAATGGCGTCGTGAACGTGCGCCAGGAGTCCCGCCTTCGAACCGAAGCGATGCGTCACCAGTCCGCGCGAGTATCCGGCGCGCTCACCAATGGCGATCAAGGTCGTTCCACTGATGCCGCGCTCGATCAGCAGTGAAATGGCCGCTTCGGCGAGCTTTCGATCGGACAGCGCGGTGCGCTCGAGCTGAGTACGGCGAGCCCGTACGGGAGCGGCCCCGGACATGAATCCCCCTCATTTACTTGCTGGCAACACACAAGTTAAACTCCCCCCGGCTCGTCGTCAACCGCCCGTCGCGGGCAGCACCTTGGCAGTTTTGGGGGTCCCAAGTGGCAGATCTGGTGACCGTCGCACGGCACGAGTCGGTGGCCGTGGTGTCCATGAACCGTTCGGCGCGCCGCAATGCGTTGGATGAGTCGCTCGTGAACGAGCTGAGCGATCACTTGCGCGGCCTGCAGTCCGACCCCCAGGTCCGGGCGCTGGTCCTGACAGGGGGCGAACACTTCTGCGCGGGGGGAGATTTGTCCTCGCTCGGCCGCCCTGCGCTACAGATGCGCACGGCCATGACTACGGGTCACGGGATTGTCCGCTCGCTCGTGGGTGGCCGCCTGCCCACGGTCGCGGCGGTGCGGGGAACCGCCTACGGCGCCGGCTTCTCGATGGCCATGGCCTGCGATTTCGTCGTCGCAGACGCGTCCAGCAACTTCTGTGCGGCGTTTGGGCGCGTAGGGCTGACACCCGACTACGGACTGCTGTGGACGCTGCCGCAGCGCGTGGCGATCGGAGTCGCCCGCGAAATCGTCATGTTGTGCGAGCCGATCCCGGGACCGCGCGCTCACGCGTTGGGACTGGTGGATCACCTCGTCGATGCGGGCCGCGTCGATGAGTTCGCATTGCAACTTGCAACACGCCTCGCCGCGGTAGCGCCGGCGACCATCGCAACGACGCGAGCGGTCCTCGCGCGTCAACCCCTGAACCTGGACACGATCCTGGCGTGGGAAGCTGACACCCAGACGCTCCTGACCGGCACGGCCGATTTCGCGGAAGGCGTGCGCGCGTTCCAGGAAAAAAGGCCACCGGCATTCGGCGGCGAGTGAGACCGGATCGCCCTACTTCAGCTTGCGCTCATCCAGTCCCAGGGAGCGGCCGATGATTTCGCGCATGATCTCGCTCGTGCCGGCGTAGATCCGTGAGATCCGCGCATCCGTGTAATAGCGGGAGATCCGGTACTCGCTCATGTAGCCCGCCGAGCCGTGCAACTGCACGCACTCATCCACCACCCGGGCCTCCAGTTCGGAGGTGAGCAGCTTCACCTCAGCCGCCAGCTCCGGGCTGAGCGCGCCGGCGTTGTGCTCGAGCACGGCGCTGTCCAGGAAGCACTGCGCGCCATCGAGTTGGGTTCGCATGTCCGCCATCCTGAAACGCGCGTTCTGGAAGGTGCCGATCGGGCGGCCAAACGCGCGCCGGTTCATGATGAACTCCAATGTCAGGTCGAACGCGGCCTGCGCAGCCGCGAGCGACATGGTGGCACTGATCAGTCGCTCCTCGGCCAGCAGCCGCGTCAGATATTGAAATCCCTTGGCCGGGTCGCCAAGTACGTGGCGCTTTGACAAGCGCACCCCGTCGAAGAACAGCTCGGAGGTGTCCTGTGCCTGCAGGCCCATCTTGTGCAGGTTGCGGCCGCGGCGGAAGCCCGGCATGTCGCGCTCCACCAGAAACAGGCCGAGACCGTGCCGGCTGTCGGGAACCGTACGGGCGACGACAATCACCAGATCTGCGATCTGCCCGTTGGAGATGTAGGTTTTCGCGCCGTTAAGGATCCAATCCTCCCCCTGCGGCTCGGCGCGCGTGCGTATGCCCGCGAGGTCGCTGCCCGCATCCGGCTCAGTCATTGCGATCCCCAGGATGGTCGATCCCTTGACGCACTCGGGTAGCCAGCGCCGTCGCTGTTCCTCGGTGCCGAAGTGTCCCAGGTAGGGTGCCATCAGACGCGAGTGCGCTGTCATGAAGAATCCAGGCTCGCCGTGTCTGATGTTTTCCTCGCAGAGGATTTGCTCGTAGCGGAAGTCTGTAACGCCCGCGCCCCCGTACTTCTCGTCCGCCCACATCAGCAGATAACCCTGCTCTCCAGCGGCAAGGAAGGCCTCGCGATCCACGTGCCCTTGCTCGCGCCAGCGGGCCGCGTTCGGCTGAACCTGCTCCAGAAAGAAGCGCCGCGCCTGTTCGCGGAACAACTCGTGCTCGGGCTCGAAGATTCGCCGGCGCATCACGGCTGCTTCGTGCGCTTGAGCACGCGCCTGTAGTAATCGCGCTCCCAGAAGAAGGACAGAATCCCGGAACCGCGATGCTCGCCCCGATTCACTTCGAAGTTGAAATAGCAGTCATTGTTGCTGACCGAATCGTAATCGGTCGGCGCACTGGCGAAACACGCTCCTTCGACGCGCGTCAGCCGGCTGTCGGAATCCACTATATTGAGCAGCACCGCGCGATGAATGCCCTCGGCGTCGTAGTCAGCCGCGATCTCGACGGAAGTGATCGGTGACATCCGCTTCCCGTCCCAGACGAATCCATAGGGACGGAAACTGCCATCGGCGGCGGCAATCTCGATGAACGACATGGCCCAATCCCGGCCGCACTGGCCCGCCACGTACTTGCTGCGGTACAGAGGACCCCAGCGTCGGGGTCCCCACGAATGATCCGAGTCACCGGTGAAGCTGAGCGGATAGCGGCTGCCATCCAGTCGCATCTCGCCGTGTGCCAGATACGGGCGGTGATACCGGTCGCCCGCCAGGAACTTCGGCGTCTCGTAGGGATTGTCGATCCAGTGCCAGGCGCCGCCGTACAGCTCGACATCCAGATCCATCTCCAGCCGCTTGCCGTCATGGAAGGCGATCTGCCAGCGCTTCAGCGGCTCGACGCGCTTGAAATGCGCGACGTCGCCGAAGCGCAGGTCGTCCCACTCGTCATCCGGTACCGGCAACTCCTGTTCGAAAGTGTACAGCAGATGGTTGCGCTCGCTGTTCCAACCGCGTGTGATGTACGCGGTGAGCTTGGCGCCAGGCTTGGGGCCGTTGGGCATGTAGGCGTAGTAGATCGCTCCTCCCATTTCATACTCGGGCATGTCGAAGCACCACCACATGCTCTCCCGCCATTCCGGCAGGTCGGTATGGGGATGCCTGAGTTCGTCATCTGCACGTAAGACCATCACAGCTCCTGGTTGGCAAAGGTCACCGAACCCAACGTTCCATCGATACGGACCATGTCGCCGTCGTTCAGCCTCGAAATCGCATCGCGCACACCCAGCACGACCGGCAGACCGTATTCGCGGCCCAGCACGGCGGCGTGGGCGAGCATCCCGCCTTCGACCGAGATCGCCCCGGCAATGATTCCGAATACGGGTGTCCAGGCGGGGTCGATTGCGTAAGTGACCACGATGTCTCCGGGGAGCACCCGGCTCAGTTCCTGCAGCGAACCGATCTTGCGCACCGGTCCCGTAGCGACACCCGGAGCGCCCGGAGCGCCCTTCAGGTCGGCGGCGCCGACCGCGGCTGCGGGCTCGCAGGGGCGATTGCCGCGCAGGTGATCGGGAGGAGACTCGAGTGTGGCTCTTTCCCACCAGCTGCGGCGCCATCGCGCGCGTCCGGCCAGTTTCTTGTCCGGGAGCCAGCCATCCATGTTGGCGTAGATCTCGTGCTTCCCGAGAAAGAAGACATCGTCGCGATCCGCCAGAACACCGCGCGCCTTGAGCCGATCCCCGATCGCGCCGTAGGCCAGCCGCAGGTTGTAGAAGTAAGGCTCGAATGTATGTCTCTGATTGTCGCGATGCATGACATACCGCTGCGCAACGCGGAGGATTCTGCTGAAGATCGCCGCGCGCAGGAACCCGAGCACCGGGCGTCGCAGCTGCAGGATCAGCTCCTGCTCGCGTTCCGCCCGTTTCGCGGCAGCCCTCTGGTGCGCGGCGCGAGGATCGGCCGCGCGCCCCAGCTTCAGCATCATCGCAACCTGATTCAGCAGCAGCTCGCGCGAATCTCCCCACCGCGGTTGGTAAATGTCACGGTCGGAGCAGCCCCGGTGCGCATGCCGCTTCCTGAAGGCATCGACGCGCTCCAGGAACTGCGGATCGAGGTTCGCGAAGTCGCCATTGACCAGCCGCTGCGCCAGCGCGGGCTGCGCGGCCGCGAGCTGGGTCAGTTCCCAAAGCTCGACGTTCTCACGGTGGGTGAACGAGTCCGGCAATCCGCTGGTCAGCACTCCCAGCGTGTCCGCAGGCGCTCCCGGCAGCCACCTCTGCAGCAGCCACGCCACCAGGCCGAGAAAGTTGGGCGCGTATCCCACCGCAAGGCCTGCAACGACGCTGCGGTCCCGGCGCTGTGTCTCCATCAGCTCGATGTAGTTGCGGATCGCCTGAGGCGGTGCGTTCGCAAGGTCCGGGCGGTGGGTCTCGATGCCCGGCCCCCATTCACGATTCCAGCGGCGATAGTAATGATCGATGTTGCACCAGAATGCGAGGCTGAGCGGATGGCGCAACGCAATCCTCAGATTGGACCTCCACGCAGGTCCCAGCGGACTCTCCGGCTTCATCTCCCCGGCAGGGTCCGCCGCAGTCGAGAACGCCGCGTCCGTATAGGTAAAGCCACGGAAATAGTTGAAAATCTTGCGCTGGATCGGAGGTGCGCCGTGAAGCGCGGCAATGCGAACGAACATGTCAGCGAAGAACGCGGACATCTCCGAGTAATACAAAGGAGACACGCGCAGACCGGAAAGCACCGAACCGCGGCTCCACTCCGCCTCCGCGGCATCCGTCAAGCCACGGTCGCGCGCCCACTGGTCCAGGAGATAAGCGTGATACGCGGGAAATCCGGTCGTCACCGGCCGCGCCTGCAATGTGTACAGTCGATTGCCGACAAAAGCCCATTCCGAATCCACCGGAGCATCGAACCAGTCCTCGAGGCGACGGGCCGCCTCCAGGAGAATCCGCAACTGCTCATCGGACAGACTGAGGGTCTCCCGACGCGAGGCGTCCAGGCCGGTCTCCGTGACGCCATCATCGGTCTCACGGGTGATCACCCGCTTCGTTCCAACTCGCACCTCGAGAGTCGCACCGGTTTCCTTCGACAGAATGACGGTGTCGGGCTCCGCGTGTCCCGACACGACCGACTCGCCGAGGCCGAAGTTCGAGTTGATGACAATCCGGTCGGCGCGATCCTGCACCGGATCGAGCGTGAACAGCACGCCGGCGATCTCGGCCCTCACCAGTTCCTGGATGATGACCGCCATCGCGACCGGCTGCTCGTCGGCGACAGATTTCCTGTACGCGCTCGGCGCTGCGGCCGTCGCGGAGCGCCAGCAACGCTCGACCGCTTCGAGCAGCGCGGCTTCGGTCTGCACGCCCAGCACAGTGAGATACTGGCCAGCGAAGGATGCAGTAGTCAGGTCCTCGGCCGGCGAGGAGGAGCGGACGGCGACGGGAGCCCGCAATGCACGAAACGTCGTCAGCAGTTGCGTTCGCAGGCGATCCGTAAGGCCAGAGGCACTCCATTCGCGAAAGGCTTCGGTCGTGATCACGAATGCGCGGGGAACGTCGAATCCGGCTCGATGCAGCTCCGCGAGATTCGCAGCCTTGCCGCCGATGGTCTCCCGCCCGGCCTGCGCCTCAAAGACTTCGAGGACATATGCCACCGCAGCCGTCACTCCATGAGATAGTCACCACGATCGGCCGTCCTGACCAGCGCCTCCGTGGCCGAAGCGGCATCGAAATACTCGGACAGTCCCAGAATCGTCTGCTTGCCGAAGGTGAAGGAAGTCATGGCCTGACCCAGGTAGACGGTCTCCTGCCCCTCCCTGCGGTGGCGCAGCGGCACGTAGGTCAGCACCTTGCCATCGAACGACATGGGCCGCCCATCCACGTCCACGACGTCCAGGCGCACCTCGTCGTGATAGTAAGTGCCGGGTCGGAAGTGACTGCGCATCGTGATGGAACGCAGACGCGTTACGCGGCCATTCTCGATCACGCAGCCCATCTCGTCCGGAGGCTTCGCCGAATCGAGCCACGTCTTGCAGGCGATCACGGTCAACTGCGGGCCGGAAGTGAGCCACAGGGAGCGATCCCGGTAGATGCTGTGCCAGATCCGGGGACCCCAGGAGTGATCGCGAACCCCGAGTGCATTCAACTCCCAGCGATCGTTTCCGACGACCAGTTCGCCCCGGTAGGACATCGGCTGTTGATAGTGCCCGACACCCTCCAGGAAAATCACCGCGTCGACCGACCCTTCGCGATCTCCGATCATGGGACCGGTTCCGCTCGCCTCCAGCTCGAGACGACAGTCGAATGCGGGATTGTTGCGCATGGCCTTGCCCGGCTCCCGCATGTCGTCGGGGTTCCGGATCCGCACCGCCTTGCCCGCGAAGCTGACGCCCAGCCGGCGGCCGGGCTCGATGACCCTCATCTTCATGCCGGCGGCATCGAACCGTTCGTTGCTGTCAATGCGGGGCTTGCCCCACTGCATCAGGACGTCGCCTCCGGGCAGGAACACGCAGAGTGTCATTTCCGCGTGCTGCTCGTTCGCCCGGTTGCCGATCCGCACGAATCCGCCCAGCCCCTGCCGGGTGTCGAAGAAATTGAAGAACATGCTCTCGTTGTGCTGGGGATGCTCCGAGAGCGGATGCATGTAGTCATCCTCGGGCAACAGGTTCCCGACGGTGAGCGCGGTGCTGTTCATTTCGAAGTCTCGCGATAGCTCTTGCGGCGCACCTTGCCCGCATCGGTGCGTGTGATCTCGGCGACGAATTCCAGCGAACGCGGCATCTTGTACGCACTGACCTGTCCGCTCAGCTGCGACCGCAGTTCGTCCAGGGTGAACCGGGCGGCCGACGGTTCGAGCGCAATCACGGCGTGGACACGCTGCCCCAGGTCCGGATCCGGCCTGGGCACGACCACACAATCGCTCACGCCCGCAAGCCGCCGGATCGGGATTTCCAACTCGTCCGGGTAGACGTTGGCGCCTCCGGTGATGATCATGTCGTCCGTGCGGCCCGCGATGTACAGGTACCCATCCGCATCCAGCCGGCCAAGGTCGCCGAAGCTGACGTACCCGCTGTTCGACTTCATCTTCTGTTTCGAGCCGACGTACTTGTTGTCCGGGTTGACGTTGCCGACGAGCGGTTGCACGAATATCTCGCCGACTTCACCCACTGGGAGGTCCTGACCGTCGGCGCCGACTATGCGCACGCGGGCGTTGACGGACCGGCCCACGCTGCCTCGGTGTTTCAGCCACTCGTCTCCGGCAATCACCGCATGCCCGACGCTCTCCGTCGAGCCCCACACCTCCACGACCTTCTCGGGACCGATTGCCTCCATCCACGCCTCCTTGTCCTTGGGATCGCACTGCATTCCGGTATGGCAGAGCGATCGGATGCTTCGCAGCCGCGCCGGGTCGAATCGGCTGCTGCGCAGCATCCGGTGCATCATCGTCGGCACCAGGGTGATCTGTTCGAGCGCAAAGCGTTCGATCGCCCAAAGAGCGACCTCCGGATCGAATTTCTCGAGCGAAGTGGTCTCGCACTCCTCGAAAGTGGCCATGTAGGCGGTCGCCGCTCCCGCGCCGTGGCTCAGCGGTGTCATGACGAAAGCCTTCGCGCGCGGCCGGCGCTTCAGAGCGGCTCCCAGCCCACCGAGGAAATCGCCCGGCACGAATTCACCGGCACCAATCACGTCCACCAGTTTGGGAATGCCGGTGGAACCGCCGGTGGTGATGAGCAGCATGGGCCGGGCAACGCGGTCGGTAACCGGTGTCGTCGGCTGACCCTGCCACGCGTCATCCTCGACATGTTCACCGCCATCCCACTCACGACGCGCACCGAAGGAGATGGTCCGGCCGAGACAGCTCAGAATCGCCGTCCCTTCGCTGGACCCGAGCCCCGGTGACAGACACAGGACAGTCTGACCGGCCTTCCAGGCGCCATAGGCATAAATGGCGTGTCGAACGGCATCGCGGGTAATCAACACCACGGTCGCCGGCCGATCCTGCACCTGCATATCGAGCAGGACGCGCGCCAGTTGCTCCGACCTTCGATCGAGCTCTGCCCAGGAGATTTCCCGATACTGGTCGAGTGCACTGATGCTGCGCACCGCCACCTGCTTGGGAAGCGAGCGAGCCGTCTGCCGCAAACGTTCGCCCAGCGAAACCAGTCCTTCACGACGTTGCATTTCGATCTCCACCCGTCACGACCGCCAACTTGGCTCTCACCAGCTCCAGGGCAGCCTCGTACACGCTCTCGTCCGACAGCATTCGTCGCCCGTCGCGCAATTCCTCCACCCATTGGCGCAGGCTTTCGCCTCGCTCGGCCAGGCTCCGCGGTATGGCGTACCCGTCCGTGTCCCTTGGCAGCCGGGAGCTGTCGTCGAGTTCACGGGCTGCACTCCTCAGCAACTCCGCTGCCACTCGCGCGCGAAAGCGGAGCTTGCTATCCGTTTGAGCGGGCATCAACTCCTCCTCGAGAAATGCCGCGATCAGCGTCAATACCTCGAGCGCGGACGGAGACACCAGCAGCGGCGTCGAACTCACGCTTCCAACCCTCCTGATTTCAACTCCAGCAGAACGTTGAGCTCCTGCCGGCAGGCTCGCCGCGCAATCGCGGCCTGCTCCATCCTGTCGCCGGCTGACGCCTGTCTCTGCCGTGCCATGCCAGCCAGCCCCCAGCGCGTTTCCGCGTACACGCTCCACCAGTGCAGACTCTGGCGCTCGATGCACATGCCGCCCGCAGCCTGATACGCGTCCAACAGATCGTGCAGGGATCCAATTCCGCCGACCGGCATTTGCGAGCCATATCGCCACGACCGAGTACACAGCCACGCCAGATCTTCAGCTGGATCGCCCAACCGGCAGGTTTCCCAGTCCAGCACCGCCGCGATTCCCTCGGGCTGAACCATCAGATTGCCGAGGCGAAAATCGCGATGTACAGGTACGGGCGGCGACGCAGGCGCGGGTCGATGGCGTTCGAGCCAGCGCAAGGCTCCCTCGAGCACCGGGCTGGGGAAGTCCGTGTTGCTCAGGTGCCATTCGAGTTCGGCAATAGGGTCGTATTCGTCCCAGCCTGCCCGTGACGCGCTGCTGCCGTGCAGTTTTCCGAGGATCTCGCCGCATTGGCGCGCGAATTTTTCGCGCGCCATGCTGAATCCGGGTTCCCGCAGGATCTGTCGCGCGATCGCGGTTCCCTCGACGAACGCGGTTACGACGTAGGGACGTTCCAACTCCACGGTCTGCGAGGAGACCACGGTCTCGGGAACCGGCACCCCCGATTGTGCCGCCAGCCGCAGTCCGTTGATTTCCCGTTGCATTTCCACCGGCCGTATCCAGTGATCCGGATCGCACCTGAGCACCACGCGACGCGCGGTCGCGCCGATCCTGACTTCCGCCGTCCATGTTTCACGCGAATTGCCGCCCGCTGCGAGCTGCATGGACTGCACTTCCACCGGTGAGCTGCAGCCCGCCATCAATGCCCGCGCCAGAAGGTCGCTGCGGGCCGCGCACAAGGCTGTCGCGGCTGCGGTGTCGGCGGAGCTGCGGCTCATCAAAAGTCGAAGTGAACGTCCAGGCCGTACTGCCGTGGCGCACCGAAGGTCGCAAATGAGAACAGCGGCGGCACATCGAGCGCGCTGATGACGTACTTGCGATCGAACAGATTGGTGGCCCACAGCGAGAGCGACCACTTCGCCTCGTTGGGTTGGTAGTTGACATTCGCCTTGACCAGGCCGACGGAATGGATGAATTCCGCCGGAGCCTGGGTGAAGTTTGCCCACTGGCTGCCCGTGTAGGTGAACTGCATCGCAGGCGAGATCGTGCCCACCGGCGTCTGCCAGTTGTAGCTGGCAGAGGCCGACCCGGTCCACTTCGGAGCGTACGGGGTGGCACGGCCGGAATAGTCGGCGCCCACGTCCTTGAACCTGTCGAACTTCGCATCGAGATAGCCGATTGAGGCACGCAGGTTCCAGCCGTATCCGGGAGCAAGCTGCAGCTCGAGCTCGGTACCCTTGGTCGTCGCGGATGCCGCGTTGAGAATCGTCGAGGAGGCCTCAGGCGGATTACCCGTGAAGATCGACGACGGCACCTGCATATCGTTCCACTTGTTGTAGAACACGGCCAGATTGGCCCGCAACCGCTTGTCGAACCAGTCCGAGCGCATGCCCGCCTCATACGAATTGATGAACTCCGGGTTGAAGGGCCCGATATCCTCGGGGACTGTGACACGTCCGTTGAAGCCGCCCGATTTGAAGCCGCGGGCGTAATAGGCGTACAGCATCACATCCGGTCGCAGCTTGTAGTCCAGGCTCAGCTTTCCGCCCGGTTCCGTCCAGCTGCGATGACCGTTGGCCGTGAATCCACCACCGACGCTGACCGAGTTGGCGAGATTGGCGTAGTAGTTGGTCGGGCTGTTGTTGGCGTTGAATCGGGTATCGTTCTGCGATTCCAGGGTGGTGTCGATGCGAGTACCCCGGATGCCCGCACCCAGCCGCAGTCTGTCGGTGATGTCCCAGTACACCTGGGCGAATACCGCTTCATTCTTCTGATCGTTGAACACGTGCTGGGTTGTCAGCACGCCCGGCGCCGCAAACGGAATCAGGGTGATCGTGTTCACGTCGGAGTGCACCCGCATGTAGAAGGCGCCCGCCACGACATTCACCGAGGAGAAGAGCGAAAAGTCGTCCCGCACCTCGCCGCTGTACTGCCAGCTCGTCGGCACGCGGCCGGCACCCAGCAGGAACTCGGGTACCTCGCCCACGTCCTGCACGTTGAAAGCGTTGAACGAGGTGTAGTTGGTGATGGCCGTTATCTTGCCGATCGGAGATTTCCAATCCAGATTCAGGGTGTACAGGCGCAGATCGGCATCGTTCGGCGAGTCCGCGTTCGAATAAAGCTGGAACCTGACATCGGGAGTGGTGAGTCCAGGACGATAGAAGACCTCGTTCGGGGTCGAGACGTTCGCGGCCACATCCGCGCCGTTGCGGACCCGGTCCTTGCCGACGGTGAGCTCGGCGCGCACGTCATCATTCGGAGTGAACAGAAGGTATGCCCGGGCCTTGGTGCTGTTGATCCACATCAGATTGCGGCCGTCCAGCAGGTTCGTGTAGAACCCGTTCTGCTCGCGATGCGAGAGCGAGACCTTGCCGGCCAGGACGCCCGGCACGATCGGAAAGTTCAGAGCGCCCGCGCCGTTCAGCTCGTTGTAGTTGCCGACGGTGAAATTGCCGTATGCACCCAGCTCGCCGGTGGGAGCGCGGGTCACCACGTTCACCACCCCACCCAGGGTATCCGCGCCGAACAGAGTACCCTGCGGGCCGCGCAGCACCTCGATTCGCTCGATGTCAAACTGGTCGGACAATCCCAGCAGCCGGGTCCCCTGCACTACACCATCGATCACCACCGCCACTTCGGTGCCGGTGTACGGGTCCGGATTGTTGGTGCTGCCGATGCCGCGGATGGATGGCGCAAGGTTCAGCGCGACATTGGTGATCTGCGTGAATTCGACGTTGGGGATGGAGCCGTTCAGGTCTTTCAGGTCCTTGTACTGGAATCGCTCGAGCTGGGCGCCCGTCACGGCCGAAACCGAGAACGGCACGCTCTGGATGTTCTCGGTGCGTTTCTCCGCGGTGACCAGCACCTCCTCCAGTCCCGAATTCGCACCCCCGGCCGAATCCTGAGCGCTCGCCGGCGAACCCGAGCCCATCAGTATCCCGGACAAGGCCGCCACGCTCAGCACGGTCCTGAAAGTGGAACTGTCTTGCAAAGCCTGACTCATAACCCCCCCAAAAAGTTATCCGACGCGAACCGGCGGTTCGCAACGTTGCGCGGATGAGACGCTAGCAACAGACTCCGGCGCACAAACCACCCCATCGGGTAGTTCGGCGCGGCACCCCCCTCCTTACAGTCGGGCTACAACCTGCGGGGGACGGGAATGGAGAAATTCCGGGCGATTGGCGAGCGGCTCTCCAACTGGGGGCGCTGGGGCAAGGACGACGAGCGCGGCACCACCAACTTCATCACGCCCGAAAGGCTCGTGGCGGCCGCGCGACTCATCCGCACCGGCAAGGTGTTTGATCTGGGCATCCCCTTCGGAGCGGACGGCCCGCAGTCAGGCGCGGGCGGACGCATCAATCCCATCCTGCTGGTGTCGGAGACCGGCCAGGATCAGGAGTTTCCCGGAGCTTTCCACTACGCCGACGACTACATCTTCATGCCGCTGCAGGCCGCCTCACAATGGGATTCGCTCGCCCACGTACATTACGACGGCAAGCTCTACAACGGCTTTCCGGCAAGCTCGATCGGCCCCAGGGGCGCACGCCACTGTGGCATCGACAAGCAGGGCAAGGGCATCGCGGGCCGGGGCGTTCTGCTGGACATCCCCCGTCACCTGGATCGCAAGTGGCTGGAGATGGGAGAAGTCATCACCCCCGAACAGCTGGACGCCTGCGCAACCGCCGCCGGGATCGAGTTCCGCTCCGGTGACATCCTCTGCATCCGCACGGGATGGCGCCGGAAGTTTCTTGAAGAGCGCAACCCCGCCGAGTGGATGAAGGGCGAGCCGGGGATCGGGCTGGCGAGCTGCGAGTGGCTCGCGAAGCGGGAAATCGCCGTGGTCTGTTGCGACAACATAGCGGTCGAGGCACTGCCGGGCGAAGTCGCCGACGAGGTGCTGCCCGTGCACATGGTCCTGCTGCGCGACATGGGCATGACACTGGGCGAAATCCTCGACTTCGAGGAGCTCGCCGCCGACTGTGCCGCCGACGGTGTGTACGAGTTCTTCTTCTGCGGTCCGCCGATCAAGTTCACGCGTGCGCTGGGCTCACCGATCAACCCGCTCGCCTTCAAATGAGTTTGCGATAGTCCGGATACTCGTCCAGCGCACCGGGATCGGCCATCGCATCGCGGCTCGCGGCGCTCTCGATCGAAGCGCCCCCGAGAATGCGCCTGACCGGAATCTCCATCTTCTTCCCCGTCAGTGTGTAGGGAATCGCCCGCACCGGTTGAACCGCGTCCGGCACGTGGCGCGGGCTGCCGTCGCGCCGCAGCCGGTCGCAGATCGCCTGCCGCAACGCGGGACTGAAACTGACACCCGGATCCAACTTGACGAACAGCGGCATGAACAGCGAGCCGTCGGCACGCTCGCAGCACACTGCCAGTGAGTCCGCCACACCGGGGACCTGCTCGACGATCCGGTAGATTTCGGCCGTTCCGATGCGCACCCCATGACGATTCAGGGTGGCATCCGAGCGGCCCTGGATGTAGCAGCCGCCGCGGCTGTTGATCCTGATGAAATCGCCATGGCACCACACCCCGGGAAACTGGCGGAAATAGCTGTCCAGATAACGCTGGTCGTGCTCATCGTTCCAGAAGCAAACGGGCATGGACGGGAATGGCTTGCACACGACCAGCTCCCCCACCGTGTCGACCAGTTCCGAGCCGTCCGGACCCCAGGCATGTACATCCATGCCCAGCAGCGGTCCCTGGATCTCACCGGCGTACACCGGCAATGTCGGAATCGCACCCACGAACGCACTGCAGATTTCGGTTCCACCCGACTGGGACGCGATCCAGACATCCGCCTTGACCTCAGCCAGAATCCAGGCGAACAGCTCGGGACTGCAAGGACTGCCGGAAAGCGTAATCATCTCGAGGTCGCTCAGGTCGTATCGGTCCTTCGGCCGGATGCCGGCGTTCTTCTGCGCGGCGATGAATGTAGGACTCGCACCCATGTGAGTCGCGCGCACCTCGGCGGCGATACGCCAGAGCGCATCCGGCGCCGGATGCAGAGGGCTGCCCTCGTAGAGCACTGCCGTCGCCCCCGCGAGCAGCGCGGCAACGACGATGTTCCACATCATCCAACCCGTGGTGGTGTGAAAGAACAGTCGTGCACCCGGCCGCAGATCGAGATGCAGATGCACCAGTTTCAGATGCTCGAGCAGCATGCCCGCATGTCCATGAACGATGGCCTTCGGCAGCCCGGTGGTTCCGGAGGAGAACAGGATCCACAGCGGGTGATTCCACTGCACCCGTGTGAATTCGAAGTCGGCCGGGGAAACCTCCGGTCCCGACATCAGCGCATTCCAGGTCAGTGGGCCCGATCCAGGCCCGGCGGCCGGCTCCGCCAGCCAGACGAGATGTTTCAGAGTGGGCAGGGAACCGGCGATGCGGCGGACTTCCTCGGTCCGGTCGAACACGCGCCCGCCGAAGCCGTAGGTCGGAGCTGCGAACATGAGGGTCGGCTCGATCTGTCCGAACCGGTCGATCACGGTGCGCGACCCGAACTCGGGAGAAGCCGATGACCAGACACCCCCCACAGCCACGCACGCCATCATGGCCACGACCGTCTGCGGCACGTTGGGCATGTACGAGACGATCCGGTCACCGGGACGTATACCCAACCTCCGCAGCTCCGTCGCGAGTTTGCGGACCTGGGAGCCCAGCTCGCACCAGGGCATGGCGCGCACGGCGTTGTCCTCGCCGAGATGGAGCAGAGCCGGCTCATCGGCCGAGGCCCGGTTCTCATGATCCAGGAGGTGCTCGGCGTAATTGAGTTCACAGCCGACGAACCACTCGGGAGCGGTCATCGTGCCGCCCAGCACCTGTCTATAAGGGCGCGCACTACGAACGTCGAAGTACTTCCAGATGGATGCCCAGAAAGCCGCCGGGTCCGATACGGACCATCGCCAGAGAGTGTTGTAGTCGATGCGACCCGATCCCCGCTCGCGGGCAAGCCAACTCTGGTAGTCCGTCAATCTCGCGCAGCGAATACGCTCCGCACTGGGCCGCCACACGAGAGTGCCCTCCACAGGCGAATTCATGAACGGCTCTCCAGCCGCGCAAGCACCTGGGACGGTTGAGCATCGGCCGGGACCGTCGCGAAATGGAACGCCCCGCCGATGGCGGGCTGTGCCGCGTCTCCGGCCCAGAACTGCGGTCCCAACTCCACGCCCAGAGCTCCGGCAGGGGCAATCGCGAAATCGAACGCGGCCAGATCGGCCGGTACACCTCCGGGCGCGTGCAGACCGATGTCCCACCTGTAGTGATGCGCGGTGTTGGTCAGGCTGGAATACAGATCCAGATGCAGCGCGCACTGCTCCGCGCTGATCGCTGCTTCGCGCAGCAGCACGGCATCGATCCCGCTCTCGCTTTGCGACCTCAACAGCCCCGCCATGTCACCGGCCAGGTCATCGATAGCTTCCACGTCCAGCTCCCATTCGCACTGGATTGACTCCGCCACCTGCGCCCGCCACGCTGCGGGCGCTGGCAGGCTCAGCGCGAGCGGTTTATCCGTCGAAGCCCTGAGCGCACGAGTGATCTCACCGAGGTGATCCCGAAAAGCCGGCTCCTGCAACAGGTCCGCGCGATGCGGCCAGGCGCGCCCCAGAGCCGCGACATCGATCACGGCCACGTCCGGTTTCAGGAGCTGCATCGCCTTGCGCCGCCAGGCCACCACGGCGGCGGCATCCCGCCATGGCGGTTTTCCCTGCGCCAGCAGTGCGCTGGCATAGGCGGTGTCATCCAGCCAAAGCGGCGGCCGGCTTGCCGTGCGCACCCTTTCCAGCCAGCGACCCATCGCTTCAGGGCTTCCCGCTCGCTGGGGCCGTCAATGCCGCCAGTTGGGCCTCCAGCTCGGCGATCCTGACATCCTTCGGATTGGGCATGAACACCCCCTGCAGCGCATCGGCCTTCATGGTGATCCGCCGGCCCGCATTGACGGCATAGATCACTGTCGGATCGTTCCAACTGCCGAGGTAGGGCAGATGGGCAGGCGGCTCGCTCCGTACCCAGTCCTTGCAGAACTCGTCGAACGGGCGGCCGCGACGGATGCGCTCCTCGCGATACGACTGTCGCTGCCTGCGCGTGGCCTCTTCATCAACGACGAGAGTCTCCTCGTCATACACGACTTGATAGATCTCGCGGGCACTCTCATGAGACATGAGATCCTCGCGCAGGTCCTTCATCACCAGCGCCGGATCCCGCTCGAGCACGTCGCCGTAGCCACCGCCGCTGCCCTGGCAGATCATGTACAGCTCGCCTTCATTGCACAGCTCGAAGGTCATGCCCATGTCGACTGAGCAGTAACGCGCGCCGGGGATCGGCTGCTCGTTCATCAGCCGGACGATGTCGAACTCGGCGATCGCGCGCGGTTTCTCCCGCAGCACCTCGAATACGTTGACGCCCTTGATCTTGCACAACTGATACGAAGGGCAGGAATAGCCCCCGAACAGACCCTGGGCCGACGGGAATTTCGAGCCCTCGCAGCCGGTCATGAAGCCCCACAGCGCCGAGCCGCGCATGGTGGCTATCTGCTCGTAGCCGAGTCCGCCCCGGAACTTGCCCCATCCGATCCGATCGCGCGCCAGACGTTGCGCACCCAGACGGATGATCGGCGTGTCCTCCTCGTTGATCTCGTGTTCACCGGTGTCGCACATGAAGCCGAAGACCGGCGACACCGAGTGCTCGCCATCCGCGTCCGATCGTGCCCCCTGCCCGTTGCCGTTGATGTCGCCGCAGAAGTTGCCCGTCACATCGCCATGCTGGGTCAATCCGCCGTAGATGAAGGTCGCCGCCTGGTCATATTGCGAGGCGATGACGGCGGAGTACCGCCTGGGCAGACTGTAGTTGAGCTTGTTCATCGGGATGGTCCACACCACGCACGCCTTGAACAGGGGCATCAGGCTCATGGCCTGCGGCATTTCCCCCTCCGCATCCAGGATCGAGTTGCGATCGGTCAGGATCTCGATCGGCGACAGGACCGCCATGGTGTGCGGCAGGTCCGGCCAGATGTTCTGCAGAAGGCCAGTGCACAGAGCGGCCTTGAACGAGGCGATGTTGGTATTGACCGCGCGGTTCATGAACTGCGGAGCGCTGCCGCGGAAATCGAGGATCATGCGCTCTCCCTTAACCGTGATGGCGAGCGAGATCTTCTGCATCACGTTCTCGCGCAGGCTCGAGTCCATGAACTGGACTACCCTCGTTGTACCGTCGGGCAGCTCGCGGATGCGGCGTCGCACCTCGGTTTCGACATCCTCGAGGTGGGCCCGCAGTGTCCCCACCAGCACGTCGCGGCCGAAGCGGTCCAGTATCGCAATCACCCGCTCGCGCAGCCGCATGACGGCATGCAGCTTGACCTTCATGTCCTCGAGCTGCAGCTTCGGATCGCGCACCGAGTTCTGCAGGAACGTCACCAGGTCGCGCCGCAGCTGGAAGTTTTCAACGATGCGGAACGGCGACATCTTGATGCCTTCGTCGTACTTGCTCTCGGCGGCGGCGGGCATGCCGCCCGGCTCGCAGGCGCCGTTCTCACCCTCATGGATCGTGGCGGACAGCCAGCAGACAAGCTCTCCGCGGTAGAACAGCGGCATCATCATCGACTGATCGGTGTTGTGGATACCGCCATATCGGGCATCGTTGTGAATGAAGCCGTCGCCGTCCCGTACACCGACACTCGGATCGTCGATCCAGTTCTTGATGATGAACCGGATGGGATAGAAGCAGCAGGCCGCGAAGGCGATGATGCCGTGCGGTGCGATCATCGCCAGATCGCCCTGCGCCGTGTAGATACCCGAGACGAGATCGCCCCACTTCGCACCCGGTGCCGCTCCCATCTGGTTGCACATGGTGAACGCCTCGGACAAGGCCGCGTTCAACAGACCGCGTACGTGGTGGATCTCGTGCGGATCGAGCCCCTTCTCGAGGACCGCCTGCTCCGCGGGCGAACGCGGCCCCACCGTGTGATCGCGCATGATCTGCGGGTCCGGGCCGAGAAAGAGCCGGTTGTCGCTGAGAAACTGCTGGACGAGGGCCTGCTCGTCGGTGGTGGGGGATTGAGTCATGGCTTCGCTCATACGGGTTGCTCGCAATCGCGGCTGAACCACACGGCCCCCTGCGCCGCGACCGCCAGGGTCCAGCCCGGATCCACGAGGTAGGTCGTCGCCCGGGTGGTCACCAGGGCCGGACCCGCGATGACCGTGCCGGGCAACAGTGCGGGGTGCAGATACACCGGAGTATCCAGAGGCTCGTCATATCCGACGAAATGGCACTGCCGCCGGCTCTGCGGCACGAGGGAACGGTGCCCATCGGCCGGCGGTGTCAGATCGGAGAACTGTACACGCGGCTGTTCGATGTAGGCACAAACCCTGATGGTGTTGATGCGGATACCGGCTTCGGGCGATTGGCTGCCCTCGCCGAACCGCTCGCCATAGGTGCGGTGGAACTGCGAGATCAGGCGAAGCACGCCGCTGCGTGATTCGAGCCGGTTGATATCAGTCACCACGGCCGTCTCGACCCGCTGATTGCCGTAGCGCATGTCCAGCTCGAGCCGATAGCGTACATCCGAGGCGTACACACCCTGGCGCAGCAGATCCTCCCGGCCGCGGCGTTCCAGCTCTTCCACGGTGGCGTTGAACTGGGCGTACTCGCTCAGGAACGAGCGCGTGCCCGCGTGGAACAGGGTCGTCCAGGTGCTCATCTCGTGGATGTGCATCTGATTCACGTTGCCGGCACCACATGCCGAGAACGTCGAGGCGAAGGGCGGCGCGAGAACCCTCTTTATTCCAAGCGCGCTCGCGATGCCGCAGGCGTGCAGCGGGCCGTTGCCACCATAGGCCAGCATGGTGAAGTCCGCCGGCTCATAACCGCGAGTCCGCAGTTCCGTCGCGATACCGTTGGCCATGTTGCTATCCACCGTTCGCTTGATCAGCTTGGCGATGGCGATGACATCCATGTTCAGATCCCTGGCAAGACGGTCCTCGATGGCCCGGCGGGAGCGGCGCGGGTTCAGCGCGATGCGCCCATTCGCATAGTTCTGCGGATCGAGATACCCCAGCAGCAGATCCGCGTCGGTGACGGTGGGCTCCCGTCCCCCGCGGTCATAGCAGGCCGGGCCGGGATCGGATCCGGCCGACTGAGGTCCGATCTCGACGGTTCCGAACATTCGCTCGAAGCGGGCGATCGAGCCACCGCCCGCTCCCAGGGTGACCAGGTGCACCATGGGCACACAGACCAACCACCGGTCGATGACGGGGTTGAAGTCATAGAACTTCACGCCTCCCCGGACAACGATGCCGATATCGAAACTCGTGCCACCCATGTCCGTGGCAACGACGTTTCCCAGCCTGCTCTGCAGGGCGAGCTGCTCGCTGGCGGCGATCCCGGACACCGGTCCCGAATGCACGGTCTGCAGGGCGTCCGTGGAATTCAACTGCGCCATGCCACCTGAGTTGTGACTGACCAGCATCGGCCGGGCATAGCCCTGCGAGCGCAGGTTCTGCTCCAGCGTACCCAGGCCGTGATACATGGTCTGGTGCAGGAAGGCATCGATGATCGCGGAGGTCGCGCGGGCATACTCCCCCTTCCGGCCGGCAACCTGATGCGAGAGCAACATCGGGATCGCGCCGAGCAGATGGGCCGGATACTCCTCCAGGAAGATTTCGCGTGCTCGCAGCTCATGCTGCGGATTCACCACGCTGTTGGTGAAGGCGACCACCAGCGCCTGGGCTCCCTGGTCGACCAGCTCGCGTACCCGGATGCGCAGATCGTCCTCGTCGAGCCCGAGCAGCACGCTTCCGAGATAGTCCACTCGCTCGCGCACTTCGCGGATCATCGGTATCGGCGCCAGCGGCTCCGGCCGGCGCGCGTTGGGGATGTCCATCTGCACGATCTCGGGCAAGCCTTCGCCGTAGCCCCGCGCTCGGGACAGGGGAATCATGCTCTTGAACCCCGCGGTCACGAGAGCCCCGACACGGGGGCCGCGTCGCTCGATGAGTGCATTCGTTCCCAGCGTCGTTGCATACCGAACGGAATCGACCTGGGACAGAACCGCCGCTATCTCGAGCTCGAGCTGCTTGCAGGCATCCGCCAGAGCTTCATTGAAGCCGAGTGCCAGGTTGTGGTGGGTCGTGAGCGCCTTGCCTTCGGCATAACGCTCGTTCCAGGCGACGAAGCAGTCGGTGAACGTTCCGCCGATGTCCACGGATACACGCTTCACGATTCGACCTCAATGACCCGACCGATGCACATGCCGCCGACTACGCATCTCGCGCGCAACATCCGGGCCCGCTTCAGGCTCGGGCACCTCCGCACGGTCGCGCCACTGCGCTTTGAGCGCATCGATGTCGAGCTCAATGTCGTGCAGCGGCGGGTGTCCCGGCGGCAGATACTCGGCCTCCATGAGCGTTCCGCACTGCGGACAGTAGTATTCGAGGATCCGGCACCACTCGGCATCCGGCGAGTAAGTGCGGGCATAACGGGCTGGATCGAGCAGTGGCTTGTGGATTTCACGCGGGTCCCGGTCGTAGACGAGCAATCCCCGCTTGTAGTTGTCGCGCGCATTCGCCAGCGCCCGCTGACAGCGGCGACACTCCCACTTCTCGGTGTCGAGATCGATTCGCAGATATTCGGTGATCTGTACCTTCATTTCCGACCCCCTCCATCCGGGAAACGCTGCAGGAGGACATCCCGGGCTGTACTGCGCTCGAAGGTCCAGCCTTCCTCGACGAGAGCGGTAAAGTAGGGTTCCTCGAGCACAGCCGGACCTGTGCCGCGGATGTCCGCAGGAAGGCTTTCCAGCGACAGCAACGGCAGACCCCGGCGCTTCGTACCCAATGAGACGCTGCGGCGGGCGGAAGCCTCGATCGGGCCCGGGTTTCGGGCCGTGAACTCACCGCTCAGACGGGCTCTGGGAACAGCTTTCACCGCGCGCACCTTGATCAAACCCTGCGCGACGGTGACCTCGACAGCGCACTCGGAGAGCTGCACGCCCTCGGCGAACATCGCCCGGCGTACCTGGTCGAGCAACTCATCACGCGCGGCCGCAATCGCACCTTCGTCGCCCGGATCGACGACTTTCTCGAAATGGTGCTCGATGTCCGAGAAACCGACGCCGAACGCGGAAAACACGGCCGCCAGTGCTGGAATCAACACGCGCTCGACACCCGCCGCGGCGGCAATGCGGGTGGCGAGAAGCGGGCCAGCCCCCCCGAAGGCAACCAGCACCGTTCCCGCGGGAAGCTCGGCAGTGGCCTTGATGGATCTGACGATCGCATCCACCCAGGCGTCCTCCATTTGTGCCGCGGCAGCCTGCAGTTCAAGCTGTAACGGCGTGCCGATGTGGGCAGCAATGGCA
>Ga0335069_10003628_pt1 | contig 23212 bp, 18 predicted proteins | sample Lox_Sample_11_FD_206714 | JGI IMG/M metagenome (GOLD analysis project Ga0335069, IMG submission 206714) | Soil microbial communities from Loxahatchee National Wildlife Refuge, Florida, United States - Lox_Sample_1.1 | ecosystem: Environmental > Terrestrial > Soil > Wetlands | place: USA... | reverse complement strand
TGGTCTCCGCCAAATTGTAGGCCGCCGGCGCAAAGAGCAGCAGTTTCCTAGCCACGACGTAAGAATGTACCACTCCCTTGTTACCAACAAAAAAACCGGCGCACTCGCGCCGGTCGATTCACTCCAACAAACTTTAATTGGCCAGCATCTCGCCCATCTTGTTGAGCAGGCGATTCAGGTCTTTGTCGGTCTTGCGCTGCTCTTCGATCTTCTCCACCGAGTGCAGCACCGTGGTGTGATGCTTGCCGCCGAACTGCCGTCCGATTTCCGGCAGCGACGCTTCGGTGAGGTGCTTCGCCAGGTACATCGCGATCTGCCGTGGATAGACGACGGCACGAGAGTTGTTCTTCGCCTTGATCTCCGGCAGCCGCATGCCGAACTGTTCGGCAACGGCCTTCTGGATCGACTCGATTGTCACCTTCTTGGTCTGCGCGTCGATGAAGTTTCGGAGGACGTCTTGCGCATATGGCAGATTGATCTCGCGGCCCTCGAGCGACGATTTCGCCTTTAGCCGAATCAGCGCCCCTTCCAGTTCGCGAATATTCGACCGGATGTTTGACGCCATGAACAGCGCCACATCCGTCGGCAGCATCACCTGCTCGGCATCCGCCTTCTTCTGTAGGATCGCGACCTTCGTCTCGAGATCCGGCGGCTGGATATCGGCAATCAATCCCCACTCGAAACGCGAGCGCAGGCGATCTTCGATCTCCGCCAGTTCTTTCGGCTGGCGATCGCTGGCGATCACGATCTGCTTCATCGATTCGTGCAGCGCGTTGAAGGTGTGGAAGAACTCTTCCTGGGTGCGCTCTTTCTGTGCCAGGAACTGGATGTCGTCGATGAGCAGCACGTCCACGTTGCGGAACTTGTCGCGGAAGCTGGTCATCTTGTCGTAGCGCAGCGAGTTGATCATCTCGTTGGTGAACCGCTCGCTCGACAGGTAGCAGATGGACTGCTGCGGCGCGCGCCGCTTGATCTCGTGTCCGATCGCGTGCATCAGGTGGGTCTTGCCCATGCCGACGCCGCCGTAGACGAATAGCGGGTTGTAGGCCTTGGAAGGATTCTCTGCGACTGCTTTCGCGGCCGCCGAGGCAAACTGGTTGCCGGCGCCGATCACGAATCCGTCAAACGTGTAGCGCGGATTCAACTGCGCTGCCGAGTCCCAATCGAAGCGGCTCTGTTTCACCACCCCGGCCTGAGTCGCAGATGCAGGAGGCACGCTCAATCCGCCGTCGTGCCGCACCGGTGTCTTCGCCGCAGGCGTGTCTTCCACGGTGATGAACTGCACGTCCTGGAAATCGAAACCGAGATTATCGATCGCTTCCTGGATCAGGTCGCCATAACGGTCGCCGACATTCGCCAGTTCCTTCGTGGGAACCTGCACGAACATCACGTTGCCCTTCATATGGCTGTAGCGAGTCGGCTTGAGCCAGGTGTCGTAGGAGTGCCGGTTGATCTTCTTTTCCAGCGCGCTGAGGATTTGTACCCAGGGATCGATGGCAGCAGCAGAACTGGTAGCGGACATATGAGTGAATCCTGAAATGTGCCCCAACGTTACTCTCTCTTTTTTTCTTTCGGCCCGGTTCGTTGCCGGACTTGCGTTGCTGATGCCGCGATGGCTGCGCGCTGCGTGGCGCTAACAGATGTCACGGAGTTGAGTTGGCTGCGACGAAGTTGGTTGCGCCTTGCCCCCGGATGGATGGATCAGCCCGGGCTGTCTCGCGATGCGTCGAGGACGACGGCGTTCGCGTTCCTGATACTGCATACTAGCACACAAAAACGCGGCTCGTTCATCGCTCTGTAATTTGATCGCAACACAGTGATGTTCTTTCATAGCCTCAGCGAAAAAAATGTCAAGTGTCAGATATCTAACTGCCGCAAAGAGTGTGCAGATGCGTTAAATATCGTGTCGCGATGAAAATTATTGTGGGAGAAAAGGTGACATTCGATCCCTGTCTTCCGTTTATCTCCGCATGAGGATTGGGATGAGGGCAGATCTGGAGGCATCGCCGCGAATCGCCGATTATTCGGATAACCGGATTTCCAGATATTCAGATACCCAGATGATCTGATCGCCAGATTTTTCAGTGCCGGAAATGCCGCACTCCCGTGAACACCATCGCCAATCCCAGCCGGTTCGCCGCATCGATCACTTCCTGATCGCGCACCGATCCGCCCGGCTGGATCACCGCCGTCGCACCGTTGCTGGCAACCACCTCTAGTCCATCTGGGAATGGGAAATACGCGTCGGACGCGACCACGGTCCCCTTCAGCGGCAGCACGGCTTTCATCGCGCCGATCTTTGCCGAGTCCACGCGGCTCATCTGCCCGGCGCCAACACCCACTGCTTGCCCATCGCGGGCATAAACGATGGCGTTAGACTTCACGTGCTTGCATACGGTCCACGCAAACTTCAGCGCGCGCATCTCTTCGGCCGTGGGCTGCCGCTCGGTCACCACCTTCAACTCGCGATCGTTCAGCGGACGCACATCCGGGTCCTGCAACAGCAACCCTCCCGAGACGGCTTTCAGCACCATCGAGGGCGCCGAAGGTGTCACCTCTACCAGGCGAAGATTTCTTTTGGCGGCAAAGATCTCGCGGGCCTCCGACTCAAACCCCGGGGCCGCTATCGCTTCCACGAAAAGCTTCGCGATCTCTGTCGCGGCTTCCTTATCGACGGGACGATTGATTCCGATTACTCCCCCGAACGCCGACACCGGATCGCACTCCAGCGCCTTCTTGTACGCGCCCGCCACCGTCTGCGCCGTTGCGCATCCCGCCGGATTGGTGTGCTTGATGATCGCTACCGCCGGCTGCTCAAACTCCAGCGCCAGTTCCCAGCACGCCTGCAAGTCGACGATGTTGTTGTAGGAAAGCTCTTTGCCCTGCAACTGCCGTCCGTTCGCGACACCCAGGCCCGAGCCGTCAACGTACAAAGCCGCCTTCTGGTGCGGATTCTCGCCATATCGCAAATCCATCGACTTCTGGTAAGACAACCGCAGCGTGTTCGGGAACGTAGACGGAGGCTCCAGCGCGAACGTTCCATTCAGCGCCACGCGCTCGAGCGTCGTCGCGATCGCCGAGTCGTAAGCAGCCGTCGTCGCAAACGCTTTCTTCGCCAGCTCCCATTTCGTGCGCTGCGAAAGCTCGCCGCCGCTCGCCTTCATCTCGTCGACGATCCGGCGGTAATCCCACGGCGATGTAACGATGGCGACATCCTGAAAATTTTTCGCCGCCGACCGAATCATCGACGGACCGCCGATGTCGATGTTCTCAATCAGCTCCTCGAAATGCACCTCAGGTTTCGCCGCGGTTTTCTCGAACGCGTATAGATTCACTACCACCATGTCGATCGCCGGAATCTGGTGCTCCGCCACCGTCGCGGTGTGCACCGGATCTGATCGCCGATACAGGATTCCGCCGTGCACTTTCGGATGCAGCGTCTTCACGCGCCCATCGAGCATTTCGGGGAACCCCGTCAGCTCCGAGATGTCTTTCACGTCGACGCCAGCTTCGCGCAGCATCTTGGCCGTGCCGCCAGTCGAAACCAGGTCCACTCCCATCTCGCCCAGGCTGCGAGCAAAATCAATCACCCCGGTTTTGTCGGTAACACTGAGGATGGCGCGCCGAATCTTGGACATAACAACCTTCTTCGTTCAAAGAGGTATAAAGAAGCAGACACTATAAAACATCAGGAGACTGGACGTAAGTGCGGAAGCCCACGACCCCTTTCGCACCAATCACCACCGCACCCGATTTGTCATTCCGAAGGACGCAGTCCGAGGAATCCCTAAGAGCTACTTCAAACTTTGGGATAACATCGTTGATCCCTGGAAGCATTATGGAAACGACGCAAGAAAATTCGCGTGGAGCAGCTTATTGGGGATGGACCCTTTATTCGCTTTTCGTCGCCGTAATTGTTTTTCTCGACTATCGGCGCCATGGTGAACCATTGCACCACGTCGCGATATTTTTGATGATTCTAGGTGGTTGGCTGGCTTTCACCAAACTTAATACCGGCCTCCGCCAAATACAGCCTCAGAATGGCGAAAACATGATGCGGAGGCTGCGCAACGCCTCAGAGTCACTGATCTTCGTTTTGAACATGACTGTGCTTCTGTTGGTCGGTTATCACTGAAAATCTCTGAAGCACCTCGTTCCAACCCGTCACAGATGTTCAGATGTCTGAAGGGATCAGCTGCCCGACAAGCTACTTCTTCCCGCCATCCTGCACGATGACGTTCACGATCTGGTCGATCGTATCCAGCGAGCGCTTATTCGGAAGGTTGTGATTGTTCCCGATGATCGAGAACACCACTTTGTCGCCGCTGAGTGTTGTCGCGTATCCAGACAAAGCGTTGACGTGCCCGAGCGAGCCCGTCTTCGCTTCCACGCGTCCTTGTGCCGGAGTTCCGCGGAACCGTTCCGACAAAGATCCGTCCAGCCCAGCCACGGGCAGTGTTTCCTGGAAACTCTGTCCCCAGGGCTGCTTGTCGGCATATTGCAGTAGCCGCACGATCGCATCGGGCGTCACCAGATTTTCGCGCGAGAGTCCCGAGCCGTCATAGAAAACATATTCGTCCGGATGTATCCCCGCCTGCAGCATGAATCCGCGAACGACTTCCAGTCCCGCTTCAATCGTCCCGCCATTACCCTTTTCGCGGCCGAGCAATCGCAGCATCAGTTCGGCGTGCAGGTTCTGCGACACTTTATTAATGACCTTCAAATCCTGCCCGAGGGGCTGCGACTGATAGGAAGCCAGCACCGTCCTCGTGTCCGGCTTCGGCGGACGCGGATGCGACTCCGCATCGCCTCCGCCTGCCGGCGCGACGGTAGTTACGCTGAACGTTGAAAGCGTCGCCAGCTCCGTGTGCTTGGTCTTCGGCTGCCCGTATACCACCACCCCGCGCTTTTCCAGCATCTCGCGGAAGGCGTCGGCCGCAAACTGCGCCGGATCCTCAATCGCCAGCGCCTCATTCGCGCCAGCATCATCCACCGGGATGTTCCCGAAAATTGTCAGCCGGTTCGCTCCCGGCTCCCGCGTGATGTAGATACGCTTGGGCCCGGTGCCCGCGGGCGTCGTCATCACCCGGTTGTCGATCTTGTAGTACTCGGCGAAAGGCGTGATCTGCACAAACGCCTTGTCACCCGGATGGTCCGCTGGAAAGATGCTCACATAGATAACGTTGTCGTTAACCGTGAGCGCCGAGACTGGGGCGCCCCATTCCCAAACCATGTCGTCCTGCGCCCAGCCCTCGCCGTAGCGCTCGAATGCGTAGTAGGAGTCGTCTCCCACCACGTCTCCATCGATGTACTTGATACCCGCCTTCACCACCTGGTCGGCCAGGCCCTCCAGCGCCTTCATCGGATCGTCGCTGCGTTCGGTGCGCAAATAATAAGGAAGCGCCCGCCCCGATATGTTCGGATCGCCGCGCCCTACCAGGAACAAGTTCCCTGCCAACCGCCCGTACTTGTCGACGGTGCCATCGGTTTCCACTGTGGTGTTGAACTTGTAGTCCGGACCGATCAGCGCCGTGGCCGCCGCCGTCGTGAACAGCTTGGTATTCGAAGCCGGCGTAAACAACTTTTCGTCGTTCCGCGAATAAAGAACCGTCCCATCTTTCAGCGAGACGATCTCTACGCCCCAGAAGCCACGCGAGACATCTGGCTGATTCAAGATTTCGTCGATGGTCTTTGTCAGAGCGCCGGGGTTCGGCTTTACCGGCTTGGCTTTGGCGTTCTCGGCGAGGCAGAAATTCGCCGCCAGCAGGAGAAGCAAGATCAGCGCGACTGGACGGCGGCGCATGGGAGTTGCTGAAAGTTTAACACCGTTTGCCGCTCCTTTTATGGCTTTGCGCGTGCCAAAAGCGGTACTTCCGTCCAGTTACGAGATCGTTACAATTCGTGCCATGCAGCAGGCAATGCCAGCCTACGAGTACCCCCGTGTCTACCGTCCCAAAGGTCCCTGGCGATTGGCCATGCAGGTCCTCGGAGCCATTCCCATCATCGGAGGGTCTATCGGCCTCTGGTATTTCGGCACCGGACACGAAACTCATGCAGCCGCAGTCGTAATCATGCTCATCTTCTGCACGGCTTTCCTGCTGATGGGCGCATACCTGTTGTTCTACACCCTGCGTGCCCAGGTTACCCTCCGCCAGGACGATATCGAGCTTACCGAGCTGACCTCCACCACAACCTTGCGCCGCGATCAAATCCTCGGCTACCGCTCGCGACCCGGCTCACAGGGGCCACCGACGCTCATCCTCATTCCACGTGAAGGAGCAGGGAAGAAGCTCACCATCGCTTCCATGTTCGCCTTCGATCAGGCCTTTCACGATTGGATCTCGACGCTTCCCAACCTCGACGTCCGCGACGCCGAAGAAGAACAGAAGGACATCGAATCCAATCCCGAACTCGGCACCACTCCCGCTGAGCGCGAATCTAAGATCAACGAAGCGCGCACCGTCTGCCGCGTTCTGAATATCCTCACCTTCCCAGTCTGCCTCTGGGCCTGGCTCTATCCGCATCCATACGAACTCGCAGTCGCCACGACCCTGCTTCTGCCTTGGGTCGCCGTCTACGTCACCGCTCGTTACAAGGGCGTCGTCGTCATTAATCAGAAGAGCCGAAACGATCCCCATCCCAACGTCGGCCTTCCCTTCATCGTTCCCGGACTGATGCTGGTCCCGCGCGTCATCATCGATATGCCCCCGCTGACCTGGCAGAAGCCGGTGCTCCTGGGCGCACTCGTCGCGGGGTTCCTCGCATACGCCGCGTACGTGGTTGACAAGGCCATCCAGAAGCAGCGCGCTATCGCCTTCGTTCTCTTTATGCTGTCGTTCGCCTACGGCTACGGCGTCGTGATGGAAACCAACGCCATGTTCGACCGCATGCCGGCGACGATCTACCTGACCACGGTCACGCAGAAGTACATCACCCATGGCAAATCATCCAGTTATCACCTGGTTCTCGCGCCCTGGGGTCCGATGCAGCGAGGTGATAACGTTACCGTTACGCGTTCTTTTTACAATGACCGTAGCGTCGGTGGACCTGTCTGCATCGCTTTGCGCAGCGGAGCCCTCAGCATTCCCTGGTACTCCGTCCACCCCTGCGAATAAGAAGTGTTAGCGGACCGTAAATATCCGTCCCGCCCTTGCATATTCGCCGGTGTTGATAGATCATTCCTCCACCCGGGATCCCCCACCCTGCAACGCTCATGAAGTACTCCGAAAAGCGTCTCCGCCGTGCTCTCGCACTCGTCCGTATAACGGTCGGGTTAGTCTACGTCTGCTATGGCTATGAGAAGCTGTTCGACCCGGTATTCTTCGATTACGGATTCATGCAACGCCTGAGTTACTGGCAGACATCGGTGGCGCCGGGCTACGCGTGGGTATGGCAAATGCTGGCCGCGCACCCGAGTCGATGGGCGGTGTTCTTCGGTACGGTCGAGATGTTTCTCGGGGTAGCGCTATTGTTCGGGCTTGCCACCCGCTTGGCCTGCCTGGTGGGCATGCTGTACATGCTCCACTTCTCCGGGCTGAGTTGGTATCCCGACGACACCCCGTTTTTCTTCTGGCGCTTCCTGGAACTGCATCTCGGACAGATTGCCCTCTTCGCTGTGTTCCTGCTGATGGGGCTCGGCCACGCTGGCGACATCTGGGGGCTCGGCGCTATCTACCACCGCGTGCGAGTCCGCCTGCGCCCCGCACGCAAGACGTTCCCTCGCAACGACTACTTCGACTCCGACTTCGAGCCGGAAGCCAGTGAAGTCCCACTTGAGCGCACCGAGCCCGTTACCGGCTCCGACGAATTCTCGTCCGAACCCTCAGCGCGCGACCATCATTACCAGCAGGACGATCAGAATGATCGTGAGCGTTCCGCTCGGGTAGTAGCCCCAATTACGGCTATACGGCCAGGCGGGAAAAGCCCCGACCAGCATCAGCAACACAATAATCAATAGGATCGTTAACACCATTCACCTCCGACCGGACGATTCGCCCGATCAGCCTCTCTGATGGCGGTTAACGCTCCCGTGCTGCCTACGTGTGCGCGCAGCCGCTCTCGCCTGCGCGAAAAGCTTTCCTGCGCCTTATGGAAGATGTTGAGTGCGGGGCAACCTCTGACAAACTGATTTACTTGGTCACGGGACACCTCACCCAATGCCCCGGCTCCTTCTCCACCAATTCCGGCTGCCGCAGCGAGCACTCAGCGATTCGCATCTCGCACCGCGGTTCGTACGCGCATCCCGCAGGCAATTTTCCTGCCGCCGGAACCGTTCCTTCGATCGTCCGCAAGGGCTGCTGGCGATCGGTTTTCAGCGTGGGAACGGAATTCATCAGCCCGCGTGTATAAGGATGCAGCGGGCGCCGAAACACGTCCTGTGCCGCGCCCGTTTCGACGATCTGCCCGGCATACATCACCGCCACCCGATCCGCCACCCGCGACACTACCGCCAAGTCGTGCGAGATAAACAGCATCGCCAGCCCAAAATTCCGTCGCAGTTCGTCCAGCAATTCGAGAATCTGCGCCTGCACCGTCACATCGAGCGCCGTCGTGGGCTCGTCTGCAATCAGCAGTCGCGGACGATTCACCACCGCCATCGCGATCATCACCCGCTGCCGCTGCCCCCCCGAAAGCTGGTGCGGATAATCTCTCGCGCGGCGTTCTGGATCGGGAATCGCCACCGTCCGCAGCGCTTCCACCGCCCGTTCCCACGCTTCGCGCTTCGACACCCGCTCATGCGCGAGTACCGCTTCGGCTACCTGTTCCCCCACCCGCATCACCGGGTTCAGCGCGGTCATCGGCTCCTGGAAGATCATCGCCATGCTGCGCCCGCGCAGTTGGCGAACCTCTTCCGCGGATGCCGTCGTCAGCTCCTGTCCCGAAAAGCGAATGCTGCCGCTCACCACAGCCGCCGGCGGCAGCAACCGCATGATCGCCAACGACGTCACCGACTTCCCCGAGCCCGACTCGCCCACCAGCCCCAGCGATTCGCCCTCGTCAATCTTGAAGCTGACATCTCGGACCGCGGTAACGTTCGCGAGACAATCTCGATCCCTTACCGGAAACCCAACCGTCAGATTGCTGACTTGTAGCAGCGGCACCACGCTGCCATCGTATCAGCCTCGCGATTTGCAAAGTGAGTGTGGGGACGGGCGCCTCCGCCCGACCAGGCAGAGCGTAGCTCCGCTACAGCTGACAAACCGAAATACTGATGAACTTACTTCGCAGGTGTTTCCCTTAGCACAAACGTATGAACTGTCAATTCAACGTTGACACTGCTTTTCGTGCTGCCTACAATCGCGCTGAGTTTTTTCCTCCCCCAGGAACGCATACCCGGCCCCATACCAATAGGAGTGTTGCCATGAAGCGGTGGTTCCTCTGGGTTCTTCTGTTTGTTTTCGTTCTCCCTATCTATGCCCAAACTCCGGCGGCGGGCGGGCCGCCCGCGAGAAAAAAGCGCGTCGCCGTGCTCGACTTCGATTACGCGACCGTGCGCAGCAATTCGTCTGCCCTGTTTGGCACCGATGTTGATGTGGGCAAGGGCATTACCGATCTTCTCGTGAAATTCCTCGTGAAGGACGGTACCTACTCCGTCATCGAACGCCAGGCGCTCGACAAAATCATGGCCGAGCAGAACTTCTCCAACAGCGACCGTGCCAATCCCGCGTCAGCTGCAAAATTAGGAAAATTGCTCGGAGTCGATGCGATCATCGTTGGTGCGATCACCGAATTCGGTGGTGAAACCAAGAACACCAACATCGGTGGCGCCGGCGGAGGCTGGACCGGATTCGGCCTCGGCGGCGTCGGTCACAAGAAGACCAAAGCAATTTGCGCCATCGACGCTCGCATCGTTGACATCGATACCGCGGAAATCCTCGGCGTTGCCGACGGCAAAGGCGAATCTTCCCGCGAGAGCACCTCGCTGACCGGCGGCGGTGGACACTGGTCCGGATGGGGCGGCGGTCATGCCGACTTCGGCTCCAGCGACTTCCAGCAGACCATCATCGGCGAAGCCATCAACCAGGCGACGCAACAGCTCAGCACCGGCCTCATCGCCGACTCGCCCAAACTCGTCGCGCGCACCATCGTCGTCGAAGGCTTGGTCGCAGCCGTGGATGGCGGTCAAGTCGTGCTGAACGTCGGCGCCAAGACTGGCATCAAGGTCGGCAACCAGATGAACGTCGAGCGTGTAACGAAAGAGATAAAGGATCCTGCCACCGGCAAGGTCCTGCGCAAGATGGCCAACCAGATCGGCACCATCGAGATCACCGATGTCGACGATGTCTCTGCCGTCGGCAAGGTCCTCTCCGGCTCCGGATTCAAAGTCGGAGATTCGGTGAAGACCATCACTCAATAGCTCATTTCTCATTTCAACAAGAAACCCCATCGAAAGATGGGGTTTTTGCATTGCAATCAAAAAATTGCAACCAAAACTCGTAGGGAACCGCATTAAAACGTTTCGCTAGCAAATCTGCCAGTCCCCGGCTCCCGCCCAAAAAGCGATACTGCTTTCACTGGGATGCGGGGCATCCTTCTTATTCACCTTCAGCCGTTGGCTTCCTATTTTCTTCAGGCACCACGGTGAACTCGAACGATAGCTGTCTTACATGCTGTGGGCTGAACCGCTTTTTTCCATCAATGAGGTTATAAATGCTAGCGAGTTGTGCCAATCCTTCTTGTTCCAGCAAGTTCCGCTATCTCCATCAGGGAAAACTCTTCGTTTTCAACGCACGCAGGGACCAGGCGGCCACCTCTGACCGCGTCAATTTTGCCGGGCAGATCGACCGCCGCCAATATGCCTGGCTCTGCGACGAATGCACCGCCAAGTTCGAAGTTGTCCTCGATGCGCAAGATCAAATCAAGTTGCGCGAGCGCTCCCGGATCCGCGGTGTCGCCGCCGCTGCCGTTGCCGCAACGCTTTTCAAGGTGGTGCCAGCCATTGCCCTGGCGTGCGACCTCGGCGAAATCATCTCCTGAACCCCCAAAACAAACCAGCACTGCGCTGACCCCCGCTCCCAAAGCGGGGGTCTTTTTCTTTTGTCATTCCGAGCGAAGCGAGAAATTCCTACCGGTGCTAAACCCGTGCGTGCGGAGCACCAGCTCCGCCCTACTTCTCCGCGAGCCTTCGCTCCAGGCTGGGTACAAGATACTTCTGAAATCCTGGATGCATGCCCAGAGCAATCTGCAACGCCTTTTCATCGTACAAACGTGCTTCGTCCCGTCTACCCAGTGCATCCAGCACCGATCCCATGGTGGCGTTCGTGGTTGCCGAATCCGGAGCGAGCGCCAGCGCCTGCTGCGCCTGCTCTAACGCTTCCGTTGCATTTCCCTGGATCAGGAAGTCGATCGCCTTCTGTGTTCGCGCCAGCGCCGCTGCCAACGGAATCTCAAAGTGCCCGTCATACACGAATACGCTCGAGTCGATCACGGCCGTAGGCTTCAGCGATTTAAACTGTTCATACGGATTCAGCGGCGGAGGCCCAAACTCGAATCCTGTCAGATCGTCTGCGCTGACCAATACCGGACCATCGATCGCGGGAGGCACATCCATTTCCGGCCCCAGCCACATCGACTCGATCGTCGGCAACAGCTTGCAAGGAATGCCGTAATAGTCGTAATCAATCGCGCCCGTTCCGAAATATACAAACCAGCAATTGTGGATCTGGTGCTCGTCGGTGTAACGCTTCACCGCGTGCAGTTGCTGCGCCCAGTCCGCGCTCGAGTCGCTGATGTAGCGCCACGCGTTTTTGGGTCCGCCAAACGCCTCATTCGAATAGCCGATGTAATCCGGGAACGCCCGCGTTACAGACACCGCCTGGAATAGCAGCAGCGCAACGATGGCATACGCCCACCGCCGATCTCTCTGAACTAGCGTCGCCGCCGCCCCCGCGATCACCACCGCTAGAAACACATACACCGGCAGGATGTGTCGTATGCCGATGTTCATCCCGCCTTGCATCGACATCCCCAGGTAAGTCGCCGGAGGCACCAGCAGGAACCACAACTCGCGGCCCTTCCCCACTCGTCCCCTCACAATCGCCCAGATCGCAATCCCGAGCAGGACCAGGAACGTCAGGCTCGACTTCACCAGCATCGCCAGCGGAAAGTAAAACCACACCGCGTTCGGATACGCTTTCCCGAAAATGTAGCTGTTGAATTGCTTGGCGCTCATCAGCACGTGTGCCATGCCGTAAATGTACGACTCCGGAAGCAAATGCACTCGGTCGAACTCCGCCAGTACGCCCGCCTCAGCCTTGTTCGGGACCGTCGTCAGTTGTTCCGTCATCGGCGGATTCAGTTTCAGCCCCTCAGGCCTTGCCGCGAATCGGAACCCATACGCCGCCCACAACAGCACCACGCCGATGACACCAACGATGACAACCGCCCCGATATACCGAATCGTGCGTCCTCCCGCGTTACCGTCAGAGCGCGATCGAATAACTTCCACGACCGCCAGCACCACCAGCATCGGCCCGATCAGCACCGCCGAGTGCTTCGACGCCAGCGCCAATCCCACCGCCAGCCCAGTGACCAACATCCGCCGCGCCGACGGCTGCTTCACGTAGCGATAGAACCCATACACCGACGCCAGCAAGACGCACGCTTGTGCCATGTCGGTCGTGACCACGGCGCCATGCGCCAGCATCGTCGGATCGAACGCGAGCAGCCCGACCACGATGAACCCCGCCATGGTTCCGAACATCTCCTGCGCCGCAAGGAACGCAATCAGCAGTAACAGCAGTGTGAATACCGATGCCGCCATCTGCGCCCGAAACACAATCTTGTCGGCGTCGCCGTTGTGAAAAACAAAATCGCGCCCGCCCAGCACCGCCTGCAAGCGGTACCGGCGATCCTGCATGGGAGGTTCTTGTAGGTGCATGCCGAGCAACGGCAGCGTGGCGACAAACTTTACCAGCGGCGGATGCTCCGGGTTCAGCCCGAAATCCCCTTGCCACTGCCGGTAGCCGGAATAGATATGATCCGGCTCATCCCACGTGATGGTGTTCGCGTGCGAGATGAGCGCCAGGTGAACAGCAAAAGCAAGAATAATGACGGCCACCGCAGCGGCCGTCGTCCAAGTCTTCGAAGACCTCTCGCGCGCTGTCCCCGATTTCTGAATCCCTGCTTCCACTAGCGAACGAGACGCCACATTATCTCCAACATCTTTTATGGTTTCGGGTGCGCCGCCGTGAACTCCGAGCAGCACGGCTTCGCCGACGGCTCAAAGTTCATGAACTCCACCCGCACGTCATCCGGATCGAACACGTTCAACTGCATCTTCCCGTCCCGTCCCAACTGATTGTGCTCGTCCTTATTCGACTTCCAGCCGGTCTTCTCCAGCGCGGCTTCGGTGTCGACCATGTTCACCACGCCGAGCGAGAAGTGGTTCTCCACGCCAATCAGCCGATGGCTCGCGTCCGCCGGAATATTCAGCATGTATTCCATCCAGTCGCTTCCATCCGGAACTTGCATCGAAACCCAGTCGGTGCGCTCTTCTTTCATGCCGCCGTGCCAATACGGACGGAACCCGAGAATGCCGATGTAAAACGGGTCCAGCGCCTCCCGGCTCTTCACGATGAACCCGATATGGATCATCCGGTGCGAAATCGCGCCCTGCTCATCAGACGTCTTAGTGAACTGAAGGAAAGCAATCTTGTGCCCCTCCGGATCGGTCACCTCGATCTCCTTCCCGTCCGCCACCTTATTTACGGCGCTCGTCTTCACACCCTTCGACTCCAGGTACTTGCGTAGCCCTTCGACATCCGACGTCCGGAACGCCTCCACCTGCATCCCATCCGGAATGCCCGGCACCACCTTCAGCACCTCGACGAACTGTTGTTTGCCCACTTGGAAGCGCATGCAATCTTTCTTCGCGCACTTCGCCTCCGGAAGCGTCAGCTCGTGGTTGTAGAACTTCCGCGACGCATCCATGTCGTTGGCGTAAACGCGTATGTAGGCAATACCGGTAATCGGTGGACGCTTCACTTCCTGCGCGAAACCGACGGTCGTAACCAGAGCGATAAGAACTCCGAGCAGCTTTTTCATGCGCGGAAGAATAAACCCCAGCGGAGCACCATGCAACGCGTGTGCGCGCAGCCGTCCTCGGCTGCGCGACTTCACCAGATCACCAGCTCGTCTGATCCACCAGATACTCAGATATTCAGATATTCAGATAACCTGATATCCAGATTCAGGCGGGTTCCTAGCACCTAACCCCCAACTCCTAACCACTCGTCTCGTTTGACACCACTGCTGTGGTCAAATTATTCTTGAGTTTTGCACTTTGCTCTTGGAAGTCGCCGTGGAAGTGTGTCTTTTTCCCGGTGCGCCGACAGGGGCTCCTCGCGACGAGTACTAAGATGTTAATTAGCCTGCATTCCCTGAAACTCCACGACAATGTCATGGAGTTCAACGAGGAGTTCCAGCCCGGCTCGATCGACCTCGGCTCGGAAGCCACGCAAATCGCCCCGCTCCTTGCGAGCGGTCGCGCCACGCTGATCCCCGAGCATGACGGACGCGGCAGCGTGCTCAATGACATCCGCGTAGTCGGAAAACTGGCCACCCGGCTGGAAATCCCCTGCGCCCGCTGTCTCGAGCCCGTGCCGTACCAGGTCGACCGCAGCTTTGAGCTGCTCTTCCGGCCGCAGTCGGTCAATGAGGGCCCAGACGAGCGCGAAATGCAGGACAAGGACGCCGAAATCGCCTTTTACCAGGGTGATGGCGTTGAGCTCGAAGACATCCTGCGCGAACAGATTCTGCTGGCTGTGCCCATCAAGATCGTCTGCCGCGAAGAGTGCAAAGGGTTGTGCCCGCAATGCGGGAAGAATTTGAACTCCGGCGAATGCCAGTGCGAACCTGTCGCTGGCGATCCCCGATGGAACGCGCTGAAAGACTTGCGCAGCAAGCTATCGAAGTAACGACTTTAGAAACAGAGGTTTTCCATGGCAAATCCGAAACGGCGACACTCCAAGCGACGCACCGCTACCCGGCGCGCGCACGACTTCCTCACTCCGCAATCGGCCTCCGAATGCCCCAACTGTCACGAGGCGAAAATGCCTCATCGCGCCTGCCCAAAGTGCGGCTATTACAAGGGACGCGAAGTCCTCGAAGTCGAAGAAAAGAAGTAACCCTTTTTTGTCATCACGAGGCGCGTAGCGCCGAGGGATCTGCTTTTTCAGAACGCCCCACATCTCCCTTTTTTTGGGGAGATGTGGGAACGAACCACCCCGTACCGCCCATGTCACCACGACCGACTACTCCTAACTGTTACACTCCTCCGTGTTCAACTCTCCTGATCCGAAGATGAGCACCGTCATCGCCGTCGACGCTATGGGTTCCGATCGCGCTCCGAAACCGGAGGTCGAAGGAGCCATCCTCGCCGCGCGCAGTTACGACGTTCACGTCAGGCTGGTCGGCCGCGATGACGCCATTCGCGCCGAGATGCGGAACCATTCCGCCTCCGACGTCCGCCACCGCATCGAGATCGTCCCCGCCGAAGAAGTCATCGGCATGGACGAAAAAGCTGCCCAGGCCGTGCGCACCAAGAAGAAGTCGTCGATTCACGTCGGACTTCGTCTCGTTCGCGACGGCACCGCCTCCGGGTTCGCCACCGCCGGCAATACCGGTGCCACCATGGCCAGCGCCAAGATGATCCTGGGCGCGCTTCCCGGGGTTGATCGCCCCGGACTCGCCGCCGTCTTCCCGACTTCGAAAGGCAGCGCCGCCATCCTGCTCGATGTCGGCGCCAACGTCGATTCCAAGCCGCAAAATCTCGAACAGTTCGCCATCATGGGCGACATCTATTCGCGCAATATCTTCGGCATCAACCGCCCCAAGGTCGGCCTGCTCTCCATCGGCGAAGAAGAAGGCAAGGGCAACGAGCTCACCCGCGAAACCTACAAGCTCATGCAACACCTGCCCATTAACTTTGCCGGTAACGTCGAAGGCCGCGACCTCTACAACGGCAAAGTCGATGTCATCGTCTGCGACGGCTTCGTCGGCAACGTCGCGCTCAAGATCTCCGAAGGGCTGGTCGAAACCGTCCGCTACCTCTTAAAGGAATCGTTACGCTCCACCATCACCAGCCAGGTCGGATTCCTTCTCTCCCGCCGCGCCTTTGCCGATTTCAAGAAGCGTCTCGACTACTCCGAATACGGTGGCGCCCCGCTGCTCGGCGTAAAGGGCGTCTGCATCATCGGACACGGCTCCTCCAACGCCAACGCCATCAAGAACGCGATTCGTGTCGCCGCCGAATTTGCCGAGCGCGGCATCAACCAGAAGATCGAGCGTGACATCGCTACCGCGCGTCTCGCCGCCGCCCGCACCTCATCCGGAGATCGCGCGCCGCAACACGCTCCCCAAGCAGGACGTCACGATGACTAAGCACACTCGCGAATCCGTCGCCTTCCTCTTTCCCGGACAAGGTTCCCAAACCGTCGGCATGGGCCGCGAGCTCGCCGCCATGTATCCCGTCGCGCAGGAAACCTTTGACGAAGCCGACGCCGCCCTCGGCTACAAGCTCTCTGCAGTTTGTTGGGAAGGTCCCGAAGATAAGCTGAAGCTCACGGAAATCACGCAGCCCGCGATCCTCACCGTCTCCATCGCCGCCTATCGCGTTCTCGAGAGCATGGGCTATGCCCCCAGCTTCGTCGCCGGACACAGCCTAGGCGAATACTCCGCCCACGTCGCCGCCGGCACCCTGTCCTTTACCGATGCCGTTAAGACCGTTCGCAACCGCGGCCGTTACATGCAGGAAGCCGTGCCCGTCGGCGTCGGAGCCATGGCCGCCATCCTCGCGCTTCCGCTCGACAAGGTTGAAGAAGTCTGTCGCGAAGCCGCCGCCGATGGAGCCTGCTGCGACGCCGCCAACATCAACTCCGACGGGCAGGTTGTCATCTCCGGCAGCGCCGCCGCCGTCGAACGCGCCGCCGAACTCGCCAAGCAAAAAGGCGCCAAGCGCGCCATCATGCTCCCCGTCAGCGCCCCATTCCATTGCGCGCTCATGCAGCCCGCGCAAGACCGCCTCGCCGCCTACCTCAAGTCTCTAACGTTCCACCCGATGGAAGTCCCGCTTGTCACCAATGTTGACGCCGCCATCGTCCAGTCCCCCGACGCCGCCCGTGACGCCCTCATCCGCCAGGTAACGGGATCGGTAAAGTGGGAACAATCCATGCGCGTGCTGATCGGGAAAGGCGTGCACACGTTCCTCGAAGTCGGCCCCGGGAAAGTCCTCAGCGGGCTCATGCGCCAGATCGACCGTTCCAAGACCGCCCTCAACGTTGAAGACGACGCGTCATTGCAGAAGACCATCAACCACTTCGCCGGCGCCTCTCTGGCGCAGTAGTTTTGTCACCACCGACGCACCCGCGCAGGTCATCCTGAGGAGCACGTGAGTGCGACGAAGGATCTCTGCTTTTCGAGCTTCGGCTGCCCCATTCAGTCCTTCGTTTGGCTTAAGTGGGGTAGTTCACCCCTGTCCGGATAAGCAGGCGCCGAGATTCGCCGAAGGCCATAGGGTCTGACTCACCGCAAACGTTTGCGCTCCGGAGTCGATTCCCGCACAAACTCCCACACGTCCGCGCCGATCTCGCGCGCGGCGGCGAACACGCTTTTGCGCGCGCGGGTCTCCCGCCAGCGCCGGCCCAGCACCGACCATAATGAAGGGTGGGTCATTCTTGCAACTTCGCCTGCTCAATGGCCCGTTTAATCGTCGCCTCAATCCGTGCTCCGCGGCGACTAAAGCCCAGGATAGGAACTAGCTCTTCGATAATCTGATCATCAGTCCGCAACTGCCCGTCCGACCCAACCCATTTCACCAGTTGTACCAATTCACGGGTCGAGTACTGCGCGATGCTCGGCTTCAAGCCAATATTTGGCTTTGGCCCTCGCTTGCTCGCAGCGGCTGCCTCGGCCAAATGCGATTCATGATTCTGAATGGCATGATTTGCAGTTGTTCCCGCATCTAGGCGATCCGCGTAGGCTACGGCCGCCTCAAAAGCAGCGATGGCCCGTTCCACTTCCTCTTGCTTGCGCATGAACCAGTCCGTCGACCATATCCGGTGAAACCGCCATCCCAGCTTTTCCAGTTGTTGTTGCCGCAACCTGTCACGGTCACGCGCCGTGTAGGCCGAGTGGTACGAAGCTCCGTCGCATTCGATCGCCAGCACATAGCGTCCGGGCTTCTTCGGATGCTCCGCAACCAGATCGATTCTGTAACTCGACGCTCCCATCTGCGGAATCAGCTTCAAACCGCGCCCTGACAACACGTCATTGACCTCCGCCTCAAAACTGTTAACCGGAAATCCCGTGATCTGGGCATCTCCCAGCCGCTTTCCGCCAGTCGAGGCATACTGCAGGTAATTTCGCAGCAGTTCCACTCCGCTCCCTTTGCGCACCCGCGCCAGATCCATGTCTAGATGGCTAAACGAAGAAACCAACGTCAGCCGCTGCCGCGAACGTGTTACGGCGACATTAAGTCGCCTGCGCCCTCCTTCCGCCAATAGAGGACCAAAACGGAACGGCAGGTTCCCCGCGCGATCTTTTCCATATCCGATAGACAGAATAATCGCATCTCGCTCATCGCCCTGTACTCGCTCCAGGTTCTTGATGAAAAATCGCTCCGACTTACTGGTATCGAAGAATCCATCCAGCTCCCGATTGTTTTCTACGGCCTGGTCGAGCGCAGCCTGCAACCGTTCGGCGTGCTTGATGCCCATCGCGATCACGCCGAGTGTTTCCTCGGGGCGTGTTTGCGCGTGCTGCAAAATCAGCTCCACAACTTTGCGCACCTCAGCCGAGGAGCTCTCTTCTTGTCCGTCGCGCCCAAGCTCTTCATGCACCAGTACGTGAGACACGGCCGTCGGTCCGCCAGTTCCGGGAAACGTCACCAGTCGATCGCTGTAAATGTGGTGGTTAGAAAAATCGATCAGAGCCTCGTCACGGCTACGGTAATGCCATTGCAGATATCGCGAACGCAGGAACGAATTCATCATGTCCAGCAGGCTTTCATAACCTTCCGTTGCTGCGGGTTCGTTGTCGCCTTCCAGATCATCGTCTTCAGCAGAAGCAAAGAACGTCGTGGGCGGTAATTGCTGATTGTCGCCCGCCACTACCAATCGGCTCCCGCGCATCACCGCAGGGACGGCATCCTCCGGCAGCACCTGACTGGCTTCATCGAACACAACCACATCGAAGTAGCGCTTCCCGCCGTCGAGCAACTGGCTGACCGAAAGTGGGCTCGCCATCCAGCAGGGGCTCACCGCCGTCAGCACGTCAGCAGCTTCCGCGAATAACCGGCGCAGTGGCAGGTGCTTGCGGCTCTTGTGTGCTTCCGCCCGCAGTAGCAACTGCTGTTGCGGAAACTGATTCATCGCTTGTACTGCCCGCTCGGCGTGCGCGCGGCGCACCCGCGCCGCCGCCAGTTCAATCCGTTCCTCGTCATACCTGTGGAACTCGTCCACGTACGCATTGTGCGTCGCTCCTCGAAATCCCAGTATCTCGGGATCGGCGGCGCACGCCGCGTCCAGCGTCGAGGCCAGCCATGAGTACTCGAACATTCGCACCCAAGTTGATGCCGCAACCCCTTTCTTGCGGATCTCCGCGATTAAGGGCATTGCACCCTCTGATTCAAGTTTCTGTTCAATTTCGCACAACTTCGGCAATGTATGTGGTGTGCGGTTGTCCTGGTATAGCCTTTCAATCACGGAAGTTAGCTCCGCCAATGGCAGCGCCGGGAGCTTTCGCGCCAGAAGTCGCTCCAATTCCCTCACATTCGCCACAAGGTACGCGACATTCTCTTCGTGTCGTTTCCAGTCCGGCACTGCTACCGGTCTCGCTCCCGAGTCGCCCCTTGCTCCCCAGGCTCTGGTCTGTTCCGCGACGATCCTCAGCTCCGCGTAAAGCTCTGCCACCCCCGCCTTCTCCCGCCGTAGCGCCAATGCCGTTCGCTTTGCCTGCCGGAAATCCGTGCTCGCTATGAACGCCCAGACTGCGGCCAGCCCGCCTCGCCTTCCTCGTTGCAATGCGGCCACAAGCGCATTCACATCTCGCGAGAAGACCTCATGCGAATAGTTCCCCAGTGTCGTCTGTACTTGCCCCACCAGTGTGAATAGCGCCTCCACATCCTCCAGGTTGACAGCAGTGTGAAGGCTTGTGCTCGCGAGCACCGAAGCAAGCGATTGCTGAAAATTGGTCCCGTCGATAGTGGCAAGCTTAGCCACCAGATCCAGCGCCTTCTGTACTGTGGCTCCATCCCGCAATTGCGCTCCGGTCCATGGCGACGGATCCGTGCGCAAAAACAGAGTCGCGAACCCAGCGGCTTCAGTCAGAGCATCCCTGACATGCTGTGCCACTGCTGGCGTGATCTTTTGTAATTCGGTTCCCCGCCAGCGTGTATCGCAGGTTGCGGCTTGCCCCATCCGTAGCAGCAGGCCCTCGAGCTCGTAAGCCGATCTTCCTGCCGGCTCACGTTTCGCATGCATTGTCGTAACGTGGGAGTTAAGCCGCGATCTCCGGTCCGCCAACCGCTCGTGTATGGAATCGCCATCGACGGGCGTCGACGTCCGAATCAACTCCAGCGTGCGCGCCACCTGGTCCATCACCTTCCGCGATGACACGTCTGCGCCGTGCAGGTCGATGGTCAGGTGTCCCAATCCGCAGTCCTGCAACCTTCGCAATACCACTTCAAGCGCGGCGCGCTTCTCCGCCACGAAAAGCACTTTCTTCCCTTCTGCCGCAAGGCTGGCAATCAGGTTCGCGATGGTTTGGCTTTTTCCCGTTCCGGGCGGCCCGTGCACCACTGCACTCTCCCCCGCCAGCACTCCGTTGATCGCGCACTGTTGGCTTGAGTCAGCGTCTAGGATCAGGAATTCATTTGCGGGCGGAATTCGGTCCAGTTCGCGAGGGTCCATGTCGTGCACTGCCGCCGCAACTTCTGCGCGTGACTTCTTGTCCCCTGCAATCGCCGCTACCACATCATGTGCGGCCAGCGCGGCGCCCCTTTCTTGCAGGTCCCTCACCATCGCCATCTTCTGGAATGCGAAGTTCCCTAGTACGGCACAAGCCCGCACATCGAACTCGGGAACTTCCTTGCACATCTCCAACAACTCTTGGTACAACGGCGTTGGATTGAATGGCTCTCCCTCATCATCGCCAAGCAGGTGCGGAATCAAATCCTCATCTCTCACCCGCAATCCGAACTGCGCTTCCAGCACGTGCAACAACACCAGATTCAACTGTACTGTCCCTGTACGCACCAGCGAAAATGACCTTTGCCCTCCTGTCGTTTCCAATTTCACGGGCAATAATAGGACCGGAGCGTCCACGGGCCGTCCACTATCGCCCGGCCACGCACTAACCGCCCATGTCGCCATTCCCAAAACGACGAACAGCGTGCTCAGACCGCGTTCTTCCAGATTCATCAGGCTTCGGCGACCGATGCTTCGAACCGATTCGACTTGTTCCTCATCCCTGCGCTCACCTAGCAGTTTGCTCAGTGACACACTCTGGCCCGAAAGTAAGTTCGCCATGTGTTCCGGATTTGCGGTGGATAAATCGAGCACGCCCGTCTTCAACGGCCGATAGAAGAGAAGGTTGTTCCTTCGCGACAGATCGATCAGTTTCCTGATCCAGACTGCCCGCGCGGCTTCAACTGTCGCGATCCGTTCCGGGGAGAGGACTGGAGGCTGCTCCGGTGTCTTAACCGGACCGACCGCAGGCGTGGTCATGGGATCCTCATGGCTTAACTGCCACGAAAGTATAGTGCAGCCTCAAGCGAAACTTGTAGCTACAGCCTCTACCTGTGCCGTAGGGACAACTTCCAATAGCGCGGCGATTCATCGCCCGGAACCTGGCGGGACATCATTTGGAGTGCCGGAGGCACGACTGAAATCTTGACGGTCGCTTGGACATGCTTCTTGTAACTATATAGTTACAAAGCCCTGGAAGGTTGGCCGATCTCGAGAGGGTAGCATATGTTCAGATGATCAGATATTCAGATGACCAGATCACCTGATGTCTCCGGTTCGCCGTTCACTGTTCACGGTCTACTCTTCTAAAGCTTGCCTTCCCGCCGCAGCCGCTCATCGATCTCCCTCTGCTTGGCTTGAATTTCCTCTTTCGACCGCATCTTGATCTCGAAGAACTGGCATAAGCGCTCAAAGTCTTCCAGGTTGTTGTAGTAGAACGTCACCTTCCCCTTCGAGTTCTTGTCGTCGATGTCCACCTTGCATCCGGTGCGCGCCAGCAGCCACATCTCCGTGTCTTTGACATTCGGATCTTTGTATGGCAGCTCTTTCGCCCTGTGCGGCTTTGGCCTTCCCCACGCCGCGACCATCGATTCCGTCTGGCGCACCGAGAGTGCGCCGTCGCGGATCTTGTACCAAGCCTCGATCTGGTCCGACACATGATCGAGCGCCATCACCGCTCGCGCGTGCCCCATCGAGAGATCGCCGCTCCGCACCGCGTCTTTCACCTGCGACGGCAGTTTCAGCAGGCGCATGTAGTTCGCCACCGTCGCGCGCTCTTTGCCCGTGCGCGCCGCGATCTGCTCCTGCGTCAGCCCGCAGTGCGACGACAGCTTCTCGAACGCCATCGCCTGGTCCAGCGGATTCAGGTCCTCACGCTGCAGGTTTTCAATGATCGTCAGCTCAATCGCCTGCTCGTCCGACAACTGCCGCACGATCGCCGGCACTGTCGCCTTCCCCGCCCGCTGCGATGCCAACAACCGGCGCTGCCCCGCCACCAGTTGCAGACGTCCGCCCGGAACCTGGCGCAACACGATCGGTTGCAACACTCCCTGTACCTTGATTGATTCGGCCAGCTCCTGGATCGAGTGCTCGTCGATGTTGACGCGCGTCTGGAACGGGTTCGCGTCGATCTCCCCGACCGGAACTTCGCGTACCATCTCACCGGAAGGCTGCGCTTGCGCCTGGATATCCACGCCTGCGGCAGGACTGGCCGTCCGCGCCGCCGGAATCAGCGCTCCCAGCCCACGTCCCAATACTTGCTTCTTCTTATCCATCTCCGTCCCAATCACAGCCCCCACTCCTCACCTAACGATATCGTTACAAGCTAAATTCGACTGTGTGCGCGCAGCCGCCCTCGGCTGCGCGAATCTCACTGCCCACTGTTCACCATCTCCGCCGCCTGCGTCGGCGCCACCATCTTGCCGATAATCTCTTTTGCCAGCTTGATATACGACTCTGCCCCGCGC
>Ga0335069_10003627_pt1 | contig 23215 bp, 27 predicted proteins | sample Lox_Sample_11_FD_206714 | JGI IMG/M metagenome (GOLD analysis project Ga0335069, IMG submission 206714) | Soil microbial communities from Loxahatchee National Wildlife Refuge, Florida, United States - Lox_Sample_1.1 | ecosystem: Environmental > Terrestrial > Soil > Wetlands | place: USA... | reverse complement strand
ACCCGCGTCGGCACGCCGAGCTTGCCCACGTCGTGCAGCATCCCCGCGTACCTGATCGCCTCCACCCGCTCGGCCCGCATGCCGATCTCGCGCGCGATCATCACCGAGCCCCGGGACACCCGGTCGCTGTGACCCCGGGTGTAGAAGTCCTTGGTCTCGACCGCCTGGCACAGCGCGCCCACCGTGGCCTCGTACGCCTTCTGCTGCTCGGCGAACTGCGCGACCGCCCAGCGGGCCACGAACAGCGGGATCAGCACCAGCAGCGGGGCGAACGGCCCGACCACGCTCCACAGCGCCGCGATGAGCAGCCCGTAGGCCGCGTAGCCCAGGTCGGAGAGGAGCAGCCGGCCGCTCAGCCCGACGCCCTGGCTGCCGAGCGCCGCGGCGGGTCCCTGGTCGGGGCACCTGGTCAGCCAGAGCACGCCGCTGAGCAGCCCGTGATTGGCCGCCACGAGGACCAGGGCCGCGCCGGCGAACGGCGCGATGATGTCCGGGAAGGACCCTTCGTCGGGCAGCCCGACATGCCCGCCCAGGGCGAGAAAGGCGCGGCCGGCCAGGTACGCGCTGAGCGCGTACATCGCCGTATTGAAAACGCGCTGCAGGATGGACGGGCCGCGGCGCAGGCCCAGTGCGGTGCACGCCCCGACCATGGCGGCGCCGACCGGACCGACCAGGACGACCGAGGCGAGCATGGCGGCCGAACTCGAGGACCAGGTCAGCTGCCCTTTGCGGAGCTGCGTGGCCCTTGATTCGGAGACAATGACCAGGATTCCGAGAAATACGACGTATTGCCAGCTCAGTCCCGTGAACGGGCCTCTGGCCACCAAGACCACGGCGGCGACCACCACCGCACCGATGTAGAGCAGTGCGACCCGCGAGAGCTTGCCCAAACTACCCCCTCGCAGTCAGGAGTCTGTACGCCGCGAACCTGGATTGGTAACGTCAGCCCCAAGCCACGCCGCGGGCGCGCAGCTCGCCGGCCCCGCCCGCGAGGAGCGCACGCCGGTCCGCTTCGACATCACCGCCTGTACGCATGAGGCGGACCTCCCTTGGGCGAAATTGCGTTCGCCGCACCCGTGTTGTAATCGTTCAACCACAGGATAACGCGAGCGCTGACGTTCGCGCAGGCCCAAATCTTATCGTGAACGAATCGTGAGCAAGATCGTCACAATGCGCTATCAAGGAACGACACAAGTGGCGTAATTGCCTCAGTCCCGGCAAATCGGGCGCGGGGCCGCTACTCAGCGAACTCGATGGTCGTGCGGACTTCCCTGATGCGGACGAGAATCTTGGCGCGCAGCTCGGCGGGCGCCGTGTCGCAGCCGCAGTGCTTCTGCACCAGCCGCTTGACCGCCTCCTCGAGGCCGTACTCGCGCAGGCAGGGCCCGCACTCCTCCAGGTGCTGGCGGATCTTGACGCAGTCCAGGTCGCCGAGCTCGCCGTCCAGGTAGCCGTAGACCCGGTCCAGGACCTCGGTACACGGAGTCTCGTGGGGGTTACCGCAGCTCATCGCCCCTCCTCCCCACTCGCTGAGGCGTCCGAAGCGGCCCGCGCCAGCCCGCGTTCCGCCGCGTAATCCTGGAGCAGCTCGCGCAGCTGCCGGCGACCGCGGTGCAGGCGTGACATCACGGTACCGATCGGGGTTTCCATGATGTCGGCGATCTCCTTGTAGGCGAACCCTTCCACGTCGGCCAGGTAGACCGCGATCCTGAACTCCTCGGGCAGCGCCTGCAGCGCCTCCTTGATGTCCGAATCCGGCAGGCGTTCCAGCGCCTCCGCCTCGGCCGACTTCAATCCCCCCGAGGTATGCGACGCCGCCCGCGCCAGCTGCCAGTCCTCGACCTCTTCCGCGCCCGACCGCTGCGGCTCGCGCTGCCGCTTGCGGTAGGTGTTGATGAAGGTGTTCGTCAGGATCCGGAACAGCCACGCCTTCAGGTTGGTGCCCTGCTGGAACTGATGGAAGGACGCGTAGGCCTTGGCGAAGGTCTCCTGTACCAGGTCTTCCGCATCCGCCGGGTTGCGGGTCATCCGAAGCGCCGCGGAGTACAGCTGATCCAGGTAGGGCAGCACCTCCTGCTCGAAGCGCTCACCGCGCTCTTCGAGAGTCTCCGGAACGGGACCCACCTCCTTGAGGTAATGCGGTGCCGGGCCGCTGGAGTGCAGACCGTATGAGCGGGAGGATACCGCGCCGGAGTCACGAGGTTCTGTCAGCATGCCACGAGGTGGCGAAGCGACTGCCATGCCGCGTTCAACACGGCGGTGCACCCGGTCATTCCGCAACGGCCCGGCTCGCCGGCATAAGCCCAGCCAGGCCGGGAAGGATTAGGTATCAGGCGCCAGCGACAGCGCCTGATACAAGCAGTGCTCCCCGAAGCAGCGGCGCCGAGTCAGGAGTTCTGGGCCCGTGCAGTATGCGGCCAGCGCGATCACCGCGCCGGACACGGATCAGCTTCCTGTTTACTGGCAGTTCCATGAGGCGGTGACGCGCGCCCAGCTGACCGAGTGGCTGCCCACCGGCCGGCATCTGCTCGTCGACGTCTCCGGACCGCGCGCGCCCGCCGCCGAGCTGGCCGCCAAGGCCGGGCATACGGTGCTGCGGGTCATCGAGCCGGGCCCGGGCGGGCGTCTCCCCGACACGGGACTGCGGGATCGCATCATCCCGGTGGTCGCCGACTCCTCGCGGCTGACCTTCCTGAGCGACGGCTGCGCGGACGGCGTCATCGCCGACGACCGGGCCCTGTCCGTCCACCTGGCCGCCGAGACGATGATCGCTGAGATCGCCCGCGTGCTCCGGCCGGCCGGCCGGGTGCTCGCCTGCGTCGACTCCCTGGTGCTCGGCATGGCCGTGCTCGCCCAGCAGAACCACTGGGCCCACCTGGTCGACCTGCCGCACGCCGAGGTGGTGCTCGTGCCCTGGCCGGACGGCACGATCACCAGGTGCTTCGGCCCGGATCAGGCGCACGAGCTGTTCAGCGGGGCCGGGCTGCGGGTCAACTGGATCCGCTCGCGGACCGTGTTCTCCGAGTCCGTGGTGACGCACTGGCTGCGGCGCGACCCCGGCGGCCTGCCCAAGCTCGTGCGGGCCGAACTGGCGGCCCGGTCCGACGAGTCACTCGGCGCGCAGCTGGTGATATCGGCCAGCAAGCCCCGGCCGGGGGGTCTGGGGGGGCGGGCAGCCCCCCCAGGATCGGGGGGTTCCGGGGGGTCGTCCCCCCGGGCCAGCACTTCCTAACGCCGCCGCTTGGACCACTTGGCCTGGCAGTTGACGCAGCGGGCGGCGTCCGGGCGGGCGTCGAGCCTGCCCTCGGGGATCTCGTTACCGCAGTCCACGCACTGCCCGTAGCTGTTGTCGTCGATGCGGGCGAGCGCGGCGAGCACCTCGTCGCGCTGGCCGCGGGCGGAGTGGAGGATCGCGTCGGTGCGGTCGGCCTCGGACAGGATGGACCCGGCGTCGGCCGAGTCCTGCGGATACCCCTCGCCCGCCGCGGGCGCGGGGCGCTCGCCCTGCAGGACGGCGATCGTCCGGTCCAGGTCGTCGCGCATCTCCTCTAGGCGCTTGCGGGCGACGGTAGTCTCCACTGATGTCCTCGCCTCCCGTCCGCGTGCGATGGCAGCCCAGGCTCGCGTGGAGCCACGGCTGCGGGCCGCGGACTCAGAACAACTCGCCGGGCGGCCTCTGATCGCCGGCGGAAGCCCCGGCTGACCCATCGCCGCCCGCCAGGGCCTCGATGAGATCCGGTCCGTTGTTCCGCACGGAATTAACGGCCATGGATACGGGATGCGACGTCAGGCCGCCCGTCATCGCGGGCAGCATCGCCGCCTGAAGCTGGCTAGGTTCGGTATGGTCCGGGTCGAGCCAGTCTGCCCAGTGCTCAGGGGTGATCACCATGGGCATCCGATCGTGGATCTGACCGACTTCGTCGGTTGCCTGGGTCGTGATGATCGCGGCCGTCCACAGCCAGGCACGTTCGTGATCGTCGGGCAGGGAGGCGTCCCGCCATAGCTCGTAGAGGCCGGCGAAGGCGAGGGTTCCCCCGTCCGTTCGGTGGATAAAATATGGTTGCTTCCGCTTCTTTTCCCCGTCCGAAATGGCCTGCCACTCGTAGTAGCCGTCCGCCGGGATGATGCACCGGCGCTTGGCGAAGGCGCGCCGGAAGGCCGGCTTGACCGCTACGGTCTCGGCCCGGGCGTTGATCATCCGGCTGCCGACCGAGGCGTCCTTGGCCCAGGAGGGCACCAGGCCCCAGCGCACCACGCGCAGCTCACGGGCCTGCGGCTCGTCGTCGCGGGCAGGCCGTTCGACCACCGCGTAGATCCGCTTGGTCGGGGCCACGTTGTAGTCGGGCCCAGGCTCCGGGTCCGGTGAGGCCGCCACCCGGTCACGCTCCACGCCGAACTCCTCGAGGAGCTCAAGGCGCTTGCGCGCCGACACAAAACGACCGCACATGCAATCTTCCTAAACTGGATGCAGTCTGGACACGTCCCGTTAAGCCTGGATTGGCAGTTCATAACCAGAAACCGGGCGGGCCAAACTTCCCGGCGGCACCGCCCCTCCGGACCAGCACAGTAGGCTCGACGGTATGCACTTGGACAACAACCAGGACCGGGCCTGGCCTTCCCCGGCCGCCGGCGGGCCGGTCAGCGCCCGCGTCCGGCTGCCGGCCTCCAAGTCCATCACCAACCGGGCACTGGTCCTGGCCGCGCTCAGCGACGGCCCGTCGGAGATCACGAACCCGCTGCGGGCCCGGGACACCCTGCTCGCGGCCGGCGCGCTCCGGGCGCTGGGGTCCGAGATCACTGATTCCCGAACGGGCTGGCGTGTCACGCCGGGCCAGCCTGCGCCTGGCTCCGCGGTGAGCGTGGACGTGGGCAACGCGGGCACGGTGATGCGGTTCGTGCCCGGGCTGGCCGCGCTGACCTCGGCCGCGGTTTCCTTTGACGGGGACGAGCGGGCCCGGCAGCGCCCGGTCGGCCCGATCCTGGTTGCGCTGCGGCAGGTCGGCGCGCACATCGAGGACGGCGGGCGGGCCGCGGTGCCGTTCACCGTGCACGGGCACGGCGCGGTACGCGGCGGCACGGTGACGCTGGACGCTTCGGGGTCCTCGCAGCTGGTCTCGGGCCTGCTGCTGGCGGCGCCGCGGTTCGGCGAGGGCATCGAGGTGCGGCACGAGGGGCCGCCGGTGCCCTCGGCGCCGCACATCGCGATGACCGTGCGGATGCTCCGCGCGGCCGGCGCCTCGGTGGAGGAACTCGGATCGGGGCGGCCCGAGGCCTGGCGGGTGCGGCCGGGGCGGCTCGACCTGGGCGCGGTCACGGTGGAGCCCGACCTGTCCAACGCCGGCCCGTTCCTGGCCGCGGCACTGGTCACCGGGGGCACGGTGACCATCGGCGGCTGGCCGCGGGACAGCCTGCAGGCGGCCGGGCAGATCCTGGACGTGCTGAGGAGGATGGGCGCCCGGTGCGAGGTCGGCGCGGACGGGCTGACGGTGCGCGGCGGCGGCCGCGTCCACGGCATCACCGCCGACCTGCGCGACGTCAACGAGCTGACGCCGGTGCTCACCGCGGCGGCTGCGGTGGCCGACTCGCCCTCGGTCTTCACCGGGCTCGCGCACACCCGCACCCACGAGACGGACCGGCTGGCCGCCCTGGCCAAGGAGATCAACGCGCTCGGCGGCGACATCACCGAACGGCCCGACGGGCTGCAGATCAGGCCGCGGCCGCTGCGGGCCTCGGCTTCGGACGAGCCGTTCGGGACCTATGACGACCACCGGATGGTGATGGCCGCGGCCGTGCTGGGCCTGGCCGTGCCCGGCATCCGGGTGGCCGGCGCGGACACCGTGGCCAAGACCTTCCCCGGCTTCACCGACGCCTGGGCCGCGATGCTGGGACTGCGGTCCTGACGCCGCCATGAGCCCGCCCGGCTACGCGCGGCTCGACGAGGACGACGTCCGGGTCCGGCCCGGCCGCGGCTCCAGGCCGCGCACCCGGCGGCGCCCGGCCCACTCCAGCGCGGTCGAGGGGTTCGTGACCAGCGTGGACCGGGGCCGGTACGGGTGCATGACCGACGGCAGGCTGATCGTGGCCATGAAGGCGCGCGAGCTCGGCCGGGGCTCGGTGGTGGTCGGCGACCGGGTCGCGCTGACGGGCGACACCTCGGGCGCCGAGGGGACGCTGGCCCGGATCGTCCGGGTCGAGCCGCGGACCAGCGCGCTGCGGCGGTCCGCCGACGACACCGACCCGGCCGAGCAGATCATCGTGGCCAACGCCGACCAGCTGGTGATCGTCTGCTCGCTCGCCTCGCCGCCGCCCCGGCTCCGCTTCGTGGACCGCTGCCTGGTCGCCGCGTACGACGCCGGGCTCGACCCGCTGCTCCTGCTGACCAAGGCGGACCTGGCCTCGCCGCGTCGCGTGCGGGCCTTCTACCGCCCGCTCGGCCTGCCGATGCTGACCACCAGGCGGCCGCTGCCGCCGCGCACGCTGGCCCGGGTGCGGAACGTGCTCACCGGCCGGATCAGCGTGCTCATCGGGCAGTCCGGCGTCGGCAAGTCCACGCTGGTGAACACGCTGGTGCCGGAGGCTTCCCGGTCGGTCGGCACGGTCAACCCGGTGACCGGGCGGGGCCGGCACACCTCGTCGTCCGCAGTGGCACTGCCGCTGGGCGAGGGGTGGCTCATCGACACCCCGGGCCTGCGCGGGTTCGGGCTCGGGCACGTGAGCGCGGAGCGCATCGTGGAGGCGTTCGGGGACCTGGCCGAGGGTACTGTTTCGTGCCCGCCCGGCTGCGATCACCTTTCTGCTGGCTGCGCGCTGGACGAGTGGGCCCGCGAGCACCACGCCGAGGCGCGCCTGGACTCGCTCCGCCGCCTGCTGCGCAGCCTGCAAGGCACCAGCCCGGACTAATTCCGCGCGGCCGGCGGGCGGCCGGCGGCCGCCAGGCCGGGGCGGGAGGCTAGCTGACGGTGCCACCGGCGCGCCAGTAGACGCCGGCCGTGTTCCGGGACATGAATGCCTCGTCGATCAGGTACCGGCGCAGGGTGCAGTGGTCGTCGAAGATCGTCTTGAGGACCTCGTCGACCGCGGCTTCGGAGTACTTGCGGCCGGGCTCGAACGCCTGGGCCACCTGGTCGAGCAGCAGGAGGCGGCGGGCGCGCTTGGCCGGCACCGCGGTGATCCTGCCGTCGCGGATGAACGCCCGCAGTTGGTCCGGCGGGTCGGCGAGGAGGCCGGCGGCATCGTGATCCATCGAGAGTCAGTTTGACATCCTCCCCGTCCTGAAGGGCAGGGATTCCAGCCACTTGCGTACCGGTTAAGGAGGCAAGCAGGCGAGGTTCGCGGTTCACAAGACGATCGGCCGTTTCAAGGAGGTGATGGCGGCGGCCGGGCCCGGCGCCGACTGGCAGCCGCGTGAGACCCGGCACACGTTCGTGTCGATCGCGTCGGCCAACGGGGCGTCGATCGAGGACATCGCGGACGCGGCCGGGCATGTCAACCCGAACGTGACCAGGGACGTCTACCGTCAGCAGATATCCGATACCGTGACCAGGGCACCCGCCGTCATGGACCGCGCCCCGGCCCGCAGGGCGGGTGAGCAGGCATGATTGGCTCCCAGGATTGGCTCCCAGGACGATGCAGCAGCGCGATGACCAGGCAAGACGCTATGACGATGACCTGCGCTTCGCGCACGTCCTAGCAGACAACGCCGACGACATCACCACCCGGCGGTTCCGGGCGCTCGACCTGCGGGTCGAGACCAAGCCCGACCTCACGCCGGTGTCCGATGCCGACCAGGCGGCCGAGGAGTCGCTGCGCAACGTGCTGCGCCGGTCCCGTCCGCGCGACGCGGTGCTCGGCGAGGAAACCGGCCGGACCGGCGCGGGGCCCCGGTGCTGGGTCATCGACCCCATCGACGGGACGAAGAACTACGTGCGCGGCGTGCCGGTCTGGGCCACGCTGATCGGCCTGATGGACGGCCCGGACGTGGTGGTCGGGGTGGTGTCCGCGCCCGCCCTGGGCCGCCGCTGGTGGGGCGCCCACGGCGGCGGCGCCTGGACCGGGCGCAGCCTGACCAAGGCGTCGCCGTGCCGGGTATCCGGGGTGACCAAGCTGGGCGACGCGTCGCTGTCCTACTCCAGCCTGGACGACTGGTCCGAGCGCGGGCTGCTGGACAACTTCCTCGGCCTGACCAGGTCGGTGTGGCGGACGCGGGCGTTCGGGGATTTCTGGTCGCACATGCTGGTCGCGGAGGGCGCCTGCGACATCTCCGCCGAACCCGAGGTGAACCTGTGGGACCTGGCCGCGCTCCAGATCATCATCACCGAGGCCGGCGGGCGGTTCACCACGCTCGAGGGCGAGGCCACGCCGGACGGTGGCAGCGTGGTGTGCACCAACGGCCACCTGCACGACGAGGTGCTGGCCCAGCTGCGTAATTCTCACTAATGAATAACTCGCGCGGCTGAGAAATCTGGGGCTTGCCCTCCCGGGTGAATTAACCGATGCTTGTGGGACGTCACAAATGCACAAGCGTCGGAACCAGGGGGTGTTACTCGTGAAGGTACGAGACGGCATGTCCCACCTAGTCCTTACGATCGGGCCAGCGCACACGCTGCGTCAGGCGGCACGCATGATGTCGGCGCGCCGCATCGGCGCCGCCGTGGTAATCGACCCGGAGCACGCTGGCATCGGCATCCTGACCGAACGTGACATCCTGGACTCGGTGGCCGCGGGCGAGGACCCGGACGCCGAACTCGCCGCGCAGCACCGCACCGAAGACCTTACCTTCGCCTCGCCCGACTGGACCCTGGAGGAAGCCGCGGCGACGATGATCCGGGGCGGATTCCGGCACCTCGTCGTGGTCGAGGGCCACGACGTGGCCGGGCTGCTCTCCATGCGGGACATCGTCCGCTGCTGGACGGGCGTCGAGCCCAAGGGGGCCAAGCCGGCCCAGCCGCAGCCCATCGTCACCTCGGCCTAGGCCGGAAGCCGGGGACCCCTGGGAGGGCGCAGCAGGACGAGGCGAGCGGGAGTCCGGGCAGGGTTCCGCCGGGCGGGGGTTCCCGGCGGGGCCGGCCAGGTTCGGGCGGTCGTGCCGGTTCGCGGTGTGCGCGCGATTGCCGGACACTGTAGGACATGAACCGCGAGGGCGCGGAGACCTACCTGCGGCTGCTGGCCGAGGCCATGATGCGCGGCTCGCTGGCACCTGCTCAGGGACCGCCCTGGGCGAAGGGCCCGGATGGCGGCCGGGCCAGGGTGACGGTGGCGGGACTGGCGCTGACCGCCGTCGGAGCGGTCGACGTCGAAACCGCCGAGGACATCCTGTCCGACTTCGACCTGGCCGTGAACGTGCGGCAGCTCCACGGGCTGGCCGGCCGGGGCGCAGCCGGAACCGCGCCCCCCGGGACAGCGCCACCAGGGACGGCGCCACTGCGGGCAGCGCTGTCCGGGACCGTGCCGCCCGGGATGGTGCTACCCGGAACCGTGCCGCCGGGGACGGTACCGCCCGCGATAGGGCCGCCAGCGGGAACGGTGTCGGCCGCGGCGATGGCGCGGTTGACCGCGCGGATCCGGTCCGGCCGCTCCCTCGGGCCGCTGACCCGGGCGGGCAGGCTGGCGGGCAGCTGGCCGGCCGAGAGCCGCGGATGGCCGGACCCGGACCCGGCCGGCCCAGGTCCGGCCGACCGGTTCATCCCGGTCGGGCTGCGCGTCCCGTTTCACGACGAGGGCATCAGCGGCGAGCTGTACCTCATGTCGTTCGCGCAGACCGGTTCGGGCGCGCGATTCATCGCGGCGTGGGGGAACCGCGCCCTGCCCCCGCAGTACCAGATGGGCCTGCCGTACCCGGACCTGATCCCGCTGGAGCTGTTCGCCGTCACCGACGACCGGGGCGCCCGGTACGACCTGGCCTTCACGCCCGGCGGCGGCCCCGAGTGGATCAGCGAGATCAGCGTGCGGCCCGTCCCGCCGGACGACGTCCGCTGGCTCGACGTCACCGCGCCGGGCGGCCCGGCGGTGCGCGTCGGCCTGGAGCAGCAGGCCCCGGCCGCCGGCGAGGAGCCGGAGGTCACGGCGGCCAAGCTCAGCCCCGGCGAGCATCTGCTGATCATGCTCGCCGACCGGCTGCTCACGGTGGCGCCGGAAGCCGGGCGCGACTGGCGGCGGCGGCGGCCCGTGATGTCACCGGGCCTGCTGCAGGCCGCGGCGGCCGGGCTCGGCGACATCGTCGCCGCGCTCGAGGCCGCCGACGTCCTGCCACCGCTCAGCCCGGTCCCCGCCCGGCTGGCCGCGCTGTGCGCCAGCCTGGGCATCGGCGGGCACGGGATCACCGTGGCGCCCGCGCACGACCTGCCCGAACGCTGGCTCAGCCTGCTGGCTCACTATCAGCGCAGGAAACCGGACATGGCGCAGATACGCGACGGTTACGCGGCGGTGGCGGCCGCGCTGCCCGAACTCGACGGCATCAGGCTCGCCCTGCTCGGCCTGGACAACACCGAGGGAAGCTCCTCGCTGCACATGCTGGCCACGGGCATCACGCCGGCCGACCATCCCGGGCCGCTCGGGGTCGACCTGGACTTCCCGCTGTCGCTCTGGCTGCGGGACAGCGGCGGCCGGTGGCACGCCGCCCGCGCGGCCGGCTGGCACCGGGCCGGCGGCGAGCGCGCGCTCCGGCTGAAGCTCGTGCCACCGCTGCCCCGGTCCGCGGCCTGGATAGAGGTGCTGGCCGGCGGGCAGTCGGCCGAGGTCCGCACCAGGCTGCCGCTCCGCTGGGGGTACCCGGCATGACCGATGGTCCGAACGATCCCTGGTTCGGGTGCCTGCCCCCCTGCGAGGCTCACGTACCGTGCGGCCAGGGCCGGCACATCGTTCGCTGGGAAGCGGGAACGCTGCGGCTGCTCAGCCATCCCGACACCGAGGGCGAGCTCGTGCTCGCCGCGCTCGGCGGGGAGAAGGCCCGCTGCGTCGAGGTGGCCGAGGCGTGGGCGCGGCATACCGGGGATCTGTCCATGCTGACCGTCGGCCCGCGCGGCCCGGCCGACGAGATCCCGCTCAGCTGGGACGAGGTGGACGCGGCGGCGCAGTCCAGCGGACGGGTCCCGGTCCCCCCCGGACCGTCGCGGGCCGCGCCGATGCGGCTGGCGAGCCCGTCCATCCCGACGTCGGCCCGGGCGCAGGCCCAGCGCCAGCGGGTGGAGCAGGAGATGGCGCGGACCGCGCAGCGCAGGAACGACATACTCTCGCTGCTCGCGCTGGGGTACGGATTCCAGGTCAGGCTGATCGGGCAGGTGGCCGAGGCGCACGCGAGCCCGCCAGAGGACCAGCTGGCGAGGGTCAGGCCCCCGCTGGCCACCGCGATCAGCGCCCGGCTCGCGCCGGTGGCCGAGGAGTGGATCGGCATCGACCCGGACCAGGTCGTGGTGTCGCTGCACCGCGGGCCCGGCTGGGGATCCGTCGAGCTGGCCGGGCGGGGCGAGCAGCGGCGGCTGCTGGTCAGCCTGCCGGGCGGCTGGCTCGGCCGGGTGTGGGCGGCCGGCCTGGCCCTGGCCGGGCGGCACCTGGTCGTCGCGGTGCAGCGGGCGGGCTGGCCCGACGCGCGGGTGCTGGCCCTGCGCGCGCCGGGCACCGAACCGGTGCCGCTCGACGTGCACGCCAGCCAGGAGAGCCCGGCCAGCGGCGGCCTGGACGTCCAGCCGGGTGCCCGGGATGCGCCACACTGGGACGTATGAGCGCGAGCAATCCGGCGGTTGAGGCGCTCGGCGTCGCGGTCGCGGCCCGGGTGCCGGTACTGCTGTGGGGCGCGCCCGGCACCGGCAAGACGTCCGCGATCCGCGCGATGGCGGAGGCCATGGAACTGCCGTGCGAGACGGTGATCGCCTCGATCCGGGAGCCGTCCGACTTCGCCGGGCTGCCCATCGTGGTCGGCGACGGGGTCCGGTTCGCTCCCCCGGCCTGGGCGCGGCGGCTCGCCGAGGCGGGGCGGGGCCTGCTGTTCCTCGACGAGCTCTCCACCGCCCCGCCCGCCGTCCAGGCCGCCCTGCTCCGGGTGGTGCTCGAGCGGGCCGTGGGCGACCTCACGCTGCCCGACGAGGTGGCCGTGGTCGCCGCGGCCAACCCTCCGGAGCAGGCCGCCGACGGCTGGGACCTGTCCGCGCCGCTGGCCAACCGGCTCTGCCATCTGGCCTGGCAGACCAGCCCGCGATCGGTGGCGGACGGGCTCGCGGGCGGCTGGGCGGCCCCCGTGGTGCCGGTGCTGCCCGACGGGTGGCACGCGGAAGAGATCCTGTCCCGCGGCCTGGTCGCCGCCTTCCTGCACGTCCGGCCCGCGCTGGCCTGCGCGCCGCCGTCCGACGCGGCGTCCGCCGGGCGCGGCTGGCCGTCGCCGCGGACCTGGGAGATGGCGGCCCGCCTGATGGCCGCCGCGGGCGCCTCCGGCACCGGGGACGAGGCCCGTTCCGCGCTGATCATGGGCGCCGTCGGCGAAGGGGCGGGCGTGGAGTTCCTGGCCTGGCTGGCGGAGATGGACCTGCCCGACCCGGAGCAGGTGCTGGCCGACCCGGCCTCGTTCCGGCTGCCTGAACGGGGGGACCGGGCCTACGCCGCGCTGGCCGCGATCGCGGCCGCGGTGGCCGCGGATCCGACCCCGGAGCGCTGGACGGCCGGCTGGCAGGTCCTCGGCCTGGCCGCCGACGCCGCGCCCGACGTGGCCGCCGTCGCCGCGCGCGTGCTGGCCAGGTGCCGCCCCGACGGCGCGGCGCTGCCCGCCGAAGTCCGCCTGTTCGCCCCCGTGCTGCGGGACGCCGGCTTGCTGCAGGCATGAGCGGCATCGACGGCCTGGCGGCGGCGCGGCTGTGGGCCGCCACCAGGTTCCCGTACCTGGCCACCGGGGTGTTCGGCGCCCAGGTGATCGCGGAGGCGGGCAGCGGCACCGTGTCGGTGGACGAGAGCTGGCGGATGCGCGCCGATCCGGAGCTGACCGCGACCTGGACCCCGGCGCAGCTGGGCAGCGTCCTGGTCCATCACGTCTGCCACCTGCTGCGGACCCACGGCGAGCGGGCGCAGGCGGCCGGTGTCCGGCGGGACGAGTCCGGCGACTGGGTGCGGGCCGCCGACGCCGAGATCAACGACGACCTGGTGCCCGCCGGGCTGGAGCTGCCCGGCCAGCCCGTGCTCCCCCGTGACCTGCGCGCCGAGGACGGCCTGCTGGCCGAGCAGTACTTCGACGGGATCCGCCGCGCCAGGAAGGCGGGCAGCGAGGGCGGGGCGGGAAACCAGGCCCGTTCGGCATCATCGCCGGCACCGGAACCGGCGGGGGGCTGGCTTGACTGCGGGAGCGGCGCGGACGGGATGCCCCGGCCCGGCGAGGATCCGGGTGGACTGCCCCGCTGGCAGGCCGACCTGCTGCGGCGGCAGGTGGCGCAGGACGTCATCGCGCACGCCAAGCAGCCCGGGACGGTGCCCGCCGGGCTGCTGCGCTGGGCCGAGGAGGTCCTCACCCCCAGGGTCAACTGGCGCGCCCTGCTCGCGGCCGAACTGCGCCGTGCCGTCTCCGAGGTCTCCGGGGCGGTCGACTACTCCTACCGCCGGCCGTCGCGCCGGTCCGCCGTGACCGGCCAGGTGGTGCTCCCGGCGCTGCGCCGGCCGGTGCCCCAGGTGGCGGTGGTCTGCGACACCTCGGGGAGCATGACCGCGGACCTGCTCGCGATGGCGCTGGCCGAGGTGGAGGGCCTGCTGCGGGCCCTCGGGCTGGCCCGCCAGGTCCGCGTGCTGGCCTGTGACACCGCGGTCGCGCCCGCCCAGCGGGTCAGTTCCGCGCGCCAGGTCCAGCTGGTCGGCGGAGGCGGGACCGACATGGGGGCGGGCATCGCCGCGGCGGCGGCGCTGCGGCCCAGGCCCGCCGTCACGGTCGTGCTCACCGACGGGTACACGCCATGGCCTTCCTCGCCGCCGAAGGGCATGCGGGTCGTGGTCGGGCTGCTCGGCGGGCAGGCGCCGGACGCGCCGCCGTGGACGCGCTCGGTGCGTGTAGAACCTTAGGAATGAAGACACGGACCAGGCCGAGGCAGCAGATCCTGACGCTGATCGCCATCGCGCTCACCTTCGCGTCCGGCGCCAACGACGTGGCCAGCTTCACCCGGCTGGGCGGCGTCTTCACCAGCGTCATGACCGGCAACATCGTGCTGTGGGGCCTGGCCACGGCCCAGCGGTCGCTGTCGTTGGCCAGCCACACCGCGGTCTCCATCGGCGGCTACATCGCCGGGGTAGCCGCCGGCACCTGGGTCGCGCACGGCTTCAAGGCTTCCGCCGAGGCCGACGGTGACGAGAGCCGGGCCAGCGTGCTGCCCGGCCACGTGAACTGGTCGCTGTTCGCCGAGCTCATCCTGCTGGCCGGGTTCACCGCCGGCTGGGAGATCACCGGTGCCCGGCCGGCCGGGTGGGTGCAGTTCTGCCTGCTCGCGGTCCTGGCGGCGGCCATGGGCGTGCAGTCGTCCGCGGTCAACGAGATGGGGCTCGCCCACGTGTCGACCACGTTCCTCACCGGCACCCTGACCGGGCTCGTCAGCTCGCTGGTCAGCCCGGGTAAGGAAACGCAGCAGGGGATACGCCGGTTCGGCGTGCTGATCGGGCTGGCGGCCGGCGCGCTCCTGTCCGGCCTGCTCGTGGCGACCGCGGCGGACCTCGTCCCGGCCCTGCCGCTGGCCGCGCTCCTCGCCACGCTCGTGCCGGCCTCGGTGCGCGCGGAATTAACCGGCGGCACGGAATGTCACAGGGCGATGTCAGCATGTCGCCATGAGACCAGCTTTGAAGGCGGGGCTGCTGCCGGTGTGGCGGGACCGCGACACGCTGCAGTTCGGCGTGGACCCGCGGCGGGCGGTCGCGGTGGCCGGGCTGGGGCAGGTCGCGGCGGTACTGGGCTTGCTCGACGGCAGCCGGGACCGGGACGCGGTGATCGCGGCCGCGCAGGAGTACGGGGTGCCGCCCGAGGCGGCCGGGCGGGTGCTCGCGGTGCTGGCCGCGGCGGGGGTGCTCGACGACTTCCCGGCCCGGCTGCACGCCTCGCTCCCCGCGCAGCTGCGCGCCCGGCTGGCGCCGGAGCTGGCCACCGCGTCGCTGGCTTACGCGGACGGGGACGGCGGGGCCCGCACGCTGGCCCGGCGGCGGGCCGCCTACGTCCAGGTGCACGGCGCGGGCCGGACCGGGGCGTGCGTGGCCAGCTTCCTGGCCGCCTCCGGCGTCGGGCACGTCAGCTGCGCCGACCCGGAGCCGGCCGAGCCCGCCGACCTCGCGCCCGCCGGGCTGGTCCTGGCCGACCTGGGCACGCCCCGGCAAGAGGGAGCCGCCCGCGCGGTCCGGCGCGCCGCGCCCGAGGTCAGGACCGGCGACGACGGCGCCGTCCCGGACCTGGTGATCCTCACCGGGCCGGTGCTGCCCGACCTGACCGGGCGGCTGATGCGCGACCGGGTGCCGCACCTGGCGGTGCGGGCCGGGGAGGCGGTCGGCGTGGTGGGACCACTGGTCCGGCCGGCGGGTTCGGCCTGCCTGAGCTGCGTGGACCTGCGCAAGACCGAGGCCGACCCGCAGTGGCCGAAGATCCTGGCCCAGGCCACCTTCGGCCGGCCCCGGCCGCAGGCCTGCGACACCGTGCTCGCCGCCATGACCGCCACGCTCGCGTCCGCCCAGGCGCTGGCCTACCTCGACCGCCCGGGCACCGTCCCGGTGACCGCGGACGGAACACTGGAGCTGGTACTGCCCGACTGGCAGTGGCGCCGCCGGACCTGGTGGCCGCACCCGGCGTGCGGATGCGGCGCGGCCACCCGCCGGATGAGCGACGGCGATGCCCCCGGGGGACGTGGCCCGTCCGGCCATGCACTGAGCTGATCCGGCACATTAGCTCGCTTATCCCCCGTACCATCCGCACCTCATCATGCGGGACAATGTCAACGTGAGCGACCTCCCCAAGAACCCGGTGACCCGGGCCGCCAAGATGGCCAGGCTGCCGATCGGGCTGGCGGGCCGGACGGCCATCGGGGTCGGGAAGCGGATCGGCGGGCGGCCGGCCGAGCTTGTCGCGCAGGAAATCCAGCAGCGCACGGCCGACCAGATCTTCCGGGTCCTGGGCGAGCTCAAGGGCGGCGCCATGAAGCTGGGCCAGGCGCTGTCGATCTTCGAGGCGGCGATGCCGCCCGAGCTCGCCGGGCCCTACCGGGCCACGCTGACCAGGCTGCAGGAAGCCGCGCCGCCGCTGCCCGCCCGCACCGTGCACCGGGTGCTGGCCAGGGAACTCGGCGAGGGCTGGCGGGACAGCTTCACCGAGTTCAACGACGTTCCCGCCGCCGCGGCCTCCATCGGCCAGGTGCACGAGGCCGTCTGGCGCGACGGCCGGCGGGTCGCGGTAAAGATCCAGTACCCCGGGGCGGGACGCGCGCTGGTCAGCGATTTCACCCAGCTGAGCCGGGCCGGGCGGCTGTTCGGCCTGCTGATGCCGGGGCTGGAGGTCAAGCCGCTGCTCGACGAGCTGAAGGACCGGGTCACCGAGGAGCTGAACTACGAGCTCGAGGCGATGTCCCAGCAGATGTTCGCCGACGCCTACCGGGACGATCCCGATATCTACGTTCCCGATGTCGTCATCGGGACCGGTCAGGTGCTGATCTCCGAGTGGATGGACGGCACGCCGCTGTCGAAGATCATCAGCGAGGGCAGCAAGGAGGAACGCGACCGGGCGGGCATCCTGCTCGTCCGGTTCCTGTTCTCCGGTCCCTCACGGGCCGGTTTGCTGCACGCCGACCCGCACCCGGGGAACTTCCGGCTGCTCGGCGACGGCCGCCTCGGCGTGCTCGACTTCGGCGCCGTTGACCGGCTGCCGGGCGGGCTGCCCCCGTTCTTCGGCCGGCTGCTGCGGATCATCCACGACGAGGACGCCGATATCGAGGAGGTGGAACGCGAGTTGCGCGCCCACGGGTTCCTGCGGCCCGGCATCGACGTGGACCTGGACGCGCTGCACGCCTTCCTCGCGCCGCTCGCCGAGCCGTCCAAGTCCGACTCCTTCAAGTTCAGCCGGGAATGGCTGCGCGGGGAGGCCACCCGCATCACGGACATGCGGGCGAGCAACATCACGCGCCGCTTCAACCTGCCGCCTTCCTACGTGCTCATCCACCGGGTGTCCACGGCCGGCATCGGGGTGCTGTGCCAGCTCGAATGCGAAGGCGAGTTCCGGGCCGAGGTGCTCAAGTGGGTACCCGGGTACTTCGACGCCGCAGTGACGGATGACGGCGAGCCGGTGGCCGACGGCGAGCCGGTGTTGGCCGGCGAGCCGGTGTTGGCCGGCGAGCCGGTGGCGGCCGGCGGCGAGGCCGGGCAGGCGGGGGGGCAGCCGTGAACCCGTTCGGAGCGGCGATGCTCGCGGCCGACATGACCGCGGCGGCCGGGCTGCTGCACCCGGACGCCACGTTCACCAGCCCGGCGGTGTTCCAGCCCTACCGCGGCCGGGACGCGGTGCTGCGGGTGCTCACCGCGGCCACCCAGACGTTCGAGGACTTCGCCTATACCGGCGAGACGCACGGGCCCGGGGTCGACGTACTGCGGTTCCGCGCCCGGGTGGGCCGGTACCAGCTCGAGGGCGTCGACATCGTGACCACGGACGACGACGGGCTGATCACCGACGTCACCGTGATGATCAGGCCGCTGCGCGGGCTCGAGGCGCTGGTCGCCGCGATGCAGCAGGCTCTGGCGCGCCAGCCGGGCGGGACGTCGGCGGAGCAGGCTCCCGCGGCCGGGCCGCCTGAGGCCAGCTCGCCCGAGGTCAGGCGGCCCGAGGTCGGGCCGTGAGGGCCCAGAAGCGCGGACGGGCGATCGCCATGAGCCCGGACGAGGTCGACGCGTACCTGCGCGGCGAGCGCACCTGCCGCGCCGCGGGGAACCGAGCCGCACGACGAGCTCGCCGAACCCGAACGGCTGTTCGCGGCGAAGTACATGGGAGGCGGCCGGTTCATCCCGGACGGACGGCACGGCTGGCTCCGGGTTGACATCGACAAGCTCGTCAGCTGGGACTTCCGCAAGAACCCGGCGCTGAGGTCCCTGTCCCGGCCAGCGGGCAGTTAACCCCGGGCCGGGCCCGTGACCGGCGGCGCCCTTCAGTCGAAGAGGTCGACGACGGTCGCGGAGCCGGTGTCGTCCCGCAGCAGCCGGCGGCCCACCACCTCCATGTGCGTGCGCCAGTGCCGTTCGGCTCCCTCGGCGTCGCGCGCGTCGATCAGCAGCACCAGCTTGCGGTAGGAGCGGACCAGCTTCCTGAACCGCTCCCGGGTGTCCGGGCGGTCGAAGATGCGCATGACCACCGTGGACAGGTGCATGGCGACGACCTCACGCAGCACGCCCGCCTGGATGGCCAGGGTACGGTTCCCGGCTCGCTCCAGGATGAGGTCGTGGAACCGCTGCGCGGCCCGGGACCAGGCGTCGGCGTCCTTGAACTGCTCGTCGCTCTCCACCAGCCCCACCAGGTGATCCACGCAGGCGGTCAGGTCGTCCAGGTCCTGCCGGGAGCGCCGGGCCGCCAGCAGGCCCGCCGCGGCCGGCTCGACCAGCGCGCGCGCCTCGTACACGTCGGCGATGGTCGTCCCGCTCACCTGGAGCAGCAAGCCGACGTACCGGGCCGCCACGGAGATGTCGGGGGACACCACCCGGGCCCCGCCGCGGGCGCCGCGGCGGACGCTGATCAGGGATTCGGCCTCCAGGATCCGGAAGGCCTCGCGCAGTGTCGGCCGTGACACGCCGAACATCTCCATCAGCACGGTTTCCGAGGGCAGCGAGTCGCCGGTCTTCAGGTCGCCGCGGACGATCTGCCCGCGGATGTAGGACGCGATAAGCTCAGCCGTCTTCGGGGCGCGCAGGACCGGCCCGGCCGGATCACGATTCGGAAGCACGGGAGCACGTCCTCGCAAAGGATCTACTGATTTAACCGAGCTTACCGAAAAGAGCGGGATCTCACCGGCCCTGGAAGGCCGCCTGCCGGGGGCCGTGCTCCAGCAGCGAGGTGATCCCGGCCGCCAGGTCACGGGTGGCGAAGACCCGGCCGACCTCCCGGGGGGTGATGGCGTCGGCGGCGGCCACGCCGTGGTCGCGCGCCGTCTGCAGCACGCGCTTGCCGATCGCGGTGGCGGCGGTCGGCCCGGCGGCGGGGCGGGGCGCGAACGCGCGGGCCTGCTCGAGCAGGACCGCGGCGGGCAATACCCGGTTCACCACGCCCCACTGGTGCATCTCGGTGGCCGGGTAGATGTCGCCGGTCATCACCAGTTCGGCCGCCCGGGCCGCGCCCGCCCGGGCGACCAGCCGCTGCGTGCCGCCGCCGCCCGGGGTCAGGCCGACGGTCGCCTCGACCAGGCCGAACGACGCCTCCTCGGCGGCCCACATCAGGTCGCAGCCCAGGCTCAGCTCGAACCCGATGGTGAGGTTCAGCGCGTGGACCACGGCCAGCACGGGCACCGGGAGCCCCTCCAGGGACTGCACCACGGCCAGGAACCTGGCCATCAGGTGAGCGCCGGCGGACGTGCTCAGGTCCTGGAACTCGTGCACGTCCACGCCGGCGCAGAACACCTTGCCCTCGGCCCGGAGCAGCACCGCCCGCACCGCGCTCTCGCGGGTGAGCGTGCCGATCTCGGCCAGCGCCACCTCCAGGTCGCCGATCAGCTGGCCGTCGAACAGGTTGAGCGGTGGCGCTGAGATCACCAGTTCGGCCACCTCGCCGGCTCGTTCGGTGTACGCCTTGGCCACGTTTCGCTCCTGTCCGCATACCGCAGGGACCGCTGGCGGGGGAACCGTCTCGTGGTGCCCAGCCCGTTCGGCCTAAAGGGTCTTGATCTTCTACTCGGGTTCCTCGTACTTGAAGGACAGCCGCAGCTTGGTGCGGAAGACGACCTCGCCGCTCTCCTCGACGTGCAGGTCCTGTTCCACCACCTCGGCCACCCGCAGGTCCCGCAGGGACTTGCGGGCGGTGCTGACCGCGGTGACCGCGGCGTCCTCCCAGGACTGCGTGCTGGTCCCGATGACGTCGATGACTCGGTACACGCTCACGGGCATCCTCCTTGATTCCGGGAACCTTGTGGTAGCCACGTTCCCCGAGGATCCGGCCGGTAAGCCCGCCGGCCGGGGCGAATCCCGGGCCAGGTCAGGCCCGGGGGGCTGCCAGGTGCTGGCGCAGTGACGGTGACAGGGGGCCGGAGGTGGTTTCACCCGCTGCGGACGGAGATCGCGAAGTCGTCGATGATAGCGGCGAGAGCGGCTGGCTGTTCCTCTGCGGGCCAGTGGCCGCTGCCGGGGATGAGGGCCGTCCGTACATCGGTGGCGCCGGCGTGGCGCAGGCCGTCGCGTACGGTTGGCAGGAGCGTGGCGTGGGAGTACTCGCCGTACGCCAGCAGGGTGGGGACGGCGGACGGGCGCGTGTCGGCTTGGTTGCGGGCGGCGTCCAGGGGCAGGGTGCGGAAGATGGTGAAGCCCGCGGCGAGGGGTTCACCCGCCCACCGGCCCGGAAACTGTACACAGTACGAGAAATACGAGGCTCTAGCCGACCTCACCCGCGCCATCGAACTCGACCGCAGCAACGATGACTACGTCTCTAGACGAGCCGAAATCCTCCGACTGATCGGTCAAGGTGAGGCCTCCCGGCGGAGGTGCCTACATCGTCGAATTGGCGTCCAGGAACCCTGACAGCATGGCATCACGGTCAGGGCATCTGGCTACCCGAACGTGAGGAGAGGCACGTCATACAGGTGATGGTCGCGTGGACGGGTCATCTCTGGCGAGTCGGTCTCGACGATGATCATTTCGGTGAGGAATTGGACCTTGGCGGCTAGCAAGTGACTGGCATGGGCGGTAACCGAGTGTTTCTTCAGCCTAACCGAAGTGTGAATGTGGGGAAGGACGCCGTCGGTATCGTGCCAGGCGATAGTGCCACATCCGAGGGCCTCGACGTTGCTCACGTGAAGCTTGGACCGGACGGGGCGTCCGGGTTGTCGGGCTTTCCGCGTGTCCCGACGATGTCGGCCTCGGTGAACCACGGTTCGACCGACTGGATGACAGGTAATCTGGTTGGTCAGGCAACGCCAGAACCGGAAGATCTACGCGAAGGTGCGCCGCTGTGTGGGCCAGTTGTCAGCCGCAAACAGTCGGCGCGAAATTATCTCTCCTGGTACCGGTGACCGCATACCCGCCACTGCTGCTTATCGATGAGGATAGTACGCAGTCCTTGGCGCTCAGCCTGCGTCATCAGGTGCTGGATCAGGTCTGGACAGCATGAGCACGCTGGCGGCGAGGTCTGCGTCGTGCAGCCGGTCGTTGCGGGCCCTGGCCGCGGCGGCCAGCTGATGGGTCAGGCCCGCGATCTCGCCTGCCGCGTAGTCGTCTGAGGCTGTGCGCGCGACCAGGTCCAGGTATTTGTCGTTGAGCTTGGACAGCCTGGTGGCCAGCTGCCAGTCGCGATCGGCGTCGTCGGCGGCGGTGATCTGGCTGGCATAGCGTTCCAGGGCAAGGATGCGCGCGGTGGTCCCTTCCTGGGCGATCTCAATTGCCCGCTGCTGGGCTCTCAGGACGTCAGTGGTCATCGGGCCGGCCGGAGTGCCTGGGGTGTTCGCTGCGAGCAGGGCCCGGAGAGTGGTTATCTCGCGGAGCTTGCCGGCGATCTCCCATTCGTGCTGGCGGAGCAGTTCGTCATTGACGGGGCTTCCCAGCAGCCCGGCCGCGCGCACGGGCGAGCCGAGAATGATGATGATGGCGCTCTGGCTGCGGCCCAGCAGATCCCGGCATGTCTCATCGAGGTTCTCGGGGAAGATCACTTTCCTGCGGCATAGCCGCAGGTCACGGCGGCTGGATCGGTGCTGGATGGTCCCAGCGGAGATCGCCGTCGCGGCGGCGGCGGCCAGCCATCCGCCGGGACCTGCCGATAGCGGATCGGCGAACAGCAGGACTATGCAGGCTACGGCCAGCAGCCAGCAGCAGACGGCAGCCGACCGGACTCCGGCACTGCTGCCGCCCGGCGTGAGAGCCACGAGGTTGCCCCGCAAGTCGAAAACGGGCCGCTGGCCGAGTGCCCACCGGCGGAACGAGGGCGGCATCTGCGGATCACAGACCGGGATAACGGTACGGGCGCTTGGGGCGCCGGGTGCCGCGGCCTGGCTCTGCGGGGGTCCGCCGGGAGCGCTGCTAGCTAGCGCCATCAGCCTTCACCCGCCTCCCGTGGCCACGGGCACCCGGAAGAAGCCGGCCGGGTGAACAGCGCAGGCTACCCTCTGCGGCCTCGCTTTCCTGGCGGCCGACAGGCCGGTGCCCGGCGGGATGAGCGCGGCGGGGCCTGTCATCGCCTGCTCCGCGGGGCGGGCAGGCGCAGGACCACCGCCAGGCGGACGGCTGCGGACAGCAGGCCGGCTACGTACCGTGCGCGCCGGCGCCGCGGCAGATGACACAGGTCGCTCTTCCATTCCTCGGTGTACCGGTCGCGGCTCCCCGATGGCAGCAGCGCCGCCGCCAGTCCCACCGCGCCGGTGGTGAAACGTCCCAGGGGCCCCGAGGCCCGGGCCGCGGAGCGGGCCGCGGCCGCGGCGCGCCGCGCGGAGCGGGCCGTCTTGATCGCCGTATAAGGCGCATAGTGGGAGTTCTCGGCGCGGTGCCGCGCCATGTCGGCCCACCAGGTCGCGGCCCGCGCGGCATCCTCGGCGCGCCTGGCCGCCCGGTACGCTCCCGCTTTACGGGCGGCATCGGCTGCGTACCTGGTGGCGTTCGCGGCCGCCGCCGCGTACTTGGCCGCGCTCGCGATGCCGGCCATCTGGCCGTAGGCATTACCTGCCTGCAGGGTCTGCTCGTACGTTGCCCCGGTCTGCTCGGCTTTCTCCGCCCGGCCGATGAACTCGCGGGTGACGTTCTGCACGCGGCTGGGCTGGAGCGCCATGCGCGCCGCGCGCTCCGCTTCCCGGGCGGCCGTAGCCGCGGCGGTCGCATACCGGTCCGCGATGACGGCATGTGCCGCCGCGACGGCCTGCGCGGGCCTGGTCACGCGCCAGCCCCGCTGGCGCCGGGCGCCGGTACCCGCCAGGCACGGGCGGCATTCTTCCTCGCCCGCCGGATGGCCCGCAGCGCCTCATCCGCGCACTCGGCGCCCTCGCGGGTGAGCCGGTAATACCGGCGCCGGGGCCGCCCCTCGGCGATATGCGCGTCCGGGTCCTCCCAGCCGCTTTCCACCCAT
>Ga0335069_10003625_pt1 | contig 23219 bp, 13 predicted proteins | sample Lox_Sample_11_FD_206714 | JGI IMG/M metagenome (GOLD analysis project Ga0335069, IMG submission 206714) | Soil microbial communities from Loxahatchee National Wildlife Refuge, Florida, United States - Lox_Sample_1.1 | ecosystem: Environmental > Terrestrial > Soil > Wetlands | place: USA... | reverse complement strand
ATCGACGAAATGATCGGAATGATCATGATCGCCAGAATCACGCCAGCGGCCAGCATTCCGATTCCGTAGGGCGGACCTGAGAAGAGGCCCGTCCAGCCAAGTGTCGCCCCGAGAACTGGTTGCACGTGATTTCGCAACAGTGGCACCAAGATGAAAATCGCCCACAAGCCATAGATGACGCTCGGAATGGCCGCCAGCAATTCCGTTGTGAATGACAGTATGCCTCGCAGCGATACCGGGCACATTTCCGTGATGAACACGGCCACGCCCACCGACAACGGGACTGCAATGATCAGCGCCAGAATTGACGAAACTACGGTGCCGTAGATAAATGGCAGCGCCCCAAACTGGTCTTCGACAGGGTTCCAGTCGCTCTGCACAAAGAACTTCCAACCGAACACATGCCAGGACAGCGATGAACGAGCGACGAGTTCGTAGACGATCAAACCAAGCAGCGTGACCACCGCAAGGCCGCACAGCCGCATGGCCCAACCGAAAATCAGATCGGGTAACTCGTTCACTTTCCCTTGCAGGAGAGGCGCTGACTTGGTTTCCACTCTGAGGTCGGCCTTCGAGACCCTGTCGGGGTCTGGTGCATTAAAGCTAGGCCGAGGCAGGGCTTGATGGGACATTCGCGGTTAGGCTAACAGGGCGTTGTTAAAGGACGGTTAAAAGCTGGCGGTTCCTGACCCGTTGGCACTTAGGACTGTGCCCGGCCACCGGGCACTAACGCTGTCGCCAGCCCACACCCGATGGACAGAGTGTCCTTGTTCGATGCGATCAGTTCACCGCTCCATGCAATCACAAAACCGGCGGCAAACACCGCTTGCGACTATCCAGTTGCATCCCACACTGCCATTGTGAGAAGAGTGGGTGGTCCACCTTTATGCCTACGTTCGCTGCAGTTGATATCGGTTCCAATTCGGTACGACTGAAGATCGCGCGGCTCCAGGGCCGCCGGTTGCAGGAGATCCACGAAGACCGCGAGGTCACACGCCTTGGGGAGGGGGTCTTCTCCGGCGGCATGCTTTCGCCGGAGGCCATGTCGGAAACCGTGCGAGTGCTGCGCAGGTTCCACCGAGCAACGCAGGAATGCGGGATAGATTCCGTTCGTGTTGTGGCGACGGCGGCTTTGCGCGACGCCCGCAACTCGCGGGCTTTCCTCGAGTGGGTTCGCTCCACGACCGGTTGGAATGTCGAAATTATTTCCGGGCTTGAGGAGGCACGGCTGATTCACCTGGGCATCGTCTCGTATGGCCGGCTGAGCGCCGATACCGTCCTGCTGGTGGATTTGGGCGGCGGCAGTTGTGAACTCACGTTGTCGCGCAAGGGTCAGATTCGAGAAACGGTCAGCCTGCCTCTGGGCGCTGTCCGGCTGACCAACGAGTTCCTGCAACACGATCCCCCGCGCAAGGGCGAACTGGAACGCCTGCGTGGTTTTGTGGCTCGTGAAATGAATCGCATTCAGGGGCGGATTCTGTCGGCGCGCGTGCACGCGGTCATCGCCACGTCAGGCACCGCGGCTGCGCTGGCAGGAGTAGCGGCTCATTTGGCTCGGCTTCGCCGACAACCGCACGGCGCCAAAGTCACGCGCGAAATGATGCGCCGCATCGTCAAACAGATCGCCCGCCTGCCCCTTGAACAGCGCCGCAGGATTCCTGGAATCGGCCCCCGTCGCGCCGAGATCATCTGCGCCGGCGCTGTCGTGTATGCCGAACTCCTGGAACGTTGTCACCTGACCGGGTTTCGCTATTCCGCGCTGGGTCTGCGCGATGGCATCCTGGCGCAAATGGCAGCCGAGTACGACCGCAGCACCCGCTCCGGCAAGGCCATCGAATCGGAGCGCTGGGAATCGATCAAACGCGCCGTCGAGCACTATCATGTGGACCTCGAACATGCACGGCAAGTGCGGGACTCGGCGCTGTATCTATTCTCCGCACTCAAGTCCGTTCACCAACTGCCGTCCGAATACCGCGAGTGGCTCTCGGCGGCTGCGATGTTGTATGAAGTTGGAGACTACGTGAACCGCAACGGGCGCCACCGCCATACCTACTACATCATTTCCAACTCCGACATTCTCGGCTACACGCCGCAGCAGCGCCGCATCATTGCTGCGATCGCACGTTATCTGGGCAAATCGCGCCCCGCGACGGATGAACGCCCGATGGAAGTGCTCACGCCAGACGAAAGAGGTCATGTTGCCAAGGCGTCAGTTCTCCTCCGGCTGGCGCGGGCGATCAATCTGGGAAGAACTCAATCGGTGGCGCGCATCTCTCTTTCAGTGCGCCGCGGCACGGTCATGCTGAAGCTGGTTCGGCGGCGCCGCGCGAGCGTCGACTTGGAACTTTGGGCGATCGAGAAGGACCGCGCCTATTTTCGGGAGCTTTTCGGACGGGTGCTTTCTGCCGCCGCGGCATGAATGGTGCGCAGGATACGCGGGGTTATGCACCAGCTCAACGAGCCGCCGTTTCTATCGGTTTCCACCTTCGCCACGGCACCTTTCTTGAGTTCCACCGTCGCCTCGCTCCCGCTGTCGCTGATGACTCGTCCCAGGAACTCGCGCAAATTCGGATTGTGGCCCACCAGCAGCAAGGCATCCTGCCGCGTATATTTCCCAAGCATCTTCTGGAAATCAGAGTAGTTGGCCTCCGGGCGGAGTGCCCCTTCCAGAACCAGCTTCCCTTCGTGTCCCATTTCGTTTGCCACCAAGGCAGCCGTCTGCGTCGCGCGCTTCAGCGGGCTGGAGATTACAACCTCAACCTGGACACCGAGCGCCGCCAACCCACGTCCAACGTAACCGCATTGCTCAATGCCATCCTTGTCCAGGCCTCGTTTTTCGTCCTTTTTGGAGTTGCTCAGACGCTGTCCGGCGCTGGCGTGTCGGAGGAAGTAAATGAACATGTCCGGGGTCTACTCCTTTCCCGTCAGGATTCGCGTCGAACGACGCGTGCGCGGAGTTGGAATTGAATCGGGCGTCTCTTTGCCTTCGGCCAAGGCGATCAGGAACTCCTGCGCGTTGAACGCTGCGCGGCCCGTGGGCGGCTTCCGGCTGCGGCCGCGAGCCGACTGCCAGGGACGCAAGTATTGACCGTCTTTGTGCAGGAATCTGGACTTGGCATTATCGGCCAGATAAGCGGCCAGAATCTCGTGAACCACGCGGTCGCGCAATAAGGGATTCTTCAACGGAAAGAGAACTTCGACGCGCTCGTGCAAATTCCGTGGCATCCAGTCCGCACTTCCCAGATACACCTCCGGCTCTCCGCCGTTTTCGAAGCAGTAGATACGGCTGTGTTCCAGGAATCGGCCCACAATGCTGCGCACGCGGATGTGGTCGCTGATACCCCGCACTCCTGGGCGCAACGAGCAAATACCCCGCACGACGAGATCAATCTCTACGCCGGCCTGCGAGGCTCGATAGAGTGTTTGCACGACATTCTTGTCGAGCAGCGAATTCATCTTTGCGACAATGCGCGCGGGACGCCCGGCGCGAGCGTGCTCTGCTTCGCGTTCGATCAAGGCCGCGCACTTCTCCGCCAGGTCAAGAGGCGCCACCAGGAGCGACCCGTAGTTCGGATGTTCTGCGTACGCCGTGAGAAAGCTGAACACATCGTGGACCGCGCTGGTAATTTCCGGATCGGCCGTCATCAGGCTGAGATCGGTGTAGATTCGGGCGGTCGTGGCGTTGTAGTTCCCTGTGCCGAGGTGCGCATAGCGACGGGTCACGCCATCCGGGTCACGCCGCACGAGTAACGAAAGCTTGCAGTGTGTCTTCAGGCCGACTAGTCCGTGAAAAACCTGTACACCAGCGTCTTCCAGTTCGCGAGCCCAGCGGATGTTGGAATCCTCGTCAAACCGCGCCTTCAGCTCAACCACGGCCGTGACTTCCTTGTGTGCCGCCGCCGAGATGAGGGAGGGAACGACCAGTGACCGTTCGCTGGTACGGTACAACGTCTGTTTGATCGAAAGCACGCGGTCGTCTTCAGCCGCCGATTTGATGAACGAAATCACCGCATCGTAGGAATCGTAGGGATGATGGAGCAGGATGTCGTGCCGCCGCAGCTCTTCGAACAGGTCCTTCGACTTGGCAGTGAGGCGCAGCTCACGCGGCACAAACGCGCGGAATTTCAGCTCGGGACGGTCCGCCTGATCGTAAATGTTGAACAGGCGCGAGAGATTCACCGGACCGTTGACCGGAAACACCTGCCAGCGATCGAGCTCGAACACGGTGCGCAGACGCTCGATGATTTCCGGATCGGCGTCGGATTCGATTTCCATCCGCACCGCGTCGCCTTTGCGGCGGTTATGCAGCTCGGCTCGAACCGACTCCAGCAGGTTGCGCGACTCCTCTTCCTGTAGGTACAGGTTACTGTTCCGGGTGACGCGAAACGCCGACGACGACACGATGTCGTAGCCGTGATACATGCGTGCCGCGTGGTAGGTCACCAGGTCGGCGAGAAAGATGAAGTCGATGGTTCCCTGGCTGGGCAACCGCACCAGGCGTGGCAACGCGCGCGGCACGGTGACCACGCCGGTGTACGTCAGGGATGACCGCCGGCGTCGGCGCAACAGCAACGCCACGCACAACGCCTTATTGATCACGCGCGGGAAGGGATGCGCTGGGTCTACCGTGACCGGAGTGAGGAGAGGATCGAGTTCCCTCTCGCAGTATTCGTCGACGTAGGAGCGGACCTCATCATCCAGTTCGTCCACCGTAAGAACGCGAATGCCGCGCTCCGCCATTTCCGGCCGAAGATGGGCATTCCAGCACGCGTATTGCTCTTCGACGAAGTCATGTGTCGCGGTATTGATCAGCTCACGTTCCTCAACCATGGTCAGTCCGTCGGGAGTCGTGGCATTGTAGCCATCTTCGAGCTGCTGGAGCAGCCCGCCGACGCGTACTTCGAAGAATTCGTCGAGGTTGCTGGCGGTAATCGCGAGAAATTTCACCCGCTCCAACAACGGGTTGGAAGGATCTGCAGCCTCTTCCAGCACGCGCCAGTTGAACTTCAACCAAGATTCTTCGCGGTTGATGAACCCCTTCGGACTGTCGAGCTTGGGGCGAACCATAGGACGCTTGTGGGAAATTCTATTCTGATGCTTCCACCGGAGCATTGCGGCGCTTCAGGATTACAAAGCGCATCTCTGTCCCGTTGGGACGCTTCAAATACAGACTATGCCCTTGGATCCGGCCTTGGACCTTGACCCCCGGCTTCCAGAACACGGGCAGCATTTCAAACGCGCTTTCTGAATCATGCTGCGCTTCCAACAGTTTCGCGCCGGCCCGCACGACCACGTCGAAATAGGGATCTTGCTGGTAGATCGGAGTGTCGTTGACCCATGCGACAACCCGGTCCCGCAGTTTCGTTTCCGCGCGCACGATCGTCATGGGCTGCTCCCCACTTTCGACCGCCTGCGCGCAGGCACCCAGGACCAGCAGAAACAGCGTTACCAGCCACGTCCGCCGCATTCCAAGACCATTAGTATAACAAGCAGAAATGGGCGCCGGCGTATCACCGGCGCCCTTGTGTAACCCACTTTCCACACAATATCTTACAAGCCATCCTAGAACGTGTAGATCAGGTCGAATTGCAGTCGATTGAGCCACGGCTCACTCTGCCCTGAACCGGGGACCAATACGCCCACTCCTGGTGTCGTACTCACTTTCATGTTCGTGGCCAACGCGGCATTCTGCAGGAACGGATCGAGAGTCCGGCCATGCCACCAGGTAAAGGCTGCCGTAGTGTTTGCGCGGAGCCGCCACAGAGCATAGATACGATGCTGGATGATGTTCGACGGCGCCCGCTGATCGCTTTCGTTGAAGGAAGCGATCGTTGCATCCTGCTCGTGCCGCAGGAAGGCGTAACCGACCTGGATGTCACCCTTGCCTTTCTGCTGACCGATGCTGATGTCAGTGTAGTAAACATGGGATTGCTTGCCCAGATCGGTTCGCACCGCCGATTCCGGATCCGCCACAGCAGCCGTCACGGTGTAGTCGAACGGATGGTCGGCGGCATTGAGATTGTTCTCATACTCCGCCAACAGGTTGATTGGCAGCCGCGACCATTTCGTCTTGAACTGGTTGTTGAGGATCAGATCGGCGTAGAGGAAGCCCGACAGGAAGTGCAGGTTGTTGTTGGCGTCGAGATAGGTCGAGTTGGTCATCCCGTTCGCGGCAAAAGCGCAATTGGGAACATTGAGTTTGGTCGAAGTCTGTGCGCTCTTCGGTGTCGAGCAACCTGGGCCCTCTCCCGGCACCGGAAGACCATTGATCGTGGTCGGCGTTCCATCGATCGTAAAGATGCCGCCGGTCGTGGTGGCGCCGACTGCGAACGCGCTGGCGTTGAGAATGGCATCCGGATAGCGCCAGTTCATCACCAGGAACGAAGGCGTCATCGTCCACCACTTGGTCAGCTGCAGCTTGCCGCCGACCTGCCCGCCCACGGCGAACGAGTCATGACCGTGATACAGTCCGCCGGTGCCGCTGGCTTCGTTGTAGAACAACTGCATGAAGTTCAGGTTGAAATTCTTCACGACCGGAACCTTGTTGAGGTCCCACGAGAATCTCTCACTGAATCCTTCGGGATTGGTGTCGGGATCGCCGGTGATCTGCGTGCGCTGCCATTGGTAGGCGAACTTACCGCCCGTTATCGAGAGCCACTTGTGCGCAACCGGGTTGTAGGTGATGTACCCCTTGTCGAGGCCGATGGTCTTGCGATCGAAGAAGTTCGTGAACGTTTCGTTGGTCGTCGTAGGGTCGCCTAACGAGCCGGTAGCGAGTGCGACGCCGGCGATGAAGTCGTCGTTCAACTTCCCTTCAAAGCCAAAGCGAACGCGAATGCGGGCGCGATTGCGGTCGGCGCAGGCGGTACAACCGCTGTACCCCTGGAAGAAATCTTCGCCGCGCACGCGCACATCGCCGGTCCAGCGAAAGCGTCCCAGAGTGTTTTCCAGGGCGCTCACGCGCTTCTGTTCGTCCTGAGACGAAACGGCGTTGTTGGTCAGCGTCGTCTGAACATCGGCAAACTGCGAGGTTAGCTTGTCCAGAGCGTCTTTCGGCGCCGCCGATGACTCTACCGCCGCCACTTTCTGCTGTGCGTCGGCGGCAGCCTGCTGCGCCTGCTGCAGTTGCTGCTGCGCTTGCTGGAACTGTTGTGTGGTCTGCTGCAACTGCTGGTTGGTTTGCTGCAACTGCTGCTGCAGCACCTGGAGTTGCTGCTGCTGCGCCGCCACAGCCTCTTTCAACGCCTGAACATCGGAGGCTGTGGCCGTCGGAGACGGCTTGCGGGCCGCCTTCTTGGCCGCCGGAGCCGTCTGTGCCAGCAGCGACGATGTCATAAGCAGGGCTACGCCTACCTTCAGAACCGCCTTCATTGTGTCTCCTTTTGCGAAATGCCGATTAAACCCTACTAATCTACTAGACTAACTTATGTTTGTCTGCAATTTCCTTGCCAGCCGTGCCTTCACGGTCTGACGGAAAGTGCCCTGATTCTCCCGAGATGGCCAAAGGAGGCCGGGCCTGGCAGGTCGGATTGCGCAACAATTTTCGTTCGCTTTCCACTCTGGTTCCGCGCCGTGCCGATCGCCAACTCCCTGCCCTCGTGCCCACGGCCCTAGTGAACCTGCTTGATCGCTGCTTTCACCTTCTCCACCACGGTTTCCGGCAGCGGCGCGTATGCCAATTGGGTTGTCATCTTCTGCCCGTCGCCGACCATCCAGTTCAGGAAGTCCGCCAGGATCTTGCCGTTCTTGGGGTCCTTTGCCTGCACGGGAATCAGCAGCCAGGTGAAGCTCGAGATGGGGTAGGCCGTCTTCCCTGGGGCATTGGTAATGGAAACCCGGAAGTCAGCCGGCATGCTCTTCACGGAGGCGGCGGCCTCGGTCACTCCGTCGAGCGATGCTTTCAAGAAGGTCCCTGCCGCATTCTGCACAGATCCGTAGGGAATGCTGTTTTGCACTGCGTAGATCAACTCGACGTACCCGATCGCCCCTTGCAGCTGACGAACTTGTCCGGCCACGCCTTCGTTGCCTTTGCCGCCAAGGCCGATCGGCCATTTCACCGATGTCCCTTTCCCGACTGTCGTCTCCCACTCCTTACTCACTTTCGAGAGGTAGTCGGTAAAAATAAACGTCGTGCCGCTGCCGTCGGAACGGTGAATGACGATAATCGGGGTATTGGGGAACTTCACGCCAGGATTGGCTTTTGCAATCGCAGCATTGTCCCAGCTGGTGATCTTCCCGAGAAAAATGTCAGCCAGTACTTGCGGAGTGAACTTGATTTCGCCACTCACTCCGGGCACGTTGTATGCCGGAACTACGGCGCCCAGTACAGTGGGGATGTGCAGGATCTTGACTTTCGCCTGGGATAATTGCTCGTCCGTCATGGGTCCGTCACTGGCGCCGAAATCCACCGTCTGAGCCAGAACCTGACGAATGCCTCCGCCGCTCCCAATCGACTGGTAGTTGATTTGCACGTCCGAGTGCAGTTTGTTGTATTCGTTGAACCACTTCGAATACATGGGATACGGAAATGTAGCGCCCGCGCCGTTCAACGTGGTGGTCTGTCCCAGCAACGGCAGCGCCAGCGCCAAGCTCGCCAGCAGAAGCACAATGCGACGCATCACAATGATTCCTCCTTGTTTGGGATTCACTCTCGTTCTATGGGCGGAGTATTAAAGGAAAGTTACAGAGTGGTGAATTTCTAATGAACGGCCTTGCAGGAACAAGTACTTAGGGCGTGCCTGACCGATCCAGCCGAGCCAGTTCACGCGGGAAGAGCTGGTTCTCCGGAAAGTCCTTTTGGAGCGATTGCAGAATCTCACGGGCGTGCAGCAAATCCTTGTCGCGGACATAGGCAATGGCCAACAGGATTCGCGCAAACGGGGCCAACAACCGGCCGTTTGTGGCGACGGCCTGGAGTTCTGCAAATCCCCCTGCCTTGTCGCCCTGCACTCCTCCCAGCCGCAGGAACCAGCGCACAGGGGCGGACATCGACCCTACGATATAGCGGGAGATGCCACCGGCGAGTCGGGCATCGTAACAATCCGGATCTGCGTCCAGCAGTTTCTTCGCCCAGACAGCCGACTCTTTTGTGTAGTGCAGCGAAGACAGATTTCGCTTCTCGATGAGAGCGGCGTAGTCGGCGCGTAGGCCGGCAATCAATGTCATTCCCAGCAAGGCATCGCGGTCTCGTGGGTCGCGCGCGAGTTGAGCTCTGCCAAGAGTCTCTGCCCGAGAGACCTGCTCTTCAAAACGAACGCGTTGCTGCGGATCGGGGTCATACTTCTTTCGGTCAGCGAAGGCTGAATCGTCCGCATAGAACTGGGATTCCAACACCCCGAGCCGATTGAATTCTGAGAACAAAATCCCTGCTGCCTGGCTGACCGGGCCGAGCGCGTTCCCCGGGTTTTGTGCTTCCCAAGCCTGAAACTCTTTTTGCGCACCTGCGAAATCGAGATCGTAGAGCCGCTGAAAGCCGCGGTCCAAACCTGAACTTGGAGGCGTATCCGCCGCCGATGCGACAAGTGCTCCCAAGGCGATAACCGTGGCAACACGGAATCCGGCGATGATGGCTCGGTTCAACCAACTGTTGGAGCAGATCGGGCGCATAAGTAGCTATGAATTTTAGATGGCATGCCGGCGTGAGGGCTTGTCACGAAAGTGTCAAATCTTTGCATCGTTCCGGTTAGGAAGGCTCCGCCGGAGCATTGCGCCGCACGCGCAAGCAATGAGCAGGAAGATCACTCCCCTCCCCCGTGGCCCCAGAATCAGCCAGCCACCCCCGAACAGCGCCGAGTAGACCATCGCACAACCGAGTATCCAGGCGGCGAGGTTCCGTCCCAGATCCTGCGTAGGTGGGATCTCCGGAGCTAGCCGGGCGATGGCCGCCCAACCCGTGACATGCGGGCGCACCTGGCGATAAAACCTCACCAGCACTGCCTCCGGCTCAGCGGAGGTCAGAAGCGTTACCACCACCCAGACGAGTGTTGTGATGGCGGTCGTCGTCAGCGCGGTTCTGGCAAAGATGACCGGCGAGTTCCCCGTAAACGGAGCCCATAGTCGCAGCGTTATGGACGAGACAAGGGCGGTTGCCATGGCCGAAATCTCGCTCCACGCATTGATGCGCCACCAATACCAGCGCAGTAGATACACGCCTCCGGTGCCGGCGCCGACTTCGAGGACGAACTCCCATCCCGAGCGGATCGACGCCAACTGCGCCGAGACCCATGCCGAGACGATGACCAGCAACACAGTGGCGACCCGCGAAGCTGCGACGTAGTGCGCATCGCTGCCATCTTTCTTCCAGAACCGCCGGTAGAAATCTGCCACCAGATACGACGCACCCCAATTCAATTGCGTGGCGAAGGTCGACATGAATGCAGCCATGAATCCCGCGACCACAATTCCTCGCAGCGCGGGCGGCACATGCTGTGTGACCACCATCATGTAGCCGGTCTCGGGATGCTCCAGTTTCGGATAGAGCACGATCACCGAAAGTGCGGTGAGGATCCAGGGCCAGGGCCGCACTGCATAGTGGGCCACGTTGAACCAGAGCACTGACAGGAGCCCGTGGCGTTCATCCTTGGCGCTGAAGATGCGCTGAGCGATGTATCCACCGCCTCCCGGCTCGGCACCGGGATACCAGAACGCCCACCACTGGAGCCCAATGTTCACCAGGAACGTCAGGGCGGGCAGCACCCAGAGTGCCTCGGAACTCAGCGGACGGGAAAAGTCCGGGAAGAAAGAAGTGGCGTCACCCGCGCCAGGACCCGCGGACGAACGCATTTCGGCGAGACGCGCCAACAGACTGCTGATCCCCCCGCACGCCGAGACCGCGTAATAGGCGACCGCAATGACAATGCTCATCTTCAGTACGAACTGGAACAGGTCGGTCCACAGGACTCCCCATAGGCCGCCCAGAGCGACATACAGCCCGGTAAACGGAATCAGGAAGAAGACACAAACCGCCAGTGCTCCGTGATCGCTCAGGCCGAGGGTGGTCGCAACGATGCTCGTCATGGCCTTCGTCACCCATCCCAGGATCAGACAGTTCATCAGCAATCCGAGATAGATGGAACGAAAACCACGCAGGAATGCCGCTGGTTTGCCGGAGTAGCGCATTTCCGCGAACTGCACATCGGTAAGCAGCCCGGAACGCCGCCAGAGCCGCGCGAACAAAAAAACAGTCATCATGCCGCTGAGCAGGAAGGCCCACCAAAGCCAATTACCGGAAATCCCTTGCGTGTAGACCAAGCCGGTAACGACCAGCGGAGTGTCGGCTGCGAACGTGGTCGCGACCATCGATGTCCCGGCCAGCCACCAGCTGACGCTGCGGCCAGAAACAAAATAGTCGTCCATGCTTTTGCCGGAGCGTCTGCGGAAGTACAGACCGAGAATCAGAGTGATGAGCAGGTAGGCGGCGATCGCCGCCCAATCGAGGATGGTGAAGTTCATGGGCGGGGAAAGCATACTCCTGCCGTTTACAGGTTTCAAAGTTTCAGAGTTTCAAGGTTTCCACTTTGACAACAGGAAGGAAAAGCGGTCGCTCTTTGGACCCTGGAGCTCAGAAGCTCGCAGCCTGTTCTTTCTCTCTTTGCTAAACTTCTGCTTTCCGCTCCGAGGTCCCATGCGCACTCTTCACCTCTTTGCTATTGTCGTAATGATGAGTATCCCAGCTGCACCGCAAACGCTGCCTGCGCCATCTGCGCTCATGGATCCCAGGCAGATCACCTCCAAGCCCAACGCGCAGGTCGAGAAGTCTCTGACCATCGAGAGGCTCTACATGACGCGCCTGGTGGGCGGCGCCGACTGGTCACCGGACGGCAAGTCTGTCGTTTTCGTCAGCAACATCAGCGGCCGGAACAATCTCTGGCTGATGCCTTCAGAGGGTGGGTGGCCGACCCAGCTCACGATCAGCGATCAGCGCCAAACGTCTCCTGGGTGGTCGCCGGACGGAAAGTGGATTGCCTACATATCCGACTACGACGGCGATGAGCAGTGGGACATCTTTCTCGTTTCGCCGAAGACCGGCCAGGTCGTGAACGTCACCAACACGCGCGAGATTGCAGAGGAAGCTCCGGCCTGGTCTCCGGACGGGCGTTATCTGGCGTACATGGTAAAGCCGAAAACCTCGTCCGTGTTCGAGATCGATGTTTATGACACGATCTTGCGCGAAGTGAAGCACATGACGGCCGGAACTCCGAAAGATCGGATGAATGTCGATCCCATCTGGTCGAAAGACGGCAAGTTCATCGTCTATAGCCAGTACCAAGCCAAAGGAACCGATTCCAACCTGTTCACAGTCGACGTGGCTAGTGCGCAGAACAACTTGCTCACAGCGCACGATGGCGAGCAACTTTTCTCCGCCAACGACGTTTCGCCTGATGGCAAGCAAATCCTGATCACATCGACCGCCGCCAATGGCTATCAGAACGCCGGGTTGCTTGATATCGCCACGAAAAACATTCACTGGCTCACAAAGGATAAATGGGAGGTCTCGGGCGGCGCCTTTTCTCCCGACGGACGCCTGTTGACGTACATGGCAAACGTCGACGGCAATGTAGACGTGTACTTGTACGAAACTGCGACGGGAAAATCTCGAGCACTTCCCCTCCCCAAGGGTTTGAATGACGCCGGCGGTGTTTCGCCTTTCAGCCGGGATAACACGCGGCTGCTTTACCACCACAACGGCCCAACTTCTCCCGGCGACCTCTGGATCTACACGCTTGCGGATGGCAAATCGCGTCGCTTGACCCAGTCACTCGTCGGAGGAGTTCGCTCGCAGGATATGGTCGAACCTGTTCTGGTTCATTATCCGAGCAAGGACGGAAAGTGGACGATCTCAGCGTTCGTCTACGTTCCCTTCAATCTGCCACGAAAGGCGGAACACCCTGCCATCGTGTACGTGCACGGCGGTCCGACAGCCCAGACGATGAACACGTTCAACCGCTTCGTGCAATACATGGTGAACCAGGGCTACTTCGTGGTTGCGCCGAACTATCGCGGCTCGACCGGGTACGGAAAGGAATTCCAGCAAGCCAACCTTTTCGACATGGGCGGCGGCGATTTGCAGGATGTGCTGGCAGCTGCTGACTGGATGAAACAAACTGGGTACATCGACCCCAAGAAGCTCATTCTCATGGGTGGAAGCTATGGCGGATATATGACGATGATGGGCGTGACCAAAGCGCCCGATCTCTGGGCCGCCGGGGTGCCCATTGTTCCCTTCGTCAACTGGTTCACCGAGATTCAGAACGAAGACCCCGTGCTCCAACAGAGCGATCTGGCAACGATGGGCGATCCGGAAAAGAACAGAGCCCTATATGAAGACCGTTCACCGATCAACTTCGTGGACCAGATCAAAGCGCCCTTGTACCTGCTGGCGGGCGGGAACGATCCGCGCTGCCCGAAATCGGAAGCGCAGCAGGTGGTCGACGCCATCAAGAAACGCGGCGGCGTAGTCGAATATAAGGTCTACGAGAACGAGGGCCACGGCTTCGCTCGCGTGGAAAATCAGATCGACGCTTACAAGCGCGTTGCAGACTTCCTCAGAGCGCACGTTCCGCCCGCCGACTGTGGTTGTTCCCTGAACGAGTGAATCTGCACTTCGGATTCAGACAGAGGTCGGCGTCTCCGCAGCCTCGGCCTGCTGCGCCAGCGCCGCGCGCCGCTTGTCTCGTGCGTCGAGCCGCAGGTAGAGCATGTAGAGGACGATGACAAGGTTCACGACGAGGACCAACAATCGGAACCAGGTCGGACGGCGGAGCAGGTCCGAGAGTTCGAACGGGATGTAAATCGTTCCCGTCGCAAACGCCAGCCACTCCGCCCAGGGCCGCGCGTACCACAAGCCGTAAGCCTCGATGAATCGCAAGATCGTGTAGATGCTCGCGACGACCGCGATTTTCCACAGGCGCACGTCGCTGATCTTCGACACCAGGTCGATGAATACGCCCACGTAGTGGTGATAGGGATTGGCATGCAAGAATTCCAGGAAGCTCTCCGCGACTCCCCAGATGTCCTTGTGACGCATCGAAAATAAGCCCAGGCCGGCCAGGACGACAATCACACCCTTGGTGAATTCGATGGTCGCGACCGTGCGCAAACCTTTGATGTGCTCTGGATCGTCGACGTGGGGATGCATGGCAGGGTGAGCGGGTGTTCCTGTTACTGTACCACTTCGCGCCGATCGACCGGCGCCGTTATTAGCGCACGCTGGCGCGTAACTCGTCCACAATCTCGGAAGCCGCCTTGCGTGCCGCGTCGTTCTGCGTCACGTCGAACGAAATTGCGCCCACGCGCGCGTGGCCTCCCCCTCCGTAACGCTCACAGACCTTCGCGAGATTCACGGTTGGTTCGCGCCGCGACCAGGGATTCGATCCGACCGACACCTTGACGCGAAACGAACTCTTGCTCAGTCCCACGCTGTAGATCGACTCCGGATGAAGGTAGTAAGGAATAAATTTGTTATAGCCTTCCAGATCCTGGTCGGTGATATCGAAAAAGATCGTGCCGTCTTTCTCCTGTGTGCGCTCACGCAAAATGTCCATCGAGCGCTGATGCCGCTCCAAGAGTGGAGGAAGCACGGTGGCCACGAACGGCTCTTCCAGAATCTTCCCTAGCGGCTCCGCCGCTAACAGCGGAATCAATTTTTTAGCGAAGTCAGGCTCGGGGGCTGCCTCGATGGCCATCGTCAGCTTCATCGCTGGCTCTCTCATTTCCACCGCAGCCCGGGCACTGTCGTAAAGAGCACCGTCCACAATGTCGGTCCAGTGCACCAGTTCCCCCACTGGGCGAGGATCGAATCCAAAACGCTGTTCCGCGATCATGGCAATAAAGCTGGTGCAGGACTTGAAGCCGGGATCGTAGAACTTGCGATTGCTCTGATCCTGCTCAAAATGGGCAGCATCGGCCGGCGACAAAAATGCGCTCTCGTGATGATCGAACCACCATGTGACGTTGGGAGAACTGGAGTATTTGAAGTCGACGATGGCGTTCTCGTCGCCGTCAAACTCTTTCTCGTCGAACAAGGAACCTGCCCGATGTAGCAGACCCGTGTAGACGAACTGCACATCGTTGCGAATCCGTTCCCGGTAAAAACGCGAGAACAACGCCGCCGATGAAGCGCCGTCGAAACACTTGTCGTGATAGAAGACCCGTACTCGCAAGCTGACTCTTTCCCGAACCCGTCACAAGGGGATCGCTAGAGGAAAACAGATAGGGTTGCTGGTTTGCAGAATTCTGTCAAGGGGACGGACGGCCATTTCCATATTCTTGCGAAACTACCCTCCGTTGAAGGAACTGACAGGGAGATAACTACTATTTCTTGCGTTGCCGAATCTTCACGTCGAAGCTGACCACACCGTTTTGGTCGCGCAGTGCCACGATCGAAATGTTGCGCGTCACGTTGTACTCTGCCTGGATGATCTGCTGCGACGCCACGGAGACATTTGTACTGTACGTGATGGTCAGGTTGCTGGCCACCTGCTGCTCGATCGTGACCTGGGGGCCGCGCACGACGTTGGTTTCGCTGCTGAGTCCCTGTGGATCGATCTTGATCCTGCTTACGCCAAACAGGCGCTGCATCCGGCTGGTAACGGCAGTGTTGAGGGCTTCGTTCAGGACGAGGTTCGAAAATTCCCCGCCAAGGGCAGAGGAACCGCCAGCCTGCGACGCAGACTCCTCGCGCGTGCGTCCCAGCGCGAGCAGGGCGATCACGTCCGCTTCCGGCAATGGCGGCTCCGAGTGCCACGTGGGCCGCAGCGCGTTGGGTTCGGTCACGTCCCCACTGATATTGACGGTGACGTCGTAATCTCGTACACGCGTAGACGCCTGAATATCAATGACCGGCGTCGTTTTTGCAGGATTGGAAAACGTCACTTCAAACCGTTCGACGTTGTATTTCGTACCGTTGAAGGACAACTGCCCGCCTTCATTCGCGTTAACGCGCCCGGTAACGACGGGGCGATCGACTGTACCTCGCACGCGCAGGTCGGCGCTTCCGGAAAGCTTCGCGATCGCGGTCTGCATCTGCAATTCAGGGGCAGTCGACACATGAACATCGAGTTTCAGCCGGCTTGCCAGATTTTCGGGCCCCGGCGCCGCGGGCGGCCGCTTGCTTTTCTCAAAGTACGCGCCGAAGTCGAAGCCCGGCGTCACTCCCATCTTGTTCACGACGATCTGGCCCGTCAGCAGAGCGGAATTCGTCGTGCCCGAGAGACGAAGATTTGCGCTCGCGGTCGAACTGATTCCCGGGGGATAACGCAGGCGAACGTTGCGCGCTCGCGCGCCAATGTCCATGGACACGATTCCCTTCTCATAGGTCGCCGACCCCGTCAATCCGATTGTCCCGCCGCCCGTTGTTCCGTCAAGTTTTTCGATCTGAATGCGGTTCTGATTGAATGTCAGGACGCCGTTCAATCCGCTCAGGCCACTGGGAAAATCGTTGTGACTGACGTATGTGTCTTTCACCTCCAGCCTGCCTTGCAGCAGAGGGTTCGAGCGCGTTCCCAGCACAGTCAGACTTACACCCATCACGCCGCGCGCCGAGATTTTTGGATTCAGCGACTGCAACAACTCGACCCCAACCGTTCCATCGAGGCGGAAGTCCATCTCCCCGGGGTCGCCCAATTGGGCTCGCCCGTGAGCAGAGAAATCGGTTCCATTCCCTGACAAATGCATGCTCTCGAGCCGCAGCATGCGGTCTGCGATCTCCAGCCTTACCGGTTCAGCACTCACCAGGTGGACATGCGCGATCTCGGCGTCCACGGCATCGAGGCTGGCGGAGACCTTCAGTTCGCGCGGCGTGCGCAGGGGGCCGTGCAGGCGCACAGTCCCGGCAAGCGTGGAGTGCCCGGTGACTTTTCCCGACAAATACGCATTCAGCAGCGCGTCGACATCCAGGTGGTTGAAAGTCAGATCCAGGTCGGCTGGCAGATTCCCTTCCGCTTGCACGCGGCCTTGAATCTTCAGGTCAGCTTGAGCAAAGTCGGAGTGGGCCTGAATTTCGATCTGATGGCCGGTGGTGACCGCATCCACGTAGAAATCGCCGGCCCGCTCCTTGTCAAAAGCGAGGTCGCGAACATGGACGTGCGCGTCGAGCGAGGGCGATTTCCAACTTCCGCCGGCGCGGGCACTGAAATCTGCTTCTCCGTCCACCGCCACCCGGCTCCTGCGCAATTGGGGAAGTTTCGCCAAGTCGAGGTTCCGCCCGGACAGACTCGCCTGAAACTGATCGTTGCTCAGGTTCAAAGCCAGACTCCCCGAAAGTGGGGTGCCAAAGACTGTCGCGTCGACGTTGTTGAATTGCAGTTCATTGTCGGCCAGAACGAGTCCGCTTCGCAGGGAAGCAACGGGTGTGCTGTACACGCTCGCACCTTTGATCTCCAGGCGACCCTCGGCATGGGGGTGCACTCGCGTTCCAGCCGCACGTAGCGACAAATCAGCGCTGCCGGTAATTGGATAATGCGTCCCTGCCAATTGCGCAGCCTCGGTAAGATCTGCGTTACGGAGATCCAGGCGCAGCGAAAAGGGGGAGGTCGGCAATACGGATCCGTTCGACAGCGCCATGCTACCGTCGAAACGCGCGATGGCATGCGCATGAATCAATACGCCACTGTGAACCACAAGGCCGGTCTTGGAATACTGCACCGCCGCGGTGAGTGCATCCCAGTGCACGCTACGCGAGAGCTCAGACCGGTTCACCGGCAGGACGGTGTCGAAGTCGTATAACTCGACGTTACCGTTGAAGGCAAGCGCGGAAACTCGCCCAGTGGCGGCACCGTCCAGCTTTGCCCATCCGTGAATGGTGAACGGCAAGCTGGCCGAACCATAGGCTGCCTCCAACAGCGGTTTCCATTCGCGGAGATCATGGCTGTTGAAGGAGAATTTCAAAGATGAAGTGGCTGAGAGATTGCCGCTTCCATCCATCTCGGATGCCGGAGTATTCACCCGAAACTCATCCAGTTCCAACTCGTCACGAGAGCCGCGGTAGATACCGGCGACCTGACCCCGCACCGGAAGGGCGCCGGTTTGTGGCTGCTGAGGAGCAGCAATGGTCAAGTTCGCACGGGCCTCAGAATCCTGAATCGATCCTACCCAAAGCATTTCCAGATTGCCGCTGACTGTGCCCGCGAGGTTGAGCCGATCCAACGGAAGCTTCGCAGTGCTGACGACAGCAAGGCCGGGAGCTATCGGAAACCCGCTGAGACGGAGCCGAATCGACCCGCGCTGCAGGCTCTCGACGGGGACCCTGCCCGCGGTCTGGCGTTTCCCCCTTGCCTCCGACTCCAGGGAACTCTGCCAGTTGGTAACGTCGACATCGCCCTGCAAATCGCCACCGAAACCATTCGCCTTAATCGAGGAGACCTGCAACCGCCGGGGAGAAACCGCGTAGCCGGCGCTGATGCGGCCATTCTGGGTTCTCAGCCGGCCATCCGACCAATCGATTTGACTCGCTGTGAGCGTTCCCTGTGTGGAGAAGTCGCGCAGACTCCAAGAGCCCTTGCCCTCGAAGTGTGCGGTCCCGCGGCGTACAACCGTCTGCCGCAGGAATGTCGCGAGCTCCGCTAGATCGAGGTCTCCCCGGTATGACCCGCTGATCTGCGGTTCGTGAAAATCCTGGACGGTCCCGGAAAAATGGACTCCTGATTTTCCCGACGCCAGATTCAGGGAGCTGATGTCGGCATGGTTCCGGGCAAGTACCAGGGACGCATCTCCCTGCCATACCACGGCCGGATATTGCCGCCACTGCGTTGTCGCACCTCCGATCCTGACTTCTGCCTGATAGTGCTGGTGAAGAAAAGAGAAATGGAGCACGGCGGAGACATCGTGGGCATCGAAGTCCAGTGGGATCTTGTTCTGTTCCCAGAGTAATTCGCCGCGATGAGCCTCCAGGTGTGAAACCGACAAGGAGACCAGGTCCTCCACCGGTCCTCTTCCGGAGGAACGGCTGACCCTCGGCGCGGGCGCATTCGTAGAACCGTCTGGGTACACGATCAGGTGCGTGACCGGATGATCGAACAGGAGCGAATGCAGCCTCGCCTTTGTGCTCAGGAACGAGACGATCTTAAGTTCCGCCTGGAGGCGGTCCACATGGAAAAATGGAACCTGATCGTTTCCTTCGCGCCCGTGAATGACCAGGTTGCGAACATCCACTCGCAACTTCATCGGGATCGTGTGAAATTCGCCGACCTCGACCCTGCCGCCGGTGGCCTCCTCCATGGCCGCAATCACGCGGCGGCGCACCATTTGCTGGAAAGAATCCGTGGTCACGTACCAGGCGAGCAGGACGACGACCATCACGGCGAAACCGCAGAACAGGAGGAATAACTTCCACCAGCTGCGGCGCCGGACAGGAGACGGCTCATTCAACGGACTGATCTCCAGACTCGGAATCGTGAGTCTCGACGTGGCCCTCCGAACGCAGATTGCTGAGCCAATTGGAAAGAAGTTGGTTCAGCTTCTGCTCGGCGAGCAAATCGCGGATGTGTCCGACTACATCCGCCAAGGCAACTTCCTTGCCGCCTGCCTTCTTAAGTTCCGGCAAAAGCTGTTCGCGGTAGTACGATTCGACGGCCTTCTGGTCGATCTGGATCGATGGCCGCAGTCGGGCCTCGATCAGCCGCATCAACTGCAGGTTCTCTTCCACACGCCGTTCCACAACAGCTTGGCTCAGGCCGAAACGCTGCAGCGTCGTTCGCCAACCCTGCTCGGTCGTCGCCTCCGGGTAGAGCTTGCGCACCTCTGCCAGACGGGTGGCAGCCTGATCCGCTGGAACGGCTCCGGAGGGGCGTACCTGCTCGCGCAGCAGTTCCTGGTCGATCAGGCGGTCGAGGGCCGCCTTGCGCTCGGTGGCAGTAAACGTGTCCACGGACCTGCCGTTGAACAGCGCCTCCAGCGCCAGTTCTTCCTCCCAGTCGCTCTGCAGCAGGATGTGGCCGTTCACGTTGGCGATCACCCGGTCCACTATCTCTCCCGGCCAGGCAAACCCCGACAGCGCCAGAAACATGCCCCACGCCGCGAGATGTTTCCTGACTCTTCTCATCAGAATGACTGCCCGATGCTGAACGAGAAATTGAAACGCCCTGCCTGCTGCCAGCCAAATTGGCCGGTGCGCTGCCCGTTGACTGAATTGACCACGATATTGGTATAGCTGGGAAAGAACGGCGGATTCAGATTGTAGCCGAAGTCCAGCCGCAAGGGACCGATAGGTGTCTGATAACGCACCCCCAGTCCGATTGCATGCGAAAGGTAGTCATAGTTGCATTGCAGGTGCGTGGGCTCACTCCGGCAGAGGTCGGGACTGGGCTGGTGACCACGCCCCAGGCTCTTGAGCATGTCTTGCGGGCTGACGAACACGTTTCCCATGTCGTGAAACACGGTGAAACCGACGTTGTCGTTCAGATAAGGAACTGTAAAACTGGGAAGGCGCAACTCGAAATTGTTCAGGAAAAGCGCGCTGCCGCCGAGGGGGAATCCCGTAAACGGGTCGCGGGGACCCGCCTGATTCAGGCCGAATCCGCGGTGAGAATTTCCGCCTCCCATGAAAAATCGCTCCGGCAGCGGAATCAGATTTCTGCCCGGAGAAACCGTTCCCGCCGGGCCCACGAGTACGGTATCGCCAAAGGGATTCTGCAGGCCGATACTGGTGGAGCGCGCGAACACAAATCCATTCGTGTTGCGGCGGTTGCGCGCGAAGGGATGATAGGTCGAGTTCTTGATGAGGACTCGTCCGAAGTCCGATTCCGATCCGAAATAGCTGGCGGCCACGCCGCCTTCGACGGTCGTATAGTTCCCGCGGCTGGTGTTGAGTTCGTTATCGCGGCGGTCACGCAGGTAGAGAAAGTTGGGTTCGCCGACCCGGGTTGGCTTCGACAGCAGTGGAATCAGGTTGTCGGTCACCTGGATATCCGTGGCTTGCACGCGCCGGTACGAGAAGCGGTAAGCGATGCTGGTCAGATCACGTGTATTGTCCGGACTTTTCTTCAGCACTTGCAATGTCTGCAGGGTGCCTTCCAGCCGCTTTGACGTGAAGGTAGAAACGTCCACCGTATTGTCGTACAGAACCCGGGCAGAGAAACGCAGCTCCCGGTTCATGAGTGTCGGGGCGTCATAGCCAATCAGGCCGCGTTGCTGCAGACGGCTGAGGTTTGCTTTCATGGTGACTGTCTGACGACGGCCGCCGAAATTGATACGGCTCATCCCGAACGATACTCTCGGGCTGGCGCCGGTCTGTCCCAGCGGTTGGTTCGTGCCCGATGATGGCTGGCCCGTCTGAACTTCAAACCCGACTCCATAATCGAACGTGTAGCGCTTGGCTTCGTGGACTGAGACAAGTACATTCTTGTGCGACTCGGTGCCCTCTGGATTCTGGGTCGCGATATCCACCTCATTGAACAATCCCAGGTTGTAAAGGCGATGTTGTGTCTCCAGCATGCCTTGCTGGCTCAAGGGCTCGTCCGATTTGATCTGGTATTCCCGCCTCGCGACTCCAGAGCGCGTGAAGTGAATGCCGGAGAGGTAGATCTGGTTGACAAAGAACTGCTCTCCTTCCTGGATCGTGAAGGTCACGGCCACCTGTGGGGAGCCTTCGGCTGAAACCGCTCCGGGCGTGTAGGACACTTCGACGCTCGCGTTCGTAAAACCGTTCTTGAAGTACACGCCTAGAATCTTGTCGCGGTCGTCCGCTAAGCTCAACTCGTTAAATGGCTGCCTTTCCGTAGTTTCGATCTGCGCCACGTCCAGAAGCTGATCCGTCGGGATGATGTAGTTTCCCTCGACGTTGACGGATGCCACCAGAGTCTGCGGGCCTTCTCGGATGAGGAACTCGACAGCCAGCTGGGAAGGATCGCCATGATAGTTCTCGACCAGCTTGCTGCTGACTTCCACTTGTCGGAAACCGCTGGAGCGATACAGGTCTTGAACGCTGGAGACATCGGCGGCCACCAGTGCCTCGCTGTAGCGTCCGTGCGAAAACAGGCGGCCCGCCACCTGCTCCTGCATCAACCCACGGACTTGGTCTTCGTCGAACCAACTGTTCCCTGTAATGTGAATCGCAGCCAGTTTGTGACGCTCACCCGGCACAACTGAATAAATCACGCGTAACCTCTTGCCATCCTCGACGCTGCGCTGGCTCACCGTGACCGTCGCGCCAAAGTACCCGAGCGTCTGGAGATGATTCGTAATGTTCCGCCGGCCTTCACTCAGCAGGTCGTCATCGACCGCTCCTTCCTCATAAATCGGCACGAGCTTGCGAAGCTGGCCCCGACTGATCTTGAAGCCTTCGGCCGCAATGTCGACCACCGGACCACGCTCCACCCGAAACAGGTAGTCCACCGTGTTGCTCTCGGGGCGATAGGTCTGGCTGGCTGACACCTGGGCCAGGAGCCGGTCCTGTTTCTGATACCGGGATCGGATGCGTTGCAGCGCCCTCGTAAGACGCGTCGCGGCGACCCCGTCCCCAGGGTGTAGTTTCGCGATATCCTCGATCTGGCTCTTGGGGTATTCTGCCTCGCCCTGCACTGCGACGTCTCCCACCAGCGCGCGCGGACCTAAGTCCAGAGAAAAGGTCAAATCGATCTGGTGCTCCTGTTCGTTGCGCTGCTCGGAAACGGTGATTTTGGAGTGGTGAAAACCGTTTTCTTCAAGGACTCGGCGCAGGTTTGCCAGCGCCCGGTCCTTGCGTTCCCGCGTGTACAACTCTCCGAGCTGTAATCGTGTAGATGTGACCAGCTGGTTCGACGTCGGACTACTCGAAGCTCCTTCGACTGAGACCTGGCCCACGAAATCGTTGGGGACCGTGACAAACCGCAGGTGCACCCCGGTGGTGGTGCGATCTGCTTCCGCTTGGATATCGGCGAAGCGTCCGGTGCCCAACAGAGCCCGCATCGCATCGTGCAGCCCCGGGCGGGAGAGCGGCTCGCCGATCTTCAGTGGAATGGCAGCCAGGAGACGTGCGGCTTCCTCGGGCGGGATCCCGGGAATCTCCATCTCCACGACGGGTACTCCGATGTAGGGCGTGATCGCCCCGACCTGCGCGTTAGCTTCGGGTGCTTGCTGTGGGGCGGGCCCGGCCTGCAAGCTGCCGACGAGTGCCAGTACCGTGAGCAACACTATCTCGGCGGCACGTGTCAGCCGCAAAAATCCCCCTTGGAATCCCCACCCTAGGGACCTGCACGGATTCGATGGGCTGGCAAGGGTCACATGTTGCTCGGCACAAGGAAGTT
>Ga0335069_10003624_pt1 | contig 23221 bp, 22 predicted proteins | sample Lox_Sample_11_FD_206714 | JGI IMG/M metagenome (GOLD analysis project Ga0335069, IMG submission 206714) | Soil microbial communities from Loxahatchee National Wildlife Refuge, Florida, United States - Lox_Sample_1.1 | ecosystem: Environmental > Terrestrial > Soil > Wetlands | place: USA... | reverse complement strand
TCTGCTGCCCGTCATAGCGGAGCAGGAAATGCTCGCTGCGCAATTCCGAATAAGTCCCGGACACATCCCGCTCGTGTTGAGCCCGCGCCACCGCCTGGCGCAGGCTCGCGTTGTCCTTAATAGCCAACGCCTTATTCCACTCCAGAATGGCTTGGTCGAGGTTCTCCATTCCGTAGTAAGCCGAACCCAGGAGGACGCGGAAGTCCGGCGACTCAGGATAACGGTCCGCCTCCGGGGACAGGAGATCGACTGCTTCCAGGTAATGCTCCTGCTTCCACAACAAATAGCCCAATGCCAGGTTCAACGCCTGGTCGTAAGGAAGATACCGAAGGGCTTCGCGATATTTGACGATGGCCGATTCCGGGTCGCCCTTGCGGGTCAGGAAAACCGCGGCCGACTGGAATCCCCGTTTGAGGTTACGCAGGTTATCGAGCGTGGGATTGTGGATAGCCTCGTCCGTCAGGTGGGTGAGGTAGGCCTCGTCAACGGCGTCGTCGTGGATGACCTCGGAAACTTCAATGTTGGAATCCACGGGTGGCGCAATCGGCAAGGGGACTTGGCGGCTTGATCGTTCGGATGCCTGCGCCGGCTCGGCGGCCGGGGGGGCGGTTTTCTCCACATGATCCACCATGGACTTGGCCACGGCGAATTCACCACCGTCCGCCTCGTAGTAGACCTGTTTCTCATCTTCCTTGGTAACCTGGCCCACGATTTTCCGGCCGTTCTTCAGGTGAATAACATCCGCAAAGAGCAGGGAGGGGGACAGGAGAAGCAAACACATTAACATTCGGCCCAATGCAGTTCTGCTGGCCGGCGCGCAGCATTCCCGGATTGGCATGTGCGGGGTCATCCTGTTCGCATCATACAACACGGCCGCGCGCGGAGTCGAGGCAACCGGGTACCCCCACGGTTGAGGTTAGGGGAACGATGAGGAGCACGGGAGAACGCGAACCTCCTCGCCACCCAACCCCTGGGCTCATTTTTGCGGGTTGAAAGAACCCACGGCAATGACTGCGCCTACCAGGCTCGTCTGACGTTTTGTCTCCTGGACTGGCGATCTGAAAACAGGCTTTCCTACCGGTAGGAAATAGCGCGGACAAGATATCGTTCTCCAGGGACATATTTACTAAACGAGTATTTAGTTTGCTTGACAACTCAATCCCCGGATTCACAATAGTGGGAGGGGGGGGGAGGCCAGAGCAGTCGGCACACAGCCGGGAACATTCACTCGGGCTGCATTCGCGGCATGGGTTGACTTATGCGGCAAATACCCGCCGGGCCACGGTCAGTACCGCGGCTACCAGACTGCAACGCGAGCTTCAACCACAAGGAGGATGTAGGGCCGAACAGCGTTCGGCCCTTCGTACGCCCACGCCACGGCGTGGCGCAACAGGTGCCGCGCAGGGTTCGTCCGGAAAACATGGAATGTTAAATACTTTCGAAAACCGGGGATTTGCGGTTTTGTGGCCTTATCAAGGGATTTCGGCCAGAAAAGGGGGCGAGTTTCTTCCCCCGGCGAAGAACACGGCGGACCGGCCCCAATCTGGTGCGATGCGCCTCCGGCACAACCTTGAAATCCCGGGCGGAAGGCTCGGCCCCCCGCCGAAACCAAATGCGCCGGGATGTGCGCCGCCCTGTATAATAGGCCCACGCGGCCGTGCGGCACGAGTGTTTTCGGAGCAGTTTGGGCGATGGAACCTCGCATCCCCATCCCGGAATGCGGGCGGGTAGAGGCGTGCAATGAAGTTCGCCAAGGTTTCTGCAAGGCAGATTTACCGGTGGGCCGGCAACTTCGCGTTCCCCGTTCTTTTGTTCTTGGCGAACGCACTACCCGTTTCTCCCGGCAGCGCGCAAGGACCTCCTGAACCGCTCGAACTTCTTAAGCAACTCAACAGCATCACGGTGGATCCCGCTCAGGTTTACGTAATTCGAAACGCCCACCTTAAGCGCGCGCGGTTGGACCTGTATCTTAACCGCGGCTTTATCGCCTTAATGACGCCAGTGCAGGGGGAAGTCACCGGAGCGGTTTTCTGGGGAGATGGTGAGGCATTGATGGTGCCTCCCAACCGCGCCGAGAAGCGAAACCTGGCGCAGTTTACGCAAGAGCCCATTTTGGACGAAAAGTTTGACTCCGCCTACATGCGCTTTACCGATCAGACCGGCCGCGAGTTGATGGCGGCCTCACGGAAGCCCGATCCCGATGACCCCGAGCAACCCGGTCCCTTGGGGGAAGTAGCCGCCGCTGCGTCGCAAGCAGTAGAACTTGAGATTTCGGCTCGCATCCTTACAGACTTCCTGGGTGACCGCAGCCATCCGTACTTCTTCGCCCGGGTTAAGGGAGACAACCTGGGCGTGTTTGACATCGTGGACGATGAACGCCTGAGTGAACCCTTCACCGTGGGCTCCCTGCGCAAGGCCGGCCCCCGCACCTTCGCTGACGTTTGGTGTTCTTTCCCCACCCAGGAAAGGCCGGTCAACGCTGACGGATGGCAGTTGGCACCTGCCAAGGTGTTGGCCTACAAGCTGGATACCCGCATTCAACCGGATCGAAGTTTGGAAGGCCGGGCGGAAGTCCAACTCGAGTCGCGCTCGGCGCGGGACCGCGTGATCTCCTTCGGGCTCTCCCGCTGGCTTGCCGTCACGGGGGTTGAGGACGAGCAGGGGCGGGGCCTCCCCGTGATCGGGGGCCAACCCCCGGACGGGGATTCGCCGGAGATGCGTCCTTACGATCACGTTGAAGTCGTGCTGCCCCAACCCCATCCGGCGGGCGAGCGTTTTACCTTGGTTTTCAAATATCACGGAAACGTCATCGCGGACGTGGGAAACGGAGTGCTGTATGTTGGGGCGCGAGGAAGCTGGTACCCCAACATTGACGTCGGCCTTCCGGGCCAATACGACATGACGTTTCACTACCCTCGCAAGCTGGTGTTGGTGGCGACGGGAGACCGCGTCGAGGAAAAAATCTCGGGTGAATGGGCAGAGAGCCGGTGGCGGTCCGACGGCATTTTCCGCGTGGCGGGTTTCAACCTCGGCCTGTACACTTCGGTGGCGCGTCACGCGGGAAAAGCAGCGGTCACAGTTTATGCCACGCGGGAAGTGGAATCCGCGCTGGCATCCCGGCACGACGCACAACAACCCGGCCCCCCGGTGGTCTTGGGGCCGCGCCAGACCGCGTTGAGTACGCTCCAGATTGAGCCCATGCCCCTCGCGCCTTCGGCCCTGCTTGGGAATGTTGCCGACACCGCTTCGCAGGCCGTGCAGTATTATGCCGGCTTGTTCGGTCCCTATCCCTATCCACGCCTGGCTATCGCGCAAATCCCCGGGAGGTTCGGCCAGGGGTGGCCGGAACTTGTCTACCTATCCACGCTCTCCTTTCTTCCCAAGACCGAGCGGTCCGAGTTGGGCTCAACCCCCAAGGGGACCGACCCGCTGGGGCCGGTTATGATTGCGCATGAAATTGCCCACCAATGGTGGGGGAATCTGCTGGGTTGGCAGACCTATCATGACCAGTGGCTTTCGGAAGGGCTGGCCAGTTACGCGGCCGCCCTCTTTGTGTCGCAGAACAAGGACGGCAGCCGCCAGTTTCGCGATCTGCTCCACATCTACAAGGGTGATTTGCTGGCTAAGACCAGCGAAGGAAGAACGGTGGAATCCGGCGGCCCCATCTGGCTTGGGCAGAGGCTTTCCAGTTCCCTGGACCCGGAAGGTTACGAGAACATCGTCTACAAGAAAGCCTGCTGGGTGCTGCATATGATGCGCGGTATGATGACCGACCCCAAGACCGGATCGGACGCCCGGTTCTTTCGCATGCTGCGCGACTTTATAACCCATTACCAGGGTCAGTGTGTCTCCACCGAGGATTTCATTCGCCACGCGGAAAAGTACATGGCGCCTGAGAGCGACCTGGAGCACAACCGCAAGCTGGATTGGTTCTTTGACGAGTGGGTCTATGACACGGGGATTCCCGATTACACACTGAAGACGGCCGTGCGCTCGTCCGCCGCGGGAGCCTGGGTTGTGGAAGGGACCGTCACCCAGACCAATGTCCCATCGGATTTTGAGATGCCGCTGCGTGTGATTGCCGTGTACCCGAGGGATCGGCGTGTCACGCTGGGACAAGTGGTGGTGGGAGCCAACGGGGGGCACTTCAAATTCAGCGTGGCCCAAAAACCCCAACACGTGGTACTTGATGAGGAAAACCTTCTGGCCGTGGTGCACTAAACGCCCGGTGCACGGAGGCTTCACGCCGCCCGCTTATCTTCGCCAATCTGAAATCCAAAATTTGAAATTTCAAAAGGCCTTGGTCTTCGCCAATCTGAAATCCAAAATTTGAAATTTCAAATGGCCTTAGCCCGGCGGCCAGTGGAACGCCCGGCCTCCCAGAACGTGGACGTGCAGGTGGAACACGGACTGTCCCGCCCAGGCTCCGTTGTTGATCACGGTGCGGTAACCCCGCGATTCCAGCCCCCGCTCGCGGGCCAGTTGCGCCGCCACGAGAAGAAGATGACCCAGCAGGGTCTCGTCATCCGGCAGCGCCTCCTTGAGGGAGAGGAGATGTTTGCGCGGCAGCACCAGCAAGTGCACCGGCGCCTGGGGGTGAATGTCTTCGATGGCCACGGCAAGTTCGTCTTCGTGCACGATCTTGGCCGGAGCCTGGCGGTTGACGATCTGGCAGAAAAGGCAATCCATGTCTAATTCACCCTGACTACGAAAGTCGGCGCAGCGGGATTCGCAGCGCGGATCCGTTGCGCGAGGGCCTGCGCCTCGGCCTCCGAGCTTTCGTGCCCCACCCGCACCCGGTAGAAGAGGCCATCGCCGCGGTCGAAACTCTGAATGACCACGGGCGTGTATGCCGCCTCCAATTGAGCCTTCAGGCGGCCGGCATTGGCCGGATCGCGAAAGGCGCCCACTTGTACGGCAAAGACCGCCGCCCCGGTTTCCTCGCCGAGTCCCAGGATTTCCAGCCTTACCCGCGCGATGCCGGGCATGCCCATGGCCTGCGCCGCGGCGTAGGAAAGATCGATGATGCGGCCTTCCACAAACGGTCCGCGGTCGTTAATCCGCACCTGCACGTCGTGGCCGTTCTCCAGGTCGTGGACGCGCACCTGCGTGCCAAAAGGAAGCGTGCGGTGCGCGGCGGTCATGTCGTACATGTTGTAGATTTCGCCGCTCGCCGAGTGCCGCCCGTGATAGGGATGTCCATACCAGGATGCAATGCCTTCCTCCCCCTGCACGATGGGCAGGGGGGAAACTGACGGATTTCGCGGCGGTGCAGGCGATGGGGTGATCGTAGTCGTGGCGGGGGCTGACGGTGGAGGCACGGTCTGCGCGGAGGGGGCAGGCGGTTTGTGGTGATGCAGGCAGCCTGTGGCGCACAAGAGGACGCCTGCCGCCAGGCCGACCCGCGCGGCGAGGCGATGCAATCTTCCGGGCTTTGCTTCCCTAAAGTGGCTCGGCACGGCGTCAGGACTTTGACTTTTCCACACGGTCTGCCAGTTTCGCCAGGCGTTCGGCCGCCCCCCGCAGGAACTCCGCCATGTCCTGGCGCGTCTGGGGACGTATTTCATTCTCCAGATAGGTTCGCAGCTTTTCCAGTTCGCGATCCAGCGCGCGGCCCGCATCTTCGAATTTCATGTCCCTGCTCCAACCCTTGGTAGCTATTCTAGCGAAGCAGGCGGGACGGTACAAAGCAAAATCCTCTATAATGAAAGTTCACCTTAAACGACCATGTCCTTACCCCCCAAACTCTGGTTCCAATGGCAGCGGCTCAAGAAAGCTGTTACTTCCTCCTTTGAAACACCGGGGAGCCCGGGCGGCGGTGCGGTGCGCATGTGCCCGCACTGCCGGGCCCTGATCAATCGCGACGCCAAGACCTGCCCGCTCTGCGGTGAGTCCATCGGCCCTGTCCGCGCCCGTGGCGGCAGCAGCACGCCGGGCCGCATCATGGGCGTCATCCCCATTCCCACCACGGCCAGTTCCGTAATGGTGGTCGCCAACCTCGCGCTCTATGCCATCTCCTGGTATATGACCCAGAATTCCGCGGCAGCTCAGCTCTATGGCGCGCCGTCCATGGGCGGAATCGGCACGCAAGTTTTGATGCGGTTGGGCGCCAAAGCTCCCTACATTCTTCCCCCCTACAATCAATGGTGGCGCCTGGTCACAGCCATGTACTTGCACGCCGGCCTGCTTCATATCGGGATGAACATGTGGTGCCTGGTGGACTTGGGGCCGGAAGTGGAATCGCTCTTCAGCACCGCAAAGTTCACCGTGTTTTACCTGGTTACAGGTGTGGCGGGGTTCATCGTCAGCCTTGGGTGGGCTCCCTACGGACTTTCGGTCGGAGCATCCGGCGCCGTGCTGGGGCTGATCGGAGTCCTGATCGGCGCAAGCTTCCATCATGGACATTTGGGGAGGGAGTACCGCAGCCAGCTCTGGAAGTGGGTGATCTATATTGCCGTCCTCGGGATCTTCTTCAGCGCCGATAATGCCGCGCACTTCGGAGGCTTGGGCGTCGGCCTCGCGCTCGGATACCTGGTGCCCGAGGGTGAGCCTGCCACGCGCCCGAGCGAGAACCTCTGGAACGCGCTTTCCTTGTTGTCTGTGCTGGTTATTGCCGGGTCGTTCGTGATGATGGCAATGCAGCTTTCCCCTTGATGATTGCCGATTTTTGATTGCCCATTGAGGGAATCGAGAATTGACAATCGCAATCGACAATCAAATTGAATCTACCGCTTTTGCCGTCGCAATAAACGGGGTTGCTGTGACTTCCACCGTGGCGCCGGAATTTAAGGCGAGTTTCGTTCCCGGTTCGGAAAACTCGCGGCGGACGTAGGCGAGAGCAATCGCTTTGCCGATCGTGGGTGACACGCAAGAGCTGGTGACCTCCGCCACGTCTCTTCCCTCCACAACGGCCTTTTCGCCGGCCGCAACAGCTTGTGGCGCATTCACGATTAAGCCGGCCAATTTCCAATTCACATGGCCGCGGCTGCGGGTGCGCTCCACGATTTCCTGCCCGATATAGCAGCCCTTATCGAAGCTGAGGGCATTCCAGAGGCCGGCCTCGATCGGAATCACGTCCTCGCCCAGTTCCGTCCCGTAGCGCGGGATGCCCGCCTCGATGCGCAGCATCTCCAGGGCTTCCGAGCCGCAGGGAAGCATGTCGTAGGTCGGAGCCTGACCGCAGGCGGCGCCCCAAACCGCTTCCATCCCGGCGGGACTCACCCACACTTCGTAACCCTCCTCACCCGTGCTCGAAGCGCGAACCACGCGGATGGGAAAGCCCGCATAGTTGGAAGCAAAGTGGTCGAACTCCTGCATGGCTGGCAGGTCAACGTGGAGGGTTTTCTCCAGCAACCCCCGCGCCCGCGGCCCCTGGAAAGCCAACGGGTACAGCTCCAGTGGCTCGATTTCCACCTGGTCCATGATGATGTAACGCCGAAAACCCTCGATGGCTTTTTCGCGCAAATCAGCGTCGGTATCCACCAGGAAGCAGTCCTCCGCGCAGTACAAGCGCATGTCCACCACGATATGACCTTGCGCATTGAGGAGGGTGGCGTACACGCCCTGGCCGGGAGTGAGCTTCTTGACGTCATTGCTCACCAGGCGCTGAAGCAGTCGCGCGTGGTCGCGCCCTTTCATCCGGAATTTGGCGCGAAAAGAAAAGTCGAAAAGCCCGGAGGCGCCGCGCACCGCCCGGCTTTCCGCCGCGGGATCGGTGAAGCGCGCCGGGACGACGGCACCGTGGTATTCGGCCAGCGTGGCGCCCTGCGATTGGTGGTATTGGTTAAGTGGAGAGCTGGTCATTGGGGATTTTCGATTGTCGACTGAAGCTATCAGTTTTCATATGTCGCTCTGTATATCAACAATTTCAGAAGAACCCTAATTGAAGTCTGGCCGCTTCCGACATCATGTTCTTGTCCCAGGGCGGTTCCCACACCACTTCCACTTTCACGTTCTTCACGCCCGGGATTACGGTAATCTTGTCCTCCACTTCACCGGGCAGCGTGCCCGCTGCGGGACAGCCGGGAGCGGTCAGCGTCATTTTAACGTGAACGTCGCCGGTGGGTTCCACGTTGACGTTGTAGATCAAACCAAGGTCATAGATGTTGACCGGAATCTCGGGATCGTAGCAGGTGCGGATTCTTTCGACGATCTTGTCCTGCAGCGCCACCAGCTCGGAGACGTTCAGTGCGGGCGGCGAAGCCGGGAGCGAAGTCTGGTCAGGCATCTAGGCACCTCGAGGGAAAGTTGTCAGCCTTCAGTTGTCGGTCTTCAGTTATCAGTTCTCAGCCGGCGCTTTGTTTGAAAACTGAGAACTGACAACTGAAGACTGACAACTGGACACTTCATTCCGTGCTCGCCACCGCCGGACTCCCTTGCAGCGCGCTGCGGAGCGTGTGCCAGGCCAGCGAAGCGCATTTGACGCGCACGGGGAATTCCGCGACCCCGGAAAAAACAGCCAGCTTGCCGAGGTCCGGCGCATTAGCCGACTTCTCGGCGCGGCCGGTCACCAGGTTATGAAATGCCGCGAAGAGCGCCTCGGCTTCGGCGCGGGTCTTCCCTTTCAGCGTCTCCGTCAAAATCGAAGCGGAGGCGGTGGATATGGCGCATCCCGAACCCTGAAAACTGATGTCCGCAATGCGATTGTCCGCCATGTGCAGGTAAATCGTAACCTTGTCACCGCACAGAGGGTTATAGCCGTCGGCATGATGATCGGCATTCTCGATCGCGTGAAAATTCCGCGGCCGCTTGCTGTGGTCGAGAATCACTTCTTGATATAAGGAACTGAGATCAGACATAAGTATTCTGCCGTTTATTCGGATTCGTGCGGTGCAACGAATCGGGTGATCGGGAGATCGGTTGATCGGGTGAACAAATCACCAGGTGGCACTCTTTGCTCGCCCGATCACCCGATCTTCCGATTCTCTTCATGCAAACATCGCCTTCACGTGCTCAAGTCCCGCCGCCAGGGCGTTGATCTCCTGCTTGGTATTGTAGAACGCCAACGACGCGCGCACGGTGGCGGGCACGCCGAAGCGTTGCATGACCGGTTGCGCGCAATGATGGCCGGTGCGCACGGCGATGCCTTCCTGATCGAGCACCGTCCCGACATCGTGCGGGTGGATTCCCTCCAGCACAAAGGAGAGCACTCCGGCCTTTTCGCGCGCCGTCCCGATCAGGCGAACGCCGGGAATCTGGCCAATCGCCTCCGTGGCATAGGCCAACAGGGCTTGTTCATAGGACGCAACATTATCCATTCCTACCCGTGTCAGGTAATCGACCGCGGCGCCCAGGCCGATCACCGCCGCAATATTGGGCGTTCCCGCTTCAAACTTGTTCGGAATATGATTGTAGGTGGTTTTTTCGAAGGTGACGGAAAGAATCATGTCGCCGCCCCCCTGGTAGGGAGGCATGGACTCCAGCAGATGCGCCTTGCCATACAGGGCGCCGATGCCGGTGGGGCCGAACATTTTGTGGCCGGAGATCGCGTAGAAGTCGGCGTCGAGGGCGCGCACATCGATCTTCATGTGCGGGGCCGCCTGCGCGCCGTCTACCAGGACGGGAATTTGCCTCGCGTGGGCCATGGCAATCATCTGCTTGAGCGGATTGATGGTCCCGAGGGCGTTGGAAACGTGGGCGGCCGCCACCAGGCGCGTGCGGTCGTTCAAGAGCTTTTCAAATTCGCCCAGGATCAATTCGCCGCGGTCGTTGATGGGGGCCACGCGCAGGTGGCAGCCTTTCTCCTCGCACAGAATCTGCCACGGAACGATGTTGGAGTGGTGCTCCATGGCGGTAATCAGGATTTCGTCGCCCTCGCGGAGGTGCTGCCGTCCGTAGGTCTGCGCCACCAGGTTGATACCTTCCGTGGAGCCGCGGACAAACACGATCTCGCGCGTTTCCGCCGCATTCAGGAAGCGTTGTACCTTGACGCGCGCGTCCTCATAGGCCTGCGTGGAGCGCTCGCTGAGCAGGTAAACGCCGCGATGAATGTTGGCGCAATCCTGAAGGTAGAAACGAAGCAGGGCGTCGATAACCGCCTGCGGTTTCTGGCTGGTGGCGGCGTTATCAAGATAGACCAGCGGCTTCCCGTGCATCTTCTGCTTCAGGATGGGGAAGTCCTCGCGGATGCGCCGCACGTCAAACGACGGAGGTGGCACTGGCCGGTCGATTACCGGGGGCGGCGGTAGATTGCGTATGGTTGCCATCATAACTCCATTTAAGTCGTCAGTTCTAAGTCGTCAGCTAGCGCTACCAACTCACCGCTTGGCCAATCGCGAGTAGAGCCTTTCCGCCAGTTTCTCGCGCAGGGGCTGGAACTTGATCCGCTCCATGACGTCGTTGGCAAAGGCGTAGGTGAGCAACTTCCTGGCTTCTTCCACGCCGATGCCGCGGGAGCGGAGGTAAAAGACCGCCTCGGGATCGATCTGGCCGACCGTCGCGCCGTGGGTGCATTTCACATCGTCGGCAAAGATCTCCAGTTGCGGTTTGGTATTAATAATGGCGTCTTCGGAAAGCAGGAGGTTTTTGTTGCTTTGCTTGGAGTCGGTCTTCTGCGCGTCGGGACGGACAATGATCTTGCCGTTGAAGACCCCTTGCGATTTGCCCTCCAGGACGCCCTTGTAGACCTCGCGGCTGGAGCAGTGCGGCTTGGCGTGGTCGATGGTGGTGTGATTATCCACGTGCTGCCGGCCGTTGATGACATAGAGGCCGTGCAAAAGCGATTCCGCGCCCTCGCCGTCCAGCACGGTCTGGACTTCCTCGCGCATCAGCGCGCCGCCCAGTTGGATGGAGTGGGTGGCGACGGTCGAGGAGCGCTCCTGCGACACCTGCACGCGAGCGTAATGAAAAGCTGCGTCGCTTTCCTGCTGCACTTTGTAGTAGTCCACCAGCGCGCCCTCACCCGCCACGATCTCGGTGACCGTGTTGGTGAAGGTCGTGTCTTCATCGAGACTGAAAAAGGTCTCGATGATGCTGGCCTGCGCCGTGTCGCCGGCCAGGATCAGATTGCGCGGGTAGGAAACCGTGCTCCGGCCGGCCCCACAGGAAATCTGGAGGATGTGCAGCGGCTTGTGAAGCACCGCGCCCTTGGGAACTTCAATGAATGCGCCGTCTTCGAAGAATGCGGTGTTGAGGGCGACAAAGGCGTGGGTCCTGGCGTCGGCATAGCGTCCCAAACGCCGCTCCAGCAAGGGACCGTGGTTCTTCCAGGCGGAAGCGAGACTTCCCGCCTTCAGTCCCTGGGGGACTTCCTTCAGTTTGGAGAGTTCCGGGACGTAGCAGCCGTTCAAAAACGTCAGCCGGCTGCAACCGAGGTCGGCCAGGGGCAGGCCGGCGATCCTCCTCCGAATGTCTTCCGAAAGCTTCACGCCCGCCGGCACGAAGGGCGTAGAGGCCAGCGGCGCAACGTTGGTGTAAATCCACTCCTCGTCGTGCGTGGTGGGGAAACCGAGTTCGGCAAAGCTCTCCATCGCCGCGCGGCGCAACTTCGGCAACCAAGCCGGCGCATGCTCATTCAGGCCACTCTCCAGGCGCGTGAAAGTGGTGAGATAAAGTCCTTCTTGTTCTTTAACGGTTGGCATCAAATTCTGTCCCTTGTCCTTCGTCATTTGTCCTTTGCCGGTAGCCCGTTGTCCGTTGAGTGACGGATTATGGACTACTGACTGCTGACAACTGACCACTGACTCCTTCCTCCAGCCACCCATATCCCTTGTCCTCGAGTTCGAGCGCCAATTCCTTGCCTCCCGATTTCACAATGCGCCCGTTGGACAATACGTGAACAAAGTCCGGCACGATGTAGTTGAGCAGGCGCTGGTAGTGCGTCACCACGATGATGGCGCGTTCGGGGGCGCGCAAAGCGTTGACGCCGGTGGCCACGGTCTTGAGCGCGTCGATATCCAAGCCCGAATCGGTCTCATCCAGGATGGCCAGTTTCGGTTCCAGGACCGCCATCTGGAAAATCTCGTTGCGTTTCTTTTCGCCGCCGGAGAACCCTTCGTTCACGGAGCGGGACATCAGGCTTTCGTCCATATCCAGCAGCTTCATCTTGCCGCGCACCAGGGTGAGGAAGTCCATGGCGTCGAACTCCTCGAGCCCGCGATGCTTGCGCACGGCGTTGAGCGCGGCGCGCAGAAAATAGGTGTTGGAGACGCCGGGGATTTCCACGGGGTACTGGAAAGCGAGGAAGATGCCTTCCCGCGCCCGCTCTTCCGGGGACATCTCAAGCAGATCCTTGCCTTCGAAGGTCACCTCGCCGCCCGTCACTGCATACAGGTCGCGGCCGGAGAGCACCTGCGCCAGGGTTGATTTGCCGGAACCGTTTGGCCCCATGATGGCGTGCACTTCTCCCGCGTTTACCTGCAAGTCAATGCCGTGCAGGATTTCCTTGTCCCCTACCTTGGCCTGCAAATTCTTGATCGTTAACATTCAGTCTCCGCTCTTTCGATTTTGGATTTTCGATTTTGGATTTTGGATCTCCATCCCCGCCGCGATTCACCACGGTCCTTCAATCGAAAATCGCAAATCCAAAATCGCCAATGCCTCACGCCTTTCCCCTTGCCCCGTCGATGCTCAGCTTGCCCGCGCCGTGCACGGCCAGGAACAGGTAGAAGAAGCAGTAGACCACCGCCAGTTCACCGTGGTTGACGATGGGCAGGAAGCCGCCGGGAAAGTGCACCTTGAAATAAGCCACCGCCATCTCTCCGCTCAGCACAAAAGCCACCGGCCGGGTGAAGAGTCCCAGAGCGATCATGATGCCGCCGGCGAATTCCAGAACCCCGGCCGTCGCCATCAGGGGATTATGGAGCATGGCGTGCCCGCCGAATGCCCCGAAGAGCTTCTGCGCGCCGTGGCAGGCGAACATGAAACCGATCACAACTCGTGTCAAAGCCAGCACCAGATCTTGAAGTTGGGGCACGTTCTTTACCTCTTGAGCATTGAGTTCTCAGCATGTGCCGAGTTGCAACCACTGCCTGCTTTTGAGCCGCTATGGAGTGCGGCAGCTCGCTGCCGCTTTCCATTTCGCCGGCTTGCTGGCGGCGCCAAAACCGGAAGCGAGCTTCCGGTGGCAAAAGCGGTAGCAAGCTACCGCACTCCGGTCACCTCGGCGCTACGCCGCCTGCTCGAAGAGGCTTGAAACCTTCACCGAGAAGCCTGGAAGCAGTTCCGGGTCTTCCAATATCTCATCTCCCCGGAGGCGCACCACGCCCGCCAGGCCGTGAACGTACACTTCCCGCTCCTCGGGGTAAACCACCCAAACCCGCGTGGTACCGGCGGCGAAGAAGTCGCTTACCCGACGCTCCATCTCGTGCAGAGTGTTGCTGGGCGAAATGACTTCGATCGCCAAATCCGGCGCGCCCTCCGGGAACTTATCCGGAGGAAGGGTTCTGCCTCTGCGCACGAACGCCACATCCGGGCATCGCACGGTGTTCCCGAAGAGGTGGAACGGCTGTTCTGACACAACAATGCCGAAATGGTGCGCTTCCACGAAGGCCGCGAGCAATCGCAGCAGGCGGTCCCGCACGTAGTTGTGGAGAAACATTGCCGGAGACATGTTGACGAGTTCCCCTTCCACAAGTTCCTGGAACGTATCGAATTTCCCGAACAACCGGGCAAATTCCTCCACCGTTAAGAGTGTTTTCGTGGCCATGGTCTTATCCCGCGTTCTTTCGCCCCTTCGGCGCTAGTCGGTTTTCCCCTTACCTATCCCACGGCTGATGCCGGAGGCAAAGTTTTTGCGCCCGTTGCGCGGGCTTCTATGGGGGCGACTATCCCGGCCGTGCTCCATCACGGGCAAGATGCCCGTGCCACAAACAGGTTACCCAACGCTGCCTTCCAAACTCACCCCCAGCAGCTTTTGCGCTTCCACGGCAAACTCCATGGGCAGCTCGCGGAAGACCTGCTTGCAGAAGCCGTTGACGATCAAACCCACCGCATCTTCGGTCGACATTCCGCGCTGGCGGCAGTAGAAGATCTGGTCCTCGCCGATCTTGGAAGTCGAAGCCTCATGCTCCACGGTGGCCGTGGAGTTCTTCACTTCCAGGTAAGGGAACGTGTGCGCGCCGCACTTGTCGCCAATCAGCAGGGAGTCGCACTGGGAGTAGTTGCGCGCGTTGGCGGCGCCCTTCAAAATCCTTACCGCGCCGCGATAGCTGTTCTGGCCGCGCCCGGCACTGATTCCCTTGGAGACAATCGTGCTCCGGGTATTCTTGCCGATATGGATCATCTTGGTGCCGGTGTCGGCCTGCTGGTAATTGTTGACCACGGCGACGGAGTAAAACTCGCCCACCGAGTTGTCTCCCTGAAGGATGCAGCTCGGATACTTCCAGGTGATGGCGGAGCCGGTCTCCACCTGCGTCCAGGAGATCTTGGAATTCACCCCCGCACACTTGCCGCGCTTGGTCACGAAATTGTAAATACCGCCCTTGCCGTTCTTGTCACCCGGATACCAGTTCTGCACCGTGGAGTATTTCACCGTGGCGTTATCCAGGGCCACCAGCTCCACCACCGCGGCGTGGAGCTGATTCTCGTCGCGCATGGGGGCCGTGCAGCCTTCGAGATAGCTTACGGACGCGCCTTCGTCCGCCACGATCAGGGTGCGCTCAAACTGCCCCGTGTCCTTGGCGTTGATGCGGAAGTAGGTGGAAAGCTCCATGGGGCAGCGTACGCCCTTGGGGACGTATGCAAATGAGCCGTCGCTGAACACGGCGGAGTTGAGCGTGGCGTAGAAGTTGTCCGTGTAAGGAACCACCGATCCCAGGTACTTGCGTACCAGTTCAGGATGTTCGCGCACCGCCTCCGAGAAGGAACAGAAGATGATGCCCATCTCGCGCAGCTTCTCCTTGAAGGTAGTGGCCACGGAGACGCTGTCAAACACCGCATCCACCGCCACGCCCGCCAGCAGCTCGCGCTCCTTCAGCGGAATGCCCAGCTTCTCGTAAGTCCTCAACAACTCGGGGTCGATGTCCTCGGGCCGCTTGGCGGAGGCTTTCTTTGGCGCGGAATAATAGCGGATGGCCTGGTAGTCGATGGGGGGAAACTTCACGTTCGCCCACGTCGGCTCCGTCATCTTCAACCAGTGACGATATGCCTTCAGGCGCCACTCCAGCAGCCAGGCGGGCTCTTCCTTCTTGGCCGAAATCAAGCGAATGATGTCTTCATTCAATCCCGGCGGCACGGTTTCCTGTTCAATATCGGTCACGAAGCCGTACTTGTATTCCTGTGTCGCCAGAAATTCGACATCGGTCTGCGGGGTTGCCATTAACGTCTCCTCCTAAAGAATCCCCATCCACAAGCAAGTAATTGACGATTTTCGATTGCCGATTGCCAAACCCAACCGCCAATCGGTTCCGATTCTACTCGTCATACCCTTTCAGTCTTCAGGTGGCGACCGTCGATGGACATCCCCAACACGCACAATCGTCCATCCACAATCGTCAATCGAAAATTCCTACGCTGCCGCCGTCGGCGTCATTTCCCGCAATCTCTTGACGGTTTCCACCACGCGCCCGAGGCAGTAGTCGATTTCCTCTTCCGTAGTGAAGCGGCCCAGGCCGAAACGAATCGGCGTGTTCGCCACTTCTTCGGGAACGCCCAGGGCCTGCAACACATACGACGGCTCCGGAGTCCCGGAATTGCAGGCGGAGCCGGATGACAGCGCCACGTCGTTCAAAGCCGCCAGCAGTGTGGCCAGATCGACATCGGGGAAGCTCACGTTGAGGTTGTTGGGCAGTCGGTGCTCCAGGCTGCCGTTGATGCGAATGCCGTCCAGCGCCCCCAGCAGGCCGTCCTTCAGCCGGTCGCGCAGCGCTGCCAGGCGCCGGGATTCCTCCGGAATCGCCTGGGTGCAGATCTCACAGGCTTTCCCGAGGCCAACTATCGCAGGAACGTTCAAGGTTCCGGAACGCAGTCCGCCTTCGTGGCCGCCGCCGTCCGTGATGGGGGCAATATCCACCGGCGCGCCTCGCCGGCGCACGTAAAGCGCCCCGACACCCTTGGGGGCATACATCTTGTGCCCGGCGATGGACAATAAGTCAATCTGCATGGCCTCCACATCCAGCGGGATCTTCCCCGTGGCCTGAGCGGCGTCTGTGTGCAACAGCGCCCCCCGCTCCCGGCACAGCCTGCCGACTTCACCCAGGGGCTGGATTACGCCGATCTCGTTATTCGCCGCCATGATGCTGACCAGCAAGGTTTTATCCGTGATGGCCTGCTTCAGGTCCTCCACGTCCACCAAGCCGTCGGGTTGAACCCGTGCATAAGTGACTCGCCAACCTTCCTGCTCCAGCCGTTTGGCGGAGTCAAGCACGGACTTGTGTTCTGTGGCCATGGTGATAATGTGGTCTCGAGTGCCGCGCCGGCGCGCCACACCTTTGATGGCCAAATTGTCGGATTCGGTAGCGCAGCCCGTAAATACGATTTCCTTGGCCCTGGCGTTGATCAGCCTGGCAACCTGCTTGCGCGCATTTTCCACCGATGTTGCCGCCGTCCATCCGAACTTGTGGTTCCGGCTTGCCGGGTTGCCAAAGTTTTCGGTGAAGAAGGGCAGCATCGCCTCCACGACGCGTGGGTCCACCGGGGTCGTAGCGTGGTTATCAAGGTAGATGGGGAGCTTCACTACAAGCCTCCCTCGATTTGCACCAGGCCGATGGCATCAGTCGAAAGGCTGGACATTGAGACGGCGCTGAGGGCCTTTACCAGGGTTTCATTAACTCTTTGCAAAGGCTCCCGGACCGTGCAGCGGGTCATCTGCCCGCACTCGCGCTTGTCGGTGACGCAGCTGGTGATAAATAGTGGCCCCTCGATGGCGCGGATGACCTCGAAGGCGGAGATTTCCTTGGGGTGGCGGGCCAATGCATAGCCGCCGTTCGTCCCATGTTGGGAGACCAATAGGCCATTCCTGGCAAGCTTCTGAAGGATCTTGGCGAGCAATTCGGTCGGAATTCCATAGGCCCGGGCGATTTCTTTGGCGCTGCATGCCGTCTCCAATGGCTGCTGCGCCAAATGCCTAACCGCAATCAATCCGTAATCCGCCTTCTTGGAAAGTTTGAGCATAGTCGTATATCCGACAATTCCAGTCGGATATAGATTGCCACCTTGGGGAGACGATGTCAAGCGTTAAGTTGCCTGCTTACGTTGCCATGCTCCGCCACAAGAGCCGGATGCATTTTGCAGAGGGTAATCCCAGAAGAAGAGGGGGGATCGGATTCCGAGTGCCCTTCGGTGCCCCACCTCCAGACTGAGGCGTCCCCCGGCGCTGATTCCGCGCCAACCCCCAGCGCACCCGATTTCGCAAGGAAGCATCAATATGAGGGAAGCGGAATGCGACACTCCACAAATCACACCGAGAGGCATCACATGAAGACTCAGTTTCGCGTATTCCCGATCGCCATAGCCCTGATGGCGCTACCCACCGCACCTCGATATGCGGCTCCTGCGCAAATGGGAATGGCCTCGGGAGTTCCCGTTCACTTGGTCGTTAGTGTTGAAGCGAAGCATGGCAAGGAACTGCCTCCCATAGGCCAAAACGAGGTCTTTGTTCACCAGGGACGCGACGCTCGGCCGGTCACCGGATGGGTTCAAGCCGCGGGGGACTACGCCGGGCTGGCCCTTGGCATTCTCATCGATGACAGTGCCGGCGTCAGCATCGGCACGCAACTGGAGGACATTCGGAAATTCATCCAGGAGCAGGCCCCCGCCACGAGGGTGGCGGTCGGCTACATGCAGAATGGCACGGTTTCTCTGACTCAGAAATTCACCACGGACCACGCCGCAGCGGCCAAGTCCGTGCGGATGGCGATGGGTTATTCTGGCGCCGAAGCCAGCCCTTACACTTCCCTAACCGAGTTTATAAAGCGCTGGCCTGCCGACTCTGCCATCCCCCGGCGGGAAGTTTTGATGATCACCTCCGGAATTGACGAGCTCTATGAGGGGACGTACCCGGACCCTTACGTTGACGCGTCCATCCATGACGCCCAGTGCGCAGGGGTGGTGGTCTACTCCATCTATACCCCCAGCGCGGGGCATTTTGGGCACAGCTATTGGCGAAGCTACTGGGGCCAGAATTTTCTCTCGCAACTTTCGGAGGAAACGGGAGGGGAGTCCTACTACCTCATGGGTCCCGAGCCCCCCGTCTCATTTGCTCCCTACCTCGACAAGCTGAACCAACAGCTCGGGAATCAGTTCCTGCTGACCTTCCTGGCCGCGCCTCAGAAGAAGGCGGGAAGAGAGCCGGTAAGGGTTACGAGCGAGTTCCACTCGGTGGATTTCCTGCACGCCGACCAGGTCTGCGTGCCGGCGTCTCCGGAGTAGTGGGTGCCGCGGGGTGGCCGGGGTATCAGGTTTGACTGATAACTGACAACTGACGACTGACAACTCTCCGCTATATTTATTGCAACCTGGGGCCTTGCGGTGGATTGGGTTCGGCGCCGGGATCGTCGAGGGGTTTGCGGCCGGCGAAGCCTTCGTCAATCCCGTGCCAGAAAGCGATGCGATCCTCCCCCAGTTTCCAACAGAGGTAAACCTCTTCATCTTCCATCAGGCAGGGAAAATCCACCAGGCCGACGTCCACATCTTTCACCAGAACGCCAGTTTCCTGAATGCGATTGATGACCTCCACCAACCGCTCGGCCGCCGCGTCGTGCCCGGACTTCTTGTGAAGCAGGTCCGCCAGGGGAGGAGAGATGCCGCCCATCACCGTTATGCGAGAGGTGACCAGGGCCAGTTCGTTCTTGTAGGCTTCGATCTTCTGCTTCTCATCCCGAGCCTCCTCCAACCAGGGGGTGATGGTGGGCAGAAGTTCTTCCGCTTCCCGGCGATCGAAGTATTTGTCGGGCATAGGGAGCTTACAGCGAACAGCTCAGAGCTGACAGCTTACAGCCAACAGCTCCCAGCTTACAGCATGCAACTACCTGAACACACTCGGCTGCGGGGTTTCTGCCCCACGAGGTAGCCGGGGCCTGATTAATTACAACCGGCAGCCAAAAACCTGCCCATACTGTCAACTGTCGGCTGTGAGCTGCCAGCTAACGAATCTCCAACATGCGATTCAGGGCCTCGAGCGCCCAGCGTTTGGTGTCGGGATCAACGCTGATGCGGTTGACTACCTGGCCGGATCGCAGGCTGTCCAGCGTCCAGCACAAATGCTGAGGCGAGATTCGGAACATGGTACTGCACATGCAAACGCAATCGTCCAGCGAAACGATGTGCCGGTCAGGACGCTCATGGGCCAGACGGCGGACCATGTGAATCTCCGTTCCTACCGCCCAGGCGCTGCCCGGGGGGGCTTCCGCGATGCGCTTCAGAATGTACTCCGTTGAGCCCACCTCATCGGCCGCCTGGCAGACTTCCCACGAGCATTCCGGGTGCGCGATGACGCGGATGCCGGGGTGGGTGCGGCGGGCCTGCTCAACGTGCTCGGGACGAAACCGCTGGTGAACGGAGCAGTGGCCCTTCCACAAGTAAATTCTCGCATCGCGAATCCGGTCGTCCGTCAGCCCGCCATTTTCCTCATTCGGGTTCCAAACCGCCATCCCGTAGAGGGGAATTCCCATGCCATAGCCGGTGTTTCTGCCCAGGTGCTCATCGGGAAGGAACAATGCCTTTTCGCCGCGCGCCAGCGCCCACTCCATCACCTTGCGGGCATTGGATGAGGTGCAAACCGCGCCGCCATTCTTCCCCACAAAAGCTTTTATGGCCGCGGTGGAGTTGATGTAAGTGACGGGCACGATCTTACCGCTATTAATCCCAGCAAGCGTTTCCCAGCAAACCTCCACCTGCTCGAGATTGGCCATATCAGCCATGGAGCAGCCCGCATTGAGGTCAGGAAGAATCACCGCCTGGTGGTCGCCGCTCAGAATGTCGGCGCTCTCCGCCATAAAGTGCACGCCGCAGAAAACAATGTACTCCGCCTCGCGCCGCTTAGCGGCAAGTTGCGAAAGGCGAAGCGAATCGCCACGATAATCGGCGAACTTGACCACCTCATCGCGCTGGTAATGGTGCCCCAGAATCACGAGTCGTGAACCGAGTTCGCGCTTGGCCCGGGTAATGCGCGCGTCCAGTTCCTCCGCCGGAAGCTCGGCGTAGGTGGCCAGAAGCAAATCCTGAGTTGCCGTTGCCATATTTGCCCTACTGCTATTTTAGCTTAAGAACAGGGATTAGGGGTTAGGAACTCGTGACTCGCGACTCGGGTCCTGCAACTCGAGATACCGGTTACGGGGTATTGAGCATGGGTACCGATTGCCCGACCCGAATGGCCAGTAACGAGATCCGGAGTACGAGTCGCGAGTCACAAGTCGCGAGCGCCTAGTCACGCGCTTTCACCCGCCGATGTAAACCATGGTCCGTGAGGGCTGAACGAAATCCGGCTCATTGATGCGATGGCCGGGCTCCTTTTGGTGCACCACCTTCTCCAGGAAACTGGCAATATCGCGGTCGCTGGCGCCGTTGCGCACCAGGTGGCGCACATCGTGCTCGCGCAGGGAGAAGAGGCAGGTGCGCAGCTTGCCGTCCGCCGTCACACGAATGCGGCTGCATTGCCCGCAGAAGGGGATGGAGACCGGGGCAATGATGCCGAGTTCGCCCTGGCCGTCGGCGAAACGATACCGCAGAGCCGTCTCGCTGGGTGAATGGCGGGGGATTTCCTCCAGGGGAAACACCGGCTGGATGGCATCCACGATTTCTCTGGCCGTCACCACCAGGTCGCGCTTCCACGAATGGTCGGCATCCAGCGGCATGAACTCAATGAACCGCACCACAATGTCGCGGCGGCGGGCCAGCCGGGCGAACTCGACGATCTCATCGTCATTGAAGCCGCGCACCAGCACGATATTCACCTTCACGGGGCGCAGGCCTGCTTCCAGGGCCGCGTCGATCCCGGCCATTACTTTCTCAAACGACCGCGGCGTGCGGGTGATGCGGGCGAACTTCCCCGGATTGGTTGAATCCAGGCTCACGGTGACGCGCGGCGCCCCGGCGGCTGCGAGTTGGTGCGCCATCTCCGGCAGCAGATACCCGTTGGTGGTAATCGCCACGTCTTCCACGCCCTCGATCCGCCGGAGGTGGGCAATGAAATCCACCACGCCCTCGCGCAACAGAGGTTCGCCGCCCGTTACACGGATCTTGCTGATTCCGAGCCCCGCCAGGACGCGGCTGAGGCGCAGGAATTCCTCCCAGGTCAGCAGGTCGCGGTGGGGAAAGTAGTTCCTGGGGTCGGCAGACTTGCAGTAGACGCAACTGAAGTTGCAGCGGTCCGTCACCGAAATGCGCAGGTCGTGAATTTCCCGGCCGAGTTTATCGCGTAGCATAAGTTCAGGTTACAGGGAAAGGTTACAGGTTATAGGGCACAGCGCATAGGGAACATCAGCCTCTGACTGTTCACTGTAACCTGTCCCTTATAACCTGCATAGTGCCCTGAAACAAAAACCGGCTCGGGTTTGGAGCCGGTGGCGTTCCCCTTTCCAAACACGGGAGGCGGCGCGATTTCCCGCGCCACCCTATCGGCCCGTCCAGCCTGGGATTTTAGGGCTCCGTTAGCAGGACGGGCTCGGAGAACAATTTTCATCCTAGCTTATTCGATGCACCCCGGCAAGGCACGTTGCAGCCATGTCCTGTTCCCATCTGAACGTAGCGCCGCCATCTTGGCGGCACGTGTGCCGGGTGGAAGCCGGCGTTACGGCTCAAATCAGGACAGCACCTACAGCCAGGGCACCAGGCGGTTACTCCACACGCAACACCAGCCACGTGATGTCGTCGTGCTGGCGGGTCGTACCTACAAAGGAGTCAACCGCGCAGGTCAAACGCTGAAGGGTGGCGGGGGCGACCTGAGTCGGGAGGGTGCGCAGGAGATCGAGCAGGCGGCCTTCGCCAAATTCCTCGTCGCGCTCATTGATGGCTTCAATGACGCCATCGGTGTAGATGACGAGCAGGTCGCCCGGGTGAAGGGAAGTCGAGCCGCACGCAAAACTCCTTCCGCCCTGGATGCCGAGGGGAAGATCTCCGGCTTCCAGCCGCTCGAGTTCTCCCGATGCCCGGCGCAGGATGGGCACGTTGTGGCCGGCGCGGATGTAACTGAGCGTTCGCGTGTCAACCTCCAAGTCGGCAAAGAATGCGGTGGTGAACCGGCGTCCGTTGAGGCTGTGGGCACAGGCGTAATCGTTCATGCGAGCCACAAGCTGGGGAAGCGGGGTCGAGGCGCTGGCCATGGTGCGCAGGCTCGCCTGGAAGGTAGCCATGAGGAGCGCAGCCGGAACGCTCTTGCCGGCGACATCCGCCACGACCAGCAGGAGGCGCTGGGGAACGGGCTCAGCCCCGGTCCCGTCGGGTACGAAGGCATCGTAGTAATCGCCTCCCACCGTGTTTGCGGGGCGCGAGGAAAAGGCAATGTCCAAGCCGGAAAGGCGCGGCGGCGATTGCGGCACCAGCCAGTGCTGGATCTCGCGGGCGATTTCAAGATCGCGCTTCATGGTGACGCGGTCGGCCAGTTCCAACGCCAGGAGAAAGACTAATCCGCCGATCACCAGGAGGAACTCCGCCTCGCGCGGGATTCCGAACGGGCGCACGTTGAACGCGAATGCCACCAATAACAGGAAGACAATGAGAAGATAGACGCGCCGGGCCGGAGAAAGCTTCAGGATGGTTACCCAGAAAAGCGCGCGGCTGATGGCCAGGAATCGCTGGAAACGCGTCCCAACGCGGACTTGGTCCCAGTCAATCTCCGCCTGATAAAGGCGGTAGCTGGCCCGCGCCTCGGAAAAAAACTGCGACCAGAGGGTTTGTATCTCCAGCCCATCCGATACCCGGTCCCAGAAACTTCCCACACGCCGGGCGGCACCCGTTATTGCCGCCAGGGGCTCACGTCCATCGTTGGTTTGGGAAGGGGGCGGCATAGCAGGGGATTATACCGACAAAACCCGGCTCAGCGCATTTCCTGGAGTAGTCCGCCGGTCGTTTTCATTGATGCCTTAGTGTCTTGGTGGTGGCCTTGAGCTTAAACAAAGTCACGGCCGATCAGGCGCTCAATGCGTTTGCGAATGGGCGGGTGAGTGGAAAACAGGCTTGAAAAGAGCTCGCCAGTCGTGAGCGGCTGATAAATATACAGGTGCGCCATGGAGGGCGAGACTTGCATGGGGATGCGCTTCGCCCACTTGTCGATCTTGTCGAGAGCGCGAGCCAGGCCCTGCGGATTGCCGGTAATCCGCGCCCCGGTCGCGTCGGCTTCGTATTCGCG